>Ga0233377_1000033_pt1 | contig 102079 bp, 91 predicted proteins | sample ElkDunMinimDraft_6_FD_191540 | JGI IMG/M metagenome (GOLD analysis project Ga0233377, IMG submission 191540) | Fecal eukaryotic communites from dung pellets of Tule Elk in California, USA - Elk Dung E36 | ecosystem: Host-associated > Mammals > Digestive system > Large intestine > Fecal | place...
GGCCCGCGCCGCCAAGGACTGGGCCGCCTCCGACCTCCTCCGCGACGAGCTCGCCGCCCTCGGCGTGAAGGTCGTCGACACCCCCGAAGGCCAGACCTGGTCCTGACGGCCGTCTCCGCGAGACCGCTCGAAGTCACCCTGAGCGGTCAGGCGGCGTGGTCGGTGTTCTCCCGGATGTATCGGGCGAAGGCCTCCCTCGCCATTTGCGAGACCGTCTTACCCTCCCGTTCGGCCAGCGCCTTGGCGGCGGCCTTCTCTTCGGGTGTCAGGCGGAACGTCACCTGGGGTGAGCGCTCACCGGGTCCGGTGAGCGACGGACGGCCCACCGTACGACGCACGTGCTCGACCGCCGCGTCCACGTACGCCTGGTCGATGCGATTGCCTCTTCGACAGGTGGACCGCCACGAATTACGGACCGGGCACGCTCTCTGCCGATGCGATGCCTCCGCGCCGACTGCGTGAATCTGATTCAACGTACCGATCGATTGTGCCATGCACAATCGATCGATGCGGCACGGAGAGTAAACAAGCAATTACCCAAACGACACAATGGATGGATGTGGCGTCGGCCTGAAGTGACGACGCGTTGGATGGAGGGTGGGAGCGATAGGTGTTGAATTGCCGGGTGAAAAACATCGCGCCCACCGGGGCCCAACACACCATCGCGGACGGCGGTTTCCAGGCCGTCGTCACCGAGCTCGGAGCAGGACTGCGGAGTCTCACCCTGGACGGCCGCCCGCTCGTCATCGATTTTCCCGAGGACCAACCCCCGCTCGGCGGGGCGGGGCTGCCGCTGCTTCCCTGGCCGAACAGGGTCGAGGACGGCCGCTACACGTTCGACGGCGAGGAACGGCAGCTCGCGCTGAGCGAGCCCAAGACCGGCAACGCGATCCACGGCTTCTCCCGGTCGTTCCCCTGGACGGTCCTCTTCCACGACGACAACTCGATCCGGCTGGGGATGCGGCTCTTCCCCCAGCTCGGCTATCCGCACGTCCTGGATTTCTCCATCCGGTACGCGCTGGGCGCGGCCGGCCTGGAGGTCGAGGTGAGCGCGGAGAACGTCGGCGCCACCGACGCGCCGTACGGCTTCGGAGCCCATCCCTACCTCTCCCTGGGCACCCTCTGCGCCCTTGACGATGCCCTCCTGGAGCTTCCCGCAGCCCAGTGGGTCGAGGTGAACGAGCGGAAGGTCCCCACGGGCTGCCACGACGTCGAGGGCACCGAGTACGACTTCAGGGTCCCCCGCCCGATCGGCGGGACGGAGCTCGACACCGCGTTCACCGGCCTGGAGCGCGGCGCCGACGGCCGGGCGCGGGTCACGCTGGCGGCCCCCGGCGGGGCCGGGGTCGAGCTGTGGGCGGGCGAGGGGATCGAGTGGCTCCAGCTCTACACCGGTGACACCCTGCCGGAGGGCCACCGCCGCCTCGGGCTCGCGGTGGAGCCGATGACCTGCCCGCCGAACGCCTTCCGCAGCGGCGAGGACCTCATCAGGATCGCCCCCGGCGACCGCGTCGTCCACAGCTGGGGGATCGGCCCGATCTGACCGGTGCCCCGGCCCGTTCTCGAAGGCCTGGGTCGTACGAGCGGAACCGGGTCAGACGGCTCGCGGGCATCGCGCCGTGGGCATTGACCTGGTCGGCCACAAAAGTCTCATACGCGCATCTTCGCCCTGACCTCGGTGCCGCCCCCATGAGGGTGGTGCCACACTTGCGGGAGCATGTCGCCTAGGAGGTTTTTGTGAGGTTCCGCCCGTACGCCTGGATGCCCCGCCCGCTCACGTGGCTGGCGCGGGTGCTCACCGTTCTTCTGGTGCTCGGGCTGCTGCTCGCCGGAGCGGGCGTATGGAGCGTACGAGCGTCCTTCCCACAGCTCGAAGGTGAGCTCAAGGTGGACGGCTTAAAGGGCAAAGTCACTGTATATCGCGATAAGGCGGGTATCCCGCATATCTACGCCGACTCCCCAGAAGACCTCTTCCTCTCGCAGGGCTACGTCCACGCCCAGGACCGCTTCTTCGAGATGGACTTCCGCCGCCACGTCACCGCGGGACGGCTCTCGGAGATGTTCGGCTCGGCGACGCTCACCACGGACAGGGTCATCAGGACCATGGGCTGGCGGAGAGTGGCGGAAAAAGAGCTCCCCCTGCTCGACGAGCGGACCCGGCGCTACCTGGACGCCTACGCCGACGGGGTGAACGCCTGGATGAAGCGGAACGACGGCTTCGCCGACAGGAGCCTGGAGTACGTTCTGCTGCGGGCGACCAGCCCGGACTACCGGCCCGAACCGTGGAAGCCCGCCGACTCGCTCGCCTGGCTCAAGGCGATGGCCTGGGACCTGCGCTCCAACGTGACCGACGAGATCGGCCGGGCGCTCGCGGCGAGCAGGCTGCCGCGCGGCCGGGTGGAGCAGCTCTGGCCCGACTACCCGTACGAGACCCACCAGCCGATCGTCACCCGAGGCTCGGTCGGCGAGGGCGGATTCCGCCAGGGCGAGGAGCCGAAGACCGTCGAGCCCGAGCCCTCAGGGGTGGCGCCCGCCACCGGGGCGCTCACCCGGGCGGCCGAGGCGATCCGCGCGGTGCCCAGCCTGATGGGCGACCCCGCGGGCGGCAGCGGTATCGGCTCGAACTCCTGGGTGGTCGGCGGCCGGCACACCGAGTCCGGCAAACCGCTGCTCGCCAACGACCCCCACCTGGGGCCGGGCATGCCCTCGGTCTGGTACCAGGCCGGACTGCACTGCCGCGTCAAGAGCCCCGAGTGCCCGTTCGACGTCACCGGGTTCACCTTCTCCGGCGTACCCGGCGTGGTCATCGGCCGTAACGACAAGATCGCATGGGGCTTCACCAACCTCGGCCCGGACGTCGCCGACCTCTACCTGGAGCGAATCAAGGACGACTCGTACCTCCTCATGGGCGAGTGGAAGCCGATGACCACCAGAACCGAGACGATCAAGGTGGCCGGGGGCGCCGACGTACGGCTCACGGTGCGCGACACCATTCACGGGCCGATCATCTCCGACGTCATGGAGAACGCGAAGGACACCCTGCCCGGCATGGACGCGGTCTTCCAGGAGAAAGCCGACGCGGTCGCGCTCAAGTGGACCGCCCTGGAGCCCGGCAGGACCGCTGACGCGATCTTCGCGCTGAACACCGCGCAGGACTGGCAGGAGTTCAGGGCGGCGGCGAGCAGGTTCGAGGTGCCCGCGCAGAACCTGATCTACGCCGACACCGCGGGCAACATCGGCTACCAGGCCCCCGGGCGGATCCCGGTGCGGACCCGCGGCGACGGCACCTGGCCGGTGCCCGGCTGGACCGGCGAGTACGCCTGGCAGGCGACGGTCCCCTTCAACGAGCTGCCCAGCCTCTACAACCCGCCGGAGGGCTACATCGTGACCGCCAACAACGCGGTCATCAATCCCAACCGCTATCCGTACAACCTCACCAAGGACTGGGCGTACGGATACCGCTCCCAGCGCATCCTTCAGCGCCTCCGCGAGACGCTGAAGGACGGCGGCAAGGTGGACGTGGCCGCGATGAGCGCGTTGCAGCAGGACAGCGACAACGGCCTCGCCCGCTTCCTGGTGCCCAGGCTGCTCGACGTCGAGATGGCCGGCCCCGCCAAGGACGCCCGCGAGCTGCTGCGCGAGTGGGACCGCACCCAGGGCGCGGACTCGGGTCCCGCGATGTACTTCAACGCCGTCTGGCGGCACCTGCTCATCGAGACCTTCAACGACGATCTCCCCGAGGGCGTGTGGCCCCAGGGCGGCGACCGCTGGTTCGAGGTCGTACGGGTCATGCTCGACAAGCCGGACGAGGCGTTCTGGGACGACACGACCACCCCGCGCGCCGAGACCCGCGACGACATGCTGCGACGGGCGATGGCGAGGGCCTACGACGAGCTGAACGACCTGCTCGGCCCGGACGTCAAGGACTGGCGCTGGGGCGACCTGCACTCCTTGGAGCTCGTCCACCAGACCTTCGGCACCTCGGGGATCGGCCCGATCGAGTGGCTCTTCAACCGGGGTCCGTTCCCGGTGGCGGGCAGCGACGACGCGGTCAACGCCGCGGGGTGGGGTGTACAGAATGGTTACGCGGTGAGTTGGCTGCCGTCCATGCGGATGGTGGTGGACCTGGCGAACCCGGACAAGTCCCGATGGATCAACCTGACCGGAGCCTCCGGCCACGCGTTCCACGACAACTACTGGGACCAGGCGCCCCTGTGGGCGCGCGGCGAGACCGTCCCCATGCTCGCCGGCCAGGACGCCGTCAAGAAGGCGGCCACCCACACCCTGACGCTCAATCCTTGAGGCTTGGCCGCCGTCCGCCCGGCCGCCCGGTCTGAGGCGCGGGGGCGCTTCTGGCCACCCATGAGCGGGCCGCTCCGGGCCGGTCCGAGCCGCTCCGGGCCGGTCCGGGCCGGTCCGAGCCGCTCCGGGCCGCTCCGGGCCGCTTTCGGGCGCGGGGCGAGCCCTCGCTGTCCGGATCCCCGCTTCCCCCGCCTCCCCGAACCGCCGTCAGGACGTCAGGACGCGGGACTCGCCGACGGCGAGGTCCCACAGGTCGGCGCGGTCCCGCCCGGCCTGGGCCCACGCCACCCTCGCCTCCTCCACCGGCGCGAGGAGCGACTCCCCCGACAGGACGAACGTGCCCCAGTGCATGGTCGCCATCCGGCGCGCCCCCACGTCCTGGCACGCCCGCACGGCCTGCGCGGGGTCGACGTGCGCCGCCTGCATGAACCAGCGGGGCTCGAACGCCCCCACCGGCATCAGGGCGAGGTCGATGCCGTCCGGGTAGCGGGCTCCGATCTGCGCGAAGCGCTCACCGTACGCGCTGTCCCCGGCGAAGTAGATCGTCTGATCGTCGGAGGAGATCACCCAGCCGCCCCAGAGGGTCTTGCAGGTGTCCCAGATCGATCGGCGGCTCCAGTGGTGGGCGGGGACGAAGTCGAAGCGGACATCGCCGACCCAGGTGCTCTCCCACCAGTCGAGTTCGGTGACGTCACGGAACCCGCGCCGGGTGAACCAGGATCTGAGCCCCGCCGGTACGAGGACGGGCGTGCCGCGCGGTAACCGCCGCACCGTCCACGCGTCCAGGTGGTCGTAGTGGTTGTGGCTGATCACCACGGCGTCGATCCTGGGCAGGTCCGCCCACGCGACGCCGGGCGGGGTGAGCCGGGGCCGGCGCATACCGATGATCTTCCTCGCCCAGACCGGATCCGTGAGGACGGTCAGCCCGCCGATCTGCACCACGTAGGTCGCGTGCCCGACCCACGTGACGACCGCTTCGGTCCCCGTCGGCCGTGGCAGCCCGTTCCTGTGCACCGGGATGCGGTCCGCGTCCCCGACGTCGGGCCGGAGCGTGCCGTGCCAGGCGACCGCCAGCAACTCCTGGAACGTCGGGATCGGCGAGGTCAGCCGGTCCCTGAAACCTCCCGGCCACGATCGCCTCGGCAAGGGCTCAGGCCGCCTCGGCGGCGGTGTGGGCCGTACGGGCGTCACCGACCGGGAGGGGGGTTCCGTTCCCGTGGAGGGAGCCCCCGGGGGGGCGGAGAGCATGGAAGAACCCGATACCGCCTCGGCCATGGCCGCCCTCGGCCCCGAGGGGCGATCCCGTACCGCCCGGCCTGCGGTGCGGCCCAGTTTCCTGAGGACGCGCGCCGGTCGCGTGGCGAAGCGGGCCGACCATCCGGGGCGCCGTGGGGGTTCCGCGACGAGGCCGTCGAATTCCGCGGACAGGTGGGAGGCGGTTTCTGGGTGGGAGGTCTGTGACATGGGCGGCCCCCTTCGGTCATCGACAGCTCACCCCTTGTAGATCCCCCCACAGAGAGATTCATTCCTTTTGCGGGGATCTGGTGTTAAACCACCAGGGCGATCTACGGACGTAGCTGCCGTCCTCCAGGTTCGCCAGCCGCTCGAAAAGGTTCCACGAGGCATGATTTCCGCAGATCATCATGGAAGCGACCACCGCGACGACGTAGAGCGGCAGCATCGGCAGGCCCACGCAGCACATGTACTGGGAGGCGTGCCGGTCCTCGTGCTTGAGCAGGGCGCCGGTGAGGAAACCCTCCGGGTGCTTGGTCAGCACCACGTTCCCCACGGTGAACGCCGAGGCGATCGGGAACCTGAAGCGGTAGCCGTACGCCAGGAGCAGCCCGTCGGGGCCGGGCGTCACCCGGGCGCGGCCGACGCGCGCCAGGAGCAGCCCCAGCGGTGTGGACAGGTTGACGTAGTTGAGGATCCGCCGTACTCGATGTAACCGCCGCATACCCGGATTGTGCGCCATCGGGGGCGGTGACCGAGAGGCGGGGCGAGACCGTCAGGGAGTGGACGTGCCCGGTGGTGCGGGCGGGGTCTGGGAGCCGGGCGGAGGCTGTGAGCCGGGCGGTATCGACGAGGACTCGGGCCCCGAACGGTAACCGTCCGGGGCGGGCGGCCACGTCCCGCCCAGGATCGCCGACGGCGAGAGCATGATCCCCACCGTGACCGCCGCGAGCCCCCCGTAGAGGTAAAGGTAACCGGACGGGTCGTTGGCGATGACCAGGTCGCCCTCCGGCCGTCCGGAGATCCAGATGATGGTGACCAGCGCCCAGCCCGCCACGAACGCCACGGCCGCGGACTTGCCGTGCGTCATCCGGCCCGCCCCGTAGGTGATCGCGAACAGCAGGGCGACGCAGACGATGGCGGAGACCGGGACGGGCCTGATGTACCAGGAGTGCTGGAACCCGCCCAGAATCCCCATCAGCAGCCCGAGCACGAAAAGCACGGCGTTCGCCGCCACGGCGACAACCGTCTCCGAGGGCGCACGCACAGCCGGGACCTGCTCCATCACAAGCATCGAGGCTAGTGGATCCCGGCGAAGAGGTCGTCCTCGCGGTCGTACGGCTCGCCGAGCCCTCCCGTTTCGATCGGCGCTCCTGACCCCGCGGGACCCCGTACGCCGGAGCGGAGGATGAAGTGCTCGACCCCGAGGAGTTCCTGGCCGACGTCGTTGGACAGGGCGAACCAGGGCGGACTCACACTGATCTGGGTGGCGTGCGCCCGCAACGCCTCGGTCTTCCTGCCGATGTGGGCGCGGGCGTCGATCTCGGTGGTGACGTCCCGGTCCGCGCAGCCGAACGGCAGGTCGTCGACCGGCTCGACGAGAAAGGGGGTGCCGCTCTCGCGCATCGCCTCCTCGCTCCTGTACAGCACGGATCTGGGGGAGGCGGTGTGGTAGAACTTCGCGACCCGCCACGGCCCGTCCTCGCCGGGCGCCTCGCCAAGCCCTCCACCGAACGCCTCATCGGACACTCCGCCAGAAATCTCACCAACCCCGGGCGCCTCTCCGGATACGGAAGCGGCCCCGGAGCGGGTCACGGACCCCGACAGCGCCCCGAACCCCGGGTCGGCGGCCAGTTCGACGGCCCGCCAGGCGACGCGGTGGGCCTGGATGTGGTCGGGATGGCCGTAGAAGCCGTTCTCGTCGTAGGTGACGAGCACCTGGGGCCGCACCTCGCGGATGATCCTCGCGAGCTCGCCCGCCGCCTCGTCCAGGTCGGCCCGCCAGAAGGCGTTCTCCCTGTGGTTGGAGGCGGCGCCCATCATGCCCGAGTCCCTCCAACGGCCGGGGCCGCCCAGGAAGCGGTGGTCGGTGACGCCGAGTGCCGCGCAGGCCGCGGCGAGCTCCCCGACGCGATGCTCGCCCAGGGTGTCGTCGCGGTCGGCGGTCAGGTGGGCCAGCTCCGGCGGGATGACCTCGCCCTCCTCACCCAGGGTGCAGGTCACCAACGTGACGTGCGCGCCCTCGGCGGCGTACTTGGCCATGGTGGCTCCGCTGCCGATCGTCTCGTCGTCCGGGTGGGCGTGCAGGAGCATGAGGCGCCGATCAGTCATGCGTCCGAGGGTATCGATGCCGGTCGTTGCCCAGAGCCCCCGAATTCCCTTTTCCTCGGTTCCCGGAGAACAAGACACTCGATGCGGAACTGGCAAGATGGCTCGTATGAGTGAGAGCTTCCCTCGCCTGCACGCCAGGACCCGTCGATTCACCCTCGGGGTGCCGCGCGGCTTCACGATCGCCCCGGGCGGTGACCGCGTCGTCTTCCTTCGGACCAAGAGCGGCTTCGACCCGGTGACCTGCCTGTGGGAGTACGACGTCCTCAGCGGCAAGGAACGGCTCATCGCCGACCCCCGCGCCCTGGCGTCCGACGAGGAGGACCTGCCGCCCGAGGAGCGGGCGCGCCGCGAGCGGAGCAGGGAGCAGGCCGGGGGCATCGTCGGATACAGCACCGACTCCGCGGTGACCGTCGCGGCGTTCGCGCTCTCCGGCGGCCTCTACGTCGTGGACCTGAAGACCAGGAACACCCGGCGGCTGACGACCCCCGGGCCGGTGATCGACCCCCGGATGTCCCCCACCGGCGTCCACGTCGGCTACGTGACCGGCGGCGCCTTCCACATCCAGGACCTGGAGGACGAGGTCGACCACGCGCTCGCCCGTCCCGAGTCCCCCGAGGTGACGTACGGCCTCGCCGAGTTCATCGCCGCCGAGGAGATGGACCGCATGCGGGGTTACTGGTGGTCACCGTCCGGTGACGCGATCCTGGTCGAGCGCGCCGACGAGTCGCCGGTGCAGCGCTGGCACATCGCCGACCCGGCGAACCCCGCCCGCCCCGCCACCGAGCAGCGCTACCCCGCCGCGGGCACGGCCAACGCCAAGGTCGAGCTCTTCGTCCTCACCCTCAGCGGGGCCCGCGTCCCCGTGCCCTTCGAGGACGAATACCTGGTCAACGCCAACTGGGACGCCCACGGCCTCTCGATCGTCACCATGACGCGCGACCAGCGGACCATGCGGCTCTTCGACGTCGACCCCGCCACCGGCACCTCCACCCTCGTACGCGAGGACACCGACCCCGCCTGGGTGGACGTCGTCACCGGCGTTCCCGGCCACCTGTCCGACGGCAGCCTCGTCTGGGCCGCCACCGCCGAGGGCGGCCACCGCCTGATCGTCGGCGACTCCCCCGTCACGCCGCCCACCCTCCAGGTCCGCCAGATCCTCGACATCGACGGCGAGACCGTGCTCTTCCGTGCGAGCGGTGAGCCCACCGAGGTCGCCGTCTGGGCCTACCGGCGGGGCCAGATCACCCTGGTCAGCCCGACCGAGGGCGGCGTCTACAGCGGCCACACCGCGGGCGGCACCCTGGTGATCACCGGCCAGACCCTCGGTGGCGAGGGCTTGGTCACCCGCGTCCTGCACAACGGCACGCCCCGCGGCCACATCGTCTCCCACGCCGAGCGTCCCACCCTGGACCTGCGGGTCTCCCTGATCAAGGCGGGCGAGCGCGACCTCGCCACCGCCGTGCTCCTGCCCGCCGGGCACGTGCCGGGCTCGGCGAGGCTGCCGGTCCTCATGGACCCGTACGGCGGACCGCACGCCCAGCGCGTGCTCGCCGCCTCCGGGGCGTACCTGACCAGCCAGTGGTTCGCCGACCAGGGTTTCGCGGTGGTCGTCACCGACGGCCGCGGCACCCCGGGGCGCGGTCCCGAGTTCGAGCGGGCCATCCTGCACGACCTCGCCACCCCGATCCTGGAGGACCAGATCGACGCCCTGCACGGCGCCGCCGCGCGGTTCCCCGACGATCTGGACCTGTCGCGGGTCGGCATCCGGGGCTGGTCGTTCGGCGGCTACCTCGCCGCCCTCGCCGTGCTCCGCCGCCCCGACGTGTTCCACGCCGCCGTCGCCGGGGCCCCGGTGACCGACTGGCGCCTGTACGACACCTGCTACACCGAGCGTTACCTCGGCCACCCCGACGAGGGCCACTACGACTCCTCGTCGCTGTTCGCCGACGCCGAGAAACTGGACCGCCCTCTGCTGTTGATCCACGGTCTCGCCGACGACAACGTGGTCGCCGCGCACACCCTGCGCCTGTCCTCCGCCCTGCTCGCCGCCGGCCGCCCGCACAACGTGCTGCCGCTGTCGGGGGTGACCCACATGACCCCGCAGGAGACCGTGGCGGAGAACCTGCTGCTCCTCCAGGTCGACTTCCTGAAGAAATCCCTGTCCTGACCTGTCGCGACCTGTCCCGTCCCGTCCCGCCCTGTCCTGCCGCGGGTCTGTCCCGGCCCTGTCCTGGCCGGGCCTGCCCCGGGCCTGCCCCGGGCCTGCCCCGGGCCTGCCCAGGTCGGGTCGGGCCCGAACCGCCGGTAGGTCGCCGACCGCCGTCCTCACCGCGCCGCCGTCGGCCGCGCCCCTCTCCGTCCTCGGGGCGTGGCCGGTGGTGACCGCGTCGGTCGTTCCGGCAGCGAAGGTCTCAGGGGTTCTGGCCGGGCGGGTAGGGGACGGTGTAGCCCTGCTGAGGGTTGTACGCCTGCGGCGCGGTGTAGCCCTGCTGGAAGTCGTGGCCCTGCGGCACGGCGTAACCCTGCGGCGGGTAGGGCTGCGGAACCGGGGGGTGCGGAACCGGGGGCTGCAGGGGAACCTGCGGGGCGCGAGCGGTCCGGCGCTCGGCGGCTCCGCAGGCGGCGCCGGCGACCATCAGCCCGATCGCCCCCAGCGCGAAGACGTTGGCCCGTTGCATGTTCTCGGGGTCCCCCTCGTTCATGGCCAGCAAAAAGGCGACGAACAACGCCATGCAACCAAAGCTGAGATAGAGGATGCGGCCTATACCCATGGGGCGAGAGTGTAGCTTCCCGCGCTAAGGGACTTTTGCCTTAGAAGAGGCTTGTAAGGGCGAAAACCACCGCGACCTGCTGCTCACCCAGATTGTCGTCGGGCCGCGTCCCGCCCCCCGAGCCGTCCACCCGCCATCGGCCACCCGCCACTCGCCACTCGCCGGGACCGGACTCGGCGGCGCCGGAAACCCGGGCGTGGCCACCCGGAAGCGAGGCACGACCGGGCTCGGCCGTATGGGAGTCAAGCGTGACCGCGCCGGGGGCCGGATGCGGCGACGCCTGGGACGCACTCCCCTTCCTCGACCCCCACAAGACGGGCCGTACTAAACACATCCCCATTAACTATTTACGGATGGCCGTTATGCCAAATCTATATCCTGTCAAGGTTTCCGCGACGCGATGGCCCTAATATCGGTGCCGAACCATCCACGAATGGCCCATAAAGCCCGAAACGGTCTTTACGTTCCAGGCTGGGACTTGCCCGCACAATTCGCGATTAGTGAAGGAACGTTTGTCAAGGTCGCGGCTCGCAGGGGGAGGCGCCACGAGGGATGATCCCCACCCCCGTGACCTCATTGCCGTGACCTTCGTCTTCACAGGAGGATTCACCCACCGATGATGGTCACCAGCACAAGAATCGTCGCGGGCCTCGCCGGCCTCGTCATGGCCGCAGGACTGACGGCGGGAACGGCGGCCCCCGCCGCCGCTGACACCTCACCTTTCGAAGTGGTGGCGTTGGGCGATTCCTACGCCTCCGGCACGGGGGCCGGAGATTACGAGCCCGGCACCGAGCAGACCTGTTACCGCAGCCGCAATTCCGCCTCCGCGGTTCTCGTCGAGCGGCTCCGGCAGCGCGGAAAGAAGGTGAGGTTCACCAACGTCACGTGCAGCGGCGCCACCATCCAGGATCTGCGGCAGACGTTCAAGGGGGAGCCTCCGCAGCTCGGCGCGCTCCGCCGCAGCACCGATCTGGTCACCCTGAACATCGGCGGCAACGACATCGGCTTCGCCGGGTACGGCGGCGTGTGCATCCAGGCCGACTGCACGGGCGCCCCCACCACGGCGATCCTCGGCGGCATTCCCGCCCTGAGGCAGCCCTTGGGCGGCCTCCTCACCGAGATCAAGCGCCGCAGCCCGCGCGCCCGGATCGTCATGACCGGCTACGGCAGGGCCGTCACCCGTGGCCAGAACGCCACCGACGTCCAGCTCGACCCGATCTGCGACGCCGGGGTCTTCAGCGCCGAGGAGCGCCTCGCGGGAGCGAAGGTCTCCGGCGCCCTGGACGCGACCCTGTCCAAGGCCGCGCAGACCGCCAGGGCGCGCGGAATCGACGTCCACTTCGTCAGCCCGCACCGGAGTGCGACGACCCTGCGCCCCGAGTTCGCCGGGCACTCGCTGTGCGAGTCCGGCACCCCGTTCTACCGGGGATTCGACGCCCTCGCCCCCGGCCAGGAGGGCGAGGTCGCGGTGCTGCACCTGAGCCGGCAGGGCCACGCCGCCCTCGCCACCCTCATCCAGCGCAAGGTCCCGCTCCTCACCACGCGCTGACCCTCGAAACCCTCTCCCGGCCGGGGATATCCCCCCGGCCGGTCCTCGTCCCGGAAAGACCCGCGGTCCGTGGGGGCGGCGGGTCACCGCGGACAAAGCACCCCGGCGCAGGCCGCCAGGGCGCGGCGGCCCGGTCGGCGACCCCCTCGTCCACCGGCTCACCGCCACTAGGCGAGTGAGCTCACGCACGGTCAGCGTCGGTGGTCGTCTCCAAGACATACCGCAGGTAGAAGTCTGGTTTGGCGAGGAATCGTCGCCAGTGATCGACCAGTTGGAGCTTCTCCCACTCCGTGGTGCGGGTGCCGTAGTCGCCGAGTTCGATGATCTGCGCACCTGGAAGGCTGGTGAGAATCGGCGAGTGGGTGGCGCAGATGATCTGCCCGCCCTCGTCTGCGACGCGAGCCATGAGACCGACCAGGCTCACGCATGAGTGAAACGAGAGGGCCGCTTCGGGTTCGTCCATGAGGTAGAGCCCCGGCCCGCTCACCATGCGTTCCAGGACGGTGAAGAACCCCTCTCCGTGGGATTGCTCGGTGAGGTCTTCCTCCCAGAACCCGTATCGGCCGGAGACGTTCTGTCCGAGGTTGAAGAGGGTTTCGGCGCGGAGGAAGAATGCTCGGCGTTTGGCACGGGGGCCACGGAGAAGACGGAGGCCGGTCGTCGTGAGTTCGGCGTCCATGACGTCCCCGAGGGGGGTGGCGGGTCCCGTGCTGGCGTACCGGGTGCCTGCCTTGCCGCCTGCGGAATTGATGCCGCAGACGTCGGCGATCGCTTCCATGACGGTGGACTTCCCGGAGCCGTTCTCTCCGACCAGGAATGTCACGGGGGCGGTGAGACTCAGGCCGTGTTCGGAGAGGTGGCGGATGGGCGGCAAGGTAGCGGGCCACCCTGTAGGGAGGTGGCGAGTGCTCAGTCGGGTGAGTAGCACGCGCTACCGCCTTCCTGCGGGGTGGATCAGCCGGGCGGCGTGGGCGCGCACGGGGGCGGCGAGGGTTGGATAGTCATCGCTTCGGCTGGCGCGGTCGAGAATGTGGGCGGCGGCCGACAGTTGCGCCAGGCGACCGGTGGGGGTGTCAAGGAGGTCGGCGAACAGGTCGTGAACGTGGGCGGCGGTGTCGGGAACCAAGAGGCTGTGCATGTAGAGCATGGCTGCCCCGTAGCCGGCAGGGGCGTTGCCCCAATACTCCCAGTCGAGTATCCACAGGCGGGGGTATGTCAGGTTGGCCCAATGCAGATCGGTGTGTTCGGTCCGCATGGTCGGGGTTAAGGGTAAGGCGAGAGGGCGGCGGTAGAAGGCTTCGACGCGCTGGGGCAGCGCGGACGGGTTGTGATCCCCTCGGTCGGTGGGATATACGGCGAGTGCTTCCATCGCGGCGCGAAGATCGTTCCACCAGGCGGCGGGCACCATGGGTGGCGTGGTGAGTTCGGGAGTGGTCGAGCATGGTGGGTCTGGTACGTAGGTGAGCAGTTCGGCGTACATGGACACGGGTGGCTCGTCCCAGTCCACGCGGGCGATCACTGCGGGTTTGGGGACGTCGGTGATCGCTGAGGCGTCCTGATTGCCGGTCCATGCCTCGCCGTGCGCCCAATCGCGATGTTCGGCGGTCGCGCGTAGCCAGAGTGTGTCCGTGTCTGTGAGGACAGGCGATCCGATGGTGCGGTCATGCCAGCCGAACACCGCTTCCCCGGCCGGAGAGACACCGAGTCTTCGTGCTCCCTCGGCGAGGATACGGCGCAGGAACGCGCGCTGGCCGGATCCTGGGTCGCGATGTTGGCTGCTCACGTTCGGTTCCTCTCTGCGTCCCTACTTCGTGGGGCGGCACTTGTTGGGGTTGCAGCTCATCACAGGGTTACAGTTTCGATCCTTCGGCGCACATGGCCCGCATGAGTAGTTCGGCGCACAGTTGCTGGACGGACGGCAGTTGCTTTGAGGTCTACATGACGGGCTACAGTCTGGGCTGCACGGGTCGGGGTTGCATGGCTTGCGCCGACCGAATTCCTCCCGCAGCTCGCCGGTGATCTGTGCGAACGCCTCGCTGCCAAGGATCTCCGCGAGGGACGTCTGTTGAACGTTGCCCGCAGGGAGCCAGCGTGAGAACACGCACGGCCAGACTTCGCCGGTGGGCGAGATCGCGATCTGTCGATCCCCGCAGTGGCCGCAGAGCTGCGCGACGCCGGGGCCGTCCCGCCGGGCACCGCGTCCGACTTCTCGGAGATCGTCGTAGCCGATTTCGGGAACGCCAAGACGTTCCAGTACGGCGATGCCCTGCTGTGTGCGTTGGCCGTCGTTGATACCGATCACTCCTGCGCGAAGCGGGATGCCCAGGTCCTGTGCGCGGGCGATGTTCCTTGTCGTGACCTTGAGCGTGGGCCGCCTGGTGACCGCCTCGTGCTCTTCGGCCTGGTCCGAGTAGTAGGAGGTGGCGAGTCGAACGCCAGACAGTTGGAAGGTCTCCCACATGGCGGGAGTCACGTGAACGAGGTTGGTGTAGATCTCAACCTCCATGCCTATGCTGAGGGCGTGACGAACGAGGTCCGGCAGGCCGGGGTATAAGGTCGGCTCACCGCCGATGAACTGCCCCATCGTCGCGCCCGCCGCGCGTGTCTGTGTGATGACACGTCGCCAGTCGGCAAGGGTCATGGTGCCGTGGGTTCCGTCCGGTCCCGATGAGGCGTAGCAGTGAGCACAGGCAAGCTGGCACATGCCGGTGACCTCCCACCACGCGAAACGGAGCAGGTTTGATCTCGTCAAGGTGCCTCCCGCTGGAGCGTTGAAGGCAGGCTCTACGCCTGCCCTTCCGTGACACACCGACACGGAAATCTGACCAACGCCCAGAGCGTAGGTTCCGACAGGAGGGGATCCCTAGTAACCGGTCAGACAGACTTGTTCTTTCAGAACGGTTCCAGTTGTGGCGCGCAAGACACTAGGCAACGAAAAAGGCCCTCCCGGATGAGAGGGCCTTGATCGAGATTGGAGCCGCTTGCAAGGTGCCGCTGCGTGGACTGTCAGGACAGGTCGTTGAACTCGCCGTCTTTTGCTCCAGTCCCGGAACAGTTAACCTCGTAGCTTTTCCGGAGTGAACTCATCTTGCCGCATGCCAATGAGAAATGCTTGCCATTCGTCTGGGGTAAAGGCAAGTACTGGGCCATGCGGGTCTTTGGAATCGCGGACAACAAACAGTTCTGTCTCGCCCGTCTTGTGGTTGGACAGGGCCGTGTCGCCTGGGATTACCGCCACTTCGACACAGCTAGCCCCGCCGTCGCCGCTGGCGGAAGATTTCACCCATCGAGCCGACGAGAGGTCCATCTCGGGGGCACCTCCTACTTCGCGCTAAGAAATTTCGTTCACCACTCGCGCAAGCAAGGCTCGTGAATCATCTGGGCTGAGCGCTCGGGCACGAAGGTGATCGAAAAGACTGACGTAGGTGTCAACGTCTGGCGCTTGCTCCAGATAGAGGGAGCCTCGCCGGTACTCAACGTACACGACGCTTGGATCACCGGCGAAACCCAGCAGGTGATAGGCCCCGTGCATGGCTGGATGAGCCCCAGCACTGAAGGGAAGCACTTGGAGCGTGATGTTGTTGAGCCGCGATGCCTGGGTGAGCTTGTCGAGTTGTTCGCGCATGGTCTCAACTCCTCCCACCATCCTGCGCAAAGCCCCTTCTCCGATTACAGTCCACAGCTCCGGCGCATCGGTCGCCAAAAGTCGCTCCTGGCGCTTCAGGCGAACCGCGACCCGCCGGTCGATCTCCTCGTCGGACGGCACGATCAGTTCAGCCTGGAAGAGGGCCCGCATGTAATCCTCGGTTTGCAGCAGCCCGTCAATCTGCTCATTTTCCCAGGTGCAGATCTTGGACGCCTCTTCCTCCAACCCCACGTAGACCTCGAACCACTGTGGGATGGCTCCGCTGTACGCCTGCCACCATCCCCGTCGGCGGGCGTCACGGGCCAGCGTCATAAGCACCTCGCGCCGTGGCTCCTCGACACCGTAAAGAGTCAGCATCATCGCCACGTCTGCGGGACGTGCAGCGGCTGAGGCGTTTTCGATCTTCGTTATGGTGCTCGGTGCCACGCCAACATACGCGGCGACTTCGTCTCGACTTTTGCCGGATTTACGGCGTAGTTCTCTTAGCTCGGCGGCGAGCCTTCTACGGCGAATGGTCGGACTCGTCCTGCTCGTCACCCTTGCCTCCATATATGACGATATATATTCCTGCGGAACATCGAGTTTCGGAACAGTTCCGCTGGAACTGTTTACAACGCGTTGTGCTGAGGGCACGATCAGGTTAGCGAGTCATCCGAAACGCGGGGGTGACTGCGTCAGTTTCCCCTGCTCAAAAAAGCGACCCGTCAAGCCGCTGTGGACGTGCTTGACGGGTCTTGATCGCACATCTGGAGGTGCACGATCCATGGGTAACTCTATGGCCGCTCGAAGCGCGACTCGAAATCACCTGGAGCAGCGGTACATCCATCTCGTCCGCCTGGCGTGGGATCTCCGCTGCCTGGGTGCGGCAACGCGGATGGAGCTTCCGCAGCGGATCGAGCCGTACCTGCTGGTGCTGGGTGCGAAGCGAGAGCTGTGCGTGGTCATCCTCACGGAGAGGGGGTGGGTCTTTCGCTGGGGGCGCGGCAAGGCCGGGCGGGTCGACGTCCTCAACGAGAAGGCGGCGCGGATCATCCTGAGGGCGGCGCTGTGAGCCGGGAGGGCGTCTACGGCGCGGCGGAGGCGATGTTCCGGCGCTGGGACGGGCTGTGCATCGTGGGAAGTCGCAACTTCGCGGGCGAGACGCGGGCGGCAGGGCGGGCTCGTGCGTGGGTGAGGGACCTGCTGAGTGCGCATCGCGTCCGGGGGGAGGTCCTGGACACCGTGACACTGCTCGTGAGCGAGGTCGTCACGAACAGCGTGCTGCACAGCGACTCGGGGAGCGATCCCGAAGGGGTGATCATAGTCGTCGTGGGGCTGGGCAACGGCGGGATCCACATCGAGGTGATCGACCAGGGGTCGGCGGTCAACGTGCCGAAGATACGGCCGGCCGAGGCGGAAAGCCTCAGCGGGCGGGGCCTGGACTGGGTGGACAGCCTGTCGGATGGCTGGGGGTCCGACCACGACAAGGAGATGGGGCGCGCGGTCTGGTTCAGGGTGAAGACGTGATGACGGCGGAGTCGGCCGTGGGGCTGTTGTCCGACGCCCTGGACGACGAGGCTGTCTACCTGGAACGCGTACAGGTCGGTACGGGCAGGGCGCACGGGCTGGCGCTGGTGGTGATCCGGCCGGATTTGGTGGTGTGGTGCGACGGTCAAAAGTTCTGGTGGTCTGCCGGGTGGGACACCGAACGTCAGCGCACGCTCTACGTTTCACAGGAGGTCACCGACCTTGATCAAGTGGTGCGGTGGATCATCGAAACCCGGTGAGCGCCGCCAGGGTTCTTCGTCGTAGCCAAGTGGGGAGTCAGGGCCGGGCCGTCTGCGTGATGGCTCGCCCCTGCCGCGTGCCGGGCTGTGAGAGATCCCCCCGGCCGGTCCTCGTCCCGGAAAGACCCACGATCCGTGGGGGCGGCGGGTCACCGGGGACGGAACACCCCGGCGCGGGCCGCCGCCAGGGCCGCGGCGGCGGCCCGGTCGGCGACCTGTTCGTCCACCGGCTCACCGCTGACGAACAACCGGTAGTACAGCGGCGCGACGGCGGTGCGGATCAGATCGGCCGCGTCGATGCCCTCGGGGAGCTCGTCGCGTTCGACCGCCCGGGTGACGAGGAGCGCCGACTGCTCATGGCGGGCGGCGAAGAACGCGCGCAGTGCCCTCGCCACGACCGGATCGCGGGCGGAGGCCCTGATGAACGCGGTCGAGACCGGCCCCATCTCGGGGTCGGCGAAGCCGTCCAGCACCAGACGGGTGAGCTCGCGCAGGTCCCCCTCGATCGTGCCGGTGTCGGGAACCGGCCACGGCTCGGCCCCGGCGAGGTCGAGCGCGTCGGCGGCGAGCCCTTCCACGCTGCCCCAGCGCCGGTAGACCGTGGTCTTGTGCACCCCGGCGCGCAGGGCGACGCCCTCCACGGTCATCCGGTCGTATCCCTTCTCCGCCAGCTCGGCGAGGGTGGCCTCGCGCACGGCCTCGCGCACCCGCGCGGTGCGCCCACCGGGCCGTACGGCCCCGCTTCGCGTCACGATCACCTCCGGTTGCGAGTGTGACGCCCCATCGGGCATACTCCAAATTAATACAACTCAGTAGCGTTAAGACAAAACCTCCGAGGAGCGCAGCAGACATGGACCTCTCGACCGGCATCGCGATGACCTGTCCGCATCCCGTTCCGGAGGCCCGTCCTGTCCACCCAGCTCACCCTTCGCGGGGTTTCCAAGACGTACGGCGAACGACCGCTTCTTGACGACGTCTCCTTCACCATCAGGCCGGGCGAGCGCGCCGGGATCGTCGGGGAGAACGGCTCTGGCAAGTCGACCCTGCTGCGACTGATCTTTGGAGCCGAGGCCCCGGACGACGGCGAGATCACCGTCTCCGCCGACGGCGGGATCGGCTACCTCGGCCAGAGCCTCGACCTGCCCGCCGACCAGACCGTCCAGCACGCCGTCGACACCGCGCTCGCGGAGTTGCGCGCCATGGAGCGGCGGATGCGGGCGCTGGAGAACGACCTCACCGAGGATCGGCTCGCCGAGTACGGCGACCTGCTGAGCGCGTACGAGGCGCGGGGCGGTTACGAGGCGGACGCCCGCGTGGACAAGTCCCTGCACGGCCTCGGGCTCGGGCACGTCGAGCGCGACCGCCCGCTGGGCACCCTGTCCGGCGGCGAGCAGGCCCGGCTCGGTCTCGCCTGCCTGCTCGCGGCCTCCCCCGAGGTCCTCCTGCTCGACGAACCGACCAACCACCTCGACGCCCCCTCGACGACCTGGCTGGAAGAGCGGCTGCGCACCCACAGGGGCACGGTGGTCGCCGTCTCCCACGACCGCCTCTTCCTCGACCGGGTGGCTACCGCGATCCTGGAGGTCGAAGACGCGAGGGTCACCAGGTTCGGGGGCGGCTACACCGGGTTCCTGGCCGAGCAGGCGGCGGCCCGGCGGCGATGGGAGCAGGCCTACGCCGACTGGCGCGAGGAGATCAGGCGGCTGGAGACCTTCGCGGCGACCACGGCGCACCGCGTCGCGCCCGGCCGCCCCATGAAGGACCGCAACAAGCTTGCCTACGACCGCGACGCGGGCCGGGTGCAGAGCTCGATCGCCGGCCGGATCCGCCAAACGCAGGAGCGCCTGCGCAGGCTCCTGGAGGATCGGGTGCCCAGGCCGCCGGAGCCCCTGCGGTTCCAAGGGCTCTTCCGGAGCGGCGCGATCGAAGGCCCGGTCGCCGAGCTGGACGCCGTACGGGTGGGAGACCGGCTCGCCGTCGAGTCCTTCCGCGTCGAACCGGGACAGCGGCTGCTGATCCACGGCCCCAACGGCGCGGGCAAGTCGACCCTCCTGCGCGTCCTCGCCGGTGACCTCCGGCCCGACGCCGGGACCGTACGGCACCGGGGAGGAATCGGCTACCTGCCGCAGGAGTCACCCCCGTCCCGGCCGGAACCGACCGTCCTCGACACGTTCGCCGAGGGCCGGCCCGGCTATCCGGACGAACACCGCACGCGGCTGCTGTCGATGGGCCTGTTCAAGCCAGGCGACCTCCAGACCCCGGCCGGGGCACTGTCGGTCGGCCAGCAACGGCGGCTCGCCCTGGCCAGGCTGCTGACCTGCGAGGCCGACCTGCTGCTACTCGACGAGCCGACCAACCATCTCTCGCTCACCCTCGTCGAGGAGCTGGAAGAGGCCCTCGCCGCCTATCGAGGCGCCCTCGTCGTGGTCTCCCACGACCGGGCGCAGCGCGGCCGGTTCACCGGCACCCAGATCGAGATGCGCGACGGCCACCTCGTCTGACGAAGACGACCGTGCCTGACAAAGGAGAACCCGTCTCCTGCCACGCGACCCGACCGTGTCGATCGAGGAGTCTCCCGCGTCCGGCCCCGACCGGGGACGCGCTCTCACCTGGAGGTGCCGTGCCAGCTGCTCCACAGCGCCGCGTACGAGCCCTTAGCCGCGACCAGCTCCTCGTGGGAGCCGAGCTCGCTGACGCGGCCGTCCTCCACCACCGCGACGCGGTCGGCGTCGTGGGCCGTGTGGAGGCGGTGGGCGATCGCGATCACCGTACGCCCTTCGAGGACGGCGGCGAGCGAGCGCTCCAGGTGGCGGGCGGCTCGGGGGTCGATCAGCGAGGTGGCCTCATCGAGGACGAGGGTGTGCGGATCGGCGAGGACGAGCCGGGCGAGAGCGAGCTGCTGCGCCTGGGCGGCGGGGACGGCCTCGCCGCCTGAGCCGACGACCGTGTCGAGCCCCTGCGGCAGGGTCTCGACCCACTCCCAGGCGTTGACGGCCCCCAGCACCTCGCGGACCCGCGCGTCGTCGGCGTCGGGCCTGGCGATCAGCACGTTCTCGCGTACGGTGCCGCGGAAGACGTGGTGCTCCTGGGTCACCAGGGCGACGTGGCCGCGCAGGTCGTCCAGGGGGAGTTCGACGAGCGGGACGCCACCGACCTTGACCGAGCCGGTGCGGGGGCCGTGGATGCCCGCGAGCAGGCGGCCCAGCGTGGACTTGCCCGCCCCCGAAGGGCCGACCATCGCGAGCCGCTCCCCCGGTCTGACCGTGAGGTCGATGCCGTGCAGCACGTCGTGGCCCTCGCGGTAGGCGTAGCGGACGTCGTCGGCCCTCAGCTCGCTGCCCTCGGGGGTGGCCGAGGTGGCCTCGCGGTCGTCGGGCACCTCGGCGACGCCGAGCAGGCGGGCCATGGAGGCGCCGCCGACCTGGAGCTCGTCGATCCACATGAGCAGCCGGTCGAGCGGGTCGATGAGCTGCTGTACGTACAGTGTGGCGGCGGTGACCTGCCCCAGCGAGACCCAGCCCCGGGTGTAGAAGAGGCCGCCGATGACGAGTGTCGCCACGATCGGGATCACGTAGCCGGTCTCGACCGCCGGGAACCAGACCGTGCGCAGCCCCAGCGTGTATCTCTCGGCCGCCCACGACTCGGCGATGTCGGCGTCGGTGCGGCGGTGGCGCCGGTCCTGAAGGCCCAGGGCCTCCACGGCGCGGGCGCCGTTCACCGTCTCGGCGAGGCCGTCGGTCATGTCGGCGTACGCCGCGCTCTCGCGCAGGTATCCGTCTCTGGCCCGCTTGAGATACCAGCGGGTGGAGATCCACAGGATGGGGACGGCGAGCAGCGAGGGCAGCGCGAGAAGCGGCCCGACCAGCAGCAGCGCGCCGACGGTGATCACGCAGGTGACGAGTGCGATGAGCGTCTCGGGCACGGCGTGTCGCACTGTGCGCGACAGCGAGTCGACGTCGCGGGAGGTCCTGGAGATGAGGTCGCCGGATCCGGCGCGCTCGACCGTGGACAGTGGCAGGCCGAGCACCCGCCCGACGAACTCCTCGCGCAGCTCGGCGAGGACCTTCTCCCCGAGCCTGGAGGAGAAGTAGACGGCGAACCTGACCAGCACCGCCTGGGCGACGACGAAGCCGCCGATCGCGAGCGCCACTCCGGTGACGTCGATCCCCGAGCCGTCGTGGACGTCCTGGACGAGGCCGCCGAGCAGCCACGGAACCGCCAGGCCGGCGACGGCGGCGAGGGCGTGCAGGAGCAGCGCCACGGTCAGGTCGCGGGGGTATTTCAGGGTGAGCCCGCGGGCGTACGCGCGGACCTGCGCCCGGTCGGCGACGGGCAGGATCTGCCTGCTCATCACGCCTCCCCTCGGGTGACGACGGCGGCGTAGGCGGGGTGGACGGCGAGGAGCTCCCTGTGCGTGCCCTGGGCGTGCACGACGCCTCCCTCGACGTAGACGACGTGGTCGACGCGGTCGAGCACCAGCGGGCTCGTCGTGCAGACCAGCGTGGTCCTGCCCGCGCGGGCCTTGGCGAGCCGGTCGGCGATGCGCGCCTCGCTGTGGGCGTCGACCGCGCTGGTGGGCTCGATGAGGATGAGCACCTCGGGGTCGAGGGTGAGCGCCCTGGCGAGCCTGAGCCGCTGCCGCTGGCCGCCGGAGAACTCCCTGCCCGCCTCGGCGACGCGCCCGTCGAGACCGCCGGGCAGCGCCTCGACGATGTCCTCGGCGCACGCGACCCGCAGCGCCCGGCCGATCTCGGTGTCCGTGGCCCGCCCCGTGACGTCGAGCTCGTCCCTGAGCACCCCGGCGAAGAGCCTCGCGTCGTTGTCGGCGACGAGGATCCGGCGGCGCACCTCGGAGATCGGCAGGGTCGCGAGCGCGACGTCGCCGAAGTCGACGTCGCCCTCGCCGTAGCGGCCGAGCCGGTCGGCGATGGCCTCGGCCTCCTCGGGGACGGCCGCCGCGACGGCGGTGAGCATGCCGGGATGCACGGCGACCCCGGAGGCGACGTCGCGCAGCAGGCCGCCCTCCGAGCGGCCGGTGCCGCCTTCCACCTCCGGCCTCAGCGAGAGGATGCGCACCACCCTGCGGGCGGCGACGTGTCCCTTGGTCAGCTTGTCCGCGGCCTCGGTGAGGGTGCGTACGGGAGCGATGAGGAAGGCGGCGTAGCCGTAGAAGGCGACGAGCTGGCCGGCGCTGATCTCGCCGCGCGTCGCGAAGGTCGCGCCGAGCCAGGTCACCGCGGTGATCAGCAGTCCCGGCAGCAGGACCTGCGCGCCCTCCAGCGTCGACTCCACGGAGGCCACCCGCACGCCCGCGTGGCGCACCCGCTGGGACTCGGCGCCGTAGCGGTCGGCGAAGACCCGCTCGCCGCCGATGCCGCGCAGCACCCGCAGGCCGGAGACGATGTCGGCGGCGCGGGTGGAGAGGTCGCCCTGCAGCTCTCGGTGGGCGTTCTGGCGACGGTGCAGCGGCCTGAGCAGGGGTGCGACGGCGACCGCCATGACGGGCAGGCCCGCCAGCACCGTCAGGCCGAGCGGCATCGAGCTGCTCAGCAGGATGACGGTCACGACGACGATGGCGACGACCGCGCCACCACCCCTGATGAGGATGTCGATCGTGTTGCCGATGTGGGCGATGTCGGAGTTGCCGACGCTCACGACCTCGCCGGTGGACATCCGCTTGGGCAGGGTCGCGCCCAGCCGGGTCGCCTGTCTCGCGGTGACCTGGACGGTCCGGTAGGCGGCGGCGAGCCAGTTGTAGACGGCCATCCGGTGGCGCAGGATGCCGGTGACGGCCTGGGTGATCCCCAGGGCGAGCACCACCCCGCCCCAGGTGGTCAGGGAGGGCACGTCCTTCGCCGTGATCGCGTCGATCCCCCTGCCCATGGCATAGGGCACGAGGGCCATCGCGAGCCACCACAGGGTGGCGTAGGCGATGCCGAGGAGCAGCGGGCCCATCTGCGCGCGGGCCACCCACCACAGGTATCCGAAAGGGCTGCGGGCATCGGGAACGCCGGGGTCGGCGACGGGTAGGGAGCGCATCTCACGGCAAGGGTCACAAACGCCGACCCGGCTCGGCAAACGATTTTCCGCCTCTCCGGCGCGTCGCCGTCAATCAGGGTTGACAGGCGCGTCGCGTCAACCTAAATTGACAGACATGAGTGATACGGCGCAACTGGCATCCGACGCCGGCAGCCGCGATCCGGCCGTCGGCCTGCGGGCCGTACGGGCGCTGCGGACGCTGGTCGACCGCCTGGAGGCACTCCAGGTGGAGAACGCCAGGGATCAGAACTGGTCCTGGCAGGAGATCGCGCACTGTCTGGAAGTGAGCCGGCAGGCGGTGCACAAGAAGTACGCGGGCGGCCGAGGCCTGCTGAGACGGGAGAGATAACCATGTTCGAAAGGTTCACGAATGAGGCCCGGCAGACGGTGACGCTCGCCCAGGAGAACAGCCGCAGGCTGAAGCACCCGGCCATCGGCACCGAGCACCTCCTGCTCGGCCTGCTCGACCAGCAGGAGACCGTTTCGGCCCAGATCCTCGGACGGCACGGCCTGGACCGCGAGCGGGCCGACCGAGCCGTGGTGCGCCTCGTCCCCCACGCGCCGAAGGACGCGCTCGACGCGGACGCGCTGGAGACGATCGGCATCGATCTGGCCGCCATCAGGGAGAAGGTCGAGGCCGTCTTCGGTCCCGGCTCCCTGGACCGGCCACCGCGGCGCGACCACCGGGGCGGCCTGTTCAGCGGCCGCCACATCCCCTTCTCCAAAGAGGCGAAGAAGTCCTTGGAATTGTCCCTGCGGGAGGCCCTCGCCCTCAAGCACAGGTACATCGGCGACGGCCACATCCTGCTGGGGCTGCTCCGCGAAGGGGAAGGACTGGCCTCGCGCGTCATCGCCGACGCGGGCATCGATGCCGCGACGCTACGCCAGGAGATCGTCGCGGAACTCGGCACGCGGCGGACACCCGGGTAGGGAATCGGGTGACAGGACGACCACCGGCCACGCCCTGAGGGGCGGGACCGGTGGTTCACCGGCCACGTGGCCTACTTGGCGGCCCGCAGGTAGTCGCGGTTCATCTGGGCGATGGTGTCCAGCGGGATGCCCTTGGGGCAGACCGCCGTGCACTCCCCGGTGTTGGTGCAGCCACCGAAACCCTCCGCGTCCATCTGCTCGACCATGGCCACGGCGCGGGAGTCGCGCTCGGGCTGGCCCTGCGGCAGCAGGGCCAGGTGGGTGATCTTGGCTGCGGTGAAGAGGGAGGCCGACCCGTTCGGGCAGGCCGCGACGCAGGCGCCGCAGCCGATGCAGGTGGCCGCGTCGAACGCGTCGTCGGCGTCGTCCTTCTTCACCGGGACGCTGTGCGCGTCGGGGGCCGATCCCGCAGGGACCGAGACGAAGCCGCCGGCCTGGATGATCCGGTCGAACGCCGAGCGGTCCACGACCAGGTCCTTCACCACCGGGAAGGGCTCGGCCCGCCACGGCTCGACGGTGATGACCGCGTTGTCCTCGAAGTGCCGCATGTGCAGCTGGCAGGTGGTGGTGGCCACCTGCTCGCCGTGCGCGACGCCGTTGATGACCATGCCGCACATGCCGCAGATACCCTCGCGGCAGTCGTGGTCGAAGGCGATCGGGTCGTCGCCCTCAAGGATGAGCCGCTCGTTGAGTACGTCGAGCATCTCCAGGAAGGACATGTCCGGCGAGACGTCCTCGACCCGGTAGGTGACCATCCGGCCCTTGTCCTCGGGGCCCTTCTGCCGCCAGACCTTGAGAGTGAGGTTCATACCCATGGTTCGCTTACCTCTCCTCATTCGCTGCGCGGATCGCTCGTTCCTCGCGAGCCACTTCGCTCACTGCGTCGGGTGCGCTCACTTGTAGCTCCGCTGGCTCATCTTGACGTACTCGTAGTCGAGGTCTTCCTTGTGCAGGATCGGGCCCTGCTCGCCGTACTCCCAGGCCGCGACGTAGGAGAAGTTCTCGTCGTCGCGCAGGGCCTCGCCGTCGGCGTCCTGCGACTCGGCCCGGAAGTGACCGCCGCACGACTCGGTGCGGTGCAGTGCGTCGATGCACATCAGCTCGGCCAGGTCGAAGAAGTCGCCGACCCGCCCGGCCCGCTCCAGCGCCTGGTTCAGCTCGTCGGCCTCACCGGACACCTTCACGTTCTGCCAGAACTCCTCGCGGAGCTCGGGAATCCGCTCCAGCGCCTTGCGCAGCGACTCCTCGGTGCGCTCCATCCCGCAGTACTCCCACATGATCTTGCCGAGTTCACGGTGGTAGGAGTCGGCGGTCCGGGTGCCGTTGTTCGTCAGCAGCTTCTCGATCTTCTGGCGCACCTCGGCCTCGGCCTCGGTCACCGCCTCCTCGTCGACCTCCCCGTACGGGCCGTTCGCGAGGTAGTCGCCGATCGTGGTCGGCAGCACGAAGTAGCCGTCGGACAGGCCCTGCATCAGCGCGGAGGCACCGAGGCGGTTGGCACCGTGGTCGGAGAAGTTGGCCTCGCCGATCACGAACAGGCCGGGGATGGTGGACTGCAGGTCGTAGTCCACCCACAGGCCGCCCATCGTGTAGTGCACGGCGGGGTAGATGCGCATCGGCTGGGTGTAGGGGTCCTCGCCGGTGATGCGCTCGTACATCTCGAAGAGGTTGCCGTACTTCTTCTCCACCGCGTCGCGGCCCAGCCGGCGGATCGCGTCGGCGAAGTCGAGGTAGACGCCCAGGCCGCCGGGGCCGACGCCGCGGCCCTCGTCACAGACGTTCTTGGCGGCGCGGGAGGCGATGTCACGCGGGACCAGGTTGCCGAACGCCGGGTAGATGCGCTCCAGGTAGTAGTCGCGCTCGTCCTCGGGGATCTGCGAGACCGGCCGGTCGTCGCCCGCCTTCAACGGCACCCACACCCGGCCGTCGTTGCGCAGCGACTCCGACATCAGGGTCAGCTTCGACTGGTGGTCGCCGCTGACCGGGATGCAGGTCGGGTGGATCTGGGTGTAGCAGGGGTTGGCGAACATCGCGCCGCGCCGGTGCGCCCGCCAGATCGCCGTGGTGTTGCAGCCCTTGGCGTTGGTCGACAGGAAGAACACGTTGCCGTACCCGCCGCTGGCCAGCACGACCGCGTCGGCCAGGTGCCGCTCGATCTCACCGGTGACCATGTCGCGGACGATCACGCCGCGCGCCCGGCCATCGGAGACGATCAGGTCGAGCATCTCGTGACGGGTGTGCATCTTGACGGTGCCGGCCGCGATCTGCCGCTCCAGCGCCTGGTACGCGCCGAGCAGAAGCTGCTGGCCCGTCTGGCCGCGGGCGTAGAAGGTACGGGAGACCTGCGCGCCGCCGAAGGAACGGGTGTCGAGCAGGCCGCCGTACTCGCGGGCGAACGGCACGCCCTGGGCCACGGCCTGGTCGATGATGTTCACGCTGACCTGGGCGAGCCGGTAGACGTTGGACTCCCGGGCGCGGAAGTCGCCGCCCTTGACCGTGTCGTAGAACAGCCGGTAGACCGAGTCGCCGTCACCCCGGTAGTTCTTGGCCGCGTTGATGCCGCCCTGGGCCGCGATGGAGTGCGCGCGGCGGGGCGTGTCCTGGTAGCAGAAGGACTTGACGTTGTAGCCCAGCTCGCCGAGGGTCGCGGCGGCCGAACCGCCCGCCAGCCCCGTGCCCACGACGATGACGTTGAGCTTGCGCTTGTTGGCCGGGTTGACCAGCTTGGCGCTGAACTTGCGCTTCTCCCAGCGCTCCTCGATCGGGCCGTCGGGAGCCTTGGTGTCACGGATCGGCTCACCCTCCGTGTATCCCGCGTATCCCGTGCTCATGCTCTGCTCACCGCTCCTCGCTCACCACGCGGAAGATCCGCCCCTCGTACGTCGTACGGGAGCCCAGCTCCTCGTACGCCTCGCGGAAGACCCGCCTCTCGTCCGCCGTGCGGGAGATCCGCTCTCCGCAGGCCGCCGGGCTCACCACGCCCGGCTCCACTCACTTGATCACTCCGAACGTGACCGCGACCGGGACCGCGAGGAAGCCGATGACCAGCAGGGCGGACACCCCCGTGGCGGCGGCCTTCAGTGCGCGGTAGCCTCTGCTGCTCGCCAGGCCGAGCGTCTGGAAGGCGCTCCACAGGCCGTGGCGCAGGTGCAGGCCGGCCATCCCGACCGCGAACACGTAGAACAGGGTGACCCACCAGCGGGACGGCGCGAAGCCCTCGACCAGGCGCTCGTACGGGGTGGAGCCCGCACCCGCCGGGTTCGCCGCGCCGAACGTCAGGTCGAGCAGGTGGTAGACCACGAACAGCGCGATGATGACACCGCCGTAGCGCATGGTGTGGACCGCGTAGCCGTTCGCCCTGGACTTGCGCTTCGCCGCGTACTTGACAGGGCGGGCCTTGCGCGCCCGCCGGGCCAGCGAGATCGCCGCCCACATGTGCAGGCCGACCGCGACGACCAGCCCGATCTCGACGACGGTCAGCAGGGTGCGGTACGGGAAGATCGGCTCGCCCATGGTCCGCAGGAAGGCCGCGTAGGAGTTGAAGGACTCCGCGCCGAAGAAGCTCTTGAGGTTTCCGGCCATGTGCCCGACAAGGAAGAGCACCATCACGGCACCCGTGACGGCCATCACGGCCTTCTTGCCGTTGGTGGAGCCCAGGAAGCCGCCCGACCGCCCGGGGCGCGTCGGCTTCACGGGGGCGTCCGCCGGAGGTTTCACCTGCGCGGTGGCGGATCCGCGTTCAATCGTGGCAGTCACGCCCATCACGCTAGGTAAGAGGGTTTACCACCGTCCAAGTCATCGCGGATGTGGTTTCCATAGCCTGTGGCTATTATCTCTGCGCTCCTGCCGCTTCCAGAGGCACGGCCGCCCCGCGATGCGAGCAATCTCACAACTTCCTTGTGGCAAACTCCTATTTTCTCCCGCCGCACCGCCACCCCCGCACCCGAGACCGGGGGATCCATACGCTATAAACACCGGCATATCCCGATATGTCGTGGCAGACACCGTGCCCGGCACCCCCGGAGGCCCGGCGACGCGAGGACCCGTACGCTCGGCAGGCGCAGACCGCTGAGACGCCGGGAGCCGGGCGGCACCCCCGGCAGGCGCACCGATGAGACCTCTCTCCCGCGACTTTCCCGCGACCCCCTACGCTTGGGAAACGTGCAGCTCCAGCAACTCGCCTACTTCGTGGCGGTCGCCGAGGCCCGCCACTTCACCCAGGCCGCCGAGAGGATGCGCGTCGCACAGCCCTCGCTGAGCAAGCAGATCAAGGCCCTGGAGGGCGAACTCGGCGCGTCGCTGTTCAGCCGCGCCCGGGGGAACGTCACGCTCACCCCCGCGGGCGAGGCCCTGCTGCCACTGGCCCGCAGGATGCTGGCCGACGCCGAGACCGCGAGAAGCGAGGTCGGCGAGCTGGTGGGACTGCGCCGCGGCCGGGTCCGGCTGGGCGCGACCCCCTCGCTCTGCGCCGGACTGCTCGCCGACGCGCTGGCCAAATTCCACCACGCCTACCCCGGCATCGAACTGTTCGTGGAGGAGGGCGGCTCCCGCGACCTGGTCCGCACCCTCGCCCGGGGCCAACTCGACCTCGCGCTGATCATCATGCCGCTGCACAGCGACGATCCCGCCCTCGTCACCGAGGAGATCCTGCGGGAGAACCTCGTCGTCGTCTCCCCCTCCGACGATCACGCCCGCAAGCCGTACGCGCGCATCGAGGAGTTGCGGCGGCGGCCGATGGTGATGTTCAGGCGCGGATACGACCTGCGGGAGGCCACGCTCAGCGCCTGCAGACAGGCCGGGTTCGAGCCCGTGTTCGCGGTGGAGGGCGGCGAGATGGACGCCGTGCTGCGCTTCGTCGAGGCCGGGCTGGGCGTCGCCCTGGTCCCCTCGATGGTGCTGGACGGCCGTCCCGGGCTGGCGGGCACGCCTCTGGCACCCCCCGGGCTGCACCGCACCATAGCGATCGCGCACCGCAAGGACGTCGCGCCCACCCGGGCCGCCCAGGCCTTCCGCACGAGCCTGCTCCGCTTCCTCGCCGAGGCCGCCCGCGACGACGCCCTTCCGCAGGGGGTCGACCTGATCGGTGAGACCTGATCACCGAGACCTGACCGGTGAGAGCCGATCGGTGGAGGAAGGCCGGGGCGGGCGCTTCTGCACGCCCTTCGCGCGCGGAGCGGGCGCGATCTCGGCCGGGGGATCAAGGTAACTGATCAACGCCCTCCGAATGCCGGTGTCACACTATTCTACGTAGCGTCGACAGGTTCTCCCGATCAACGAAGAGGCGTCAGTGACCGCCCCCGCCAACGAAACGCTCACGCTTCTCCTCATCGAGGACGACGCGGGCGACGCCTTCCTTGTGGAGGAGCTGCTCAGCGAGGCGGACAACCCACCGAAGATCATTTGGGTGCGCAGCCTGGCCGAGAGCCGAGAGCGCCTCACCCAGGAGGTGCGATGCGTGCTCGTCGACCTCTCCCTGCCAGACGCGACCGGCCTTGAGGCGCTGGAGCAGGTGCTGTCGATGGCGCCGCACGCCGCCGTGCTCGTGCTGACCGGTCTGAACGACACCCACGTCGGCGTGGAGGCCGTCGCCGCCGGTGCCCAGGACTTCCTGGTCAAGCAGGATGTGGAGGCCCGCCTGCTGGCGCGGGCGATCCGCTACTCGATAGAACGCAAGCGCGCCGACCTCGCCCAGCGCAAGCTGGTCCAGGCCGAGCTGCTCACCAAGGAGAACTCCCGCCTCGAACGCGGGCTGCTGCCGGTCCCGTTGCTGACCACCAAGGTCCTGGACCATCACGCCCGCTACCTGCCGGGACGCAGGCGCGCTCTTCTCGCCGGCGACTTCTGGGACACCGTGCAGAGCCCCGACGGCGCCGTCCACGTGGTGGTCGGCGACGTGTGCGGGCACGGCCCCGACGAGGCCGCGCTGGGGGTCGCGCTCAGGATCGCCTGGCGGACCCTGGTCCTGGCCGGGCACACCGGCAACGAGTTGCTCACCACCCTGGAGTCGGTGCTCCGCCTGGAGCGCAAGTCCGCGGAGATCTTCACCACCCTGTGCATCGCCACGATCGATCCCACCTTCAGCACCGCGCGGATGCACGTGGTCGGCCACCCGCCGCCGCTGCTCATCCGCGACGGCGAGATCGGCGTGGTCCCCGGCACCCCCTCGGGACCCCCGCTCGGGATCTTCCAGGGCATCGAGTGGTCGGCGATCGACGTCGAGCTCGGCGACGACTGGTCGCTGCTGCTCTACACCGACGGCCTGATCGAGGCCACCGTGGGCGGCGGACCCGACCTGCTCGGCACCGAGGGCCTGCTCAGGCTCGTCCAGGAACAGGGCGGGATCGAGCTCGACCGCCTCATCGAGCGTGTCGTCGAGCTGAACCGCGACGCGCTCAGTGACGACCTGGCGACCGTACTCATCTCCAGGAACGGGAAACAATGACGGGTCGTTCCGACCGTTCGAGTCCTCACCCCCTGCCCGCGCTCACCCCCGGGCGCGGGTTCGGGAACCTGCCGGTCGGACGCTGGTTCGCGTTCGCCGGGGTGGGCGTCGCACTGGTCTTCATGATCTCGGCCGCCGTCACGGTCAACGCGATCGAGGAGACCCGGGAGGCGAAGGAGACGGTGGTCGACATCGTCGACCCGGCGGCGCTGCGCCTGCTGGAGATCTCCAACACGCTGACCTCGCAGGAGAGCTCGGTGCGGGCGTACGGCAGGACCAACGAGGAGATCTCCCTTCAGGAGTACCACCAGGCGATCGCCGCGGAGAAGGCCTCGCTGGACGCCCTCGTCGCGCTGCTCCCCCGGATGCCCGAGCGGCAGGCGGTCAGTGCCGAGGTGGCCGACCTGAAGGCCACGGGAGACGCCTGGCGGCGCGACTACGCGGAAAAGGTCATCGCCGCCGTACCGACCCTCAAGACCGACGCGGCCCGGCAGAACGCCACCGTCAACGCCACCCGCTTCAACGAGGTCCGCGAGTCCCTCTCGGTGCTCCAAAGACACCTCAACCAGCTGCACGACGCCGGTGTCGTACGGCTCGACACCGGCTGGCGGGCCCTGTACGCCGCGCTCATCGGGGTGGCCGGGGCACTGGCCGTGGCCGGGGTCGCCGCGGTGATCATCGTGCGGTACGCGGTGCTCCGCCCGCTGGCGGAGCTGAACCAGCAGGTCCGCGCGGTCGCCCAGGGAGACTTCGACCACAGGCTCAAAATCGAGCATCCCGCCGAGCTGTCCGAACTGTCGGGCCACGTCGACGCGATGCGCCGCCGCATCCTCGCCGAGTGGCGCCTGTCCTCCGAGACGCAGCGCAAGCTGGAAGACCAGGCGGCGGAGCTGAAGCGCTCCAACGGCGAGCTTGAGCAGTTCGCCTACGTGGCCAGCCATGACCTGCAGGAGCCGCTGCGCAAGGTCGCCAGCTTCACCCAGATGCTGGACCAGCGCTACAGCGACCACCTCGACGAGCGCGCCAAGCAGTACATCGCCTTCGCCGTCGACGGCGCCAAACGCATGCAGATGCTCATCAACGACCTGCTCGACTTCTCCCGGGTCGGCAGGATGGGCGGCGAGCGCACCAGGCTCGACGCCACCGCGCCGCTCAAGGCCGCGCTGAACAACCTCGGCGCGACCATCGAGGACAGCGACGCGACGGTGACCCACGACGAGCTGCCCGAGGTGCTCGGCAACCGTGCCCAGCTGACCCAGCTCTTCCAGAACCTCATCGGCAACGCGATCAAGTTCCATTCGCAGGACCCGCCTGTGATCCACATCGGGGTGCGGCCCGACGGGGACATGTGGGAGTTCTCCTGCACCGACAACGGCATCGGCATCGACAGTAAGTACACTGACCGCATCTTCCTGATCTTCCAGCGCCTGCACGGACGGGACGTGTACGCGGGCACGGGCATCGGGCTGGCACTCTGCAAGAAGATCGTCGAATACCACGGTGGCCGTATCTGGGTCGACTCAGAAAACGGGGGAAGCACCGAGACCTCCGGAAACACCGAAGTGACCGAGCACAGCGAGAACGTCGAGAAAGCCCCACGACGGGGTACGACCTTCCGCTGGACCCTTCCCACGGGAGATTTGGATGAATGATCTGCGCTGGATCGACGTGCTCCTGGTCGAGGACGACCCTGGCGACGTCCTGCTGACGCGGGAGGCGTTCGAGCTCAACAAGGTCCGCAACAAGCTGCACGTGGTGAACGACGGCGAGCAGGCCATGGCCTTCCTGCGCAAGGAGGGCGAGTACGACGGCGCCCCCAGGCCCGACCTGATCCTGCTCGACCTCAACCTGCCCAGGAAGGACGGCAGGGAGGTGCTCCAGGACATCAAGGCCGACGAGAAGCTCCGCGGGATCCCGGTGGTCGTGCTGACCACGTCGGAGTCCGAGGAGGACATCCTGCGCAGCTACAACCTGCACGCCAACGCCTACGTCTCCAAGCCGGTCGACTTCGACCAGTTCATCAGCGTGGTCCGGCGGATCGACGACTTCTTCGTGACCGTCGTCAAACTGCCCAGCTCCGCCCAGCACTACTGACGGGCCCCGGGGGCGGGCGGGAAACGACGTCAGGGGTCGCCCTTTCGCCGTGTCCGGCGCCCGCCCCTTCCCGGGACCTCCCCGTGATCGTCCACCCCCTGAGACGTCGCAGGCGGGCCACCCTTGGCAGCGGAACGTGACAGGAATCACACCGGGGTAGTGAAATTGTGAGAGACCCCTTGCACACAAGCCCTGAGGTCCGTCGTAACGTATCCCCCACCAATAGGCGCGCGCACGTGTGAGCCCGGCGCGACGACGGCCCTGACGCGCGGCACAACTGAAACAACCCGGACACCTGGGCGAGCGGGGTCCGCGGGAGGTGGAGAGGTCTCGATGACCCAGACAACGGCCGAGAGCCCGGCCAGAAGGCAACGTGCGCAGATCAAGGAGCGCACTCTGCGTACCGACCCGTGGTGGCGCTATCCACTGGTCACTTTCATCATCTTCACGGCATTCCTCGTCTACGCCACGTGGACGCTCTTCGACGCGAGCTACTTCGTGTCCCCTTATCACGCACCGTTCACATCGCCCTGTCTGGCGACGAGTTGCCCGGAAGAGGCGCGGCTGTTCGGCCTCGCCCCCTTCGGCGACTGGTACACGCTGCCCCCGGCCCTGCTGATCCTCGGCCTACCCGCGGGGTTCCGCTTCACCTGCTACTACTACCGCAAGGCCTACTACCGCGGGTTCTGGCTCTCGCCTCCGGCGTGCGGGGTGAACGAGCCGCACAAGAAGTACACCGGCGAGTCACGCTTCCCGCTGATCCTGCAGAATGTTCACCGCTACTTCTTCTACGCGGCGCTCGTCATCGGCCTCATCCTGGCGCTCGACGCGGTGAAGGCCGTGATCGCCAAGCCGCTCGGGGTGGGCGCCTGGCTCCTGATCATCAACGCGATCTTCATCAACCTGTACACGCTGTCGTGCCACTCCTGCCGGCACATCACGGCCGGGCGCCTGAACCACTTCTCCAAGCACCCGATCCGCTACCGGGCCTGGGGCATCGTCTCCAAGCTCAACGCCAAGCACCAGGAACTCGCGCTGATCTCCATGTTCACCATCATGGGAGCCGACATCTACGTCCGCCTGGTCGCCAAGAACATCATCGCCTTCCCGTTCGTATAAGGATCACCTGTGGAAATCGAGCGTCACGAATACGACGTCGTCGTCATCGGCGCCGGCGGTGCGGGTCTGCGGGCGGCCATCGAGGCCCGCCAGCAGGGCAAGCGGACGGCGATCGTCTGCAAGTCCCTGTTCGGCAAGGCGCACACGGTCATGGCCGAGGGCGGCGCGGCCGCGGCGATGGGCAACGTCAACAGCGACGACAACTGGATGGTGCACTTCCGCGACACCATGCGCGGCGGCAAGTTCCTCAACAACTGGAGGATGGCCGAGCTGCACGCCAAGGAGTCCCCTGACCGGGTCTGGGAGCTGGAGGCGTGGGGCGCGCTGTTCGACCGCACCAAGGACGGCAAGATCAGCCAGCGTAACTTCGGCGGTCACGAATACCCGAGGCTCGCCCACGTCGGCGACCGCACGGGCCTGGAGCTGATCCGCACCCTGCAGCAGCGGGTGGTCGCGCTCCAGCAGGAGGACGAGAAGACCCACGGTGACGCCGAGGCGTACATCAAGGTCTTCCAGGAGTGCACGATCACCCGCCTGCTCAAGGACGGCGACGCGATCTCCGGAGCCTTCGGCTACTGGCGGGAGAACGGCAAGCTCATCCTGTTCGACGCCCCCGCGATCGTGCTCGCCACCGGCGGCATCGGCAAGTCGTACGTGGTCACGTCCAACTCCTGGGAGTACACCGGCGACGGCCACGCGCTCGCCCTGCTCGCCGGCGCGAAGCTGATCAACATGGAGTTCATCCAGTTCCATCCCACCGGGATGGTCTGGCCGCCCTCGGTCAGGGGCATCCTCGTCACCGAGTCCGTCCGCGGCGACGGCGGGGTGCTGAGAAACTCCGAGGGCAAGCGCTTCATGTTCGACTACATCCCCGACGTGTTCAAGGACAAGTACGCCACCACCGAGGAGGAGGGCGACCGCTGGTACACCGACCAGGCGAACAACCGCCGCCCTCCGGAGCTGCTCCCCCGCGACGAGGTCGCGCGGGCCATCAACTCCGAGGTGAAGGCGGGCCGCGGGTCACCCCAGGGCGGCGTCTATCTCGACGTCTCCACCCGTCTCCCCGCCGCCGAGATCGTCAAGCGGCTGCCGTCGATGCACCACCAGTTCAAGGAGTTGGCGGACGTCGACATCACCAAGGAGCCGATGCAGGTCGGGCCGACGTGCCACTACATCATGGGCGGCGTCGAGGTCGACGCCGACACCGGTGCGGCGGACGTGCCCGGCCTGTTCGCCGCCGGTGAGGTCTCCGGCGGCATGCACGGCTCCAACCGGCTGGGCGGCAACTCGCTGTCGGACCTGCTGGTGTTCGGCCGCCGCGCGGGCGCGGGAGCGGCCGTGTACGTGGACGGGCTGGCGGCCCGGCCGAAGATCTCCGAGGAGGCCGTCGCCAAGGCGAGCGTGGAGGCGCTCGCCCCGCTGGAGCGCACGGGCGAGAACCCGTACGAGGTCCACCACGAGCTGCAGCGGACGATGAACGAGCTGGTCGGCATCATCCGCAAGTCCGAGGAGGTCTCCGAGGCGCTGGAGGCGGTGGAGAAGCTCAAGGAGCGGGCACAGGGCGTCGGCGCGGCCGGCAACCGCATCTACAACCCGGGCTGGCACCTCGCCCTCGACCTGCGCAACATGCTCCTGGTCTCGGAGTGCGTCGCGAAGGCGGCGCTGCTGCGCCAGGAGAGCCGCGGCGGTCACACGCGCGACGACTTCCCCGGCATGTCGCCCGAGTGGCGGGCCAAGATCCTGCGCTGCGCCCTCACACCGGACGCCTCCGGCATCACGGTGGAGGAGAAGGTGCAGCCTCCGATGCGGGACGACCTCATCGCGCTGTTCGACCGGGACGAGCTGAAGAAGTACATCACCGAGGAAGAGCTGGCCGCCTTTGACGCGCTGGCCAAGGAGTAACCATGAGTTACAAGGCGAAGTTCCGCGTCTGGCGGGGCGAGGGTGGCGAGGGCAAGCTTGAGGACTTCACGGTCGAGGTGAACGAGGGCGAGGTCGTCCTCGACATCATCCACCGGCTTCAGGCCACCCAGGCTCCCGATCTCGCCGTCCGCTGGAACTGCAAGGCCGGCAAGTGCGGCTCGTGTTCGATGGAGATCAACGGCAAGCCGAAGCTGGGCTGTATGGCCCGGATGTCCACCTTCTCCGAGGAGGAGACGATCACCGTGACGCCCATGCGGACGTTCCCGGTGATCAAGGACCTCGTCACGGACGTGTCGTTCAACTACCAGAAGGCCAGGGAGATCCCGTCCTTCACCCCTCCGGCCGACGTGAAGCCGGGCGAGTTCCGCATGCAGCAGATCGACGTCGAGCGGTCCCAGGAGTTCCGCAAGTGCATCGAGTGCTTCATGTGCAACAACGTCTGTCACGTCATCCGCGACCACGAGGAGAACAAGGCCAACTTCGCCGGTCCGCGCTTCCTGATGCGGATCGCCGAGCTGGACATGCACCCGTACGACGTGGCCGACCGCCAGGACTCCGTCCAGGATGAGCACGGTCTCGGCTACTGCAACATCACCAAGTGCTGCACCGAGGTCTGCCCCGAGCACATCAAGATCACTGACAACGCGCTGATTCCCATGAAGGAGCGCGTCGCCGACCGCAAGTACGACCCGCTCGTCTGGCTCGGTAACAAGATCTTCAAGCGTTCCAGCTCGAAGACCTGACCTTCCCTCGCCACACGGCGCCGTCCACGGGCTCTCCCCGGGACGGCGCCGTCGCGTTTTCACCTTCTTTGTGCGGGCTCCGGCGACGGCTTTCCGTACCGAGGAGGCCGGGCCCGCCTCCAGGACCTTCCCACCGGCCCCTTCGGCCTCATTCCCGCCACAGCCGCCGGGTCTGCTTCCGCATGACGTCGTTGGCCCGGACGGCGAAGTCATGAATGATCGTCAGCTCCGCGTCGCTGTAGCTCGCGACGAGGTCGGCGTAGGCCCGGCCGACGTCCGCCTGGATCTCCTGCAGCGCGCGGTAGGGGCCCTCGCGCACCAGCTCGACGAGGACGCGGCGCCGGTCGGCGACATCCCGGCCGCGACGCACGTACCCCGCTCTCTGCAGCCGGTCCACGACCGCGGTGATGGCGCCACCGCGCGTCAGCCCCAGCCGTACGGAGAGGTCGTGGGGGGTGAGGGGGCCTTCCTTGTCGAGGACGGCCAGACAGTTGAAGTCGGTCACGTTGATCCCGGCCCGGCCTGCCACGCCGACGTGGAACAGCACCGAGCGCATCGCTGTCAAACGTCCCTGATCGAACATGGCCATGATCATCTCTTTGCGGGCTTCCGGCTCCGTCGACACGGCGCCCCCTCTTTCGTTCTCTCCAAAACAGAGAGACTCCCCATCGGAGAGTCTCTCTTTCGCGCTACAAAGAGTCGCCGATCCTCCCCTTGGGAGGAGGCCCGTCCCCCCTGCCCAAATCGGCCCGTCCCTATCCACCGCCGCCGGATCACCCTCGGCATCGTCGCGGGCGCGGCCTTCCCGGCCAACGCGCGGCCGTCCTCACCCCTGCCGCACCGCTTCCCCCGCCCCGTTCACGACCGAGCGGCGGACCGCACACAGACCGTGAGGCGCGCTCGGAAGGGCCGGGGGCGGGGCGGTGTCAGGTGGAGCGGCGGAAGAAACCGCGCTTCTTTCCCGAGTGCTTGCCGGAGTTCTTGTCAGAGGACTTTCCGGTCTCCTGACCGGGAACCGGATAGATCGCCGTCGAGGCGGGATCGGCGGAAGGCCGCTCGCCCCCTGCCGGCTGGTCACCGCCGGGACGCACCCCGCCGGGGCCACCCTCGTGTGGCCCCTGACCTGGACCGTCCTGAGTCTCGGGCCCGAAGGTCATGACCTCGCCCTTCGACCCGCTCAGGTCGCCCCGCGGTTCCCGCCCCAACGGTGTGAGACCGTCCTTGCTCGGCCCGTCCTGCGAGGGGTGACCGAAGGCGTCATCGGGAACGGACGGCCGGAAGTCGTCCCGCGGGCCGTCGAACCCCTGCCCGCCCCGGGCGGGCTCCTGCGGGAACGGCGCCCCGGGGAACTCCGGAGCCCCCTGTGGGAGGCGTCCCTCGCGGGAGTCCTGGCCGGAGTGCGAGGTGCCCTGGAAGGCCGTCGCGCCGTCCTGAGGCGTCGGGCCCTCCTGGAACGTCGGACCGTAAGGCGACTGCCCGGGGGGCACGGGGTACACCTGACCGGTCCGCGGGTCGTACGAGACACCGTGGCCGGCGGCCGGGTGCTGCTCGTGACCGGGCGCGGGCATGTACGCCGTCGTCTGGTCGTACCCGTGGGGATACTGCTCGGGGGTGTAGCCCTCCGGGTAGACCGGGGCGTACATCTGCATGGGCACGAAGCTGATGATCGGCGCGTAGGCCGTACCGCCCTGGTAGGGACCGGCCGCGTAACCGGGTCCGCCAGGGTAGGCCATCGGGTCCATCCCGCGCGGACCGGCCCTGCGGACCGCCGCCGCGTGGGCCATGCGGCGCAGCCTGCCCTCGAAGATCAGCACAGCGAACAACACCAGCAGCACCAGGATCAGCGCCGGGATGCCGAGCTGACGGCTCAGCGTGGCCCCGTCGAACTCGGAACCCGCGTTGCGGATCTCGTACACGGAGGTGCCGGAGGAACTCTGGTCGAGCGTGGCGGTGTCGGACGGCGCGGGCTCGGCGGTGGGAAGCTGCTCCGGCGCGGGGGTGGTCTGCGGGAACTGGGGTTCGCTGTTCTCCGAGTTCTCCGGCGTGTTCTCCTCGGCGGACGGGACCACCGGGGGCGGCTCCTGGACCGCCGGCGGCGGCGCGACCGCCGTCTCCTGCGGAGGCGGCGGAGGAGGCGCGGCCGTGGTCTTCGTGGGCTTGGGCTTGGGCTTCGGCGACGCCGGGACGGTTATCGTGGTCGTCACGGTCTCCTGCGGCACCTCGGGATCCTCGGTGACCGTGACGGTGACGACCGGCGTGGGCTCCTCACAGGGGGCCCCGGGATCGATGTCACACCCCTCGACCTGCGAAGGTTCGATGACCATCGTCCTGATGGTCGCGCCGGCCGCGGAGGATCCGGTGAGCGGCGCCAAGGCGAGCAGGACGGCGCCGCTGAGTCCGACGGACATCGCGACGGCGGAGAACGCTGCCCTGCGCCGTGCTCGCGTCACCGGTGTCCTCCGTGCAATCAACCATGAACACGTCAAAGAAATACTAGTTGGGCAAAAATAACAGTAATCCGCGTTTTACAAAACGTGTCGCGATCGACGACGGCGCTGGATTTTCCGCTGCAGCCACAGAAGGCCCAGCAACGCCCCTACCCCCGCTCCTACCGCCGGAAGCCCTGTCGCTCCTGTCAGCAGCGGGCTTGACTCGGCGACGGGCTGGACCTGACCGCTCGGGCTGTCGAGATCCTGCGGGAGGGGTGCTCCCTGCGGGCGCGGATCCCGCGAAAGGGGGACCTGTGCGGCGGGGAAGGGACCCGCCTGCGGCAGCTGGAGACCGTTCGTAAGTCCCGGCATCTGACCCGCCCCCGCCATGCCCATCGAGATCGGCGGCGTCATGGCCCCCTGCGCGCCCGGCGCCTGCGGCATGCCCGGCTGCTGCCCCGCTCCCGGGTAGCCGGGAGGCATCGGGGCGCCCGCCGGCCCCCCGGGCCCCTGCTGCGGCATGCCGGGCTGCCCCGCCGCCCCCGGTTGCCCGATCCCCGGATAACCGGGGGGCATCGGCTGCCCCATGCCCTGGCCTGGCATGGCGGGCTGTCCGATCCCCGGGTAGCCCGGAGGCATCGGCCCGACCATCGGCCGGCGCGCTCCTGGGCCACCGGCCGTCTTCTTCCCTATTCCGGGATAGAGGGGACCCATCTGCTGGAGACCCGGCTGCGGCATTTGCGGCAGTCCGATCGCCTGCTGGCCGGGGCCCGCCTGCCGCAGGAGGGCCTGCGGGTTCACTCCCCGCGCGCGCGCACCGGACCGGCCGGCCGCGTGCCGCTGCCCGCGCGTCTTCCGTCCGGCCGCCTTGCGACCCGTTTGGGGGCCCATGGCCGAGTGGTCCCTACCGTTCTGCCCTTGAAGCATGGGGGGCGCGGGCGGTCCCGCCGGCGGGATGGCGGCCTGTCCCTCACCCGGCGCCGCTTTCTCACCCGGCACCGCTCCCTGGCCCGGTACCGCCTCCTGGCCCGGCACGGCCGCACCGGCCTCCGGCGCGACGCCCGGGACCGCGACGCCGTCCGGAAGCCGCGTTCCCTCCCGCGGACGACCGGGAGGGAACGGGGCCGCAGGCCGACCGGAAGCCGCCCCGTCAGGGAGCGGGGCGGGAGCCACCGGGGAAGCGGCCTCCTCGCGCCCGCCCGGCGCGGTGCCCCGCGTCTCGTGGGAGGCCGCCGGGCCTCCCGTCGCTCCCGGAGCACCGGGGAACGCGCGCGCCTGCGGGCTCACGGGCACCCCGGCCCCCCGCGACGTTCCCCGCCCGGCGGGGCCTCCGGCGGCGTTCGCCCCCGTGCCCGGCCCCGACGCGGGCGGCGCGACGAACGCTTTCCCCGCGAGATCGAGAAGGAACGCCGACATACGCTGTTCGGCCCTCTGCGCCTCCGAGACGCCGGGCGCACCCGATGGGGCCTCCCCTGACTCCTCGGCCGTCTGGGGTTCCTTGAGGACCATGCTGGCGGCACCCGGAGCTCCCACGGCGCCGCGAGGTTCGGCGGGCCTCGCCCCCCTCGTGGCGCGCTCGTGCTCCAGCGTCTCCGGCACCCCGGCGGCACCCCCGCCTCGCCGCATCACCGCGTCCGTGCTCTTGATCGTGTTCTGGGCCCGCTGCCTCACCATCTTGCCGTCGGGCCCGTTCATCCGGGCCAGGGCGGACACCGTGAGATCGCGTGGACGCTCCGGCAGGGCGAGCAGCACGTCGACGGAACCACCCTCGGCGGGCAGGGCTCCGACCACGCACACCCCTGCCCCCTTCGGGAGGGGCGCCGACGACCGGGTCTCCCGCGGGCACTCGATACCCCTGAGGGCCTCGGCGGGGGTCGTCAGGACCGCCAGCCGGGCGTCGGTGCCCGGTCCCCGCAGCCGGATCCGATAGCGGATCACCCGCTCGGCGCCGGTCCCCCGCGCCCATTCGCCCGAATCGGCCACGGCGGTCAGGTCGAGGGGCAACGGGGCGGGCTCGTCCATCTGAACGGCGTACACCCCCGAGGCGCCCAGGACGAGCGCTCCCACTCCGACCGCTGACACGAACCCAGCGCCACGCCACCATACGGTCACCGCATATCTCCGTTCCCCGGGTACGGACACGCGACATCGCCACGTCCAGTAGCAGTTATGTCACGTTGCGGAGTTGATCAATCCTTATTGAACCGACCTTGCCCATCGTTGAGGCGACCTTGTACCGCCCGGACGATTGGAAGGTCCGCGGGGAGCCACGCCACGTCGTAGAGCTCGCCCTCGGCCAGCCAGCGCAGGTCCAGATGCTCCCTCGCCTCGGGCCTGCCCTCGGCGACCACCGCGAGCCAGACCCGCAGGACGTAGCCGCCGGCGAGCGCCCAGTCGCCCCCGACGCGCTCGCCCACCTCGATCAGCACGCCGAGCTCCTCCTGGCACTCCCTGACCAGCGCCGTGTGCTCGTCCTCGCCGGGATCGACCTTCCCCCCCGGCAGCTCCCACCCTCCGGCCAGCTCGGGAGGATCGGCACGCTGGGCGGCGAGTAGTCTCCCGTCGCCGTCGACGATGGCGGCGCCCACAACGACCTTTTCCATGGCTCCCGATTCTGTCAGCCCTGCTCCCGTGACTTGAGTTGCGCGAGAACCTGGGGGTGTCGCAGCGGCCGGGTGAATCCCACGATCCCGGCGCGCTCCCGGTAGGTGGTGACCTTGATCGGCCCGCACAACCGGCACCTCGCCTCGACCATCTTGCCCGGGGAGACCACCAACCCCACATGGCCGGGACGGTCCGGGCCCGTTCCCGGACCGGAGTTGAAGAAGACGAGGTCTCCGGCCTGCTCCTCCCCCGCGGGAACCTCCAGTCCGAACGGCCACTGGCCGAACGTGGTGCGCGGGATGGTCAGGCCGACACTCCGGTAGGCCATGTAGATGATCCCCGAGCAGTCGTAACCCGCGGGACCCGTACCGCCCCAGATGTAGGGCTTACCGCGCTGGGCCAGCGCGTACTCCAGGATCGCGGCCACCGTGCTCGTCGGCGCCGCCTCCAGCATGGGCTCGTCGCAGCTCTCGTCCGCCTCGGGCGGTACGGTGACGTCTCCGTCCTTGGCGTACTTTTTGGCGATCTCCATCACCTGGTCGACGTACCACCAGGCGCGGTTGTAGACGAACAGCGAACGTCGCACGTCCTCCGGCGCGCCGTTTCGCTTCAGCATCTTCGCCGCGCCTAGGATGGCGTCCGCCGGGTTGTACACGTCGGCCCAGCCGTCTCCGTCGCCGTCGGAGGCGTAGCCGTTGAACGTGGACGGGATCTTGATCTTGGCCTTGCCGCCCCACGTGCTGATGAGAAACTGCATCGGCCCGGCCGCGCCCGCGTAGTTGGTGCCGCTGCGCACGCCGGGGAGCGTGGAGCGTCCGTGGTTGGTCTCGCGCTTGCCGACCCCCGCGAGCACGTTCCACTGCACGCCGACCTTCCGGCCGTGCTCGCGATACAGCTTCAGATACTCCTCGGGGATGTCGGACGTCGCGGTCTCCGACTGGTCCTCCGCCGACTGTCCGGTATCTCCACACTCGGGCTGCTGCGCCGCGTCCCCGGTGATCGACGGGAAGGTGGGGAACCCGCTGATCATCATCATCGGCGCCATGATCAACGTGATCAGGCAGAGCCCGGCGACTCCGAGGATCAGCGCGAGGCGGAGATGCTTGCTGTTCCTCATGCGACCTCGCCGCCCGTCTCATCCCGCCGGTACGCGGCCCCGCCGGCTCGTTGCCGTCCGTACGCGGTCTCGCCGCTCATTCGGTCCCGCCGGTGGAGCCGGTCTCGACGGGCTGATCGTCCCCCTCCTGGCCGGAGTCCGCGGGCTGGAGATCGTGGACCAGCCATTCCGCACCGGCCTGGATGAGCGTGACGGCGTACTCCGCGGTCCTCTCGTTCACCCCGCTCCTCGCCGTGACGTTCTGGGTGCCGACGACCACGAAGGTCACCGAGGCGCTGTCGATCTGCCGGATCCCCTTGACCCGTGCCGTCCCGACCGACACGATCTCGTCGGCCTTGTTCGCCTCGACGGTGCCCGGTGAGGTGACGGTCCGCAGCAACGCCCCCGCGAACTCCGCCGTGACGTACCCCCTGAGGCGGTCGCCGTAGACCGCCGGATCCTCGTCGTAGCCGAACGTGCCGTACTCGGCGGTGAAACGCTGCGCGTAGTCGGCCGCCGCGGCCAGCTCCCGCTTGGTCATCGGCAGGTAGGAGTAGACGTCGAAGGGCGCGTCGCTCGCCGTCGCCGCCGGGCGGGCCGGCTCCGCGGCCGGCTCCTGTCCCGACGCCACCGTGCGGGTGACACCGGCCGGTTGCCCCGGCCCCCCTCCGGTGTCCGACCACATGGTCAGGTAGACGCCGACCACGGCGAGTATCACGACCAGCACCGCGAAGACGGCTCCCCGCCGACTGCCTCCCTCGACCACTGTCAGTCCTTGTCGCGGTTGGACGGGCGCAGCCAGAACGGCGGCGGCTCACCGGCCTCTCCGCCGCGCTCCGCCCGCCTGGTGATCCAGAGCGGCGGCGCCTCGGACGACCTGCCTCCGGAGTCTCTGTTGCGTGAACCACCCGAGCCCCGGGAGCCGCCGAAGATGCTCCCGCCAGAGCCCGAACCCCCCGATCCCGAGGAGCCACGGGAGGAACCTCCGCCGTTACGCGACCCCGACCCCGAACCGCCCCGCGAGGAGCCGGATCCCGACGACCCTCGGGATGAACCGCCACCGCCGAAGATGCTCCCGCCGGAACGGCCGCCACCGCCCGAGGAGCCCGAGGAACCGGACGACCTGCCCGGCGCGGGCGCCGAAGGCCTCACCGTGGGTGCGGGAGAACCGGACGGCCTGCCCGCCGAGGAGGACCGGCTGCCCGAACCTCCCTGCGGAGCCCAGCCGCCGGAACGGCCGCCGAACCAGCCTCCCGAGGCGGTCGTCCCTCCCGAGCCGCGTCCCGAGGAACCTCCGGACCGGGTCGGAGGCGCGCCGCCTGCCGTACCGGCCCCGGAGAGGTTGAGCGGCGGCGCCGCGCCGGCGCGGGCCGCGGTGACCGGCCTGCCGGTGCCCTTGCGCCGCCCCGCGGCCTGGGCGTCGGTGTCGAGCGGTGCCGGCTGTGCCCCGGCCGGTACCCGGGTGCCCGACGGCGCGGTCGACGTGGCACCGCCGTCCTCGCCACGCACCCTGCCCTGGGCGACCGCTGCCGCCGCCGCCGCGCCGACGGAGGCTCCGCCGACCATCGCGGCCGCCTGCAGCGCCGGCTCCGCCTTGCGCATCCCCCACCGGCCCGCCCTGACCGCCGCGACCGGCGGCAGCGCGGACGCCGCCCGCTGCAGGGTCGGCGCGGTCGCCGCGTCGCCGAGCATCCGGGTGGTGAACGTGTGCCCGTCCATGGACGAGAACAGGTGCTGGAACGGCCGCCGGTAGAAGAACACCGCGATCGTCAGGATCGCCATGAACATGACCTGCATGCCCCACGGCATCGCCGTGGAGATGATCAGGGCGTAGCCGTAGACGAGCACGCCGAGGACGAGGGCGAGCACCGCCTGTCTGAGCAGGGTGCCGATCAGCATCTCCACCCAGCGCATCGCGATGATCCGCCCGGATCCCGGATGGACGCCGATCAGCAGGAAGACCGGCGCGAGGATCAGCAACAGCAGGAACCCGACCTTGAGCACCAGCAGTGAGACCGCCACCAGGAAGATCAGCAGCCCCGCGACCACCGCGGCCATGAAGGCACCGACCGCGACCCCGAGACGGTTCGTCCAGTCCTTGCCCTGGAAGAGGGGGAAGACCGGGGTGTTCTGCAGCTTGTCGGCGATCTCCGTCTCGTATCGCGCCTGGTGGGAGCTCGCCTCCGGCACCTGCTGGGTCTTCATCTCGGCCGCGTCGATCGTCTGGATCTCCAGCAGATTGGCGCCGAATATCTTGATGATGGGGGCGTTGGGATCGGCCGTGCCGAACTGGCCCATCAGCCACGGCTTGCAGACCAGCGTGGACCAGAGCGCGTCGGCGTTCTGGTCGACCCCGGGCAGGCCGCTCTGACCGTATCCGCCGCCCTGAACCTGCGGGTTGGCCTCACCCTTCGCCGGCAGGCAGGAGGTTCCCCCCGCGCCGGGCAGCCCGGCGAAGGCGGAGTTGACCACCTCGCCGGTCTTGTCGGTGACCACCTTGCCCAGACCCGTGAGGTCGCCGGGGCGGCTGAAGAACCAGACGGCCACCGTGACCGCGAGGACCATCCAGATGACGCCTTCGGCGGTGGTGGTGGCGCGTTTGCGGATCAGCCCGTACCAGGCGAGCCAGATGGCGCCGAGGATCACCAGTGGCCGCAGGTACGGCCAGTACATGGCGTCGGCCAGGCGGATCACGATGTCGTCGACGACGTTCTTGATCGATTCCAGCGGGCCCTCGGTGGCCGCCGCCTGGTAGGTCGTGATGGTCAGCCGGTCCAGCGCCTTGGCCCACAGGAAGACCGTGTTCGCCATCGCGTTGCCCATCACCGCCGCGATGTCGTCGCAGCCGAGCAGGTGGGTGTGCCAGAACTGGCCGCTCATGCCGTACGTCGCGTAGTTGCCCTGGACCGCCGGGGCCTGCACCGCAGGGGCGCCCACCGCGGGGGGGTCGGGAAGCGGCGGCTGGATCAGGCCGTCCACGCCTCCGCCGACGATGTCGGGTGACAGGTCGGGCGACATGTCACAGGGGGCCGCGGCGACGGCCGTGGACGTGTCGCCGGGGAACGCCAGCGGCAGCGCGAGGAAGGCCGCCAGCACCACCAGCCCGATCGCGATCCGCCTGCCGAGCCGTCCCCTGCGGGAACCGGCGCGAGAGCCTCCCGTCCCCTGGCCCCCGCGGAGCCCGCGGAACTCACGGAACTCACGGAGCCCGCGGAAGCCACGACGTTCGCGGAAGCCGCGGAGACCTTTCGGTCCCCGCAGTGACCATCTCTCGCGAAAGCCCTCGAATCCCTTAAGGGAGCCTTTCATGACCGCACCTCCAGCGCCGCAGCCCCCGGCCTACCGACTCTGTCGCCCCCAGAAAGATCATGCACTTTCTCGTCGGGTTTGTCGTGGGTCGGATTCGTGTCGAGCCAGCGCAGCAGCTCATCCGAGATCAGGTCCACCCCGATACGGCCCGCGCGACCGTCCAGATCCCGGAAGACGCATTCGCCGTTGCCAAGCGAGCGCAGCACCGCCTTGTGCTCCTCGGAGGGCTCGACCCCGAGCAGTGCCATCACGTGCTCCACCTCCACCCTTTCCGTGGAGCGGAAGGCGAAGACCGACGACAGGCAGTTCGTCACCTGCTCGCTCAGCAGGTCTCCGGCGTTCTGCGAGACCAGGACCAGCGCCGTGTTGCGGGAGCGGCCCATCCGGCTGACCTCGGGCACCAGCTTGGCCCCCTCGGGGGTGGAGGTGATCGCCCACGCCTCGTCCAGGAAGATCGCCTTGGGCGTCCGCCGGTCCAGGCCGTTCATCAGCCCTCGCGCGAACTGCGCGACGAGATAGAGCAGCGCCACCGACAGCCTCTGCTCGTAGGAGTAGTCGTCGCGGCCGGTGGAGGCGTCGGGCAGCGTCAGGCCCCCCAGGGTGAAGACCGTGGTCCAGCCCTCGGTGTCGATCTGGTCGCCGCCCGAGGGGTCGAAGCAGAGCCTGGCCAGATGCATGTCCGACATGGAGCGGAGCACCGCGCCCAGGTTCTTGGAGGCGGCGTCCTCCGTCTGCTCAAGGAAGTCGACGACCTTGCCCAGCGACGGGTCCCGGGCGTTGGAGACCGCGGCGACCGCCTGGATCATCGCCGACTCGCGTTCCTCCGACATGCGAGGCAGCAGCAGACGCAGGGTCTCGGTGGCCATCGTCTTCTTGGCCGCCAGGTCGTCGCCGAACGAGAACGGGTCAAGCAGGCCGGGAGCCGCCGAGCCGAGCGGGATGATCCGGGCCTTCCTGCCCCGCTTCTGCAGCAGCCGCACCAGCGACTCTGCGTCGCCCTTGGGGTCGATCACCGCGACCGTCACCCCGCGCAGCGCCATCTGGTAGATCATCAGCAGCGCCAGCGTGGTCTTGCCGCCACCGGGCTCGCCGGTGATGGCGATCGCCGTCGGCCGGTTGCGGGTCGCCGCGACCAGCGGATCGAAGTGCACGATGCTGCGGGCCCGGCCCAGGGTCTCCCCGACGTACGGGCCCATCCAGCCGGAGCCGCCCTCGTCCGTCCGGTCACCCAGGTCGACGGTGGCGGTCGCCATGCCGCCCGCGATGGTCCGCAGCGGCTGCCGCTGCGCGTAGGCGTTCACCCGGACCCGCTCTCCCGGCAGCGTCTCGCAGAACAGCGAGAACTGGTCGCCGGTGGAGTTGACGATGTCGATGCCCATGTCGCGGTAGTGCTCCACGACCGCCTCGACCCGCTGCACGCAGATCTCCTCGGTCGGGGCCGACACGATCAGACGGTGCCAGCCGTACACGAACGGCAGACGCTCCTTGGTGATGCCGTGCTCCAGCATCCTGGCCGCGTCGATCTGCTCGGCGAGGGCGAGTGGCGCCTCCGCGCCCGCCTCACGGATGTGGATGTCCATGTCACGGGCGTGGGCGAGCTTGCGCGCCACGTCCTTGCTCGCCTTGACCGGCGGGATCAGCCGCATCCTCGAACTGATCTCCACGGGAAAGGGCATCTGGTCGGCGAAGTGCATCCAGGGCTCGCCGTCGGGGAAGGGCATGAGGTCGGGGAAACGGGCGAAGGACATGTGCGCGACGTAGGAGTCACCCTGCGGCTGCTCGATCCGCAGCAGCGCCCTGCCGTTGTGGATCTGTCCCTCGACGAGGGACTCGATCTCCCCCTGCCCCCACCGGCGCTTGGGGCTGGCCGAGGCCGGAGGGTCGCCGAGGGAGCCGGTCGTGGCGTGCTGGAACAACCAGGCGAGCTCGACGGAGGTGGCGTGCCTGGCGTACAGCGCGCTCGCGGACAGCGCCCTGCCCAGCCGCTCCGCCTGCTCGGACCACTTGGCGATCTCCGCCTTGGGAACGTGGTCGTCCTCGATGCCCAGGGCCTTCTCGCTGCGCTGGTAGAAACCGAAGATCTGCGCGAGGACCCCTGTGCCCAGCTGCCGCCCGCGCGTACCGAGCCGCACGCCGAGATAGACCTCCTTGGTCCAGAAGTCCTTGGCCCAGACGTGGCGATACATGTCCTCCAGGTAGTCGCGCCAGCCCGGCCCCTCGTCGGAGGTGGCGTTCAGCGCCATCGCCCACTCGGCGGCGGGGTAGGTACGGTGCGCCACCCGCAGGTGAACCTCGGCGTCGGGCATGCGGATGGCGGCCAGCGCGATCGTGATGTTGGTGGCCAGCGCCTCCCGCTCCTCGGGGGTGATGAACTCGTAACTCACGGTGGGAAGCCTGAAATAGGCCCAGACCGACGAGTCGGTCAGCAAAATCCGATCGTCGAAGTATCGGACGGCGAGACGGCTGCGTGCCTGGGAGGCGCGGCTCACGGCCCCTCCTCCATCGCTCGCACGGCCCTGCCGCCGCGGCCTCCGGACCCCTCGCCGGTCCGGATTCCACGGCATCCGCTCACCCGGACCCCGGCCTGCCCGCTCACCACCCGCACCTCGTCTCGCCCGCTCACCGCATCTCCTCGCGCCCGGGGGATCACTGGGCTAGTTCCTCCTCGCTGGATCGACCCGCCTGAACCGTTCCGAAGCCCGCCACGACGACACCGGCGAGGGCGAGATACGCCCGCCGGCCCGGTGCCCTCAGGTGGGACGGCTCCACCCGATCGGCCCTGCCGGGGGCCAGGGCGTCCTCCCAGGGCACCCGGACGATCGCCCGGCACCTGCCCCGCGCGACCGCCTCCGCCTGCTCCACGTCGGCCATACTGCGGCGGCTCACCCCGTTGACCACCATGACCGCCCGATGGCGAAGGTCGGAGCAGCCGTGCCCGTCGAGCCACTCGTAGGTCATGGCCACCGCGTCCGGCCCGTCCTCACTGGCCGGGACGACGAGGACGAGCTGGTCGGCGTAGGGGAGGATCCGCGCGGCCAGAGCCGCGGCCGGGTCCATCACGACCACCTTGTAGTGCCGGTCGAGCATGTCCATCGTCTGGCCGAGCCGCCGGTCGGAGAAGAGCGTGCGGTCGGACAGGCGCTGCTCGGCACCGGCGTCACTGTCTCCGGCGAGGACCTCCAGCCCCGAGGCGCAGCGGCTGGTGTAGGCGCGCATGCCGAGATATCCCTGAACGTTGTCGAGCCCGGAGAGCAGGGAGGTCAGGGTCTCCGGCGACTCGCCCCGGATCCGGCTGGACAGGGCGTGGGAACCGGTGCTGGCGTCCACCGCGAGAATCCGGTCCTCGCGGTAGCGGGCGAGGGTGTGGCCGAGCATGAGCGCGGTCGTGGTCTGCCCGGCGCCACCGGTGCATCCCAGGATCACCACCCGGCGACTGCCGCTGAACACCGCCCTCGCCCGCGCCTCGTCGATCTCCGAGCCGTCCGTACGGCCACCGCCGCCGGGTCCGATCACCACCTGGGCCAGCCGCCGCCAGCCGCCGGAGGAGTCACGGCCGACCACCGACTCCACCCGGCGGACCCTGGTTTCCGCCTCGCCGCGCGAGGAGCCGGTCACCGGCACCGCGGGGGTGACCGGATCCGCCGTGGCCGATCCCGAGGGGACCGCGCGGATCGACATTCCGCCGCTCTGGACGCCGGGGCCCGCCGAGGCGCCGGGACCCGCCTGCGCGCCCGCGGGCCTGTCCGGCGGCCACGCCTTCGCCGTCTCCGCCGCGCGTCCGATCGGCGTGGGCTGCCCCTTGCGGTGTTGCCGCCGCGCGCTCTCCTCGTCCTGCCTGTCCTGCGGGAACTCGGCCGCCTCGGCGGCGGGGCGCCCGACCGGCGCCGGTCCGACGAACCTCGGAACGAAGGAGGGGAGGGCGGGCTCCGAGGGCTTCCTGGCAGGGTCGGGCACGACGGCCGGTCTCTCGGCGGGCACCGCACGGGCCGGGGCGGGTGTGTCCTGCCGAGGCGCCCCGGGGGCCGAGGGCGCCGGCACGGCCGGCGCCTCGGGCCGCTCCCGGCCGGAGGGCTTCGAGGAGGGAGCGTCGGTCTCGGAAGACGCCGCGGGCGCGATCACCTCGGGTCGCTCGACCGGCGCGAGAGGCACCACCACCTCGGAGGGCGCGGCCGACGCGGGCGGCACGACCGGTATGGCCGGAGCGGAAGGCACGACCCGGGCGGGAGGCACGACCGGCGAGGCGGAAGCCGTGGCGGCGCGCTCGGCCTCCGCGGAGGCCGCGAGCCTGCGCAGGCGCCGCAGCGCCTCGGTGCCGATCGCAGCGGGCGGAGCCGCGGTCGCGCCGGACGCCGCAGGGGCCTCGTCCCTCGAATCGTCCGCGTTCCCCTCGGCCGTGGATCCGGTCACCGGGATGCGGTCGGCCCGGTCTCCGAACGGTCCGCGGGAAGGGTCCGCGGGCAGTCCGTGTGAATGGTCCGCGGGCGGTCGCGAGGCGGGGCCGAGGAGCGGCGTACCCGGCGCGGACCCGACGGCCTCGGCCGCCTCGGTGAACGCGACAGGCTCGGACACCGGATTCACGACGGGCGGGGACGCGGGTGGCACGGAGGGGGCAGAGGACACGGGGAGAACGGCGGGGACGGCGACCGAGGGCCTGTCCACGGCCCGGGAGGAGGTCTCGACACCCCGGGAGATCTCGGCAGCCGAGCCCTGACCAAGAGCCACGCCCTGACCGACGCCCGAAGCCTGGCTCAAGGCCGGGGCGACGCCCTGGCGGGACGCGTGAACCTCCGCGCGGACCACGGGCGCGGTGGCGGCGGCCGCCGCGGCGGCGGCCACGGCGGGACGCACCTCACGGCGGGCGGCGGCGCGCTTGGCCTGGGCGTGCCTGGCCTTGCGCGACACCTTGACCCGAACGGCCGTGTACCGCGGCGCGGCCCGCCAGACCCGGCCGGTCAGCGTGATCTCTGCGGGTTCGGAGAGAGGTGCCATCCTGCACCAGGTGCGCGGCTCTCCCACGTAGCGCACCTGCGACTGGAGCAGCTCCGTGAGCCTCTTACTCTCGATCACCGGCCGGGTGGAGAGCCAGGTGACGACACCGGGAGGTACCAGGTAGAGAACGTGCCAGGGGGCGGCGAAGGGCAGGCCGAGAAGGTAGAGCAGCAGCGACCACGGGGCCAGCACCCCCACGAACCCACCGATCCAGACGATCGGGAGCGGCATCGGCAGCCGTAGGTCGTACAGCTTGTAGAGCCGCTTCTCGATCCTCCAGATATTGGTGTACGTGGGCAGGTCCACGTGATCCTCCTCTCCGCCTCTCCTTGTTTGACCGTTCGAACCCGGTCTCAACCCCCCGAAATACCCAGTGCGCCCGCGATCGCCTTGGCGGTTACCTCGATGATGTTCGGAACGTAGAAGATCACTCCGATGGCGATCGCCAGAATGATGAACTGGACGAATCTGGTGATCTCACGGGTGAAGAGGAAGAAGAGTGCCACCACCGAGACGATGACCAGGAAAAGCGGTGCGAAGAAGCCGCGGAGGAAGTCGGCCAGGCCCTCGGTGTTGACGCCCGCCGGAGGTGCTGTGGGCTGAGCGAGCTCCATCGCGCTCAGCAGCATGGTCTTGAAAATCACTTCTTGTCCTCCGTACTCACGATCGTGCCCGCCAAGCGGCGAAGGGTCCTCCGCGCGTGTGCGCGGGAACCCGGACCGACGGCTCATCGATCAAGGGGGGTCTGCTCGCCGGGGATCGGCACCATTCGATCATGCTTACCCCGCCACAGATCGGTATGCGCCGCGGATGTCCTTGACGAACCACTTGTCGCCCTGCTTGACCATGGTGAGCAAGTAGGACTGCTCTAGCTTGCCTCCCATTTGGCCGGGATCGGCGGGCTCGGGGTCGCCGGACGGGGTCGCCTTCGACGGCACGCCCCACGTGACCGTCGCGGTCACCTCGCGGTCGACTCCCCCACTGACGGGCACGGCGAGGTCCTTGAGCTGCAGGAAGGTGAACGCCCCCCCGAATCCCTGCAGGGTGACCCCGGCGTCGGCGTAGCGCTGCAGCGCGGTGGTGTCACCCGCGTATGCCTTGAAGAAGTCTTCCAGCGGGGTGCGCAGCTCCTGCTCCACGGCGCGGTCACGCTCGGGCGCGGTCTTGGGCGGCAGGCCGGCGGCCCTCGGCGCGGGCAGGATGCCCGGACGCCCTGCGACGACGAACCTCTCGGCGGCCCGGTCGCGGTAGACGGGCACGGACAGGAGCTGGCGGCGGTTCTCCGACTGGTAGGCCACGGTGACGACGGCGTTGTCGGCGTCGACGACCTCGATCCCGTACGGTTGCACCGCTCCAGCGCTCATCCTGCCGAAACCGTCCCAGCCGAACTGCCCCTCGACGCCCTCGGGCAGGTAGGGGGCGAGTCTCGACTCCCTCTCCGCGAGGCGGGCCCCGTCGAAGTTCAGGTAGACCTCGGCGAACTGTGCCGCGAAGGCGGAGGCCTGAACCGTGGGGAACCCGTTTCCCTCGACGGGTGCCGCGCCCGTGGGGGCGTTCTGCTGGGTGAAGCGCTCGAAGGGCGCGCGGACCCCGTTCACGACGATGACGATGATCAGCGCCCAGAGCACGGCCCGGCCGGTCCACACCAGCCAGCGCCCGCCTCCACCGGACCAGCGTCCGCGCGACATGCCCCGCCCGCGCGCCGGAGCGCGATCGAGGTCGGGATCGTCGGGGAAGTCCGGATATGACGACAGCTCAGGGTCGCCAGCGATCCGGGGATCACGCTGGACTGTCGACCTTCGAGCCATCACGCCTCCGCTCGCGTCAATCCTCGGCCGGTGCGGTGTCGTATTGTTGCCGATCCCGTTGGCCATGGTGACGCACTTACTCTAGCCGCCCAGCCGATTCTTCCAGGAAAGCCACGCCTATGCTGCAGGCATCATGATGACTGAGCAAACCGGGTCTGGAGCCTCGACGAGGACGTCGATGCGGCCTATGGTCGAGGAAAGTGCATTCCCCCTGGCCAGCGCGTGGGGCGATTACTCGAACGCCACCTATTGCTAACCAGACAGCCCCCTGACTGTCGCGAACTGCGCATTTAACACGAAATGCGTCACCTAGGGTCGCAACTTCTCGAAATACGCCTCCTCGCCCCGCCACCATCGCGAGGAGGCTCCGTCCACCCGGGATGGACGGCGGGCGGCGCCAGCGGCCGACCTCCACGGTCGGCCGTCCCATCGGCTCCGGGGCCCGGCGAGACACCCGGGCCACCCGCCGGATACCAGGTCAGCGCACCGGTCGTCGCGAAGGCGGGATTCGCGGGAATGTCGTCGGTCACGATCCGACCGGCCCGAGCGCGCTCGTCCGGTTCGAGCTCGGAGAGCTCACCGGACCATTCGTGCACGAAGGAGACGACCGCTCGGTCAGACCTCCTCGTGCACGACGAAGACAACCGCTTGGTCAGACCCCGCGCACGATGAAGAAACCCGTCCGGTCAGACGTTGAAGCGGAACTCCACCACGTCGCCGTCGCGCATGACGTAGTCCTTGCCCTCGATGCGGGCCTTGCCCGCCTGGCGGGCGGAGGCGATGGAGCCGACCTCCACGAGGTCGTCGAAGGAGACGATCTCCGCCTTGATGAAACCGCGCTGGAAGTCGGTGTGGATCACCCCGGCCGCCTCGGGGGCGGTGGCGCCCTTGCGGATCGTCCAGGCCCTGGCCTCCTTGGGCCCGGCGGTCAGGTAGGTCTGCAGGCCCAGGGTCTCGAAGCCCACCCTGGCGAGCTGGGTGAGGCCCGACTCCTCCTGGCCGACGGACTGCAGGAGCTCCAGCGCCTCGGCGTCGTCGAGCTCGACGAGCTCGGACTCGATCTTCGCGTCGAGGAAGACGGCCTCGGCCGGTGCGACGAGCGCCGACAGCTGTGCCCTGAGCTTCTCGTCCACCAGCTCGTCGGCGTCGAGGTTGAAGACGTACAGGAACGGCTTGGCCGTGAGCAGGTGCAGCTCGCGCAGGTCCTTGGGATCGATGCCCGCGCCCTTGGCCCCCGCGTACAGGGTGGTGCCGCCGTCGAGGAGCTTGAACGCCGCCTCCGCCGCGTCGAGCGCGGCCTTGCGGTCCTTGTTGGTCCTGGCCTCCTTCTGGAGGCGGGGAATCGCCTTCTCCAGGGTCTGCAGATCGGCGAGGATCAGCTCGGTGTTGATCGTCTCGATGTCGCGCCCGGGGGCGACGCCGCCGTCCACGTGGGTCACGTCGGGATCGTTGAAGACCCGGATGACCTGGCAGATCGCGTCGGTGTCACGGATGTTGGCGAGGAACTGGTTGCCCCGCCCCTGTCCTTCGGAGGCGCCGCGGACCAGGCCGGCGATGTCGACGAACTCGACCTTCGCCGGCAGGATCTTCGCGGACCCGAAGATCTCGGCCAGCTTCTCAAGACGCGGGTCGGGAACGCCGACGATGCCCACGTTGGGCTCGATGGTGGCGAACGGATAGTTCGCCGCCAGGGCGTTGGCGGTCTTCGTCAGCGCGTTGAAAAGCGTTGACTTGCCGACGTTGGGCAATCCGACGATGCCGATGCTCAAGCTCACGTGAGCCGAGTTTACGCGGAATGACCCACTGCTACCTGCCACGGGCGGGTCACAGATACGAATCACGGGGCACTCGCGGGGCACTCGCGGGGCGCGAACCGAGCCGTTCCCGGCCGGGGAGGCGTGTCGGAACCGCCGGAAGCGGCCGGGCCTGGAATCATGCCGGGGTGGATGTCATGGCTCTCTCCTTCCAGCTCGCGGTGGGCCTCGCCGCGGGACTCGCGATCGGCTTCCTGCTGGGCCGCGCGCGTGCCTCCTCGGGAGCCGCCGACGTCATGGCCCGCCTCGCCGACGCCGAGGCCCGCGCGAAGATCGCCGAAGAGAAGGTCGTCTACATCGAGGGACAGCTCTCCGAACGGTTCCAGGCCCTGTCGAGCCGGGCGCTGGACGTCAACAACCTGCGGTTCCTGGAGCTGGCGGAGACGAGGCTCGCCGCCAACCGGGCCGAGGCCGCGGGAGAGCTGGAGCAGCGCAAGCAGGCCGTCGAGCACCTGATCGAGCCGCTGAAGGACACCCTGGCCCGCGTCGAGACGCAGTTGCGCGACACCCAGACGGGCCAGCGGGCCGCCTACGCCGAGCTGGCCAAGCACATCGACATCGTCCGCGAGAGCAACGAGCAGCTCCGCGCCCAGACGAACTCGCTGGTACGGGCCCTGCAGCGGCCCGAGGCCAGGGGCAGGTGGGGCGAGCTCCAGCTCCGCAGGGTCGCTGAGATCGCCGGTATGCAGCGGTTCTGTGACTTCGACGAGCAGGTGAGCGTCACCACGCCGGACGGCGTCCTGCGACCCGACATGATCGTGCGGCTCGCCGGTGGCAAGAACATCGTGGTCGACTCCAAGGTCTCACTCGCCGCCTACCTGGAGGCCGCCGAGTCGACCGACCCCGACCACGGGTCGGCCCGGCTCGACGCCCACACCCGGCACGTGCGCGACCACGTCGACCGGCTGGCCTCGAAGCCCTACTGGCAGGCGTTCAGCCCCGCGCCGGAGTTCGTGGTGCTGTTCATCCCCGGTGAGGCGTTCCTCGCCCCCGCGCTGGAACGCGACCCCGCCCTGCTGGAGTACGCCATGCGGCGGCGGGTCCACATCGCCACACCGACCACGCTGATCACCATGCTCCGCACCGCGCAGTACGCCTGGCAGCAGGCCGCGCTCGGCGAGAACGCGCGGGCGATCTTCGAGGTCGGCAAGGAGCTGTACGAGCGACTGGGCAGCATGGGGCGCAACGTCGACGCCCTGGGCCGCTCGCTGAGCCGGGCCGTGGAGTCGTACAACAGGGCGGTCGGCTCGCTGGAGACCCGGGTGCTGGTGAGCGCCCGCAAGCTGAACGACCTGGGGCTGGTCGAGAGCGAGCTGGACACGCCGCAGGCGGTCGAGGACCTGCCGCGCGCCCTGACCTCACCCGAACTCCTCGCGCGAGAGGAGCCAAGCCCGCCTCTCGTGTCCCGCCTGAACGGTAGGTTGACCAACGACCTGCCCTGAAACTGTTCCCTCGAGGGCTCCTGCGGCCGGACACTGGAGATAGCGGGGGCGACGGCGCCGGGGGCCGCGGTGGTCAAGGTCAGGGGGCGAGTGGTGAACGAACGAAGCGGCGTGCAGCCGGTCGGCGGGGTGATCACATGAGTGAGCTTGACCGGGCCTCGGGCATCCGGCTGACCGTCCGGGGCGCCCTGGCCCTCGTGCTGGCGTCCACGCTGGTGGGCAGCGCGCTGCAGGCGCTGACCGGGGTGACGGCGCTGACCGGGGCGGCCTTCGTCGCCGGTTGCGTGGCCGCCGCGTCACTGGTGAACCGCAGAGACCTGTTGTCGCTGGTGGTGTCCCCGCCCCTGCTCTTCTTCGTGACCACCGCGCTCATCGAGGCGATCCGATCCCTGTTCGCGGCCACGCCCGTGCAGGCCTTCGGCCTGGGCATGTACACCGCGCTGTCGCAGGGGGCCCCGTGGCTGTTCGGCGGTTCGTTCCTGGTGCTGGTCATCGCCTGGCGCCGGGGACTGACCCGCTGCGTCCGTGAGTTGCGCGAGGAGCTCAGGACCTCCAAGGCGTCGGTGCCCCGCCCCAGGAGCGGCGACGGTGACGGCGGCACGACCTTCGCCCCCGAGCCCGAGGGATACTTCGAGCCCAGGGTGTACGGCACCCCCCGCGAGGGGCGGTAGGCGGGCACGACTCGCCCGCCCTCTCTCGACGTCAGACCGTGGCGCGCAGGTCCCTGCGCAGCTCGTGCGGGAGGGCGAAGCGCACGCTCTCGCGGACGGACTCGACCTCCTCGACATCCTCGAAACCGTTTCGCGCGAGGCGGGCCAGGACCTCGGCGACGAGTTCCTCGGGCACCGAGGCACCACTCGTCACGCCGACCGTGGTGACGCCGTCGAACCAGGCGTCGTCGATGAGCGAGGCGTCGTCGACCAGGTAGGAGGCGTCGGCCCCGTGGTCGAGGGCGACCTCGACGAGCCGCTTGGAGTTGGAGGAGTTCTCCGAGCCGACGACGATGACCAGCTGGGCCTGGGCGGCGATCTCCTTGACCGCGACCTGGCGGTTCTGGGTGGCGTAGCAGATGTCGTCGCTCGGAGGGTCGATGAGGTTGGGGAAGCGCTCCTTGAGCCGGGAGACCGTCTCGGTCGTCTCGTCCACCGACAGCGTGGTCTGCGACAGCCAGACCAGCCGCTCGGGATCCTTGACCCGCAGGGTGTCGATCGAGTGCAGGCCGTCGACGAGCTGGACGTGGTCGGGCGCCTCGCCCGCGGTGCCCTCGACCTCCTCGTGGCCCTCGTGGCCGATGAGGAGGATGTCGTAGTCCTGGGAGGCGAAACGCTTGGCCTCGTTGTGCACCTTGGTCACCAGGGGGCAGGTGGCGTCGATCGTCTTGAGACGGCGACCGGCGGCCTCCTGATGGACCGCGGGAGAGACGCCGTGGGCGGAGAAGACGACGATGGCGCCTTCGGGCACCTGCTCGGTCTCCTCGACGAAGATCGCCCCGCGCTGCTCCAGCGTCTTGACCACGTGGGTGTTGTGGACGATCTGCTTACGCACGTAGATCGGGGCACCGTACTGCTCCAGTGCCTTCTCCACTGCCTGGACCGCACGATCGACCCCCGCGCAGTAACCACGGGGCTTCGCCACTAGTACGCGTCGGGTCGCGGGGGTATCTGAAGTCATGCTCATATGCTACGTGGACACGCCCGCGAGACAGCCCATACGTCCCACAAGCTCATGCGGCATAAGTCTTGTCACACTAGCCTTCTCGATACAGACCTCCCAGGGAGACGATATGTCAGTCCCCGACATGATTCGCAATGTCACACAAAAGGCAAAAGATCTGCCACTACACATGCTGCAGAGCGCACTGAGCGGGGTCGGCCAGGCCCTGCTCCTCGGCGACCGCGTCCGGAACAGGTTGAAGGGGACCTCGGGCCAGGGCGAGACCGTCGACGAGCCCGCCGGGACGGTCGCCGACCAGCCGGCGAAGAGTGGAGAGGAGGCCGCGGAGAAGACGGAGAAGGCCACCCGTCGCGAGCCCGTCATCTTCGCACCGCGTCCTGAGAAGGCCGCGAGCGGTCCCTCCTCCGAGAGCAACGGGACCAAGACCACCCCAGAGCCCGTCATCTTCAGCCCGACCAAGCCCGACACCGCGACGCCCTCCTCACCCGAGGTCAAGGCCCCCGAGACCTCCGAGGTCAAGGTCGAGGCTCCCAAGACCCCCGAGGCCAAGGCCGAGACCCCCGAGGCACCCGAGGCCAAGGCCGAGACCCCCGAGGCACCCGAGGTCAAGGCCGAGACTCCCGAGGTCAAGGCCGAGACTCCCAAGACCCCCGAAGCCAAGGCCGAGGCTCCCGAGGAGACCTCCGAGGTCAAGGCCACGGAGACTCCGGCCTCGGGGGCCGCGGTCGCCAAGACCCCCGCCAGGAAGCCCAGGACCCCCCGGGCCAAGGCTCCGGTCGCCGAAGCCGGCACCGCGGCCCCCGAGGCCGCCCCGAAGGCCAGGGCGACCAGGACCCGCAAGACGGCCGCCAAGGCCGCCCCCGCGGACGCCGTGACCGAGAGCGCGAAGAGCGGCACCCTGACGAGCGCCCCGGCGTCCGCGGAGGAAAGCGCCCCGGCGGAGACTCCGGCGGCGGTGAAGGTCGAGGTCACCAAGGTCGACACCGCGAAGCCCGAGGCCACGGACGCCGCGGCGGTCGAGGTGACCGGGACCAGGGTCGCCGCCCCCGAGGCCGCCGACGCGGCCGCCCCCTCCTCGAAGACGACCACCGCGGCGGCGGAGTCCTCCTCGGAAACCGCCGTCCCCGCCGAGCCCATGCCCGGCTACGCGGAGCTGACGGTCGCGTCCCTGCGGGCGCGGATGCGCGGCAGGACCTCCGAGCAGATCCGGGAGCTGCTCACCTACGAGCGGGCCACCTCGAACCGCGAGGTCGTCGTGCGGATGTACGAGAACCGCCTGGCCAAGCTGGCGGCCGCGGAATAGTCGCCTCCGGCGCGTAGGCTCCCGGCCATGAGCTCGAACACCACCCCTGAGCAGCCCCTACCGGTTCGCACGGTGTTGCAGATGGTCGGCGGCTGGATCGGCAAGCTCGGCACCGTCTGGGTCGAGGGGCAGATCACCGAGCTGACCGCCCGCGGCGGCACGGTGTTCCTGACGTTGCGCGACCCGGTGGCCAACGTGTCGGCCAGGATCACCTGTCCGCGCGGTGTCTACGAGGCGACCGTCCCCCGGCCGGTCGACGGCGCGAGGATCGTGGCCCATCTGAAGCCCGATTTCTGGGTCAACAAGGGCTCGTTCGCGTTCACCGCGCTGGAGATGCGGCCGGTCGGGGTGGGCGAGCTGCTGGCGCGGCTTGAGCGGCTGCGCCGGCTGCTCGCCTCGGAAGGGCTCTTCGGCGTCGACAGGAAGCGTCGGCTGCCGTTCCTGCCGGGCACTGTCGGGCTGATCTGCGGTCGCGACTCCGCCGCCGAGCGCGACGTGCTGGAAAACTCGCGGCGCCGCTGGCCCGCCGTGCGGTTCAAGGTCGAGCCGGTGGCCGTGCAGGGGCCGTACGCGGTCGGTGAGGTCATCGAGGCGCTGCGCACGTTCGACGCCGACACCGAGGTCGACGTCATCGTGGTCGCGCGGGGCGGCGGGTCGATGGAGGACCTGCTGCCCTTCTCCGACGAGGCCCTCGTGCGGGCGGTGGCGGCCTGTCGCACGCCCGTGGTCAGTGCGATCGGCCACGAGCAGGACAACCCGCTGCTCGACCTGGTCGCCGACGTGCGCGCGTCCACGCCGACGGACGCGGCGAAGAAGGTCGTGCCGGACGTCGGCGAGCAGATGACGCTGATCCGCCAGCTCCGCGACCGGGGCCGCAGGGTGGCGGGCGGCTGGCTCGACCGCGAGACGGCCTGGCTCGCGGCTGCCCGCTCCCGCCCCTCTCTCGCCGACCCGGTGCGCGAGGTCGAGCGCAGGGCCGAGCAGGCCGAGCAGCTCAGGGACCGGGCGCGGCGGTCCCTCACCGCCTCCCTGGACCGCGCCTCCGATTCGCTGGAGCACCTGCGCGCCCGCCTGGTCTCGCTGTCCCCGGCCGCCACGCTGGAGCGCGGTTACGCGATCGTGCAGCGTCCCTCGGGCGAGGTCGTACGGCTCGCGAGCGAGGTCTCCCCCGGTGACGAGCTGACGGTGCGCTTCCCCGACGACCGGGTGCGGGTCAGGAGTGATCCCGCCAGGTGAGCGAGGGGTAGCCGTCGTCGACGAAGCCGAACTGCCGGTAGAGGGGTTCGGCGTCCGAGGTCGCGTGCAGGTCGACCCTGCGGACCCCGCTGTCGCGGTACCACTCCAGGAGGGCTCCCATGATCATCCGACCGTGTCCCCTGCGCCGGTGGCGGGGATCGGTGGTCATGCCCTGGACGTAGCCGTAGCGGCCGTCGGGAAGGCTGGGGCCGGGAAAGCGGTCGAAGATGAGGCCGATCCCGCAGGCCGCCAGCCCTCTGTCGGGGGAGTCCACCACGTAGACGGCGGTGTCGGAGCTGCCCAGGCGCTCCTGGAGGCTCTCGGCGTAGGCCCGCTGCCACTCCTCCTCGATGGGGAGGTGGCCGTCCCTCGCCATCCGGTCGGCCAGGATCTCACGGAGGCGCACCAGCTCGGGGATGTCGCCGGCGGTCGCGTCACGAACGTTCACCTCGGCATTCTTCCAGCCGTACGCACCGGCGGAGCGACAGGGGAGGTCGCCGCACCGATCCGCCGGTGACTCCCGGTACGGCCTGGCGTCGCCGGGTGGGTGTAACGATCTAAGGTGGGTTCCGTGGCCGATGAGAAGAGACCGTCGTACGAGCAGGCGCGCGAGGAGCTGACCGAGGTGGTCCGCAGTCTTGAGGCGGGCGGGCTCACCCTGGAACAGTCGATCGAGCTCTGGGAGCGCGGCGAGAAACTGGCCGCGATCTGCGAGGAGTGGCTCCAGGGTGCCCGGGTGAGGCTCGCGGCGGCGATGGCCCAGCGGCGGCAGCCCGACCCCGCTGGAGAGACGCCCTTCTGAGCGGGTGTCAGGAGGTGTTTCTCGGCAGTTGTTTGAGGGACCCGGCCAGGGTGGACAGCTCGTCCCACGGGGCGGTGCCGGTGACGACGATCGTGACGTCCGGCAGGAACCGTACGAGGGAGCGCTGGTTCTTGTCCTCGCGGAAGCGCTGCTCCCAGGTGACGCCGTCGATCTGGACGGTGCCGGTGACCGTGGAGGTGTTGGAGAGCCGGTTCGCGAACCCGGCCTCGGGCTTCTCGTTGCTCTGGGCGAGCATCGCGTGGAAGCGCTTCGCGGTGGCGAAGCCGAGCCTCCAGGTCGTGACGCCGTTGACGTTCGTGTTCCTGGAGCTGTTGGGGACCCACCCGGCGGCGACGGGCTCGGGTGCCCACATCTGGAAGGGCGCCGTACGGCGCAGGTCGGCGAGGGCGATCGAGTAGTCGACCCTGGGAATGCGCTCGGTCCTACTCTGCGGCGTGACCAGCAGGAACAGGCCGACAGCGCCCAGACAGACCGCCATCGCGAACGCGTAGCCGTAGAAGCCCTGAGTGAACTTTCGCACGACTGTCGACACTATCCGTTCGGGTGGGTGGTCGCTCCTCAGGGGCGGCGTATCTGGGCGATGATGGTCAGCACGTCCTCGACGAGCGCCCGGGAGGCGTCCTCGTCGTCGGAGAGGGCGACCTCGGAGACGGCGGCGGCGAGCGCGCCGGTGAGGACGACGACCAGGGCCCCCTCGTCGCCTTCGAACAGGGCGGCGTTGCGCTTGGCCCACTGCCGGAGCCGGTCGCGCATGATCACCTCGAACCCGGGCGGCCCGTCGCCGCGCAGGAAGAGCGCGGAGACCTCCCGCTCGGCCAGGCAGCCCTCCAGGTAGGCGCGGGCCCCGGCGATGAACAGGCGCATCGGGTCGCTCTCGCCCTGCGCCCTGACGTCCTGGACCGCCTGCTTGGTCCGCTGGGTCTGACGGGCCTGGAACTCCTCGAAAAGCGTGAGATAAAGATCGGCTTTGCCGGAAAAATGGTGGTAAAGACTTCCGACGCTCGCCCCCGCGCGGGCGACCACGTCGGTGACCCCGGTCTCGGCGAAGCCGCTTGTGACGAATATCTCCCTCGCGGCGGACAGGAGGGCGACGCGAGTGGCGGCACCCCGCCCGGATGTCCGCGCACCCACGCCTTTCACCAGCCGTTCCGTGTCGCTGCTCATGGTGGGCACATTATCCTCCGCCGACCTGCCGGAGGGGGGCCAACTACGATCGTTGCATTAACACGAGAGGGGTTTCCCACCATGTCTGATGAGACGTCCGTTCCCGACGCCCTCGCCGCGGGAGAGCACGCACCCGATCGCAACCTCGCTCTGGAACTGGTCCGGGTCACGGAGGCGGCCGCGATGGCCGGTGCCCGCTGGGTCGGGCGAGGTGACAAGAACGGCGCGGACGGCGCCGCGGTGAACGCGATGCGCCAGCTGATCAATACGGTCTCCATGAGCGGTGTGGTGGTGATCGGCGAAGGTGAGAAGGACAACGCGCCGATGCTCTACAACGGCGAGCAGGTGGGCGACGGGAGTGGCCCGGCGTGTGACGTGGCCGTGGACCCGATCGACGGCACCCGGCTCACCGCGCTCGGCATGCCCAACGGCATCTCGGTGATCGCGGTCAGCGAGCGCGGCTCGATGTACGACCCCTCTGCCGTCTTCTACATGGACAAGCTGGTCACCGGCCCCGAGGCCGCCTCGTCGGTCGACATCAACGCGCCGGTGGCGGACAACATCGCCGCGGTGGCCCGCGCCAAGGGCGGCGCGCCCTCGGACGTGACCGTGGTCGTCCTCGACCGGCCCCGCCACGAAAAGATCATTCAGGAGATCCGGGAGGCCGGAGCCCGGATCAGGCTCATCACCGACGGCGACGTGGCCGGTGCGATCATGGCGGCCCGGGTCGGCACGGGCGTCGACCTGATGCTCGGCATCGGCGGCACCCCGGAGGGCATCATCGCCGCGTGCGCGCTCAAGTGCCTCGGCGGTGTCATCCAGGGCAGGCTCTGGCCGCAGGACGACGCCGAACGCCGCCGGGCGCTGGACGCGGGTCTCGATCTCGACGCCACGCTGAGCACCGACGACCTGGTCAGGTCCGACGACGTGTTCTTCGCGGCCACCGGGATCACCGACGGCGAGCTGATGCAGGGCGTCCGCTACCGCGCGGGGAGGGCCATCACCAGCTCCCTCGTCATGCGCGGTCGTTCAGGGACGATACGCAAGATCGAGAGCGAGCACCAGCTCTGGAAGCTGCGGGCCTACAGCGCGATCAACTTCGACAGCGCCAGCTGAGAGCCGGGCGTCGCCGCTGACCCGGGACCGGTGTCAGCGGCGAAACCAGGAGCGGCGGGGACGCTTGGGAGACTTGGCCACGATGCTCCCCAGCGTGACGACGCCGGTGATCTCGATGACCGGCCCGTCCGGCGAGGCGGGAACCTGGTTCTTCTTGCCCCCCATGTACGACGAGGCGGGCATCTCGATGCGCACCCCCTCGGGGACGATCAGGGTGAGGGTGCCGCCCATCACGGTGACGTGCAGGGTCACGTGGCTGGACTGCAGCAGCGCGTCACACAGGTCGAGCTTGACGTTCGCGAAGACGGCGGTGGCCGTGAACCGGGTCGGCACCACCCATCGGCCCGAGCGCTCCTCGGAGCCGAAGAACGCCGCCACCGGGCGGACGTCGACGCGGAGCGGCTGCGCCTCGGGTGGGAGCAGGTCGGCGGTGAGCGCGGAAATCTCTCCCAGCGTGCGGGCGCGATAGAGGGCCTCGATGCGCTCGTCGTACTCCAGGTGGTCGAGACGCCCGTCGGCGAGCGCGTCGGCCAGCACGGCGGCCACCCTCTCGCGGTCGGCGTCTCCGGCTCTCAGGTCGGCGGGGCGCGGCTGGGGACCGGTGGGGCGGACGGCGGGGGGACGGGGACTCTCCACTCTCCGACCATAATCCCTGCGGGGCCTCCGGCCGCGACGCGAGCGCGGCGACATGCCCCCGTAAGCCCGGCCATCCGGCGCGAAAGACCGGCGAGAACCGGTGGATCGGCAGCCATTGACCCTCGGATGTCTCGCCCATACCCTGACGGAAACTTGAACCCCCCTCATGTTCCTCGGAGGTCGTCATGCCGGCCCCACGTGACAGGCGGGCGCGGGTGGCGACCTGGGCGGCGTTCTTCGTTCAGGGTCTCTGCTTCGCCACCTTGCTCACCCATGTGATCGACCTCCAGCACAAGTTCGGGCTCAGCGACGGCGACCTCACCCTGGTCCTGCTGCTCGTACCGGTGATCGCCGGGGTCGGCAGCGCGGTCGCGGGCCTTGTGGCGAGCCGGTACGGCAGCGCCCCGGTCCTGCGGATCTCCCAGGTCGGCGTCTGCACCGCCGTGGTGCTGTCGGGCTGGAACGAGCAGCTCGCCGGCCTGTACGCCCTCAGCGCCGCGTTCGGCCTGTTCGTCGGCGCGGTGGACGCGACGATGAACATGCAGGCGGTCGCGGTCGAGCGCCGGTACGGCATGAGCGTGCTGACCGGTTTCCACGCGGTGTGGAGCGTCGGCTCGATGCTGGGCGCGGGGTTCAACTCCGCCTTCAGCGCGCTCGGCGTCGAGCTGGGCTGGTCCTTCTCCGTGCCCGTGCTGATCGGCGCGGTGATCTCGATCGTCATGCTCCCCCGTCTCTACGGGCGGGAGGAGGAGAGGTCCGGTGAGCGGGCCGCGCACGTGACGGCCCGGGTGCCGTGGCGGCCGATCATCCCGCTCTGCCTGGCGATGTCGTTCCTGTACGTCGGCGACGCGGCGGTGTCCAACTACAGCACGGTCTACATGGAGAAGGCGCTGACGGCGAGCGGCTGGCTGGTGCCGTTCGCCTACCTCGTCTACCAGGCGACCACGCTGCTGGCGCGGGTCCCCGGCGACCTCGCCGTACGCAGGTACGGACCGGCGCCGGTGGTCCGCGTGGGCGCGGTGGTCGCGGCCGTCGGCACGCTCGGGGTCGTCGTCGCGCCCGGCGTCGCGGTGGCCGTCGTGTCGTTCGGCCTGATCGGCGTCGGCCTGTCCGTCATCGCCCCGCAGTCGTTCTCGGCCGCGGGCCGGCTGGGCGCCGGGGCGGAGACCGCGATCGCGCGGGTCAACATGTTTAACTACGTCGGTTTCCTCGTCGGCGCCGCCGTGGTCGGGACGCTCAACGACATGGTGAGCGTCCGGGTGGCGTTCGTACCGGCCGCCGTCCTGGTGGCTCTGATCGTGTTCCTCGCCAGAGGTTTCCAGCCCGCCCCGCGGCCCCTGGGCGGCCGCAGCCCGGGGAGAGCCTCGCAGGAGCCCGCCGAACGGCCGTGACCCCGAGCCTGGCGATCACCGCGTCGGAGTGACCCCGCCGGGCGGCCCGCCGTCGCCTCCGGCCGCGCGGGGCTCGCCCGAACCCCGTCGTCAGCCCGGCCGGCCGCCCGCGTCGCCGGTGAGCTTCCTCAGGTACGCCAGGCTCTCGCGGACGTTCTCCCTGGGGTCGCCGGAACCACCGGGGCCGCCCGCACCACCGTTGGCGGACTCCAGCACGACGTCCTGCTCCAGGACGTACCAGCCGTCGTACCCGGCCTTCCTCAGGCCGCCGACGACGGCGGGAAGGTCCACGTCGCCCCCGCCCAGCGGGCGGTAGAGACCGTCCCTCACGGCCCGGGTGTGGGTCAGCTCGCCCGCCCTGACCCGCTCGGCCATCGCGGCGTTCACGTCTTTGAGGTGGACGTGCGCGATCCGTTTCGCGGCGTGGGAGACCAGCTCGGCGGGGTCGGTGCCGCCCACGAGGAGATGGCCGATGTCCAGGCACAGCGGCATCGAGCTGCCGTCGAGCACCCGCTGGACCTCCTCGCGGTTCTCCACCGCGCTCCCGATGTGCGGGTGCAGGGCGACGGTCCTGCCGAACTCCTTGGCGTTCTTGAGGATCCGGCGCAGGTTGCCCATGAGGGTCTTCCAGGCGGTGGCGTCCAGCTCCGGCCTCGCGTCGCGGCTCTCGCCGCCGATGGACGCGGCGAGCACCACCACGTCCACCTCGCCGTCCTTGAAGGCGCGCATCGTGGCCCGGACGATCGGGAGCGGGTCGTGGTCGACCTCGTGCAGGACGACGGGGACGAACCCGCCCGCCGCGCGCAGCCCGTAGTCCGCGAGCAGGGAACGGCAGCGTGTCGGCGAGGGCGGCAGGAACCCGACGGGGCCGAGTTCGGTGGCCGTCAGGCCAAGCTCTCTCATCTCGGCGAGCACCTGAGAACGATCCGGCTGCCGCCCCCACTCCGGGCCTTCGCAGACCCCCCAGGAGATGGGCGCGCCGGCCGTTCTCACCGAGGCCCCTTCAACGGCGGAGCCGGACTCTCTCACAGGATCTCCTCTTCTCACATCGGCGCACCGGACGCCCCTCGCTCCGCGAGAGTTCCGCGGCCTTGGCGAGGTGGGGCGCCGCGAGGTGTCCTCGATTAACGCGGTGACCTCTCCGCTTCCCCCTGAGCCACGCCGGGAAACGCCCTGATCTGGCGGATTTCCAGTGGTTCAATGCGCATTGTGCGTTTCGGAGAAGAAAGCAGCTGACCTCCAGTTCTAGGCGAGGAGTGGAAAGCCGTCAAGGATTTGTCAGGACATAAGAACGGCTCACCAGGCCGTACGTGATGTCCACCGGCGGACGTATCGGCAGGTGGGAGGGGTTGCCGGGGGACGGCTCAGCGGCGCGGGATATCCGTCGGGACACGGTCACGAGGCGGCTCGGCCGCGCAGGGCGTCCGCGAGGGCACCGACCATCGCGTCGGCGCGGTGAACGGGCAGGCGGGCGAAGCCCATCACCAGTGCGGGCGGCCCCGGGGCGTATCGCATCGGGCCCACCGGCTCGGCCGCCAGCCCGCACTCCTGCGCCCTCTCCGTCACCAGGGCCTCGTCCCAGCCCTTCGGCAGTTCGGCGAGCAGGTGGAGGCCCGCAGAGACACCCCGCACGGTGATCTCGGGAAGGTGCTCGCCGAGGGCGCGCGTGAGGGCGTCGCGGCGGGCACGGTACTCCCGGCGCATCCTTCTCAGGTGCCGGTCGTAGTCGCCGGTGGTGATGAAGTCGGCCAGGACGTGCTGTTCCAGGACGGGTGATCCCAGATCCAGCTCGCCGCGGGCGAGCCGCAGCGATGCGGCGATCTCGGGCGGGGCCGCCACCCAGCCCAGGCGGAGACCGGGGGCGAGGGACTTGCTGACGCTCCCGATCAGGATCACCCGGTCGGCGGCCAGCCCCTGCAGGCAGCCCACCGGGTCGCGGTCGAAGCGGAACTCCGCGTCGTAGTCGTCCTCCAGGATCGCCCCGCCGGTCGCGGCGGCCCACTCGATCAGCTCGGCGCGGCGGCGGGGCGAGAGCACGACCCCCGTCGGGTACTGGTGCGCGGGAGTGATCAGCACCGCCCGCGCCCCGGTCGCGGCGAGGGCCCCGACGTCGAGGCCCTCGTCGTCGACCGGGACGGTGACCAGGTCGGCGCCGGCGGCGTGCAGCAGAGGGAGCTGGCGCGCCCCGGCCGGATCCTCGACCGCCAGCGGAATCCGGCCGGGGGGCGGCACCGGGGTCGCGGCCTGCCGGACGAACCAGCCGAGATCGTGGGGGGATCCGGCTCGGGGGAGCCTGCCCGCGAGCGCCTGGACGGTGAGGCTCATCCCCTGGGCCACCCCGCCCACGATCACCAGGTTGTCCGGGCTCACGTCGGCCGCCCTCACCCTCCCGAGATAGGCGGCCAGCTCCTCGCGCAACGCCGGGACACCGCCGGGGTCGCCGTAGTTCAGGGCCTCCGCGGGCAGCTCCGCGAGCGTCCTCCTCATCGAGGCCAGCCACCGCTGTCTGGGGAACGCCCCCAGATCGGGCGCGGTGGAACGGCGCCCGAGGTACGGCTCGTGACCGCTCTCCCCCGAGCGGGTGACGTGTGGTCCCGCGAGCGGCCGGTCTGGCGGCGCCGGGCAGGGGTCGTCGAGGGGGGCGGGAGGAACGGGGCGGCTCGCGGCGGGCGCCACGGTGGTTCCCGCCCCGATCCTGGAGATCAGGAAGCCCTCGGCGGCGAGTTGCTCGTACGCCTCGACCACCACGCCGCGAGAGAGCCCGAGGTCCCTCGCCAGCTCGCGGCTGGCGGGCAGCCGCGCCCCCGCCGCCAGCCGCCCGTGCCGCACCGCCTCGCGGAGCTCGCGGGCGATCTGGGCGGCGACACCGCCCGCCGCCCGGTCGACGACGATGTGCAAGTCGGCCAATTGGTCCTCTGTTTCACTGCCGTATTGGACCCGACAGGGATGCCATTGGCTTCCTAGCATTCCGCACATGAACGTGGATGTCAGCACCACCCCTCCCACCGCCCGGCAGAGGTGGCGCGGCCCGGTCGAGGCCGCGACGGCGATGTTCCTGGTGGGCACCCTGGCGGGGGTCTCAGGGGTGATCGGGGAGTATCCGGTCTACGGCGGCCAGGCGCTGCGCTACCTGCTCGCGGCCGTCGTCCTGCTCGCCGTCGCCCGGCTCGCGGGGCTGCGGTTCGTACGGCTCACCCCTCGCGAGACGGCGCTGCTGGCGGCGCTGTCCCTGACGGGCCTGGTGATCTTCAATGTGTGCGTGATCGAGGCCACCCGGCACGGCGGCCCGGCCCTGGTCGGGACCGTCCTCGGCACCGTACCGCTCGCGCTCGCCCTGCTCGGCGGGCGCCCTTCGCCCCGGCTCGTCGGGGCGGCGGCGATGGTCGTCGCCGGGGCGACGGTGGCGACCGGGCTCGGCAGCGGTGACCTGAGCGGGCTGCTCTGGTCGCTGGGCGCGCTGGGCTGCGAGGTCTGCTTCTCCCTGCTGGCCATCCCGCTGCTGCCGAAGCTGGGAGCGGTGCGCGTCTCGGCGTACTCGGTGACGCTGGCCGTGCCGATGCTGGTGGTCGCCGGGCTGCTCGCAGACGGCGCCGCGATGGTCCGCGTGCCGACGGCACCCGAACTCGCGGGCCTGGGCTACCAGTCGCTGGTCGTGACGAGCGTGGCGTTCTTCCTCTGGTACGACGCCCTGCCCCGGCTCGGCCCGGCGACCGCGGGACTGTTCGCCGGGCTGATCCCGGTCGGCGCCATCGTCACCGGCGCGATCCTCGGTCTCGGCGCGCCCTCGGCACCCGACCTGCTCGGCGCCGCGCTCGTCGTCGCCGGCATCGTCATCGGCCTCAGCTCAGCGGGCTCACCCGCGGGGGAAGGGGAAGTGCGTCGGCCGGCCGGGACCGGGACGAGGCGGCCCGCTGCCGGGGAATCTCGACCTGTTGGGGCAGACTGACCCGCCGCGCGGTCTCGTCGTCCTGCCGAAGGGGCAGGGCCACCCACTGCGAGGGCAGGGCCGCCCGACCGAAGACGGTGGCGGGCTTCTGCCGGGAGATGGTGAGCGGAGGTTCCGGCCAGCTCACCGGCCACTGGGGAATGCGTCCGCCGGTCTCCTTGATGCTCGTCAGCGTGATCGCCAGCAGTGACACGCTGAGACCGGCCACCACGAAGAGGGCCATGACCGCCAGCATGATGGCGTTTCCGATGTTCATCGTCTGCCTCCCCGCTTCCGCCGGACGCTCGGTCCGGCTCTTTCCAGCCTCCACCTTTGATTCGGACAAAGGGCCACAAAAGATGCATAAGTCATCAACACTTACCCCAAATATGTGTCTTTCATCTCATTTGTCCGCCCGACCGCGCACAACCCGACGGCGGGGGTCGAGCGTGAAACACGAGGCCGTACCCTCTAGGGAAAACGGCGCCCGCACGGAGGATCGACGACGATGCCCGAGTTCGACTACACCGACCTGCTTCCCATGGGACCGGACGAGACGGAATACCGCCTGATCACCTCCGAGGGGGTACGGGTGGTCGAGGCCGCGGGCCGCAGGTTCCTTGAGGTCGAGCCCGAGGCGCTGCGACTTCTCACCGACAGCGCGATCCACGACATCTCCCACTATCTGCGGTCGTCCCACCTCGCCCAGCTCCGCAAGATCATCGAGGATCCCGAGTCGAGCGGGAACGACCGTTTCGTCGCCCTCGACCTGCTGAAGAACGCCTCGATCTCGGCGGGCGGCGTGCTCCCGATGTGCCAGGACACCGGCACCGCGATCGTGATGGGCAAGCGCGGACGCCACGTGCTCACCGACGGCGCCGACGCCGAGCACATCTCCCGCGGGGTGTACGACGCCTACACCCGCCTGAACCTGCGCTACTCCCAGATGGCCCCCCTCACCATGTGGGAGGAGAAGAACACCGGCTCCAACCTCCCCGCGCAGATCGAGCTCTACGCCGAGGACCCGGGCGGCCACCCCGACGAGTACAAACTGCTGTTCATGGCCAAGGGCGGCGGCAGCGCCAACAAGTCCTTCATGTACCAGGAGACGAAGGCGGTGCTCAACGAGAAGCGGATGCTCCAGTTCCTGGAGGAGAAGATCCGCTCGCTCGGAACCGCCGCCTGCCCGCCGTACCACCTGGCGATCGTCGTCGGCGGCACGTCCGCCGAGTTCGCCCTGAAGACCGCCAAGTACGCCAGCGCCCGCTACCTGGACTCCATCCCCACCTCAGGCTCCCCCTCGGGGCACGGCTTCCGCGACACCGATCTGGAGGCCAAGGTCTTCGAGCTCACCCAGAAGCTGGGCATCGGCGCGCAGTTCGGCGGCAAGTACTTCTGCCACGACGTCCGCGTCATCCGCCTCCCCCGCCACGGCGCCTCCTGCCCCGTCGCCATCGCGGTCTCCTGCAGCGCCGACCGCCAGGCTCTGGCGAAGATCACCCCCGAGGGGGTCTTCCTGGAGCGGCTGGAGACCGACCCGGCGAGGTTCCTGCCGGAGACCACCGACGAGCACCTCTCTGACGACGTCGTCAAGATCGACCTCAACCGCCCGATGCCGGAGATCCTCGCCGAGCTGACCAGATACCCGGTCAAGACCCGCCTGTCGCTGACCGGTCCGCTCGTGGTCGCCCGCGACATCGCCCACGCCAAGATCGGCGAGCTCCTGGACGCGGGCGGCGAGATGCCCGAATACCTCAAGAATCACGCGGTCTACTACGCCGGACCCGCCAAAACCCCCGACGGGTACGCCTCGGGCTCCTTCGGCCCCACCACCGCCGGGCGCATGGACTCCTACGTCGAACGCTTCCAGGCCGCGGGAGGCTCCAAGGTCATGCTTGCCAAGGGCAACCGATCCCAGCAGGTCACCGACGCGTGCAAGGCCTACGGCGGCTTCTACCTCGGCTCCATCGGCGGCCCCGCCGCCCGTCTCGCCCAGGACTGCATCAAGAAGGTGGAGGTCCTCGAATACCCCGAGCTGGGTATGGAGGCCGTCTGGAAGATCGAGGTGGAGAACTTCCCCGCCTTCATCGTCGTGGACGACAAGGGCGAGGACTTCTTCAGTGACACGACAGGCCCCGTCCTCACCATCGGCCGCCGCTGATATCTCCAATACCGCGACGTACGGCCCGATTACCCAGAGGAACCATAAAGCCCGGACGATTGACTGGATGTAACTCATTGTTTCTAAACAGTTACAAGACAGAAAATCTGACTCAAGTTGGCAAGAAGATTCGGGCCTGTCTCTACTGGTCGCATTACGCAAATCGGTAAGCTGCACCACATGCGTGCGCCGCCCGGATACCTTCTCGCAGCGCGCTACCGGTTGTCGGAGCCGGTTGGGCGCGGTGGCATGGGCACTGTTTGGCGGGCACACGACGAGTTGCTCAACCGCGAGGTGGCCGTCAAGGAGGTCCGCCTGCCCCTCATCCTCGACGAGGAGCTCCGCGCCGAGCTGTGCGCCAGGACCGAACGCGAGGGGCGCGCGACCGCGATGGTCGCCCACCCCTCCGTCATCACGGTCTTCGACGTCGTCACCGAGGACGAGCGCCCCTGGATCGTGATGGAGCTGCTCCGCGCCAGGTCGCTGGAGCAGCTCCTCCAGGACCACGGCCCGCTGCCGCCCCGCCAGGTGGCGGAGATCGGCAGGCAGGTCCTGGGGGCGCTGCGCGCCGTGCACGCCAAGGGGATCCTCCACCGGGACGTGAAGCCGAGCAACGTCCTGGTGACCGACGACCGGGCCGTGCTCACCGACTTCGGCCTGGCCGCGCTCGAAGGCGACGTGTCGATCACCCAGGCGGGCATCGTGCTGGGCTCGGCCGGATACATCGCCCCCGAGCGCGTGCTGGGCGCCAAGGCGAGCCCGGCCGGCGACCTGTGGTCGCTCGGCGCGACCCTCTACACCGCCGTCGAGGGACGGGGCCTGCACGGGCGCCGTACGGCCGCCGCCGCGCTCGCCGCGCTGACCAGTGGCGAGCCGATCCCCATGGAGCTGGCCGGACCGCTGACGCCGGTGCTGCGCGGCCTCCTCACGATCGACCCGAACGCCCGGCTCGACGCGGGACGTGCCCTGATGATGCTCGCCAGGGTGGCGGCCGGAGGGCTGGTCGAGGAGTCCTACTCCAGGCCCCCCAGGCGACCCGACATCAGGCCGTCCTCGGGCGGGTCCGGGAGGCCGTCCTCGGGCGGATTCACCGTCAGGTCGTCCGCGAGCGGGTCCGACGGGGCGTCGGCCCCGTCGTTCAGCCGCCGCTCGCAGCACCGCGGGACGCACCGGGTCGGCTCCGCGCCACCACCCGCGCCGCGCCCCTCGTCGCCGGGGACACCCCCGCCTCCGTCGGGGCCTCCGTCGGGGCCGACACCTCAGCTCCGCGCGCACCGGCGCCCCGGCGAGGGGGTCCACCGGAAGCCGACAGAGATTTCGCCAACCTACCGCCCAATTGTCCGTTTTATGACGCCGTTTATCAGGCTGGTCCTCCCCCGCCTTCTCTGGCCGAGGGAACTCCGTAAGCGCGGGTAAAGCGCTTCTCAAGGTGGAATGGCTATCTTCTTCTCATGCCGGAACAGCAGACGCGTGTGCTCGCGGACCGTTACGAGCTGATCGCGCCGCTCGGCCGAGGCACGATGGGCACCGTTTGGAAAGCCCACGACCGTTCCCTCGGCCGTGAGGTCGCGATCAAGGAGATCCGTCAGGAACCCGGCCTCAGCGAGGCGCAACGCGCCGAACTACGGGAGCGGATGATCCGCGAGGGTCGCACGGCCGCCCGCATCAGCCATCCCTCGGTGGCCACCGTCCACGACGCGATCATCGAGGACGGCAGCCCCTGGATCATCATGGAGCTCGTGCAGGCGCGCTCCCTGGAGCAGGTGATCGAGGAGGAGGGCCCCCTTCCACCTCGCCTCGTCGCCGAGATCGGGGCCGACCTGCTGGGGGCACTCCGCGCGGCCCACGCCCAGGGGATTCTGCACCGTGACGTCAAACCCGGCAACGTGCTCATCACCGAGAGCGGCCGGGTGGTCCTCACCGACTTCGGCATCGCGAAGGCCGAGGGCGACACGAACCTCACCAAGACCGGCATGGTGATCGGTTCCCCCGGATACACCGCCCCCGAGCGTGCCCGCGGCGAGCACACCGGGCCCGAGTCGGACCTGTGGTCCCTCGGCGCCACGCTGTACTTCGCGGTCGAGGGTCGCCCTGCCTACGAGCGGGCATCCGTGACGGAGACCCTCGCCGCGCTGATGAGCGAGCAGGTCGACCCGCCGACCCAGGCGGGGCCGCTCCGACCGGTGCTCGAACAGCTGCTGGAGAAGGACCACACGGCGCGGCTGACGGCCTCCCAGGCGGGGGTGCTGCTGCGGGCGGTGGCCGACACCCCCTCGCACCTCGCGGACTCCCTAGCCCCGCCCCCCGCGCCCGCCACGCCCCCTGCCTCGCCGTCCCCCTCGGCCCCCGCGGCCCCCTTCCCGGCGGACACCGCGGATATCGAGGACAGCACCGACGACTTCGATGCCAATCGCACCGTGATGGTCATCCGCCCCAAGGACGGCCTGCGCATCCCCGGCGGCGCACCTCCCGCCGCCCCGTTCCCCGCCGCCGCCTCCGGCCGCCCGAAGACCTCGCCCTACCCTGACCGCCCGCCCTTCGAAGAGCCCGGCGCTCCGGTCACCAGGCGGCAGGGGCCTCCCGGTCTCGGAACCCCCGTCGCCCGAGGACCCGGCGCGTTCGGGAAGCCGGACGAGACGGCCTTCGCGGAGCCGGGAACCGAGTCGGCGGCGACGCCGCCCCACGGGTTCCCCGTGAGCGGCAGAGCCGACCTCTCCGTCACTCCGCCACACGGCTTCTCACCGGTCGCTCCGGAGTTCGGGGCGCCCGGCGCGACAGGCCCCGGGGCCGAAGCGCCCCCTGCGCTGAGACCCCTGCCCGGCAACCGGCCCGGCCCCGGCGGCCCGCCCGGCCAGGCGGGGCCGGTCTCCCCGCAGCCCTGGCGTCCCCCGGGCCCCGAGGCGTCCGACGGCGCCTACCGCTCCCCCGGCCTGGGCACCGACCTGTTCGCGATCGCGGGCGGGAACGCCCGGCCCGGCCCCGGCCACCCCGGGCCGGGGAAGCCACCTTCGGAGAAGGCCCGAATCGGCGTACTCGTCCTCATGGGGGTGGCGGCGATCGCCCTCGTGGTGATCATCATCCTCGCGGTGGCCGCCCTCCTCTGAGAACGGCCCCTTCCGAGAGCGACCCCCGAGGCTTTTGAACAAGGCTTCCGAGGGCGGCCCCGTATCCGCCCGTTTGATTCCCTCCTCAGGACGCAGACTGGGTTCATGAGCGAGTATCGGATCGAGCGTGACTCGATGGGCGAGGTACGGGTTCCCGCGGGGGCGAAGTGGCGGGCGCAGACCCAGCGGGCGGTGGAGAACTTTCCCGTCTCGGGGCGTGGGCTGGAAATCCCGCACATCTCGGCGCTCGGCCTGATCAAGGCGCTCGCCGCCGAGGTCAACGCCGAGCTGGGAGTGCTCGACAAGGAGCTGGCGGAGGCGATCGCCGAGGCCGCCACCGACGTCGCGGAGAACGAGTGGGACGGCGAGTTCCCCATCGACGTCTTCCAGACCGGCTCCGGCACCTCCTCCAACATGAACGCCAACGAGGTGATCGCGACCCTCGCCGAGGAGCGGCTCGGCCGCCCCGTCCACCCGAACGACCACGTGAACGCCTCCCAGTCGTCCAACGACGTGTTCCCCACCTCCATCCACGTCGCCGCCACGACCGAGGTCTCGTACCACCTGATCCCCTCGCTGCGGCATCTCGCCACCGCGCTGCGGGACAAGTCGCTGGAGTTCGACGGCGTGGTCAAGGCCGGGCGCACCCACCTGATGGACGCCACACCGGTCACGCTGGGCCAGGAGTTCGGCGGGTACGCCACGCAGATCGACAACGCCATCGGGCGGGTCCGGAGCGCGCTCCCGCACCTCACCCAGCTGCCCCTGGGCGGTACGGCGGTCGGCACCGGCGTCAACACCCCTCCCGGCTTCGCGGCCAAGGTCATCGAGCGACTGCGCCAGACCACCGGGCTGCCGTTCTCCGAGGCTCCCGACCACTTCGAGGCCCAGGGCGCCAGGGACGCCATCGTCGAACTCTCCGGCCAGCTCCGCACGGTCGCGATCTCACTCAACAAGATCGCCAACGATCTGCGCTGGATGGGATCGGGCCCCCGGACGGGACTGGGCGAGATCAACCTGCCCGACCTGCAGCCCGGCTCGTCGATCATGCCGGGCAAGGTCAACCCCGTCGTCCCCGAGGCGGTGACCATGGTCGCCGCCCAGGTCATCGGGAACGACGCGGCCATCGCCTTCGCCGGCTCCTCCGGCACGTTCGAGCTCAACGTGATGCTCCCGGTCATCGCACGCAACATCCTGGAGTCCGTACGCCTGCTCGCCAACGCCTCCCGGCTGCTCGCCGACCGGTGCGTACACGGCATCACCGCCAACGTCGACCGCATGCTCGAGTACGCGGAGTCGTCGCCGTCGATCGTCACACCGCTCAACCCGTACGTCGGGTACGAGGAGGCCGCGAAGATAGCGAAGCAGGCGCTGGCCGAGCGCAAGACCATCCGCGAGGTCGTCATCGAGCGCGGCCACGTCGCCAACGGCACCCTCACCGAGGAGCGGCTCGACGAACTGCTCGACGTCCTGTCCATGACCCGGCCACCCTCGTAGACCGCGCCCGGCCACCGGCGCCAGGGACGCGCTCGACCTTCCCGCAGAAGACCTGGAGATCGTCATCATGGAGTCCCCCAAGGTCAACTGGGGCATCCGCGGCCTCCCCGGCGACGAACTCACGCTCACCTATCCCGTCACCATCTGAGGGCCGCACACACCAAAACCCTTCTTTGCCCCCGTACGGCTGACGGGACGAAGCCGGACGGACGGATATCCACCACACAAACGTACGGTGGAGTATGGAGGTGGGCGACATGGGCCGGGATTCGGGTCATTGCCTAGATTCGGCAGCATGATTGACCTAGCGGGTCGACGAGCCGTCGTGACCGGAGCGGGCAGCGGGATCGGGCGCGCCTGCGCGCACCGGCTGGCCGCGGCCGGAGCACACGTGCTGGTGGTCGACATCGACCCCGAGGCCGCGGCGAAGGTCGCCACGGAGATCTCGGGCACACCCGTCGTCGCGGACCTGTCGAAACCGGATTTCGTACGGGCGGTCCCGCCCGGCACGGACATCGTGGTGAACAACGCCGGGTTCCAGCACGTCGCCCCGATCGAGGAGTTCCCTCCCCAGGTGTTCTCCAAGATCCTCAAAGTGATGGTGGAGGCGCCTTTCCTGCTGGTCAGGGAGGTCCTTCCTGGAATGTACGAACGCGGCTGGGGCCGGATCGTCAACATCTCCTCGGTCCACGGGCTCCGCGCCTCGCCCTACAAGGTGGCGTACGTCACCGCCAAACACGCTCTCGAAGGGCTGTCCAAGACGATCGCCCTGGAGGGCGCCCCCCACGGCGTCACCTCCAACTGCGTGAACCCCGCCTACGTCCGCACACCCCTGGTGGAGAATCAGATCGACGCCCAGGCCGAGACCCACGGCATCGGCAGGGACGAGGTGATCGAGCAGATCATGCTCGCCCCCGCCGCCGTCAAACGGCTGATCGAGCCCGAGGAGGTCGCCGAACTCGTCACCTACCTCTGCGGCCCGAACGGCTCCTTCATCACCGGCGCCTCCCTCCCCATAGACGGCGCCTGGACCGCCCGCTAACCCCCATGAAGCCGCCTGACAGACCCGTACGGCCTTGCCGGCCACTGGCCCGAGGAGAGCGAGGTCGCTCGTTCCCCACGACCCCCCTCGACGAGGGAAGGAGCCGGATCCCAACGGCCGAACCGCGCTGCATAACGTCGCAAACCAATACGAGCCGGACAACAGTGACCTCACAGCGACGCGCTAACGTCTCCAGCAGCAGGGACTCCCCGTGAGGCCGCGCCGGCGACTGGACTGAGGAGAGGAAGGTCGTGAGGAACGAACGACCTCCCTCGACGAGGGAAGGAGCCGGACAAGAGCGGCCGAACCGCGACGCGCCGGCGTCGCCGGCAAACACCAAAGAAGCCGGACAGGAGCGGCCGAACCGCGACGCGCAGCCTCGCCATCAAACACGGTTCTTTCTTGAGTTGCTGGCCAGGGAGGCCTCGGCGGTCGAGTTCGAGGGACCCGTTCTCGCGGCGAGGTCCGAAGGGATCGACCCGGAGGCGCTGGCGGAGCTGGAGGAGACCAAGCTCGCCGCGCTGAAGGTGCGGGCGCTGCTGAGGCGCAGGGCGAGGCGTGAGGCGGAACTGTCGGCGCTGTTCGACACGGCGGGCGACCTCGCCGGTCTGCGGGACCTGGACGCCGTCCTGGAGGCCATCGTGCGCCGGGCCCGGCGGTTGCTCGGCACCGACGCCGCCTACATGACGCTGCACGACCCCGAGCGGGGCGACACCTGGATGCGGGTGACCGACGGCTCGGTGTCGGCGAAGTTCCGGGCGCTGCGGCTGGCCATGGGCGCGGGACTCGGCGGGCTGGTGGCCCAGACCGCCACCCCGTACTCGACCGCCGACTACTTCGCCGACGAGCGTTTCCGCCACAAGACCGACATCGACGACGCGGTGCTTGAGGAGGGGTTGGTCGCCATCCTCGGCGTGCCGCTCAAGCTGGGCGCGCGGGTGATCGGGGTGCTGTTCGCGGCCAACCGGAGCGTACGGCCCTTCACCCAGGACGAGGTCGTCCTGCTGGGCTCGTTGGCCGCGCACGCGGCGGTGGCGATCGACAACGCCCGGCTGCTGCAGGAGACCAGGCACGCTCTGGAGGAGCTCAGCGAGGCCAACAGGCAGGTGAGCGCGCACAGCCAGGCCGTGGAGCGCGCCGCGCTCGCGCACGACCGGATGACCGGCCTGGTGCTGCGCGGCGGCGGGGTCCAGGACGTGGCGGCGGTGGTGACGGAGGTGCTCGGCGGCTCGCTGGCGGTGCTCGACGACGCCGTGCGTCCGATCGCCGGGGATGCGTGCGTGCTGGAGGACGGCGCGCCGGGCAGGGACGCGATCGCGGACGCCGCGCGGTCGTCGAGGGCGCTGGGGCGCAGCGTACGGCAGGGAGACCTGCTGGTCGCGTCGGTGGACGTGGGCGCGGAGCCGCTGTGCACGCTGGTGCTGCGCGACGGCGGCCAAATGTCGGACGCCGACCAGCGCATCCTGGAGCGGGCCGCGCTGGTGACCGCGTTGCTGCTGCTGTTCAGGCGTACGGTGGCCGAGGCGGAGGGCAGGGTCAGGGGTGAGCTGCTCGATGACCTGATCTCGCGGCCCGCGCTCGACGGTCTGGCCGACCGCGCCCGGCGGGTCGGGGTGAATCTGGACCGTGACCACGTGGTGATCGTGGTGCGCCACGACGGAGGGCGGGAGCGTGCCGCGTTCTGGGCGTCGTCCCAGGCGGCGACGCACCACGGTCTCGCCGCCCAGCGTGGCGAGGAGGTGGTCCTGCTCCTTCCCGGGGATCGGCCGGGGCCCCTGGCCAAACGGGTGGCGACCGAACTGAGCGCCTCGCTCGGCCATCCGGCCACTGCGGGCGCCGCAGGGCCCGTACGCGGCGCCGCGGAGGTGGCCGCGGCACACAGGGAGGCGCAACGCTGTGCCGACGCCCTGGTGGCCCTGGGGAGGACCGGGGACGGTGCCGACGCGAGGGAGCTGGGTTTCGTCGGGCTGCTGGTCGGCGAGGGACGCGACATCGGGACGTTCCTCACCTCCGTGCTCGGCCCGGCGCTCGACTACGACGCCCGCAGGGGTACCGCTCTGGTGCGGACGCTCACCACCTACTTCGGCGTGGGCTGCTCGCTGTCGCGGACGAGCCAGGCCCTGCACATCCACGTCAACACGGTCACCCAGCGCCTGGACCGGATCGGCCGCCTCCTCGGCGACGACTGGCAAAGTCCCGACAGGGCGCTGGAGATCCAGCTCGCCCTGCGCCTGCACCGTCTCAGCGGCTGACCAGGTCGTGCCGGTGCGGGTGCCGGACGGCTTTCCTGGACCGTCCCACACATCCACATAGGGCACCTGTCGGCTATGGCGATCGCGCCCATAGGAGTGACGCCGGTCACTACGTACGGTGGCCGAAATTCCCCCAACAGCACCTTCCTCTGGTGAGTGAGCCCGCTGAGCAGTGTGGAGAGTATTCGATGATGATCGAGAATCGGCCGGTGCCCACCGGCCGGATCACCCAGAACGTCCTGTCGGTCGCGAGAAACGCCCCAGAGAGCGCCACGGAGAACGGCGCGGAGAGCGGCGAGACGGTGCTGTTCGTCCACGGGAACGTGTCGAGCTCCGCCTTCTGGCGGGCCACGATGCTCGCCCTGGCCGAGGCGGGCCACCGGCCACTCGCCGTGGACCTGCGAGGCTTCGGCGACACCGAGCCCGCCCCCGTCGACGCCACCCGCGGCCTGCGGGACTACTCCGACGACGTGCTCGCCCTCCTCGACGCCCTCGGGCTGGACGGCGTGCACCTGGTCGGCTGGAGCATGGGCGGCGGGGTCGTGCTGCAGGCGCTGCGCGACCGGCCGGCCGCCGTACGAAGCGTGACGCTCGTCAACCCGGTCTCCCCGTACGGCTTCGGCGGCACGCACGGCCCCGACGGCGTGCTGAACCACCCCGACGGCACGGGCGCCGGTGCGGGCGCGGCCAATGCCGACTTCGTGAAGCTGCTCGCGGCGAAAGACACCTCCGACGACTCCCCGGTCTCGCCGAGAAACGTGATGCGGACCACGTACGTCAAGCCCGGCACGGTGATCGAGGACGAGGATGCCCTGGTCGCGTCGATGCTGTCCACGAGGGTCGGCGAGGACAACTACCCCGGCGACGCGGTGGCGTCACAGGAGTGGCCGGGCGTCCGTCCCGGTACGCGGGGCGTGCTCAACTCGTTCGCCCCGACGAACTTCCGGCTCGACGACCTGCACACGATCGACCCGAAGCCGCCGATCCTGTGGGTGAGGGGCGAGGCAGATGTGATCATCTCCGACACCTCGCTGTTCGACCTGGCCCATCTGGGCGCCCTGGGGGCCGTCCCCGGCTCGCCCGGTACCCCCGCGCAGCCGATGGTCACCCAGACCCGCTCGGTCCTTGAGCGCTACGGCCCGTACACCGAGGTGGTCCTGGACTGCGGCCACAGCCCGCACATCGAGCGGCCCGCCGAGTTCCGTGCCGCCCTCTGCGACCACCTGAAGCGGAGCCGGCCATGAGCGGCGAGAGCGGCGTCGTCGAGAACAGCGAGGAGCGGTGCCAGGCGGCGCGGCCGGGCGGCGGGGATCGTCGCCGTCGGGCTCGCCGCGCTGGTGGCCCTGGCCGGGGTGCCCGCGGCGAGCGCGGGGGCCGCGCCGGCGCACTGCGCCAAGCTGAACCGGGTGACGGTGCCGGGTGCCGGGCATCAGGTGAAGGCGTACCTGGACGACCTCACGACGGCGGGCACGACCGTCTCGGGGCACACCGACCCGGCCCACTGGGCGGGCCTGCACCCGGAGGGGGCGGTGAACCCGAAGGGCGTGCCCGGCATCCAGATCGACGGCTACTTCCCCGACACCTCGACCTTCGACACGACGGCCGAATGACAGCCCGGCCGCCGCACCGTCCCGGTGGGCCGGTGCGGCGGCCGGGCCGGTTCAGTTGAGCATGTAGTGCCGCTGGACGCTCCTGGTCACCCGGACCGCGTTCCTGACCAGTGGTATCCGCAGGGCGACCCGCTTCAGCAGCGGGTACCAGGGTTCGGAAGGTCTCGCGGCGGCGGATTTGTGGATCTCCACCCGGCCGCCGCGGTTCATCTCCACCTTGAAGCGGAGACCGGTCTCCTCGCCGTCGACCCGCAGGAACGGCGCCCAGACCCCGGGCGCGAGGAACCCCTCCCGGTACGCGAGCCTGGTCGGGACCTTGGCGATCAGCCGCCCCGCCAGCTCTCCCGGGACACCGGGCTCGACCAGCGCGGGCGCGGCCACCTCGCGTTCCCTGCCCTCGCTCTGGCGGAGCACCAGCTCCGCGGGCGGCCCCCCGCTCGGCGGCACGTAGGGGACGGGCACGACGACGAAGACGTGCTTGCGCTGCCTGATCACCGTCGTACCCGGTGAGACCAGGACGATCGACTCGGGAAACGATCGCGGTTCCACGCAGACCCCCAGCTCCCCGGTGTCGGACCACCAGGGGACGACGAGCCGCCGGGAGCAGTCGGCGACCACTCCCGTGCAGTTCAGCGGTGTCCCCGTCACCCGGGTGCTCGCCTGCTGCACCCCTCCGTACATGCGCACGTGTATCTCCCACAGTCCCGGGGGCAGCGGTCCGCCCATGGCCGCCGAGTCGACGTCCAGCCGGGCGGTGCCCGTGACCTGAAGCCTGACCCCGTTGCGGTGACGGCAGCGGGTCGTCGAACACTCCGAGGGCAGGAAGTGGATCGCCCCGGTCTCCTCGTGCCTGACGTAGACCTCGAACCGCGCCTTGGCCGCGGCCTGGCTGACGTCGGCCATCTCGGGCGGCAGGCGGAGCCCGTCGAGGGGTACGGGAGGCTCCCAGAGCAGGCCGCCCTCCCCGTAGGGGACGAAGCGCATCGGGGTGCCGTCGGCCTGTGCCATCTCCACGGTGAGCCCCAGGGTGAGCGCGCCGTCGTCCCAGGTGAGGTCGTCGAGGTCGGCCTGGAGGTGGACGCCGCGCATGGCTCCCGCGAGCGTGACGAGCTGGTCGAGCCTGCCGGCGCGGAGCAGTGCGGCGCGGGCACGCAGCGGTACGGGCAGCAGGAGGTCGAGGCGCGGGGGGAAGCGCTGGACGACCAGCTCGCGCAGGGTCGTGAAGGTGACCGCCCGATCGGCGGAGGAGTTGACGAACCTGTTCCCGCCGAGCCGCCGCAGCACCGCGCCGCGGAACCACTGGGCGTACATCCGGTCGCGCCGGCGGCCCTCGGGGACCTCGTCGTCGATGACGTCGAGCAGTTCGCGCAGTTCCGCCGCCCAGACGTAGGGGTCCTGTGGTGGTTCTGGCCGCTCGGTGACGTGGCAGCAGACCCCGTCGGCCATGACGACGATGTTCTCGGCCCGCAGGTAGGCGCGGAGCACGAAGGTCTGCTCGGCCAGGAGGCCGCCGGGGTCGGAGAAGTTCAGTGCCTCCGCGTCGAGGAAGGCCCTGCGAAAGAGCTTGTGCGGAGTGAGCAGCGTGAGCAGCCGGTCCCTCACGATGTCGGCGTTCTCTCGGTCGGTGTCGAAGACCGTGGAGGGCGGCCTCCTGTCGTTGATCAGCCGTCCGAGGAGGATGTCGGCCCCGGTCTCCACGGCCCGCGCGTACATCCGCTCCAGAGCGCCTCTGTCCAGGCGGTCGGTCTGGTCCAGCAGGTAGACGTACTCGCCCCTGGCGATCATGAGGGCGAGGTTGCGGCCGCGCATCGGCGAGCCGGTCCGCTCAAGGTGGAGCACCCTGACGTTCGACCGTGCCGCGGCCAGGGTGTCGAGGCGCTGCCGGATCCCGTCGTCGGAGCCGTCGTCGGCGAAGATGACCTCGTAGTCATCGCAGGCCATCGACTGTTCCAGTACCGACCGGATGCAGGCGTCGGCGCCATCACCGGGGTTGTGCACCGGCACCACCACGCTGACCTTCACGTCCATGCGGCCAAGGGTGCGGCGCGTGGCGCCGGGACGCGATCAGACTTGCCGACTCCTGGTCTCTCAGTACCAGCCTTTGGCCTGGGAATGGGCCCAGGCACCACAGGGCGAGCCGTAGCGGCCCTTGATGTAGCTCAGCCCCCACTCGATCTGGGTGGCCGCGTTGGTCTGCCAGTCGCTTCCCGCGCTCGCCATCTTGTGGCCGGGGAGGGACTGGGGGATGCCGTACGCGCCGCTGGAGGTGTTCATGGCGCGTTCGTTCCAGCCGCTCTCCTTCATCCAGAGCTTCTCCAGGCAGCCCCACTCGCCGGCCCAGCCTCTGGCTTCCAGCATCTGCTTGCCGAGTGCCCTGTTGCCGGTGGGGTTGGAGGTGCCCGGGGGGAGCCGCTGCGGGTTGAAGCCGCCACCGCCGGGCGCCTCGTCAACGATCTTGACCTGGTTGAGCGCCCTGCGGTTGCCGCGCTCGGCGGCGATCTTGTCGGCTTTGAGTGCCTGCGCGGCCTGGGCCTTCAGCATGTCGGACTCCAGGTCCGAGCCGAAGGGGTCGGAGCCGAGCATCTGCGCCATCTCGTCCAGGGTGAGCGGCGTCATCTTCGGCGCCGAGGCGTTCTGAACGGCGGTGTAGGCGGTGAAGGCGCCTCCACCCACCAGGACCACGAGCCCCACGCCCAGGATGAGGGCGCGCTTGGAGGTCATACCGCGCTTCGAACTGGGCCCGTCGGCGGCCTTCCCTCTGCTCGCCCTGCGGTTCGCGCGGCGGGCACGGGGCGCCGAGCGCTCCTTCAGTTCCTGTGATCCTGGACTCACGACCTATGAGCTTGCCGTGGGAAGGGGGGTGGTCCGCAACCGGAACGGGAGAGTTGGTCAACGCTCGATCGCACCCGCAGGGGTTTCTCATGACATAACCGCCAGGCCACGGGTGCTTTCCCAGCAATAAAAGCATGGGAGTGATTTTTCTCACATTTTGCAATATAGGATCATTTTGATCAGGCTAGTGATCATGAAAGTGTCCGAATCGTGGTCTGACCACCTGATTCGGGTACTGTTTGCGTTATGTCTGAGTTTCGTGACTCAGCAGATCCAACCGAGCCCTGGAAGGATGATTACCACGGTGGCAGGCGTCCTTCTCGTCGAAGACGACCCCTCGGTCCGGGTCGGACTGGAGCTCGCCCTCACCCGGCAGGGACACTCCGTCACCGCGTACGCCAGCGGTGAGGAGGCCCTTGAGCACATCAAGACCCGCCGACCCGAGATCGCCATTCTGGACGTCATGCTCCCCGGCATCGACGGCGTCGAGGTGTGCCGCCGCATCCGCAGGCTCGACCAGCTGCCGGTGATCCTCCTCACCGCCAGGGGCGACGACCTCGACGTCGTCGTGGGACTGGAGGCGGGAGCCGACGACTACGTGGTCAAGCCGGTCGAGCCGCGCGTGCTGGACGCCCGCATCCGCGCCGTCCTGCGCCGGATGGAGTCGGTCGCCTCCGACCGCATCACCTTCGGCGACCTGGTCATCGACCGGGGCGCGCTCAAGGTGGCGCTGAGTGGCCGCGAGGTCCACCTCACCCCCACGGAGCTGCGGCTCCTGCTCGAACTCGTCCGCCACCCCGGCCAGGTGCTCAACCGCAGATACCTGCTGCGGGCCGTCTGGGACCACACCCACGTCGCCGACTCCCGGCTCGTCGACGCCTGCGTCCAACGGGTCCGCGCCAAGATCGAGGCGGTCCCCGCCGAGCCCGAGTTCATCCACACGGTACGGGGATTCGGCTACCGGTTCAGCCCGCCGTGAGATGGACGCTCCCTCCCTCGCTCCGGCGGATGTACACCGGTCTGCGCGGACGGCTGGTGATCACTTTCACCCTGATCGCCATCACGGCCTCCGCGGTCGTCGCGGTGATCGGCTACGAGTTCGTCAAGAGCCGCATGATCGGACGTGCGGAGCATGTGGCCGTGAGCGACGTACGCGACACCCTGGAGGGCATCAGGGTGCCCGTCGGCGGGCTCTGGCCGGGAGACGGCCCGCCGACCGACGAGGAGATCAGCGCGCTGCAGAAGAGCCTGCGGCCCCAGGGCGGCAGGGTGGTGGTCCGCTACGAGGAGTACGTCTACCCCGACGGCGACTTCGGCAACAAGGACATCCCCGGTGACCTCGCCGCCAGGGCCACCCAGCGGATGGTCGCCAAGCGCATGACCATCCGTGGCGACATGTGGTTGCTCATCGGCACCCCCGTCTGGCGGATCGAGCCCATACACACCGCGCAGCCCACCGGGATGATCGTCTATGTGTTCGCCCCCCTCGTCGAGGAGGATCGGCTCCTGAGCGGCCTGCGGCAGCCGCTCGCCGTCGCCGGCGTCGCCATGCTGATCATCGCCCTCTCCCTGGGCCTGGTGTCGTCCAGGCAGCTCCTGCTGCCGGTGAGGCGGCTCGGCTCGGCGGCCCGAGCGCTCGGAGCGGGCCACCTGGACACCCGCCTGCCCGTACACGGCCAGGACGAGCTCGCCGAACTCACCGCCACGTTCAACGACACCGCCGCCGCCCTGGAACGGAGCGTCACCGAACTGCGCTCGCTGGAGGCGATGTCCCGCCGTTTCGTCGCCGACGTCTCCCACGAGCTCAGGACCCCGCTCACCGCGATGACCGCGGTGACCGACATGCTCTCCGAGGAGGCGGAGCGCCTGCCGCCCGAGCCCGCGACGGCCGTGCGGCTCGTGCTGCGCGAGATCAAGCGGCTGCGGACCCTGATCGAGCAGCTCATCGAGGCGAGCCGGTTCGACTCGGGCACGGCCACGCTGAACGTGGACACCGTGAGCATCGCGGACGTGATCTGCGACTGCCTGGAGACGCGCGGCTGGTCGGACCGGGTACGGGTGAACGTGCCCGAAGGACTCACCTTCTCCGTCGATCCCAGGCGCTTCGACGTCATCGTCGCCAACCTGGTGGGCAACGCCCTGCGCCACGGTGAGCCCCCGGTGATGGTGAGCGCCCACAGCACCCCGAACGGCCTGGAGGTGAAGGTGCGCGACCACGGCAAGGGCATCCCTGCGAAGGATCTGCCCTTCGTGTTCAACCGTTTCTACAAGGCCGGTGCCCGGGGCGACGGCAGCGGGCTCGGCCTGTCCATCGCGCGGGCCAACGCCCAGCTGCACGGCGGCACGATCTCGGTCCGCGCGCAGCGGCCGGGAACCCTCTTCACGGTCTGGCTTCCCCCCGCATGAGACGGCCCACCCGCCCGCACGCCCCGGCCGTCCCCGGCGGGAGGCGGCCCACCCGCCCGACCGACCTCGGCGGCGGGCCGCTCGCCCGCCTGACGGCCCCCGGCAGGGGGTGGATCGCCCGCCTGGCCGTCCCCGGTGCGAGGTGGCTCGCCGGCCTGCTCTCCGCCTCCCTGCTGCTCAGCGGATGCGGCATCTCCCCCACCGAGGTCCGGGACTACGGCCGTCCGCCGGTGATCAGCTACAGCCCCACGTGGGTGACGGTCTATCTGCTCCGCGACGGCCGGCTGGAGCCCGTCAAGATCCCGGTGGTCTCCGACTCGGCCAAGAACATCATCGACACCCTCTTCAGGGCCGGCAAGCAGCCGCCGAAGCCGGGGCTGACCAGCGCGCTCAACGACTTCAGCCACTACGACACCAAGACGACCCGCTATTCCGACCACACCGACAGCACCGATCAGCGCAACGAGCCGGACGACAACCTGGGTTACCGGCTGAACGTGATCATCACGGGCCAGGGCAAGGTCACCAAGGAGGCCCTCGCCCAGATCACCTGCACCATCCGGCAGAACAAGCAGGAGAGCATCTGGAGCGTCGAGGTCACCCGGCTCTTCCCCGGCACCCCGGAGACGATGGGCGACCGGGGCTGCTTCGAGTTCCGCAATCTCGCGGCTCCCGGGGTGCGGCTGCCGCCCTGAGAGCCCTCGCACCGCCCGCAGAGGTCCGGACACGTGCGGACACCGGACCCCCGCGAACGCCAGGGGCGCGGACACCGGACCCCCGCGAGCCCTCCGGCGCGCCGGCCACCGCCGGAGGCGCGAAACCGCGACGCGCGAGACCGCGACGCGCGAGACCGCGACGCGCAGCGTGGTCGCGGGTGCCCGTACGGGCACCCGCGCGCTCCGGCGGCGTCCGGCGCCCCGTCACATCGTGATGTCCTCCAGCATCTCGGTGACCAGCGCCGCGATCGGCGAGCGCTCCGAGCGGGTCAGGGTGACGTGCGCGAACAGCGGATGCCCCTTGAGCTTCTCCACCACCGCCACGACCCCGTCATGGCGGCCCACCCGCAGGTTGTCGCGCTGGGCGATGTCGTGGGTGAGGACGACCCGGGAGTTGGCGCCGATCCGGCTCAGCACGGTGAGCAGGACCCCGCGCTCCAGCGACTGCGCCTCGTCCACGATGACGAAGGCGTCGTGGAGCGACCGGCCACGGATGTGGGTGAGCGGGAGCACCTCCAGCATGCCCCGGTCCATGACCTCCTCGATCACCTCGGGTGTGGTGACCGCGCTCAGAGTGTCGTAGACCGCCTGCCCCCACGGGCCCATCTTCTCGTTCTCGGAACCGGGCAGGTAGCCCAGCTCCTGGCCGCCCACGGCGTACAGGGGACGGAAGACGATGACCTTGCGGTGCTGACGGCGCTCCAGGACCGCCTCCAGGCCCGCGCAGAGAGCGAGCGCGGACTTGCCCGTGCCCGCCCGGCCACCCAGCGAGACGATGCCGACCTCGGGGTCCATGAGGAGGTCGAGCGCGATCCGCTGCTCGGCGGAGCGGCCGTGCAGGCCGAAGACCTCGCGGTCGCCGCGCACCAGCCGCACCGACTTGTCGGGCAGCACCCGGCCCAGCGCGGAACCCCTGCTGGACAGCAGGCGCAGGCCCGTGTGGGTGGGCAGGTCCCGGGCTTCGGCCAGGTCGGCCGTGCCGTACTCGAAGAGGGTCTCGACATCCTCCGCGGTCACCTGGAGCTCGTCCATGCCGGTCCAGCCGGACTCCACCACGAGTTCGGCGCGGTATTCGTCCGCGGTGAGCCCGATGGAGGCGGCCTTCACCCGCATCGGCAGGTCCTTGGAGACCAGCACCACGTCGTTGCCCTCGGCGGCGAGGGTCTTCGCCACGGTCAGGATGCGGGTGTCGTTGTCGCCGAGCCGGAACCCGACGGGCAGGATGGACGGGTCACTGTGGTTGAGCTCCACCCGGATGGTGCCCTCGCCGATCGGCATGGGCTCGTCCAGACGTCCGTGTGTCACCCGGAGCTCGTCGAGGGATCTCAGCGCCTTACGCGCGAAGTATCCGAGTTCTGGATGATGGCGTTTGCCCTCCAACTCGGTGATGACGACGATCGGGAGGACGACCTCATGCTCGGCGAAACGGCTCATCGCCGTTGGATCCGCCAGGAGCACCGAGGTGTCCAGGACGTACGTGCGCCGCTGCACTGCCGACGACGTGGGTGCGGACGAAGGGTTTGCCACGCGTTCTCCCCCGGGCACCATGGACGGCGCCCTGCCATGAGCTGGGATGCGGACCGGCCGTGAGCCCGCTCACGAGAACGTCGAGCAGGGACCGTTGACCGGCCCTCCTCAGCAGGTCGTGACGCAAAGGCGGGCCCTCTCCGGCGTAGGTGAGCTGCGCTCCCCTATTTCTTAAGGTACGTCCTGAATGCCCGACTTCCAACTGCTTAAGACTGACCGAAAGGGGCCGTTCATGGGGAATTTCAGGAACCGTACCTGCGGTGTCGCGCGGCGTAGGAACGGAGAGCCCGCAAGAAGTCGACCCTGCGGAAATCAGGCCAGTAGGCCTCGCAGAAGTAGAATTCGGAGTGAGCGCTCTGCCAGAGCAGGAAGCCCGAGAGCCGCTGCTCTCCCGATGTCCGGATGACCAGATCCGGATCGGGCTGGCCGCGCGTGTAGAGATGCTCCGCGATGTGCTCGACATCGAGGACCTCGACGAGGTCCTCGATACTCGCGCCCTTGCTCGCGTGTTCCTGGAGGAGGGAGCGCACCGCATCAGCGATCTCACGTCTTCCTCCATACCCAACAGCAACGTTCACAATCAAACCGGGACGATGTGATGTCGCTTCTTTTGCGTTTTTAAGCACACGAGCCGTGTGATCAGGCAAAAGATCAAGCGCTCCCATGGGCTTGATATGCCATCCATCGGCCACGAGCTCCTGAACCACGTCCTCGATGATCTTCACCAGGAGGTCCAGCTCATCCTTGGAGCGGTTGATGTTGTCGCTCGACAACAGCCATACGGTGACGACCTCGACACCGGCCTCGCGGCACCAGCCGAGCAGCTCCGAGATCTTGTCCGCGCCCTTGCGGTGCCCGCGGCTCACGTCGTCGATGCCCATCGAGCGCGCCCAGCGCCGGTTGCCGTCGACGATCACGCCGACATGCCGGGGAACCATCTCCTTGTGACGGGACAGCTTCGATTCAAGCCGGCGTTCGTACAGCCGGTAGACGAGATCGCGCACGCCCATTGAAGCCCCTCCCTCAGCACCCGCCACGAATGGCACTGACAGGCAATTATCACCGCCCCGGGGAGCTCTCGGCCCCCTCTACCGGGATCCGGCCGGCTTGCTCAGCTTGTGGGATCTCAGGCACTCCTCGGCCTCCGCGACGAGCGCATCCACGAAAACGCCCAGCTCGGAGGAGGTCAGAACGGCGCGCATGCCCACCCCGCCGCTGCTCCACGCCTCCAAAAACGCCCTTCTGGTGACCCGCCACTCTCCAGCGTGCCCTCGCCGTCCCGGGATCCAGACCGGGATGGTCCGCAGCTGACAGCGGAGTTCGCCCCCGCCGACGACACCGTTCCTGGCCCGGTAACGAAAGGCGAACAGTTCCTCGCCACCGGGAAAGCGATCGTCAGGGTCGGGCCAGCGGGCCTCGTGACCCGCACGCGCCTCGGCGACCCCCCGCGCCAGCCGGGTGAGGAACCAGCCGCACCGCTCACCCACCGTGCCGTACAGCGCACCGTCGCGATGGAGCCGCAGGGTGATCTCGTACGGCGTACCGGCACTGTCACGGCACGCCACCGGCGTAACGGTCAGATAAGAACCATCAAGACAACGCAGTCCCCCCACCTCAGAGAGGGTATCCCGCCCCAGCCCACCAAAACGTGATCAACGCCATCCATGTCCCCACCTCCGGGCATCGCCCCGGCGCGCACCCCGGGACCACGCCCAGTGCCCGGGGCTCACCCACCGCCGCAGCTGGAGCCGCCGCCGCAGGAGCCCGTGGCGCAGCCGCCGGAAGCGCTCGCGGTCTAGCGCGGCTCCTCCTCCAGTCCGGGCTCGTCGAGCTCGCTCAGGCCGTACAGGGCGACGGGAATGGCGACGGCGAGGGCCAGGCCGGGCACCGGAGGGCGGCTGCCCGGCGCATGGGCTTCGCGGGCGGAGGCGAGCACCTGGTGACCGGCGTGGCTCAGGGCGTCACGCCGGGCCCGCTTCTGCCGCGAGCAGACGGAGAAGCCGCCGACCACCGAAACCGTGCCCACCAGGAGCGCCACGGTGCCCAGTCCCCCGGTCGCCCCGGCGAGCAGGATGCCCGCCACGACGACCGCCTCGATGATCAAGGCGATCTGGAGCCGGTTGAGCAGCGCCTGCGCGTGGTCGAGCGCACCCTCGGGCACGAGCAGGCCGAGCCCCAGTAGCCGGTAGCGCAGGCCCTCCACGCTCTGCCCCTCGGCCACCGCGCGCTGGACCTCACCCACGGGGGCCGAGCCGCCGCGCAGGTGGAGCGCCTCCATGACGGCGTACTCGATCGGTTCGGGAGAGGGCTTGGCACCGGCGACCAGAGTGACCTGTCCACCTCGCGAGACCTGGATCGCCCCGGCCCTGACCAGCAGGCCGAGCGCGGTATTGATCACGCGGCGCGGCCCTCCGGAAAGATAGGCGAGCTCGTACGGGCTCAGCGGTCCGCCGTAGTGGCCGACCAGGGCCGAGCGAACCCGGCGGTGCTCGCGGCGCACCGTGAGGGCCGTGGAGAGAATGACCAGGCCGACAACACAGGCGATAACGAGGAGCGAAAGCTCCATGTCCGCCTCCTTGAGGGAAGGTAGGCCACAGAAGCGGCGTCCCGTGCGTCCAGAATGAACGCGCACAGCCTGGCAGAAGTTTCGCCCGACTTCGACGGCTACTCAATGAGATGTCGGTCACCAGATGAAATGTGACCAACCGACCCGAGTGCGGCGGATGCCGGGAGCCGGGTCCATCCGGCTGTGCCACTCCCGGACGGCACAGCCCTGAGGCGGGCCGTGCCCCGGGGCGGCATCGGCACCCGGCCTGCCCAGGGCACCGGCCCGGAGGGGGCCGGGGGTACGCCCCCCGGCCCCCTCCGGGCGTGTACGGCGCTCAGCCCAGGCGGGCGACGAGGGCCTCGTACTCCTCCCAGAGCTCTCCCGGCAGGTGGTCGCCGAAGGTCTGGAAGAAGGCGGGCATGAGCGATGCCTCGTCCCTCCAGATCTCCTCGTCGACGCTCAGCAGCGTCCGCATGTCCTCGTCGGAGACGTCGAGGCCCTCGGTGTCGAGCTGGGCGGGGAGCAGGCCGATGGGGGTGCGTACCGCCTCCGCCTCGCCGTTGAGGCGGTCGACGACCCACTTGAGAACGCGGGTGTTCTCTCCGAAGCCGGGCCAGATGAACTTGCCCTCGTCGTTCTTGCGGAACCAGTTCACGTAGTAGACGCGCGGCAGCTGCGCGTTCTCACGCCGGCCCATCTTGAGCCAGTGGGCGAAGTAGTCACCCATGTTGTAACCGCAGAAGGGCAGCATCGCGAACGGGTCGCGACGCAGCTCGCCGACCTTGCCCTCGGCGGCGGCGGTCTTCTCCGAGGCGATGTTCGCCCCCACGAAGACGCCGTGCTGCCAGCTGAACGCCTCCGTCACCAGGGGAACCGCGCTGGCGCGGCGCCCGCCGAACAGGATGGCGGAGATCGGCACGCCCTCGGGGTCCTGCCACTCGGGGGCGATCGTCGGGCACTGCGCGGCCGGGACCGTGAAGCGGGCGTTGGGGTGCGCGGCGGGCTCGCTGGACTCCGGCGTCCAGTCGCGGCCCTTCCAGTCGGTCAGGTGCGCCGGGGGCTCGTCGGTGAGGCCCTCCCACCACACGTCACCGTCGTCGGTGAGGGCGACGTTGGTGAAGATGCTGTTGCCCCACAGCGCCTTGATCGCGTTGGCGTTGGTGGACTCGCCGGTGCCGGGGGCCACGCCGAAGAAGCCCGCCTCGGGGTTGATGGCCCGCAGCCGGCCGTCGGCGCCGAAGCGCATCCAGGCGATGTCGTCGCCGATCGTCTCGACCTTCCAGCCCGGGATGGTCGGCTGGAGCATGGCGAGGTTCGTCTTGCCGCACGCGCTCGGGAAGGCGGCCGCGACATAGCGCGTCTCTCCCGAGGGCGGGGTGAGCTTGAGGATGAGCATGTGCTCGGCGAGCCAGCCCTCGTCGCGGGCCATCGTGCTGGCGATGCGCAGGGCGTAGCACTTCTTGCCGAGCAGGGCGTTGCCGCCGTACCCGGAACCGTAGGACCAGATCTCGCGGGTCTCGGGGAAGTGGCTGATGTACTTGGTGGTGTTGCACGGCCACGGCACGTCGTCCTGGCCGGGCTCCAGCGGGGCTCCGACCGAGTGGACGGCCTTGACGTAGCCGCCGCGCTCCTCGATGAGCCGCAGGGCGTCCTCGCCCATGCGGGTCATGATGCGCATGGACACGGCCACGTACGGCGAGTCGGTGATCTCCACTCCGAGCTGGGAGATCTCACCGCCCAGGGGGCCCATGCAGAACGGCACCACGTACATCGTCCGGCCGCGCATGCTGCCCTTGAAGATCTCGCCGAAGGTGCGGCGCATCTCGGCGGGAGCGATCCAGTTGTTGGTCGGCCCCGCGTCCTCCTCACGCTCGGAACAGATGTAGGTCCGGTCCTCGACCCTGGCGACGTCGCTGGGGTCGGAGGCGGCGTGGAAGCTGTTCTGCCGTTTGGAAAGGCGCGTGAAGGTGCCCTGCTCGACCAGCAGGTTCGTCAGGCGGGTCCATTCGGCCTCGGAGCCGTCGCACCATTCGATCCGGTCCGGCTGAGTCAGCTCGGCGATCTCCTTGACCCACCCCGCGAGTTCCTTGTGGGTGGTCGGGCTGACGGCGGTGACATCTACGGTGACGGACACTACATGGGCTCCTTTACACTTCCCGGGACCAAGGCATCATGACGACCGGACCGCGTCCAACTCCAATTGGCATAGACCACTGAATTAACGCGATCACACGTCGCGACACCTCGGCCCCGGCGCCCCTGCTGACGTATACCCAGGCAGGAGGCGCGGGATTTTAAAACCCCTACCCAAAAGAAGTGGCTCTAAAAAAATCCGTCCCGCAGTGGTATAGGCCAATAAGAATGGTCTAAACCAATCACCCAACAGGTTCAGACCAATTTTTTGCCATTTTCCCCGCTAGGGTCAGGAATTCAGGTCCGGCCCCGTGGCCCGGACGCGGTCGACGTGTTGCAGCGCGTCCCGCAGATCCGCCAGCCAGGTGTCGGTGTGCTTGCCCACCAGACGCACGCACCAGGCGAGCGCGTCGCTACGGCTGCGGGCCACCCCTGCGGCGACGAGAGTGTCGAGCACCTGGCGCTCCGACTGCTTGAGCCGGGTCATGACAGGCACCGAGAGTGTGGTGAACATCACCGTCTCGTCACCGACCGCGACGCCCCAGGAGACCTTCCTGCGGAAACGATGCTCGGCCTCCAGCGCGATCTCGACGCGCCGCTCCCTCGTCTCCTCGCGGAAACGCAGGATGCCGCCCTCCACGGCGGCGGAGCGCTCCACCTCCGAGACGTCGTCACCGAACGCGGGAGCCCGGAGCCTGCCGACCACCGCGATCTCCTCGCGGTCGAGCACGATCTCCACCGCCCCCTCGAACCACTCCTCGGGCAACCTCCCCGAGAACCAGCCGCGCAGCGTCTCCACCGCATCATCATTTTCCATGTAATTCAGATTACAACGCTTCATGGATCGAAACCGGCATCGCGGGGGGGAGAGACCGGAGAGGCGCCCTCGGGCGAGGAAACGGGGCGGGCCGAAGGCCGGGCCCTTCGGGTGAGCGAGGCGAGTGACCGCCCCGGGACGATCGGAGTCACACGCACGGCGCCGGGTCGGCGAAGCCAGGCCGGCGGACCCCGGCGGCACGGGCTAGCGGACCCGGGCGGCGACCCCCGGGCTGATCCGAACGACCCCGGCGAAGTTTCTGGTGGTGACGGGGGCGAGCTTGACCACGTCGCCGGTCCTGGGGGCGTGCAGCATCTTGCCGCCTCCCCAGTAAATGGCCACGTGCGAGACGTAGCCGGGGTTGGTGGGGTCGTGCCGCCAGAACAGCAGGTCACCGGGCTGCGCCTGGGCGAGCGGGATCTGGGGGCCGGAGACGAACTGCTGGTGCGTCACCCGGGGCACCTTGATCCCCGCCTGCGCGTACGCCCACTGGACCAGGCCCGAGCAGTCGAAGTTGTCGGGGCCCTCGGCTCCCCACACGTACGGACGGCCGAGCTTGCCGATCGCGGCGGTGAGGGCGGTCGTGACCTGGGGGGCGGTCATGAAGGAACTCGCGGACCAGGTCGTCGCGGTCTTGTTTGGAGTCGTGGTCTTGCCGGGAGCCCGCAGCACCGGGTTGATCACCGCGACCTGCGTCCCCTTGGGCAGGGCGCGCAGGAGGGTGCGGCGTAGCTTCGCGGAGTCGGCCTTCGGCGCGCTCACCACGAGCGCGTTGTCCTCCGGGATGCCCAGGGCGCGGGCGGTCGGCCGGGAGACCACGGCGTCGATGGCGCCCATGCCCATCGTGGCGTAGGCGCCGACGCGCAGTTCGCGCCCGGCGGTGGTGAAGGTCTTGCCCAGCGGCATCCCCCCGTCGTTACCCAGGACGAAGGAGACGGCGACCTCTCCCGCCGAGACGTTCCGCCAGAGCCTGTCGGAGCGCGCGGTCGGTTTGGGGGTGTACGCGCGAAACGTCGAGGGGTTCACCCCGAGGGTCTGCACCCGCTTGCCGTCCAGGATCACCTCGGCGGCGTCGGCGCGCTCCACCGCCCGCACCCCGGAGATCTGGGCGACCTTGGCGACCACGGTCGCGCTGAGCGGCCTGTTCGCCACGACGAACAGGTGCGGCTGCCGCATCGAGGTGAGCGGTGCCAGCGGCTCCGGCGAGCTCCCGCTCCGCCCGCCCTGGACGGGCTTCGCCACCTGGGTCGGCTGGGTGGCGACGGACCTGCGCATCGTGATCGTCTCGGGATCGGTCTCCGGCATCTGGGTGAAGACCGTCAGACCGGTGGCCAGCAGGCCGACGAGCAGGACCGCCAGGATCGGAACCGCCCGCCTCATCAGGCGGGCGGTGCGGTGGCTGTAGCGGGGACGAGGGCTGTAGGCGAGGTCCTGCCGGGCCTCCCGGATCAGGTCGGAGACGCGTGGCCGCCGCTTGAACACGACATATCCCCTTCCCCCGCGGACTCCAGCCCTCCGAGCGTGCCGTAGACCGTTTCACGATGCACGCAAACCCGCCAAAAGCACCTGATCTGCAATGAAGCCGCAAGGCCCGTAAAAGCTTGTCAAATCTTCTGACACACGGCAATCCGCCGGGACGCCCGTCCCGGCGGATCAGCGAATCGATCAGGGTGTGCGAAGGTCAGTTGCCGATGTACGGCACCGCCTCAAGGATCTCGACCGTGTTGGAACGGCCGTTCGGCATCGTGTAGGTCGCCCTCTCACCGATCTTCTTGCCGTTGATCGCCGAACCGAGCGGCGACTTGGGCGAGTAGACGTCGATCGGGGCGCCACTCTCCTCGCGCGAGGCCAGCAGGAAGGCGACCTCTTCGTCGTCGCCCTCGAAGCGGACGGTGACCGTCATTCCAGGACCGACCACGCCTTCGGTGCGGGGCGCCTCACCGACCTTGGCACTGTCCAGGATCTGGCGCAGGTGGAAGATCCGGGCCTCCATCTTGCCCTGCTCGTCCTTGGCGGCGTGGTAACCGCCGTTCTCCTTCAGGTCGCCCTCTTCGCGTGCCGCCTCGATCTTCTTGGCGATGTCAACGCGCCCGGGCCCCGAGAGGTGCTCAAACTCAGCCTTCAGGCGGTCGTACGCCTCCTGAGTGAGCCAGGTGACGCTCTCGTTGTGGGAGTCGGCCACGGGTTCTCCTTGCTTCCTCGGGGGCTTCGTGCTTGGTGCCTGGGGGGTGGTCGGTCGAATCTCGAAAGGCTAACAAGTTAACCCCTCGACCGCCTCCCCAAATGTCTCACTATACGAGATAGCAGTACTGGACATGACCTGAAGTGGCCTGAGCACTGGTCTCTAGCCGTTCAGTAAGCCGAACATACCCCTCACCAGCCGGAATGTTGACCTCCTTGCTGCCGACTTCGATGTGGCCGACATCGGTGGCCCGCAGACGGCAGAGCGCCGCGCGATCGGATGGTTTGACCACTTCGAAGGTGATCTGTACAGAATCGCCGCGACTGGTGTCGAACGCAATGACCTGGTCGATCACCTCGGTATCACCCTTCGCCGCCCACATCACGTAGCCCCACCCCCCGGCGCACACGGCGCAGAGGATCGCGATCACGGCGTGCACGACGAAACGCCCCCTGCGCTCCGGGCGGTCGGGGAAGTCGCCCGGGGTGCCGAGGACGGGACCGTTCTGACGGCCCTTCTCGGCTTCGCTGGTGGCCATGACGGAATCTCCCTGCACTACCTCAGTGTTATCCGAGACAATTGTCCCCTGCGGGGGCCTCGCCCTCGCGACCGCCCAAGAGAAACTAACCTCTCCCTAGAGTGACGTAAGCCAAGGGCGCGCGGGGGCACCACGTCGAGCGGAGCGCAAGACACGGCCAAGCGGGCCGTCCGCGAGGCGACCGGCGACGATCCGACGCGCGACCGACATAAGGAGACACCGAGCCCGTGAGTGCACCGCTCAGGCTGATGGCCGTTCACGCGCATCCCGACGACGAGTCGAGCAAAGGCGCCGCCACCATGGCGCGCTACGTGGCGGAGGGCGTGGACGTTCTGGTCTGTACGCTCACCGGAGGCGAGCGCGGGTCGATCCTGAACCCGAAGATGGATCGCCCGGAGATTCTTGAGAACATCGGCGAGGTCCGGCGCCTGGAGATGGAGCGCGCCCGCGAGATCCTCGGCGTGCGGCAGCGCTTCATGGGCTTCGTCGACTCCGGCCTGCCCGAGGACGAGAGCGAGCCGCTGCCCGAAGGCTGCTTCGCCCTGCAGCCGCTGGAGATCGCCTCGGCGCCGCTGGTGGCGGCCGTCCGCGAGTTCAGGCCGCACGTGATCCTGACCTACGACGACGACGGCGGCTACCCGCACCCCGACCACATCATGACCAACCGCGTCTCGGTCGAGGCCTTCGAGGCGGCCGGCGACCCCGACCGCTACCCGGGCACCGGCGAGCCCTGGCAGCCCCTGAAGCTCTACTACCACATGGGTTTCACCAAGGACCGGTTCGAGGCGCTGCACGAGGCGATGAACGCCCGCGGCATCGGCTCCCCGTACGCCGACTGGATCTCCCGATGGGAAGATCGCCCGCAGAAGTGGCCGGTGACCACCCGGGTCCCCTGCGGCGACTACTTCGAGCTCCGCGACGAGGCGCTGCTCGCGCACGCCACGCAGGTCGACCCGGACGGCTTCTGGTTCGTCTGCCCGCGCGACCTGCAGCGCGAGATCTGGCCGACCGAGGACTACCACCTGGCCCGATCGCTGGTGAACGTCGGGCTTCCCGAGGACGACCTGTTCACAGGCGTCCACGCGGAGGCCCCCGCGGACACGGTCTCGCACGCCTGCCACTGACGCGACCATGGGGTGGCGGTGGCAGACTTGACATGTGATTGCATTTGACATCGTCACCAAGGGTGACGTCAGTCCGGGCCTCCTGGGCTTCCTCGTCATCGCCGCCATGGGGTTCGCCCTTTACCTACTGGTCAAGTCGATGAGAAAGCAGATCTCCAGGATCGAGGTCCCCTCCGAGGACGAGCTGAAGGAGCGGAAGCCCGACGTCACCACCACGACGCCGACCGCTCCCTAGCTCCGACGACCCCGCGCACCTCCGGCGTGCCCGGGACGATCGCCCATACCCCGGCCCCGCAGCCCAACCGGCCGCCGTGCGACACGCACGGGGGGCCGGACCAAACCCCCGAGAACGAGCGAGGACGAGCATGGCCGACGACATCGAGGTCTCCGACAACTCCGAGTCCCTCCGCTTCGAGATCCTGCTGAAGGGCGAGGTCGCCGGGTTCGCCGCGTACCGCCTGCGCGCCAATAAGATCATTTTCACCCACACCGAGATCCTCCCCGAGCATGAGGGAAAGGGGCTGGGCAGCGGGCTCGTCTCCGCGGCCCTCGACGCGAGCCGCTCGTCGGGGCGGTCGGTCGTGCCGCTCTGCCCGTTCGTCTCCCGCTACATCCGGCGCCACCCCGAATACAGGGATCTGGTGCCCGAGGCCTACCACGACCTCCTCGACGAGGAGGGCTGACCTCGCGGCTCGCGCCGGAAGCCGAGCGCCGGGGCCAGAGGACCGGGCACAGAGGGGCGGGGGTAGAGGGCCGAGACCCACGCGATGACCTCCGGCCATCGGACGGCGCCGTCACGGACTCTCCGCGAGCTCACGGTCTCCCCGAGCCGTACGGGGCCGTACGACCTCGTACGAGGCCGTACGCGAGCGCCCCGTCAGTCGCCGAGGGTGTCCGTCGAGGACCAGGCGCGCTCCAGCGCCTTGGGGAGACCCCATCGGCCCAGCGAGGTGAGCACCTCGGTCCTGTCGACGATCCCGAGGCACGCCCAGAGCGGCGTGACCGAGCTGAAGAGCGTCTCGGCCGCCTCCAGGTCCTCCGGCTCGTCCAGATCGACGTCGATGTCCTCCGACTCGGCGATGAACCTGGCGATCCGCTCGGGGGACGCCAGCACCCCGGGGCCACGCCTGGCCAGGGCCCCGACCACGGCCAGCCAGTCGGCGTGGTGGATCGCGCACAGGGCGGCCAGCACCGAGTCCTCGTGACTGAGCTCCCCGTCCAGATCGGAGAAGATCTCCAGCCGGTCGCCCTCCTCAGGCAGGTCGGAGATCGGCCCCGCGATGCCCGCCGTGACGGTGAGCCAGAGCTCCTCGTCGTCGGCCGGCAGCGGCTCCCCCTCGTACCCGGCGCAGGCCCGCAGCACGTTGCCCGGATAGCCGGGCCTGCCCAGCACCTCGCGCAGCCTGCCGGCCGCGGCCCGCAATTCCCTGACAGGCCGCTCGGGGTCGGGCAACTCGGCCAGGATGCGCCGTAACTCGCTCAGGGCGAACGCCTCCTCCTCGTCCCAGGCGGCGAACAGCTCCTCGTCCTGCTCGTCGGAGACCGCCGTCCCTGGGACCCGCCCGTCGGGCAGCGGGCTGGTCAGCCAGCGCTCCTGAAGGTCCGCGTAGGCCTCCCTCGCCCCCTCGTCGCCCCGGGCGAGCGCGTCCGGGTCGATCTCCCCCGCCACGACCCGCTCTTCCAGGTGGGCGACGAGCCCGCGGAACATCTCCTCGCCGACCGGCCCTCGCTCGTCCTCCTCGGGCCAGACGAAGAAGCTCGGGGTGAGCAGGAGCGGCTCGGTGCCCGTGGACTCCATCCAGCGCTGCACGTCCCCCACGGTCGCGGCACCGGACTCGATCGCGCTGAGCGTCGCCTTCGCGGACTCCCAGAAGGGCGCCGACAGCGGGTTTCCCGCCGCCAGCAGCGCCCGCCTCAGATCGGGCAGCGCCACCAGCGCCACCCCGGACGGCACGGCGAGCAGCGCGCGGGCAACATCACGCCGGGTCAGCTCGGAAGCCGTCCTTTCGGCGTGCACACAGACGAAGTCGAGATCCACGCCCAGTGAGCCTACGCCCGAAGCGCCGTGAACACACCTTCCCGCCCGGTGTCACCTCCCGTACCGGGGACACCGAGTCTGTTCGGAAGGCCGCGGAGCCCGATCCGGGACCGGACCGGGCGACCGCCCGCGCGGGACGCCAGGTGCTCACCAGCGCGAACGCCAGCAGCAGTTCGGCGATGTCCCCGCCGTAGTACATGATCTCCGCGGCTCCGCGCAGCTGTTCGGCCGGCACCGGCACGTCGACGAGGAGTCCGGCGTACATCAGCTGCGACAACGTGGCGTGTACGGCGATCGCCACCCCCAGCACGACCAGCCGGAGAGGGACGGAAGGGCGCCGCGGCGCCGGATCGGGACCGGCGATCACCCAGGTGAACAGGCATCCGGACAGCAGAAAATGCAGGTGCGTCAGGTGGTGTGGCAGCGCGCCGGTGGAGGTGATCCGATACAGCGGGGTGCAGTACAGCGCCACCATGGCTCCCACGCTGAGCAGCAGCGCGACCCAGGGGCTGGTCAGCAGGTGCGCCGCCCGGCAGCGCAGCACGGCGACGACACGCCGCCCGTGGGCCGGCGGCAGCGAGCGCAGCAGCAACGTCACCGGGGCTGCGAGCACCAGGCCCAGCGGCGCGAACATGCCGATCATCAGGTGCTGCAGCATGTGCCCGCGAAAGTCCGTCTCGGCGAACGCGGCGACGGGCCCGGTCACGGCGGCGGCGACCAGCGCGACGCCCGCGACGAAACCCGCCGTCCGCCATCGGCTCCAGCCCTTGGGCTCGCGGCCGCGCCGCACCGCCGACACCACGTATCCCATCGCCACCACGGCGAGGATCGTCAACGACAGTGCCGCCAGCGGATCGCCGCCGTGCCCGTGGACCTCGTGGACCCCGTGGACGTCGTGAGTCACCTGGGGCAGGGCGATCATGACGTCGGCGCGGCGGGGGCGCGGCCGTCCTCGTCGCACAGCTCCACCGGGCCGCCGCCGCGTTGCAGCAACCACCCGCCGAGCACAAGCGCCGCTCCCAGGAGCAGGAATCCCAGATCCCACCAGATCTGGTACGGCCCTGTCCGCACGTGGTGGATGCCCAGCAGATGGTGGTTGACGACGCCCTCCACCAGGTTGAACGCCCCCCATCCGACGAGGATCCAGCCCCACAGCACCCGCGATCTCCACACCCGGCCGCGGGAGTGCAGGACCCGTGAGTACAGCAGGCTGAGACCGATCAGCACCGCCAGCCAGGTGAACGTGTGGAACAGCCCGTCCCACAGCGTGTTCATCCGCAGCCCTGGAACGGTGTCCACCGGGTAGTACCTCACCCCGATGTTGTCGGTGTTCGTGCTGGACAGCATGTGATGCCACTGCAGGATCTGGTGCAGCAGGATGCCGTCGACGAACCCTCCCAGCCCGATGCCCAGAACCGTGCCCGGTACGGCGATCCGTCCGGCACCGGTCTCACCTTCCGATCTGTTCGATCTGTTCGTCATCACGGCCCCCTCGTTCCCGGCTCGCGCCCGATCAGTCCTGTCCGTCTCACGCGCGGGTCGGGCGGTTCGTGATCACCTACCGTCCGTCACTCCGCCGGGAGGAAGGGCGGCTCCGCCCGTGGATGTGGCGGGGGTCCCCGGCACACCTCACCAGAGCCACCGGCGGGCGTACGGGAACGACGCACCCGGGTGCGTCGTTCCCGGCCTAAAATTTCGACCACGGCCGCAGGAGTCGATCACGGCAACGGGGATCGCGCGACGGGCGTCCCGCCCGTGCTCGCGGCGTCGTCCCCTGAGGGGTGAGAGCTGCTCTCGAATGAGTGTCCATGAGTGTCCTTTAGGTATTACGAGTGATGTATGATCTCACGCATGAACCTGACGGAATGGGCGCGGGCGCAAGGGATCGCCCCGCGTACTGCGTAC
>Ga0233377_1000036_pt1 | contig 99041 bp, 90 predicted proteins | sample ElkDunMinimDraft_6_FD_191540 | JGI IMG/M metagenome (GOLD analysis project Ga0233377, IMG submission 191540) | Fecal eukaryotic communites from dung pellets of Tule Elk in California, USA - Elk Dung E36 | ecosystem: Host-associated > Mammals > Digestive system > Large intestine > Fecal | place...
TACGCAGTACGCGGGGCGATCCCTTGCGCCCGCGCCCATTCCGTCAGGTTCATGCGTGAGATCATACATCACTCGTAATACCTAAAGGACACTCATGGACACTCATTCGAGAGCAGCTCTCACCCCGGGAAGAACAGGCCGACGCCTCCCAGCAGGGCGCCGAGCGCCATGCGGCTCGTCCTGCGGCCGAGGGCCGCGGTGTTGACGAGCGCGAACACCAGTGCACCGCCCGCGAGCAGCGTCCACAGGCCCACCTGGAACAGCAACGACACGAGGAACGGCATCGAATCGTCGGGGCCGCCGGACGGCCCCCAGTGGGTGGCGATCGGATCGGGCAGCCGATCCCGCAGCGCCAGCGGCGCCGCGATCAGCGCGACGGTCACCAGCGCGAACCAGCCGATGGCGATGGACAGGAATCGGGCTCGCAGACCCACGTCGGTCCTCTCTTCGAAGGACCGGGCACTCCACCCGGTCATGACAGTTCCCTGATGAGCTCGATGACGTCGTCGTGGCGGTAGCCGTACTGGACCGCCTCGTCGAGCAGGGAGCGCAACTTCTCCTCGATGACGCTGCGCGGATTCGGCCGGCTGAGCACGGTCACGCCGCGCCCCCGGCGAAACTCCAGCACTCCCTCGTCGCGCAGGTCTCTCAGGGCGCGCAGCACCGTGTTGGCGTTGATGCCCAACGCCGCGGCCAGGTCGCGAGCCGGCGGGAGCCGGTCTCCCGGAGCGTAGGACCCCTCGGCGACGGCGCGCCTGATCGCCTCGGCGACCTGCTCGTGCAGTGGCCGGGGGTCGTTCAGGTCCAGGGTAAGCAACATGATGCTAGCGACATTAGCACCAAGGCATCCGATGGTGCCACCTCGAATAGCACCATCGGAGACGACGATTCGTAGGATGAACCCTCGTTTATGCGTACTGCCTCAGCCCGACTAGCATCGGCATACGTGACCACTGTGCGGCTTACCCCAACTGACAACGCTGTCTCGTTCGACACCGACGCGTTGGTCGTCGGCGTCCACACCGGACCTGACGGCCTGCTCCCCGCTCCCGGGGCCGAGGGCCTCGACCAGGCGCTCGGCGGCAGACTCGCCGCCACGCTGGAGAGCGTGGGCGCCAAGGGTAAGCCGGGCGAGATCTCCAAGATCCCCACCTTCGGCGCGCTGACCGCGCCCCTGCTGGTCGTCGTCGGTCTGGGCGACCTCCCCGGCGACGGCTACGACGACGAGGGCCTGCGCCGCGCCGCGGGCGCCGCGGTCCGCGCCTTGGCCGGCACCGGCCGGGTCGCGCTCGCCCTGCCCGCCACGAGCGCCGAGCACGCGGGCGCCGTCGCCCTGGGCGGCCTTCTCGGCGCCTACTCCTTCACCAAGTACCGCACCGGCGCGGAGCAGACATCCCCGGTGTCGGAGCTGGCCGTGCTGACCGACGCCGAGGGCGCCCAGGCCGCGGTCGATCGCGCCGGCACCCTGGCGGAGTCGGTCTCCTTCGTCCGCGACCTGGTCAACACCCCGCCGTCGGACCTGTGGCCGGCCCGCTTCGCCGAGATCGCCGAGCGGGTGGGCTCCGAGGCCGGCCTGTCGGTGGAGGTCCTGGACGAAAAAGCGCTCAAGGAGGGCGGCTACGGCGGCATCGTCGCCGTCGGCAAGGGGTCGGCCAACCCTCCCCGGCTGGTCCGTCTGTCCTACAGCCACCCCGAGGCCGGCAAGAAGCTCGCGTACGTCGGCAAGGGCATCACCTTCGACTCGGGCGGCCTGTCGCTCAAGCCGACGACCTCGATGGACTGGATGAAGTCGGACATGAGCGGCGCGGGCGCCGTCCTCGGCGCCCTCCTCGCGATCGCCAGGCTGGGCCTGAAGGTGAACGCGGTCGGCTACCTCTGCCTGGCCGAGAACATGCCGAGCGGCACCGCGCAGCGCCCCTCCGACGTGTTCACCAGCTTCGCGGGCAAGACCGTCGAGGTGCTCGACACCGACGCCGAGGGCCGCCTCGTCCTGATCGACGGCATCGCCCGCGCCGGGCAGGACGAGCCCGACGTGATCGTCGACGTCGCCACCCTCACCGGCGCGCAGATCGTCGCGCTGGGCTGGCGGACGGCGGGCGTGATGGGCAACGACGACGACCTGCGCGCGGAGATCGTCGCGACGGCGGGCGAGCAGGGCGAGGCCGTGTGGCCCATGCCCCTGCCCGACGAGCTGCGCAAGGGCCTCGACTCGCCGGTGGCCGACATCGCCAACCTGCACCCCGAGCGTTTCGGCGGGATGCTGACGGCCGCCATCTTCCTGCGGGAATTCGTGCCCGACGGGGTCCGTTGGGCACATATCGACATGGCCGGCCCCTCCTTCAACAAAGGCGAGGCCCACGGCTACACGCCGAAGGGCGGCACCGGGGCGATCACCCGGACGCTCGTCGGCCTGGCCGAGCGCTACGCGGGCGAGCCTTCGCGGTAACCGTTGGCGCCGCGCGAGCGGGGTCACAAGCAACTGTGGACAAATGAAAAGATGCGGTTGCCGGGGTCAGGCCGAGGGCGGGCACCGGTGCGGCGCCGAGCCGGGTCCGGTGGCGGCGTGGATGCGATCGAGGATCCGCGCGGCCGCCCAGGGCGCGACGAGGGGTGCGACCGTGAAGACGGTATTACGATCCGACAAGGAGCTTTCCTGTGGCTGATGGCAGCGGCCCCTACGACATCGTCGTCCTAGGTGGCGGTAGCGGCGGGTATGCCTGCGCTCTGCGGGCCGCCGAGCTGGGCAAGACGGTCGCGCTGATCGAGAGGGACAAGATCGGCGGCACGTGCCTGCATCGCGGGTGCATTCCCACCAAGGCGCTTCTGCACTCCGCGGAGGTCGCCGACGAGACTCGCGAAAGCGCGACCTACGGCGTCAAGGCCCGATTCGAGGGCATCGACGTGCCCGCGGTCCACGCCTTCAAGGACAAGATCGTCACGCGCGCCTGGAAGGGCGTGCAGGGCCTTCTCAAGAGCAAGGGCATCACGATCGTCGAGGGTGAGGGCCGTCTCGCGGGCCCGAATCGGGTGGCGGTGGGCTCCGAGGTCTACGAGGGCCACAACATCGTGCTGGCGACCGGCTCCGCGCCCAGGTCCCTCCCGGGCCTGGAGATCGACGGCGAGCGGGTCATCACCAGCGAGCACGCGCTCAAGCTCGACCGGGTGCCCACCTCGGTGGTCGTCCTGGGCGGCGGCGTCATCGGCGTGGAGTTCGCCAGCGTCTGGCGCTCCTTCGGCGCCGAGGTGACGATCGTCGAGGGACTGCCGCACCTGCTGCCCCTGGAGGAGGAGTCCAGCTCCAAGCTGCTGGAGCGCTCTTTCCGCCGCCGCGGCATCAAGCAGGAGCTGGGTGTCTTCTTCGAGGGCGTCAAGACCACCGACACCGGCGTGGTCGTCAGCCTGGCCAACGGCAAGACCATCGACGCCGAGCTGCTGCTGGTCGCGGTCGGCCGCGGCGCGGTCTCCGCGGGCATGGGCTTCGAGGAGGCGGGCATCGCGATCGAGCGCGGCGCCGTCACGGTGAACGAGTTCTGCCAGACCAGCGTGCCGGGCGTGTACGCGGTCGGTGACCTCATCCCGACCCTTCAGCTCGCGCACGCGGGCTTCGCCGAGGGCATCCTGGTGGCCGAGCACATCGCCGGCCTGAACCCCGTGCCGATCGACTACGACGGCGTGCCCCGGATCACCTACTCCGACCCCGAGGTCGCCTCGGTGGGCATCACCTCCGCCCAGGCCAGGGAGCGCGGCCACGAGATCGTCGAGATGACCTACGACCTCGCGGGCAACCCCAAGAGCCAGATTCTGCAGACGCAGGGCGCTGTCAAGATCATCGCGGAGAAGGACGGCCCGGTGCTCGGCGTGCACATGGTCGGCCGCCGCATCGGCGAGTTGGTGACCGAAGGACAGCTGATCTACAACTGGGAGGCCCTGCCCTCCGAGGTCGCGCAGCTCGTCCACGCGCACCCCACCCAGTCCGAGGCCGTCGGCGAGGCGATGCTGGCGCTCGCCGGCAAGCCGCTCCACGTCCACAACTAACGCAAGCCCTCACTCGGAAACGCGAGAGAAGACAACCTATGCCGAAGTCCGTACAGATGCCCCAGCTCGGTGAGAGCGTCACGGAGGGCACCGTCACCCGCTGGCTGAAGAAGGAGGGCGAGCGCGTCGAGACCGACGAGCCCCTCCTCGAAGTCTCCACCGACAAGGTCGACACCGAGATTCCGTCCCCGGCCGCGGGCATCCTCACGAAGATCGTGGTGGCCGAGGACGAGACCGTCGAGGTCGGCGCCGAGCTCGCCATCATCGACGAGAACGGCACCGAGGGCGCGGCCCCCGCTCAGGAGAAGGCCCCCGAGCCCGAGCCGGAACCCGAGCCCGAGCCCGCCCCGCAGCAGCAGGCGCAGCCGGCCTCCTCCATCCCGCAGCCCGCGCCCCAGCAGCAGGCCCCCGCCCCGCAGCAGGCCCCCGCGCAGGCACAGCAGGCCCCGCAGCAGCAGGCCCCCCAGACCACCCAGCCCTCCCAGGCCGCGCCTCCGTCCCCGATCGCGGTCTCCGAGCCCGCCGCGCAGCCGTCGGGCGACAGCCCGTACGTCACCCCGCTGGTGCGCAAGCTCGCCGGCGAGCACGGCGTCGACCTCGACTCGCTCACCGGTACCGGCGTCGGCGGGCGCATCCGCAAGCAGGACGTCCTGGAGGCCGCCCGCGAGCAGCGCGAGCGTGCCAGCGCGGCCCAGGCACAGCCGCAGGCCGCCGCCCCGCAGGCCGCCGCCCAGGCGCCCGCCGCGCAGGCCCCTGAGCCGGTCGCGGTGGACACCACGCTGCGCGGGCGCACCGAGAAGATGTCGCGGCTTCGCCAGACCATCGCCAAGCGCATGGTCGAGTCGCTGCAGGTCTCGGCCCAGCTCACCACCGTGGTCGAGGTCGACGTCACCAAGATCGCGCGACTGCGCGAGCAGGCGAAGGCCGAGTTCCAGCGGCGCGAGGGCGTCAAGCTCACCTTCACGCCGTTCTTCGCCCTCGCCACGATCGAGGCGCTCAAGCAGCACCCGAAGCTGAACGCCACGATCAACAGCGAGACCAACGAGGTCACGTACTTCGACACCGAGCACCTCGGTTTCGCGGCGGACACCGAGCGCGGCCTGCTCGTCCCGGTGATCAAGGACGCCGGCGACCTCAACATCGCCGGGCTCGCCCGTAAGATCGCCGACCTCGCCGAGCGCACCCGCACCAACAAGGTGAGCCCGGACGAGATCACCGGCGGCACGTTCACGCTGACCAACACCGGCAGCCGTGGCGCGCTGTTCGACACGCCGATCCTCAACCAGCCGCAGGTCGGCATGCTGGGCACCGGTGCCGTCGTCAAGCGTCCCGTGGTCCTGGACACCCCCGAGGGCGAGGTCATCGCCGTCCGCTCGATGATGTACCTGGCGCTCAGCTACGACCACCGCCTGGTCGACGGCGCCGACGCCGCCCGCTTCCTGACGACGATCAAGCGTCGTCTCGAGGACGGCCGTTTCGAGAACCAGCTGGGCCTGCACGGCTAGTCATCCGTTCTCTCCGGCCGGGCCGGTCCGCGACCTCGCGGGCCGGCCCGGCTCGTTCTCCCCCGGCATCGGGCCGGCCGGGACTCGGGGCGGCGCGAATCCGGCGGGCGTCCGGTTTCCGAAGCCCTCGGGGGAGGTCGATTACATTGGACGACATGACGATCATCGTGACCGGGTCCTCCGGGCTGCTGGGAGCCGCTCTGGTCGAGGCTCTGCGGGACGACGGCGCCCGGGTGGTCCGTTTGGTCAGGCGAGCGCCGGAAGGCGACGACGAGGCCTTCTGGAACTCCGCGAAGGGGGTTGTCGACCAGGCCGCGCTGGAGGGCGCGGAGGCGGTGATCCACCTCGCGGGGGCGGGCATCGGCGACCGGCGCTGGAACGAGGACCACAAGCGCGAGCTCGTCCGCAGCCGGGTCGAGGGGACCAGGACCCTGGCGGGCGCGCTCGCCGGCCTGAGCGCGAAGCCCGCTGTGCTGCTGTCGAGCTCGGCGATCGGCTTCTACGGCGACACCGGGGACGCGGCGGTGGACGAGACGGCGCCCGCGGGCGAGGGGTTCCTCGCCCGGGAGGTCGTGGTGCCGTGGGAGGCGGAGACGGCGCCCGCCGAGGAGGCGGGCATCCGGGTGGTGAGGCTCCGTACCGGCCTGGCGCTGAGCGGCCGGGGTGGCATGCTGTCGCGGATCCTCCCCGTCTTCAGGACGGGGCTGGGCGCCCCGCTGGGATCGGGGCGGCAGTACTGGTCGTGGATCTCCATCGACGACTGGGTCCTCGCCGTACAACACATCCTGAAAAATCCTGAGATCTCGGGGCCGGTCAATGTGACGGCGCCCGAGCCGGTCACCAACGCCGAGTTCACCAAGGCTCTCGGAGCGGCCCTGCACCGGCCCACGATGCCGCTCGCCGTCCCGGGGTTCGTGCTGCGCGCGGCCATCGGGGAGTTCGCGGAGGAGGGGGTGCTGACCGGCCAGCGGGTGCTCCCGCGGCGCCTGCTCGACAGCGGTTACGCGTTCCGGCATACGCGTCTCGACGAGGCACTGGCCGCCGTACTCTGAAACCTCCGTTTTCGGTGTTCCGGCCGATGAGACCACTTGGGAGACAGACATGGGCAGCCCCGGGCAGTCGCACATCCTCGCGATCGGAGGCGGCTCCTTCCGCCTCTCCGCGCGTCAGGGGACCATGGAGGCGAGCCCGCTGCTCAGATACGCCCTCGACCTCACCGGCCAGGACCGGCCCCGCCTGGGCCTGCTCGCCACCGCCACCGGCGACGACGCGGAGTGGCTGCTGAGGATGTACGGCGCCTTCGGCGCCTGGGACGCCGAGGTGAGCCACCTGAGCGTGTTCCCGATGCCCAACGTCGAGGACCCGCGCGAGTGGATGCTCAGCCAGGACATCGTCTACGTCAGCGGCGGCAGCGTCGCCAACCTGGCGGCCCTGTGGCGGCTGCACGGCCTCGACGAGATCTTCGCGGAGGCGTGGCGGGCGGGAGTGGTGCTCGCGGGCCAGAGCGCCGGGGCGCTCTGCTGGCACGTGGGCGGCAACACCGACTCCTTCGGGCCGACTCTGCGGGTGTGGTCCGACGGGCTGGGCATGCTGCCCTACTCCTGCGGAGTCCACTACAACTCCGACCCGCAGCGCAGGAAACTGCTGCACGAGGCGGTGGCCTCCGGCGAGCTGCCCGAGGGCTACGCGGCCGACGAGGGCGTCGCCCTGCACTACGTGGGCACCGAGTTCATCCAGGCCGTCAGCGTCCATCCGGACGCCTACGCCTACAGGGTGGAGCACGACGGGGCGGGTGGGGCCAAGGAGTTCCGTATCGAGCCTCGGCTTCTCACGTCTTAACCACGGGCGGGTCAACTACTCTTGAGGCGTGAGTGACCTGGCAGTCGTCCGTCTTGGCGTTGACTTCCCCTACGAGCAGGCGTGGGAGCTTCAGCGGCGCATCCATGCGCGCCGGGTGGCCGATGAGATCCCCGACACCTGCCTGATGCTCGAACACGCGCCGGTCTACACGGCGGGCAAACGCACCGCGCCACACGAGAGGCCCTCCGACGGCACCCCTGTCGTCGAGGTCGACCGCGGTGGGCGGATCACCTGGCACGGCCCCGGCCAGCTGGTCGGCTACCCGATCGTCAAGCTCGGCGGCGCCCTCGACGTGAACGTCTACGTGAGGCTCCTGGAGGAGACCCTGGTGCACGTCTGCGCCGACTTCGGTGTCCAGGCGGGCCGGGTGGAGGGGCGCGGTGGCGTCTGGGTGGCCGGAGACCCCTCGCACGGCCTGCCGGACAGGAAGGTCGGGGCGATCGGCATCCGGGTCTCCGGCGGCGTCACGATGCACGGGTTCGCCCTCAACTGCTCCAACGACCCGAGCTGGTACAACCGGATCGTCCCGTGCGGCATCAGCGACGCCGGCGTCTCCTCCCTGTCGGCCGAGACCGGCCGCCGGATCGTGGTCGACGAGGTCCTGCCGTACGCCGAGAAGCACCTGGCGGAGGCACTCGGCGCGCAGGCCTTCGAGCTTTTCGAGGAAGACCTCTTCCGGCGTTGATCCGGGCGCCTCGCCCCGGGGCCGCCACGGCTTACCGCGGGACATAAGCTGGTGAGGTGAGCGAGCGTGACGACATTTACAGCACCTCGATATGCACCACCTCGGTCCCTCGACCGACGAAGGAGCTCGCATGACCGTCGCCCCCGACGGGCGGAAACTCCTCCGCCTTGAGGTCCGCAACGCCGAGACCCCCATCGAGAAGAAGCCCGACTGGATCAAGACCAAGTTCAGGATGGGCCCGAACCACACCGAGCTCCGGGAGCTGGTCAAACGCGAAGGGCTGCACACGGTCTGCCAGGAGGCCGGGTGTCCCAACATCTCCGAGTGCTGGGAGGATCGCGAGGCCACCTTCCTCATCGGTGGCGACCAGTGCACCCGGCGGTGCGACTTCTGCCAGATCGACACCGGCAAGCCCAAGGCGTACGACACCGACGAGCCGCGCCGCGTGGCCGAGTCGGTGCGGCAGATGGGGCTCAACTACGCGACCGTGACCGGTGTCGCCCGCGACGACCTGCCCGACGGCGGCGCGTGGCTGTACGCCGAGACCGCGCGGCAGATCCACGCCCTCCTGCCCGGCTGCGGCGTCGAGTTGCTCGTGCCCGACTTCAACGGCGACCAGGCCCAGCTGGAGGAGGTGTTCTCCTCCAGGCCCGAGGTGTTCGCGCACAACATCGAGACCGTGCCGCGGATCTTCAAGCGGATCCGGCCCGCGTTCCGCTACGACCGGTCCCTGGGAGTGATCACCAAGGCTCGCCAGGCCGGCCTGGTGACCAAGTCCAACCTGATCCTCGGCATGGGCGAGGATCGCGAGGAGATCGTCCAGGCCATGCGCGACCTGCACGAGGCCGGGTGCGACCTGCTCACCGTGACCCAGTACCTGCGGCCCACCCCGCGCCACCACCCCGTCGAGCGCTGGGTGAAGCCCGAGGAGTTCGTGGAGCTCCAGAAGGAGGCGGAGGCGATCGGGTTCGCGGGTGTCCTCTCCGGGCCGCTGGTCCGCTCCTCCTACCGGGCGGGACGCCTGTACAAGCAGGCCGTCGAGGCCCGCCAGCACGCCTGAGCCCTCTCGGACGGCTCGTGAAACCGGAAGGACCCCGCTCGGCGAGCGGGGTCCTTCCGGTTTCACGAGCCGGTGCCCGGCAGGTTACGTTTTCACTTCTTGACCCTGGGATTTGTATCCTTCATAACATGGCCAAGAAGCCCGAAGACTCAGAGCGCCCGGGGCGCATCAAGCAGCTCCGCATGATCGCGAAGATCATCAAGGAAGCCAATCCCAAGGGGATGCCGATCGTCTACGCGTCCGCGCTGGGCACGCTCGCGCTGTGCGTGGTGATCGGCCTGGTCACGGGCTGGTTCTGGTATCTCCTCTTCATCGGGATCATGCTGGCCCTCACCGTCGGGCTGGTGGTGTTCGGCCAGCTCGCCCAGAGGGCCCAGTACTCCATGTTGCACGGGCAGGTCGGTGCCGCCGCCGCGATCCTGCAGGGCATGCGCGGCAACTGGGAGGTCACCCCCGCCGTCGCCGTCACCCGCGACCAGGACATCGTGCACCGCGTGGTCGGCTACCCCGGCATCATCCTGGTCTCCGAGGGGCCGGGCAGCCGGGTGCAGAAGATGCTGGTCGCCGAGAAGAAGCGCGTCCAGCGGGTCGCGCTGGACGTCCCCGTCTACGACGTCCAGTCCGGCGACGGCGAAGGGCAGGTGCCGCTGGCCAAGCTCCAGCGTCACCTGATGAAGTTGCCCCGCAACCTCAAGAAGCCCGCCCTGTACGAGATCAACAACCGGCTGAAGGCCCTGCCCCAGACGCTGCCGATGCCCAAGGGCCCGCTGCCGCGCGGCGCGAAGATGCCCCGCCCGAAGATGCGCTGATGAGCCTCGCCGGGGTGGGTCGCCACCGGGTGGACGCCGCGGTCACCTCCCGGGCCAACCGCGGCTGGTGGGACGCCTCCGCGGACGAGTACCAGGCGGAGCACGGGGAGTTCCTGCGCGACTCCGGCTTCGTCTGGGGCCCCGAGGGCCTGGACGAGGCCGACGCCCGCCTGCTGGGCGACGTCGCGGGCAGGGACGTGCTGGAGATCGGCTGCGGTGCCGGACAGTGCGGGCGCTGGCTGGCCGGGCAGGGCGCCAGGGTGGCCGCCTTCGACCTGTCCTTCCGGCAACTCCAGCATTCGGGCCGGATCGACCTGGAGGCGGGGTCGGCGCTGCCGGTGGTCCAGGCGGACGCCGAGGTCCTGCCCTTCGCCGACCAGGCGTTCGACCTGGCCTGCTCGGCGTACGGCGCGCTGCCGTTCGTGGCCGACGCGGGGGCCGTGCTGACCGAGATCCACCGGGTGCTGCGTCCCGGCGGCCTGCTGGTCTTCTCGGTGAGCCATCCGATCCGCTGGGCCTTCCCCGACGACCCCGGCCCCGCCGGGCTCACCTCCGACCGCTCCTACTTCAACCGTTCCGCGTACGTGGAGGTCGGCGAGGACGGGCGGCCCTCCTACGTCGAGCACCACCGCACGATGGCCGACTGGGTCGGGCTCATCACCGCCTCCGGGCTGGTGCTGCGAGGGCTGGTCGAGCCCGAGTGGCCGCCGGGTCACGAGCGCGAGTGGGGCGGCTGGAGCCCGCTGCGCGGCCACCACCTGCCCGGCACCGCGATCTTCACCTGCGCGCGATAGGCGCTCCTCCCGGCGGGGGTGAGCGGCTCACGCCGGGCGGAACGGGCGGTGTCCCGGCGGTGTCCCAGCGGTGGCCGCCGAGATCCATGACGAGCCCGGCGAGGAGGTCGAAGGTGGTGAGGGCTCCGCCGGAGACGAGATTCTTGGTCACGGCGACCGAGATCCCGCTGGCCGTGTCGGCGTACGCGGCCGGCCCCCCGCTACCCGCCATGCCGAACAGGGTGGGGCTGTTGAGGAGTCAGGTGGCACCGAGGGCATACCCGAATGACGGCCGCGCGACGGAAAAGGAATCGGCGGCCTCGGCCCGCACCGCGGGGTCGGCGACGAGCGCCGTGAGGCGCGGTGGGCGGGGCCCCCGGGCGCGGGGGCACGAGGAGAGGGAGCGAAGAGCCGGGGACGGGCCCGGCTCAGAGGCGTACGACCACGGTGTTCGCCGCGCGGTCGTGCAGGCCGCGCTGGTCGCGGTCCCAGACGAGGGCCGGCACGGCGAGGCAGAGCAGGAAGGTCCGCGCGAGCACGGGGACGAACCCGGGGGCGCCACCGCCGAGCGTGGCGACCCGGATGCCGAACAGGCGCATCCCGAAGGTCATCCCCATGGTGCCCACCAGCAGGAGGTATTCGAGGGCCAGGACCAGGAGCGGCACCCAGGGCATCGTGACGGAGTCGATCCGCAGGAGCCCCTGGGTGATGGCCCAGGTGCAGATCAGCCAGTCGACCACGATGGCGCCGATCCTGCGGCCGAATCCGGCCACCGAGCCACTGCCCTCCTCGGGCAGACCAAGCCGCTCCCCCGGGTAGCCGAGATCGACTCCGGCCGAGCGGACGCCACCGAGCCAGGTCTGGGTCCAACGCGGCTGCTTGCTGCTCATGGCCCAAAGGTATCCGCCCCGGACACCGCCCTCATACTCGCCCCGAACAGCGCGCGCCCTTCGTCAAGCCCTGACAGGAGGAAGGGAGGGGGCGAGAGCCGGGGGTGGGCGTACCGGGCCTGGACCTGCCCCTGAAGACGGGTGCGCGTCCGTGGACGCCCGCTCACCGGAGGAGGAGACGAACTCCCCGGTGGAAACGAGAAGTGCGGACCTCGCGAAGCCGGACGCGTGAAAATCCGGCAAAACCGGGCAAAAACTGGGTCCGGTATACCCGTCCGCGCGAGGTTCGAGAACTAGCGTGAAGGCGACTTTCGCTTAACACGGGTGAAACAAACGAGACACGGGGCGGTAACGGCACAGGCATACTTTCGGTCCTGTTAGCCCGTCCCATGGGAGGTTCGCGTGTTCAACTCCGCCGACGACGTCCTGAAGTTCATCAAGGACGAAGGAGTGCTGTTCGTCGATGTCAGGTTCACCGACCTGCCGGGGACGACGCACCACTTCACGTTCCCCTCGGAGAACTTCGGAGCCGGCGTCTTCACCGACGGTCTCATGTTCGACGGCTCGTCGATCCGCGGTTTCCAGGCCATCCACGAGTCGGACATGCTGCTGCTGCCCGACCCCTCCACGGCCGTGCTCGACCCGTTCCGTCAGCACAAGACGCTCAACATCAACTTCTTCGTGCACGACCCGCTGACCGGCGAGGCCTACAGCCGCGACCCGCGCAACGTCGCCCGCAAGGCGGAGGAATACCTCAAGGGCACCGGCATCGCCGACACGGTCTACTTCGGCCCCGAGGCCGAGTTCTACATCTTCGACGACGTGCGGTTCGAGACCAACGCCCACTCGAGCTACTACCACATCGACTCGATCGAGGGCGCCTGGAACAGCGGCAAGGCCCAGGACGGCGGCAACCTCGGTTACAAGCCGCGCTTCAAGGGCGGCTACTTCCCCGTCCCGCCGATGGACCACTTCACCGACCTGCGCTCGGAGATGGTCCGCAGGCTCATCGACGCCGGGATCGACGTCGAGATGCAGCACCACGAGGTGGGCACGGCCGGCCAGGCGGAGATCGACTTCCGCTTCAACACGCTGCTCAAGGCCGCCGACACCCTGATGCTGTACAAGTACATCGTCAAGAGCACGGCCCTGGAGCACGGCCACACGGTCACCTTCATGCCCAAGCCGATCTTCGGTGACAACGGCTCCGGCATGCACTGCCACCAGTCGCTCTGGAAGGACGGCGAGCCGCTCTTCTACGACGAGGTCGGCTATGCGGGCCTGTCCGACACCGCCCGCTACTACATCGGCGGCCTGCTCAAGCACGCCCCGTCGCTGCTGGCGTTCACCAACCCGACGGTCAACTCCTACCACCGCCTGGTGCCCGGCTACGAGGCCCCGGTCAACCTGGTCTACTCGCAGCGCAACCGCTCGGCGTGCATCCGCATCCCGATCACGGGTTCCAACCCGAAGGCCAAGCGCATCGAGTTCCGGGTCCCCGACCCGTCGTGCAACCCCTACTTCGCCTTCGCCGCCCAGCTCATGGCGGGCATCGACGGCATCCGCAACAAGATCGAGCCGGTCGAGCCGGTCGACAAGGACCTCTACGAGCTTCCTCCCGAGGAGGCCCGCAACATCCCGCAGGTCCCCGGTTCGCTGACGGACGTGCTCGCGGCCCTGGAGGCCGACCACGAGTACCTGCTGGAGGGCGGCGTGTTCACGCCGGACCTGATCGAGACCTGGATCGCCTACAAGCGCGAGAACGAGATCGACCCGATCCGCCTGCGCCCGCACCCCCACGAGTTCGAGCTCTACTACGACGTCTGAGCCTACGAGCTTCTGACCTGCGTAAACACTGGCGGTTGAGCCGTCAGGGCACTCAGGCTTCCCACGAAAGGCCGCCGGCCACCCTCCGCCGAGGGTGCGTTCGGCGGCCTTTCGCATGCGCCTCTTTCTCGACAGCACGAAGTGTGTACGGATCCACAACGTGGACCCGGGGTCCTCGCGGCCGACGAACTCGGCGAGGTGGTGACCGGCCACCCATTGCCGGCGGGAAGTCAGGAGTTCGAACCTCCTGGGCGCCATCAGTTCAAACGCACTCTCGCCAAAGGTCGTCGGCGAGAGTGCGTGACCATCTGAGTGACTACGATCTCTCTTTCGGTGGAAGCCGTATGACAGCATTCCGGCGCCGGCAGGCTGTCCGCACACGCTGCCTCGGTGAAGGCCGCGCGACGCCTATCCGGAAACGGTCCAGCGCGATAGCGCGTTTTCCCGTTCTGCGCGGCCGGGGTCGTGTCCCGGCCGCGCACGCAAGATGGCGGTGTGCCTGCGGCTCAGTTGTAGGGGTTGTCGTAGGTCACGGACTTGGTACGGCTGTTGTAATTGTTTCCGGGATAGAACCAGCCGCCCGTCACATACAAGGTGACATTCCTGAGGGTGGTGGAGTGGGTGTATTCACCGTCGTAGAGGGACAGGAAAAGCTGGCATCCGGGAGGAGCGGCCGCTGTGCCCGTCGTGGCCGGATAAAAAGACGCGCCACCGTTGATGGAGATGTAGAAGTTCGGGCTGGGGTAGGCTCCACTCCCCCAGCACAGCCGGAGCGCGTACTTTAACTTCGTGTTTCCGTCATCGAACGCCAGCGTGCCGGTGAGCTGGGCGAGCATTAACGTTGGGCCGGCGTTCGAGTTCACCGTGAGGGACACGGACTGGTCCGGACCGTAGGTGGCGTGCGCGGGGGTGACGGGCACCAGGATCGCCACGAGCATCGCGAGGGCGATGACGGCAGAGCCGGCCGCACGACGCGCCGGGGAACGTTTCAATTCCAACCTCACCTCTTTTCATGATGTTGGCGGAGCACACGAATATTATTTCCGGGGTCTACAAGCGTCCAGAGAGCCGATTGAGAACCACTGATTCGGTCCGGCGTTAACGCGTGTGCCGTCACAGTGCTCGCGAGAGTGGCCAGGCGTGCCAGCAGGTCGGGGAGTGGTGTCGCAGAACCGTATTATCGGCGTGACGAGTGAAACTTTCATTCCACCGGGACGCGATCAACCCCGGCGGCGAAGACGGCCGAATTGGCGTGATCGTCTTTAGGATTTTCTCCGCGGCGCCTCCACTTGTCCTCCCGGAGGATTTCAACACGATCAAGGATGGGCATTCATCGCATGTGCGATGAACGACGAGCTCGGCCGCGCGGTGTGCCGCGGGATGTCCTGCCCGAAAGCGCGAGAGCGTGTCGTGGACCTTGGCCGACCCGCATCATCGCTTGGAGGCCGACTCCCGGAGCTCCCTGAGACGTTTGCCGAGCCACTGCGCCCGCGACGTCGGCCCTCGTCTCGCGGCCATCATCGTCTCCTTCGAGCTCGCGGCACGCGTATTCCCCTCCCTCGCCGTTAGATCGCCGCTGGGCGGGATAGAGGGAGCGGGTCCGGTTGGAACTCATTATCCGGAGGTTGCAGATGCTTGCTCGGACGACAACGCGGAAGGCGGCGCTGGCCGCGGCGACGATGGCGGCGCTCGTCGGCCTGGTCGGCGGTTGCGGAGGCGACGGTGACGACGACGTCAACGACGGCCCGGACGTGGTCAACACGACCGGACCCGGCGTGGACGACGACGGCGGGATGGACGACGACGGGGACGGCAACTGATCACCCGCGGAGGCGGCCAACGGCGTCGTCCCCGCACCGCGACCCGCGTGCCCGGCACGCGGGTCGCGGCGTGCCGGGGGCTCTCCCCGCGTTCGCCGAAGCTCGTCGGGGCCTACTCGGCGGCGTTCTCGAAGGCTGCGGTGATGCCGGCCCGGTCGGTGCCCGCGGCGAGCAGGAGGGTGAGCAGGAGGCGGGACTTCAGACCGTCGAGGGCGACGGCGGGGATGAGGCCGCGCTCCAGAAGACGCAGTTCCGAGCCGCCGAAGTCGCAGGTCGAGGTGTGCACCTCGCCGACGCCCGTACGGGAGGCGAACACGGTGGGCATGCGGGTGGCGAGCGCCCCGAGCGCGTCGAGCGCGCGGCGTGAGGTGTGGCCCGCCCCGTAGACCTCGATCACGGCTCCGGCGTAGTCCCGCGCCGAGACGAGGTCGAGGAGCCGGGGCGAGTCGGCCAGGCTCAGCTTGAGGAGCGCGACGTCGGGCAGCGAGGCGGCGTCCGGCGGGGTGACGCGCGGTGAGCGCGAGCGCGGCACCAGCGGTATCCGCACCCGGTCTTCCGCGACCCATCCGATGGGGCCGAGGCCGGGCGACTCGAACGTCGCGGGTGAGGTGGCGTGCCCCTTGCGGACGAAGCGCGCCGCGTGGATCTCGTCGTTCAGCACGACGAGCGTGCCGAGACCTCGGGCGAGCGGGCTGGCGGCGACGCGTACGGCCGCGAGCAGGTTGGCCGGGCCGTCCGCGCCGGGAAGTCCCGCGTTCCGCATCGCCCCGGTCACCACGACGGGCAGGTCCGCCTCGACGAGCCGGTCGAGCAGGAACGCGGTCTCCTCCAGGGTGTCGGTGCCCTGGGTGACGACGACGCCGTCGACGCCGGTCGCGGCGAGTTCGTCGATTCGTCCGGCGAGGGCCGTCACGTCGGCGAAGCCGAGTTCGGCCGATCCGAGCCGCCGGAACGACTCCGGGCGCACCTCGGCCACGTCCGCCACCGCCGGGATGGAGCGCACGATCTGCTCGGCGTCGAGATCCATGGTCGCGTTGCGGCCCGAGGCGTCGGGAACGGACGCGATGGTGCCGCCGAGGGCGAGGACGGAGATGAGCGGGAGCGGCATGGGGATGGGTTCCTTGTCGGGGTGGCGGGCGAGCCGGAGCGTGCGGAGGGGATGCCGCGCGTCCCGGCGGGGAGGGGGCGTGGAAGGCTCTGCCCTCGGGAGAGCGCGGAGCCGCACGCCCCATCCGGTCAGGCGATGCCGCGGTCGAACGGGTACCTGCTGTTGGTCTCGAACGGGAAGCGCGCCCGGAAGTCGCGCTGGATGTTGTGGCAGGTGTCGAAGCTCACACCCGGCTTGCCCGCCATGTGCTCGATGAGACGCTCCAGCATGAGCAGCACCTGCGGGCGGCCGGACACGTCGGGGTGCAGGCAGATCGGGAAGGTGGCGTAGTCGTACTCGCGGTAGACCCAGTCGAACTGGTCGCGCCAGAGTTCCTCGATCTGACGAGGGTTGGCGAAGCCGTAGCTGTTGGGGCTGGACTTGACGAACATCATCGGGGGCAGGTCGTCGAGGTACCAGTTGAAGGCGAGGCTGACGATGTCGATCTCGGTGCCGCGCTTGACGGGCTTCATCCACTCCTCGGCCTTCTTGGAGTAGTCGATGACGGTCCACTCGTCGCCGGTGCGCGCGTAGAAGGGCTGGAAGTCGTGCAGCACCTGGGTGCGGTCGTACTCGAAGCCGTTCTTCAGCAGCAGGTCGGTGGTGGCCCGCGACATCTCGCCCCAGGGCGCGATGTAGCCGGTCGGGCGCTTGCCCGCGTGCTTCTCGATGAGCTCGACCGACTTGTTGATGACGGCCTCTTCCTGCTCCTCGGTCATGTCGCGCGGGTTCTCGTGCGAGTAGCCGTGCGCGCCGATCTCGTGGCCGGCCTCGACGACGAGGTCCGTCTGCCGGGGGAACGTCTCGATCGAGTGGCCGGGCATGAAGAAGGTGGACTTGATCGAGTAGCGGTCGAACAGCTTGACCAGGCGCGGCAGGCCCACCTCTCCGGCCCACAGGCCACGCTGGATGTCCTGCAGTGAGTCCTGGCCGCCGTACGAACCGAGCCAGCCGGCTACCGCGTCGACGTCCACGCCGAAGGTGACCTTGATGTCCTTCATGGGATTCTCCTTTGCTGCTTGCCGGGTTCTTCGCTCAGCGGTCGGCCGTGGCCAGGAAACCGTTCACCTCGGCGGCGACGATCTCCGGGAGTTCGATGTGGATGTAGTGCTTGACGTCGGGAACGACGACCAGCCGTGATCTGCGGATGCGTCGGTGCAGCGCCTCCGACATGGCCGGCGTCGACCCCTCGTCGAACTCGCCGGTGATGATGAGCGTCGGGCAGGTGATCGCCTCGACGACGTCGATCGGGTCGTTCTCGACGAGCACGGCATAGGACGCCGCGTACGGTGCGTGCGCGACCGCGGCGACGATGTCGACCTCGCTTTGCACCAGTGCCGGCTGTTGCGCGATGAAGCCCGGGGTGAACCAGCGCGCCGCGCTGGCCTTGGAGGTCTCCGAGGGCGGCGTGGACGCGATGACCTCGCGCCGCGCCTCGGCCCTGGCCCGCTGCTCGGGGGTGCGGTCGGCGATCGAGTTGAGCAGCACCAGTGACAGCACCCGCTCCGGCGCGACGAGCGCGAGCTGTTCGGCGAACAGCGCGCCGATCGAGAAGCCGAGCACGTGGACCTGTTCGACGCCGAGCTCGTCGAGCAGGCGCAGCGCGTCCGCGGTGAAGTCGGCGATGTCGTACGGCGGGTCGGGGGCCTCGGAGGCACCGTGTCCTCGGTAGTCGGGGGCGATGACGCGCCGGCCGTCCAGGAGCGGGGTCAGCCGCTGCCAGGTCTCCGACGAGCTGCCCACACCGTGCAGGAGCAGCAGGGGAGGCGCGTCACCCGCGCCGTCGGCCGCCGGAACGTCCAGGTAGCTGATCTGAGGAAGTGAGCCGGACACGCGTCGCGTGGCGGTTGGGAAGGAGGCGGTGTCAGTCACGTCTGTTGCTTTCGGGAGTCGGAGGGGACGGCTGTTCACGAGCCTTCGGCCCGTCGCGCGCGCAGGCCCTGGATCACGACCGCGATCACGAGGACGGCGCCCTGCACGATCTGCTGCCAGAAGATGCCGAGGCCCATGACCACGAGCAGGTTCGTCAGGATCGCCAGGAGCAGCGCGCCCATCGACGCGCCGATGACGCCACCTCGGCCGCCGGTGAACGCGACGCCGCCGATGATCGCGGCGGCCATCGAGTTGAGGTTGTAGTTGGAGCCGAGGGTGTTGTCGACGTAGCCGAGGTAGCCGCTGAGCAGGACGCCGGCGACGACGGCCGCGGCGGCGGTGATCAGGAAGGTCGAGATGACCACGGTGCTGACCGGCACGCCGATGTGACGGGCCGACTCGCGGTTCGAGCCGACCGCGTACAGCCAGCGCCCCCAGGTCGTCTTGGTGAGCGCGACGAGGAACGCGCCGAGCAGGACGAGCCAGATCAGCACGGGGATCGGCACGCCGAGGATGGAGCCGGAGCCGATCTCCTTGAGCCATCCGGGGGCGGAGCCGGCCGACTGGCCCCGGGTGTAGGCGAGCCGGGCACCGTCGATCACGATCAGCAGCGCGAAGGTCGCGACGAACGGCGGCACCCGGCGCCAGGTCACCAGGAGTCCGTTCGCGAGGCCGACGGCGACGGCGAGCAGGACGAGCTGCGCGAGCAGCAGGCCCCAGTTCCCGCTTGCGGCCGACTGGGTGACGAAGACCGCGGCGAACGTCATCACCGCGGCGACCGACATGTCGAGCCCGCGTCCGATGAGCGCGACCGTCTGGCCCAGGACGACGATGCCGAGGATCGCGGTCTGGACGAGCACGGTGCGGAGGTTGCCGGGCGAGAAGAACGCCGGGGCGACGGCCGCGGCGACGGCGAGCGTCAGGAGGATCGCGCTGAAGGCCGCGTACTGCGAGAGCCAGTCGAGCACGCGGCCGCCGGTGGCGCGCCGGGTGACTGCCGGGCTCTTCGAGTCGATGATCGCCTTGTTGCTCATTTGTTCTTGTCCGCTCGGTAGATCGCGACCGCGAGCACGACGATGACGCCCAGGGTCAGGTCCTGGAAGTAGGCGCTGATCTGGAACAGGTCGAACAGGTTGGAGATGACCGAGATCAGCAGGACCGCGCCGAGTGCGCCGACCAGCGAGCCCCGGCCGCCGTAGAGGCTGACGCCACCGATCGCCGCGGCGACGATCGACTGGAACTCCAGGCCGAGTGCCATGTTCGGGTTGCCGACCCCGGAGCGGGCGAGCAGGAAGATGCCGGCCGCCGCCGCGCACACTCCGGAGATCGTGTAGGTCAGGATGAGTACCCGGTTGACGTTGAGGCCCGCGAGGCGGGCGACGCTCGGTGAGCCGCCCACCGCGTAGGTCGCCCGGCCGAACCGGCTGGAGCGCAGCACCCACCAGGTGACGAGCCAGAGCAGCGCCATGACGATGACGGCCGCCGGGATCGGGCCGATCTTCATCTCGTAGATCGCGACCACCGAGCGGGGGACCATTCCGGTCGGCCCGTCGCTGATCGCCAGTGCGAGCCCGTAGAGCACTCCCATGGTGCCCAGGGTCACGATGAAGGGCTGGGCCCCGAACCTGGCCACCAGCAGTCCGTTGAGCAGGCCGATCAGGGCGCCGGCCAGCAGGCCGAGCACGATGACGAGGATCGGGGGCAGCATCGTGGAGGTGAGCGTCACCGCCACGCCGAGGCCGACGACGCGGGCCGCCATGCCCACCGACATGTCGGTGCCGCCGGCCAGGATCACGAACAGCTGCCCGATCGTGACGAGACCGAGCACGATGGACTGCCGGAGCACGTCGGTGATGTTGGCCATGTCGCGGAACGTGGGTGACATGATCGAGGCGACGATGACGAGTGCCGCCGTGATCCCGTAGATGAGAACCACCGCGGCGTTGCCCCGCGTCCAGCGCAGGGTCCGGGCTCCGGCCGTCACCCGCGCCGGAGCTGTGATCGTTTGAGACATGTCCTCTCCCGCCTCGCTATCCGCGAGTGGTTCTGCCCGCGGGCTCGGCCCGCGGGGCTATCGTCGCGGCGCGGATGACCGACTCCTCGGTGGCGGCCGCCCGGTCGAACTCCTCGACCAGCCGCCCCTCGTGGAAGACCAGGATGCGATCACACATGCCGAGCAGTTCGGTCACGTCGGAGGAGGAGATCAGGATGCCGGCGCCGGCCTCGGTGAGGTTTTCGACGAGCGTGTAGATCTCGGACTTGGCGCCGACGTCGACACCGCGGGTGGGTTCGTCGAGCACGATCACCCGAGGGTTCCCGCTGAGCCAGCGGGCGAGGACGACCTTCTGCTGGTTGCCGCCGCTGAGCTTGGCGATGTCGAGCCCCGGCGCCTTCGGCCGCACGTCGAGTTCGGCCATCGAACGTTCGATGAGCGCGCGTTCCTTCTTCCCGCTGATGAGCAGGAGGCTCTTCAGCCGGTCGAGCGCGGCCAGGGTGAGGTTGAACGCGATGGAGTGGCCGGCGAAGATGCCGTGCGCCTTGCGGTTCTCCGGCACCATGACCAGCCCGGCACGGGCGCAGCTGCGCGGGGTGCGCGGGGCGGGCGACCCGGCGAGCTCGACGGAGCCCGCGGATCGCTGCTCAAGGCCGACCAGTGCCCGGGCCAGGGTCGTCTTTCCGCTGCCGCCGAGGCCGGCGACGCCGACGATCTCGCCGCTGCGCACGGTGAGCGACACGTCGAAGATCTTCTTCGGCACGGTCAGGCCGTCGACCCGCAGCAGGTCCGCGCCGGCCGTGGCGGTGCGGTCGGGGAAGAAGTCGACGAGGTCGCGGCCGATCATGTTGCGGATCAGCGAGTCGTGGGTCATCTCGGCCGTCGGCGCGGTCAGCACGTGCTCGCCGTCCTTGAAGATCGTGACCCGGTCGGCGAGACCGAGCACCTCGTCGAGGCGGTGCGAGATGTAGACGACGCCGCGGCCCTCGGCGCGGAGCCGGTTCACGACGTCGTGCAGCATGCCGAGTTCGTCGTTGGCGAGCACGGTCGAGGGCTCGTCCATGATGATGACCTTCGCGTCCAGCGCGAGGGCCTTGCCGATCTCGACCAGCTGCTGCTCGGCGACGGTGAGTTCGCTCACCGGCCTGCCCGGGTCGAGGCGGGAGCCGAGCCGTTCGAGCAGCGCGGCGGCGGCCGTCTCGGTCTGCCGGGCCGAGTAGCCGCCGACGCGCCCGCCCGGCAGCCGGCCCAGGAACATGTTCTCGGCGACCGAGAGCTCGGGCAGCAGGTTGAACTCCTGGTACACGACGGCGATGCCGAGTTCGCGGGCCTGCTTGGGGGAGAGCGCGTCATACGAGGTGCCGAGCACCTCGATGGTTCCGGCATCGGGGGTGTAGGCACCACTGATGATCTTGATGAACGTCGACTTCCCGGCCCCGTTCTCTCCGGCGAGGGCGTGTACCTCGCCGGCGGTGAGCTCGAAACGCACCCCCTTGAGGGCCGGTACGCCGGCGAACGCCTTCCTGACTCCGTTGAGGCGCAGGAGCGGCGCCGACGTCGGCGGCACCGCTCCCCCACCCTGTGTCTTCGGACTCACTTTCGTCCGAACCCGGCCTTGACGTAGACGTCGACCGGCGCGACGGCCGGCACGCTGAAGTCGTCGTTCAGCTCGGGGATGTAGTTCTCCGCCGCGTTCTCCTCGGTGATGACCTCTTCGGGGATGTGCACGAACTTGGTGACCTTCTCACCGCGGAGCACCTTGAGGGCGGTGTCGACGCAGTACTTGCCCTCCAGCGCGGCCGGCTGCGGCCACGCGGTGAACTTGACCTTGTGCTCCATCGCCAGGCGGAGCCAGCCGTTGAGCGGCGAGACGGTGCCGTAGACCGGCTGCGCGCGACCGCTCTCCTCGAAGGCGAGGAGCGCGCCCATCGCGCCCTCGGAACCGCCGGCGTAGACGCCGTCGATGTCGGGGTTCGCGGCGAGCATCGCGGCGGCCTTGTCCTTCGAGGTCGGGATCGACCAGTTGCCGTACTCGCTCGCGACGATCTTGATGTCGGGGTAGGTGGCGAAGACGTCCTCGGCGGCCTTCTTCCAGATCTCCGCGGCGTCGACCCCGGGGATACCGCTGATCATGATGATGTTGCCCTTGCCGCCGAGGTCGTCGGCGAGCGCCTTGGCGGACTCGTAGCCGGCCCGGTAGAGGTCGACGTCGGCGTAGGCGGTGTAGGGCTTGCCCTCGACCCCGTCGGCGCAGACCACGACGGGGATGCCCGCGTCGACGGCGCGCGAGACCGAGGCCGACAGGGCGGCGGCGCTGAGCGGCTCAAGCATGATCAGGTCCGGCTTGAGCTTGATGGTGTTCTCCATCGCGCTGATCTGACGGTCGACGTCGCCGTTGACGGGGACGACCTTCAGCTCCTTGATGTCCTTCTCCTGGGCGGCGAGGTACTCGATGGTGGTGTCGAGGGTGAGCCCCCAGCCGTTGATCGGTCCCTGCATGATCGACGCGATCGTGTACGGGCCGTCCTTCACGTAGGCCGAGGTGTCGACGACCGTCTCCTTGTCGGCCATCAGGTCGACCGAGACACCGTTGACGCGCTCGGGGGCGGCGCTGCCGGTGTCGGCCTTCCCCGCTGTCTCCGCCGGCTCCGCCGTACAACCGGCGAGCAGGGCGGACAGTGCCGCGAAGGCCGCGATGGAACTACTGACTCTCATGGGGGTTCTCCGGACGATGGCATGGAAGAGGGATACGGCCTAGCCGCGGCGCGGGGCGATCAGATGCCCACCGCGCCAGCACCTTGCATGGCACAGGATTGTGTTGGAGATTGAAGGGCATGTCAATAACTCGAATGCTTCAGCCGCGTTTCCAGCACATCGCTTGGCATGATTTTTACTCCCGCTAGGGCTTAACGGACATCCGACCTGGTCACACGCCTACGCTACACAAGGCACCCTCCCGGTCTCCCTCCGGCCACCCCTCAGGGGAATGCGGGCGTCCGGTGGGCCGCACAGCAATTCTTGACACATCTTGCATGCATCATTAGCCTCATCAACCATGCAAGAGACGGCGAGCGTGCGGCGCGGCGCACAGGCGCGGGTGGCGCATCAACTGCGTGCCCAGATCACCCAGGGCGACCTGATGCCCGGGGCGGTCCTTTCCGAGTCGGCGCTCGCCCAGGAGTTCGGGGTGAGCCGCACCCCGATCCGCGAGGCGCTCAAGCAACTGCAGACCGAGGGCATGGTCGTGATCAAACCTCGCGTCGGCACCTTCGTCTCCGCGCCGTCACGCCTGGAGATCAACGAGCTGTTCGAGGTGAAGGAGATCCTGGAGGGCGCGGCCGCGCGGCTGTTCGCCACGCGCGGCAACGTCCCCGAGCTGGAACTGCTGCGGGAGAACGTGCGCCGTTCCGACGAGGCCGTCGCCGCGGGCGACCTCGACCGCTTCGTGGGTCTCGTGCACGAGTACCACGACCTCATCATCACCGGCGCGGGCAACTCGAAGCTCACCCAGCACTACCGCACGCTGATGAACCAGCTTCTGTACTCGCGCTTCGTGCACATGTCGCTGCGCAGGTCCGGCCGTGCCCCGCAGTCCGACCACGAGCACCAGAGCATCCTGCAGGCCATCGAGGCACGCGACGGAGCGACCGCCGAACGGCTCATGCGCGACCACGTACGCGCCAGCCAGCAGGCACTCATGGACGTCCTCAACTTCGACGGCGCCGAGCACCGCCTCAGCGGCCCCACGACTCCCGCCCCCTGAACCCCCGTATCCGCATATCCGCGTCACCAGATAGGACCACCATGCCCACCGTCCCCAGCAGCGCATCCGACTTCGCCGGCTACCACATCCGCAAGTGGTACAGCCAGGTCGAGGAGACGCTCGCGAACGAGACCGGCATCCCCGCCGACGGGGAGCCGGTGCGCAAGGTCGTCATCGCCGCGGCCGTCGCGAACCCGTACGCGGGGACGTTCAGCGAGGACCTCGGCAAGCTGATCGGCCGTTCCGACGAGCTCGGGGCCGAGGTCGGCCGGCGGCTGCGCGCGGTCATCGGCGACATCCCCGTGCTGAGCTACGGCAAGGCCTGCCTCGTCGGAAGCGCCGGCGAGTACGAGCACGGCAACGCCCTGCTCACCCAGTTCGCCGCCGACCCGATACGGCAGGCCATCGGCGGCGGCAAGTCCTGGGTGCCGTCGACGGGCAAGGTCGGTTCCCCCGGAGCCTCCATCGACATCCCGCTCGCCCACAAGGACGCGCTCTACGTCCGCGCGCACTACGACACCGTCACCGCGAGCTTCACCGACTCCCCGCGCGCCGACGAGATCCTGGTGATCTGGGCCTTCGCGACCCGCGGGCGGCTGCACGCCCGGCTCGGCGGGCTGGCCGCCGCCGACGTGGTCGGCGACGACGGCCTCTCCTGACGAGCGGGGAGAAGACCGATGAGACTCGCGGGACGCACGGCCGTCGTCACCGGAGCGGCGGCCGGGATCGGCCGCGCGATCGCGCGGCGCTTCGCCCGGGAGGGTGCTCACGTCGTCGTCGCCGACGTCCGCGGGGACGCCGGATCCTCACGCGACGGCGGCGCGCCCACCACGGAGCTGATCATCTCCGAGGGCGGCCTGGCGACCTTCGCCGGGGGCGACCTCACCGATCCGGCGCAGGTGACGGAGTTGTTCGACCGTGCCCTTGAGGTCTCGGGACGCGTCGACATCGTGGTCAGCAACGCGGGGGTCTTCCGCGGCTCCTCGATCCTCGACACGACCGTCGAGGCGTGGGACGCCGACATGGACCTCAATCTGCGCAGCCAGTACCTCGTCAACCGGCGCGCGATCGCGGAGATGATCGGCCAGAGCGACGTCGACGGGGTGCGCGGCCGGATCGTGAACATGTCCTCCCAGCTGGGTGTCACCGCCCCACCCGGACACCTCAGCTACTCCGTGGCCAAGGCCGGGGTCGCCCAGATGACGCGCCAGCTCGCGGTCGACTACGCCCGGCACGGCATCATCGTCAACGCGATCGCCCCCGGCCGCGTCATCACCGGCTACCACCCCGGGGAGGCCGAGTACCTCGCCGACGGCACCGCCGACGACGCGACCGAGTACTCGCTCAGGCGCACCCCGTTCCCCCGGCTCGGCAGACCCGAGGACGTCGCCGGCGCGGCCCTGTTCCTCGCCTCCGACGACTGCACGTTCGTGTCGGGTCACCTGCTGATGGTGGACGGCGGCTGGACCGCCTACTGACCGGGCCCCGCCTCCCCGCGCACCGCCACACCACCTCCATCGCCCCGAAGGAAAGAAATGTTCAGTCTCGCGAACCAGGTCGCCGTCATCACCGGGGCGGCGTCCGGAATCGGGGCCGCGACGGCGAAGCGCTTCGCCTCGGCGGGTGCCGACCTCGTCCTCGCCTCCTACGCCCCCGACGGCCATGACGTCGACGCGGTGCGCGCCGCCGTCGCCCAGGCGGGCCGGCGGGTCCACGTCGTCGAGACCGACGTCAGCAGTACCGCGGACGTGGAGGCGCTCGTCGGAGCCGCGCTGAGCGAGTTCGGCCGCGTCGACATCGCCCTCGCGAACGCGGCGATCGCTCGTCGCAAACCGTCGGCCGAGCTCGGTGACGAGGACTGGAACCAGACGCTCGACATCGACCTGACCGGCGTGTGGCGGGTCTTCCGCGCCGCGCTCGCCCCCATGACCGAGGCGGGCTACGGACGTCTCCTCGCGACCACCTCGACCGTGGGCGCGTTCGAGGCGTGGGAGGAGCACGCGCACTACGCGGCGGCGAAGGCCGGAATCGTGGGGATGGTGCGCTCCCTCGCCGCCGAGGTCGGCCCGCGTGGCATCACCGTCAACGCGATCGCGCCGGGCATCATCGTGACCCCGCAGACGCTCGACAGCGTGAACTCCCTCGGGGCCGACGGCATCGCTCACACCAGCGTGAGCCAGCCCGTGCGCCGGGTGGGACAGCCCGACGACATCGCCGCCGCCTACCACTACCTGGCGAGTCCTGACGCCTCGTTCGTCACGGGTCATGTTCTCCTGGTCGACGGGGGGCGAATGCTCATCCGCGGCTGACCCCCTCCCACCGGCATACGAGAGGGAAGGACCTCGCACCATGGCCGACAACACGACCGCGCAGGAATACATCGACGACATGGCACGCGAACGCGGCTACGTACTCGACTATCACAAGGTCATGGCGAAGCAGGACTTCGAGGTGCTCCAGGCCACCAACGACCTGGTCTCCGCCGCCTACCTCAAGCAGCGCACCCTCGACCGCCGGACGAAGGAACTCATCTTCATCGTGAGTCTCACGGTGATGCGGGCCTCCAAGGGCCACATCCAGAGCCACATCCGGGTCGCCCTCGACCTCGGGGTCACCTCCCAGGAGATCCTTGAGGCGATCGAGATCGCCCTTCCCGAAGCCGGCGTCGTGGCGTTCCAGGCCGGGTTCGACGCCTGGCGCGAGGTCGTCGGCGCGGACGGGCTCGAACCCGGCGTCACGGTGCACGAGGGCGGTCGCGGAACAGGGTGACGCGGCAGGGTGACCCGTACTCCTGGGGCGGCGGTCACGATGAGAGGCCGGGTCCCTCCCTCGGCACCTGCCAGGGCTACGCGGGAGCGATCCTGCCCTGCCACTCAGACCCTCGGCCTTGACTGCTCCGGCCTCGCCCGCTGGGTCTACCACCTCGCCTACGGGCGCGACGTGCTGGGTCCCCCGGTAACACCGACGACCATGTGAGGCGGCTGAGGAAGATCCCCGCCGCCGTGGCCGAACCCGGCGATCTCGTCTTCTACGGCAAGATCGGCAAGCGTAGGATCAGGACTCATCACGTCGGCGTGTACGTCGGCCAGGGCAAGATGATCAACGCGCGGAGGACCGGGACCGAGGTGCGGACGCGCTCGCCGTCACCGAGCGCCTGCGGGTGGGCATCGGGATCACCCCGGCGCCGCTGCGCAACCCCGCCCTGCTGGCCATGGAGCTGGGCACCCTGGCCCGGCCGCACCCACAGCGGCACGGCCAAGACTAGGAACGGTTACCCCGGACTCCGGTCAGGCGGCGCAGGACGTCCCACCAGAACGAGGCGCCGAACAGCAGCGCGACCATGGTGAGCAGGTAACCGGGCCAGTGTCCCGGAGTGATCAGCCGGTCCCACCAGGCTCCGCCGTTCCAGTGGAACGACGGGTCGGCGGAGTCGTCGGGCGGGATCGTGATGCTCACGATCGCGTGGTCGAAGATCTTGACCAGCGCCGGGGAGCTGAGGGACTCGGTCACGCACCGGTAGGGCTCGGCGAGGCCGACCTCGCCGCCCGCGCACTTGTCCTTGAGGGCCGCGTATCCCTCGTCGCCGCCCGCGATGGCGCTCACCCCCGCGCGGTAGGCGTTGTCGCGCAACAGGGTCTTGCCGTACTCCAGCGCGTCCATGCCGAACGCCAGCGTCAGGACCACTCCCAGCGCGAAGACCACCCATCTGACGTAGCGGGCGTAGAGCATGGACAGGCGCTGCATCTCCCCGTTGAACCAGTCCTCGACACCCTCGCGGAACCTCGGCAGGTCCCGCTGCGCGCCCTCCCAGACTCCCTTGAGGTGACCCGCGAGAGGGCTGTTGATCGCCTCCAGCTTGGCGAGCAGGCCCTCGATCCCGTTCTTCTCCGCGGCGACCAGCTCCATCACGGCGCCGGAGAACCGGGCGGGCGGGATGTCGGCGATGCTGGTACGGGAGCCCTTGGGGTGGTCGATCTCCTGGAGCCGCTCGTACAGCCGCGCGGTCATGTCGACCGGCGGCGCCGCTCCCCCGTCCACCGAAGAACCGGACAAGCCGGAAGAGTCGGACGGGTCGGGGGAGCCGGGAGATCCGCCGGCGCCCGCCTCCCCTTCGGCGATCCCCTCGGCGGTCTTCTCCGAGACCTGTTCCCTCGCCTCCTCAGCGGCGAGGACGGCCGCGGGGTCGACCCGCATCGGCTCGACCACCGCGGGCGCGGGGTCGGAGCTGTGCACCGGACGAGGGTCGTCCTTGGAGAAGGGCAGCTTCGCGAAGACATCGGCGATCTTCGACGGGATCCACGACCTGCCGTCCTCGGAGCCGTCCAGGGTGTCTCTGAGATAGGCCCACAGGAACTTGCTGCGGATCCCGAGCAGCCGGACGATGGCCTCGTTGATCCCGCTCACCAGGAGCGACAGGAGCAGGAAGGCGAGGATCAGCCCGATGGCCAGATCAATGTAAACGGATATCAAATGGATCACCCGGACCGTTGATACATGCCCGCCCCGGGCGACGCAACGCGATCACTCAAAACAGGTTGCTTTTCGTGACCGGAAAAACACGTGAGCGAGCGGGTGCCCTCTCCCATGCGGGCAGGCCCCCCGAGCCGCACCCGGAGGGCCGGCCCCGGAAAGGCTCAGGACAGCCCGGCCCTCCGGGGAAAGAGCGGTCTTTGGGGAAAGGACCGCTCCAACCGACCGGCCCCTTCCCGACCCGGCGGGGAGCCGGTTCGGGAAGGGGCCGGGCAAGCCGATGGATCAGCCCTCGTAGAAGACGCGCTCCACGACCCGGCGGGCACGACGGGTGGCGCGGCGGTAGTCGTCCACGAAGTCCTCCGTGCCGTCGGGCGGGTAACCGAGCGCGCGGGCGAGGAGCGTCCGCTCGCGGGCGTCCACCGGGATCGTGTCGGAGGCGCGCCCCCTCACCACGACGATGGCGTCGCGGATGCGTGAGGCGAACCGCCAGGCGTCGGCGAGCACGGCCTCGTCGGTCTCCTCCAGCAGGCCCTCCGTGACCGCCGCGCGCAGCGCCTCCAGGGTGCGGGTGGTGCGCAGCGACGGCCGCAGCCCCGCGTGGCGGAGCTGGATGAGCTGGGCCACCCACTCCACGTCGGACAGCCCGCCGGGACCGAGCTTGGTGTGCAGGGCGGGGTCGGCGCCACGCGGGAGGCGTTCGGCCTCCATCCTCGCCTTGAGCCTGCGGATCTCCAGCACGGCCGCGTCGGAGATGCCCCCCTCCGGGTAGCGCAGCGGGTCGGCCAGGTGCAGCAGCCCGACGCCGAGTTCGGCGTCCCCCGCGGAGAAGCGGGCGCGCAGCAGCGCCTGCGACTCCCACGGCGACGACCACCGCTCGTAGTAGGCGGCGTAGGAGGCGAGGGTGCGGACCAGCGGCCCCGCCTTGCCCTCGGGACGCAGGCCCGGGTCGATGAGCAGCGGCGGGTCGGGGGCGGGCAGGGCGAGCAGTCGGCGCAGCTCGTTGGCCACCTCGAACGCCGTCTCGGTGGCCTCGCGCTCGGGCACGCCCTCGCGTGGCGAGTGGACGAACATCACGTCGGCGTCGCTGCCGTAGGAGGACTCGATCCCGCCCAGGCGGCCCATCGCGATCACCGCGAACCTCGTGCCCAGCGGGGTGCGGCGCTCCATCTCGACCTTGTCGATGGCGGCGTCCAGCGCGGCCTGGATCGTCACGTCGTTGAGCCCGGACAGCGTCTGGCCGACCTCCTCGATGCCGATGATGCCGGAGAGGTCGGCGACGGCGGTACGGAGCAGTTCCCTGCGGCGCAGCGCCCTGACCGCGGCCACCGCGCCCTCGGCGTCCCCGGGATGGCGGGCGACCACGGTCCGCGCCTCGGACAGCACCGCCTCGACGGGTCTGGGGGCGAGCTCCGTGTCCGAGCCGAGCATCGCGACCGACTCGGGGGCGTTCATCAGCAGCCCCGTCACGTAACGGCTGGTACCCAGCATCCTGGCCAGGCGCGACGCCACGGCGGTCTCGTCACGGAGCAGCCGTAGATACCAGGGGGTGGAGCCGAGCTTGTCCGAGACCTGGCGGAAGCCGAGCAGACCGGCGTCGGGGTCGGGGGCGTCGGCGAACCAGCCGAGCATCACCGGCAGCAGGGTCCGCTGGATCGCGGCGCGGCGGGAGACGCCCGTGGTCAGCGCGCTGATGTGGCGCAGCGCGCCGCCGGGGTCGGCGTAGCCGAGGGCTTCGAGGCGTGCCTTGGCCGCGGCCGTGGAGAGCCGGTCCTCCGACTCGGGCAACCGGGCCACGGCCTGCAGCAACGGCCGGTAGAACAGCTTCTCGTGCAGGCGCCTCGCCTCCATGGCGTGCCGCCGCCACCTGGTGGTGAACTCCCCCACCGGGTCGGCGGTCATGCCCAGGCTCCTGCCGAGGCGGCGCAGGTCGGCGTTGCCCTCGGGCACCACGTGCGTGCGGCGGAGCCGGTGCAGCTGGATCAGGTGCTCGACCTGGCGCAGGAAGGTGTACGCCTCGGCGAGGGCCTTGGCGTCGTCCCTGCCCACATAGCCGCCGCGGGAGAGCGCGCCGAGCGCGGGCAGGGTGGCCCTGCGGCGCAGCAGCGGGTCGAGGCGGCCGTGGACGAGCTGGAGCAGCTGCACCGCGAACTCGATGTCGCGCAGCCCGCCCGGCCCGAGCTTCAGCTGGCGGTCGGCCTCGCCGCCGCGGACGTGGGCCTCCACCCTGCGGCGCATGGCCTGGACGTCCTCGACGAACTTGTCACGGGTGGCGGCCTGCCAGACCATCTCGTTCATCGCGGCGACGTACTGCTCGCCGAGCTCGGTGTCGCCCGCGACCGGCCTCGCCTTCAGCAGGGCCTGGAACTCCCAGGTCTTGGCCCAGCGCCGGTAGTAGGCGAGGTGGCTGGCCAGGGTGCGGACCAGCGGCCCGGCCTTGCCCTCCGGGCGCAGCGCCGCGTCGACCTCCCACAGCGCGCCCTCCGGGGTGCTGGTCGAGCAGGCGCGCATCATGCCCTGGGCGAGCCGGGTGGCGAGTTTGATCGCCTCGTGCTCGTCGAGGGAGCTGTCGGATCCCTCGCGCGGCTCGGCCACGAAGATGACGTCGACGTCACTGATGTAGTTGAGTTCGCGCGCCCCGCACTTGCCCATGCCGATGACGGCGAGTCTCACCGCCCCCGCCTCCGGGTGCTCGGACCTGGCGATGGCGAGCCCCGCCTCCAGCGCGGCCCCTGCCAGGTCGGACAGCTCGGCGGTCACCTCCGAGAGCGAGACGATCCCGGTGACGTCGCGCGCGGCGAGATGGAGCAGGCGGCCCCGGTAGGCGGTGCGCAGTGCCGACAGGGTGGCGGTGGAGGCGTCGGCGGCGACCGGCTCGGGCTCGTCGGGCTCGGCGCCGACCGCGAGCAGCAGCTCGGAGCGGAGTTCCTCCTCGGTGGGACGTTCCACTGCCGACGCCCCGCCGAGCGCGCGCCAGTGGTCGGGGTGCCTGACGACGTGGTCGCCGAGCGCGGCGCTGACGCCGAAGACACCGATCAGCCGTTCACGCATCCCGGGATCGGCTCGGAGCGCTCCAAGGACGCTGGGGTCCTGTTCGGCCAGCCGGTTCAGCGAGGTGAGCGCCAGGTCGGGATCGGCCGCGGCGACCAGCGAGGTCAGCAGGTCGATGTCACCGACGGCCTCCGGTCCGAGTTCGTCGAGTAGTCGCTCGGCCCTGGCGCCGTCGGCGAAGCCGAGCCTCGCCAGGCGTCCGGCAGTCGTCTGCATCCGGGGCACGGTTTCCACCGACCCTCCATGGTCCTCGATCACAAGCACGGGTGCCCTTCCTCAATCCCTACCCCGAGCGATCAAAGGTGCACGCTTCCACACTCGCATGGGCCTCGCTTCCCCGGCGAACCGGGAGGGCCGGCGCTTCTAACCACCGGATCCCCACCCTGGTCCGCATCCCAGCGTTCGGAGCGTCGCCGCACAGGTTAATCCTGAAACTGTGCGGCGTCGTTAGCGGATTCGGAACGTAATCGCGCGGTCACGCGCTTTGGACGGCGATGACGGCGGCGGCGAAACGTTCGGCGAGAGGTCTCCACGCGGCGGCCAGGTCGTCCCCCGCCTCCTTCACCCGCGTGTTCAGCTCCTCGACCGAGTGGCCCAGGCCGGTCAGGGTGCCGGCCGATCCGGCCGTCCAGCCGACGAAGATCTCCGGGGTGGCCTCGGGGTGGAACTGCACCGCCCAGGCGTTCTCCCCCAGCCGGTACGCCTGGTTGCGGTACGGCTCGCCGGTGGCGAGCGGCACCGCGCCCGGGGGAAGCCCTGTGATCGCGTCGCGGTGGTACTGCACGGCGGGGGAGGGGGCAAGGCCGGTGAACAGTGGATCGGCTCCGGCCGCGGGGAGGGGGACGACCTCGGTCACGCCGACCTCCAGTCCGTGCTCCCCGCGCCCGACGGCACCGCCGCAGGCCAGCGTCATGAGCTGTGCCCCCAGGCAGATCCCCAGGGTCGGCACGCCCTCCTCGACGCAGACACCGATCAGGTCGCGGGTGGCGGGCAGCCAGGAGCACCTGTCGTCCTCCCAGGCCGCCGCCTCGCCGCCGAGGACGATCAGTCCTCCGGTGACCCGCTCGGGCACCGCCTCGCCCAGGTAGGGGCGGACGACCTCGCAGACGGCCCCGGCCTCGGACAGCCATCCGGCGAGGAACCCGAGTCCCGCGTCGGCCTCGTGCTCGATGACGGTGATACTCATACCGTAATTATGAGTTGATATGGGCACGAGGCGGTCACAGCGGGAAGGACATACGAGATCACCGCGCTCCCCGTCGGCCGTATGCGAGCCGTATGTCGGCCGTGGACATTGACCTCGGACGTGAGTACCCGCCACCTTGGCATCAGCCCCGCCGGAACCGAAGGCGGGGCTCCACGCTCAAGGAGAATCGATGAATCCCGTCCTGAGTGATGTCGAGGTCCCCGGCGGCGCGTTGCGTGTCGCCCGGTTCGGCACCGGACCCCGCGTGATCGTGGCGGTGCACGGCATCACCGCCTCGCTCATGGCCTGGGCAGGCGTCGCCCGCAGGCTCCCCGCCGAGTGGTCGCTGGTCGCGATGGACCTGCGGGGCCGCGGCCACAGCGCCGGGCTCCCCGGCCCGTACGGACTGGTCGGACATGCCGAGGACGTGAACCTCGTCGCCCGGTCCGTGGGCGCCGAGTCCGGCATCGTGCTCACCGGTCACTCGATGGGCGCCTATGTCGCGGCCCTCGCCGCCGCGGGGCACGACTACGCCAGGGTGGTGCTGGTCGACGGCGGGCTCCCCAGGCCGCTGCCCCCCGGCGTCGACCCCGACACGGTGCTGGAGGCCACGCTCGGCCCGGCCATCGCCCGGCTGGACCAGACCTTCCCCGACGTCGGCGCGTACGTGGACTTCTTCAAGGCCCACCCCGCCTTCACCGGCGCGTGGAGCGAGGAGGCGGAGGAGTACGTCCGCTACGACGCGTCGGGACCGGAGGGCGCGGTGCGCTCGCGGGTGCGGCGGGAACCGGTCCGCGAGGACGGCCGGTGGATGCTCACCGAGGGCGAGACGGTCGGCGCCGCGCTGCGCTCGATCACCTCGCCCCTGGCGCTGCTGCGCGCCCCGCGCGGGCTGCTGAACCAGCCGGTCGGCTTCATGCCCGACGAGCTGGCCGCCGCGTGGAGGAGGCGGCTGCCCGCGCTGGAGGACGAGGTGCTCGACGACTGCAACCACTACACGATCCTCTTCGACGACCGCTGCGCCTCGCTGGTCGCCAAGCACCTCTCCCGCTGAGCCCCCGGCGCCGACCCGCGCCGCCCGAAGACCGGGCGCGGGTCAGCCGGTCTTGGCGGGAGTGATCCAGGTGGTCTTGGCGGCGGCGACCAGGGTGCCGTCGGCCTCGTAGACGGCGCTCTCGCCGAAGAGTTTGCGGCCCTCACGGCCGGCGGCGCGGGCCACGACGGAGTAGATGCCTCCGGGGTAGACCCTGCGGTGGATCCGCACGGTCAGACGGCCGAGCAGGGCGAACTCTCCCGGCCTGAAGTGCGCCCAGCCGGTGGGGCAGTCGAGGGCGGCCCAGACGACCGTGTGGGGAACGGTGCCGTCCGCCTCGGTGATGGTCATCGGGACCCGCCAGCCGGCGGCGATCAGGTCGGTGCCGGGCACGGGACCCGGGAAGATCCGCAGGCCGTCGCCGGGGGCGCGCAGGCCGCACGCGAAGCAGCCGGGGAAGGCGTGCTCGACGAGACCTGCGAAGCCGACCTCTGCCCGCGCGGCCTCGGTGAAGGGCACGAAGTCCGGGACGTCGAACTCCTCGGCGACCGTGATGGCCTCGACGAGGAGCTTGTCGCCGTGGGTAAGGGTCGCGGTGTTGGCGAGGTGGTGCAGGGAGAGCTCGGTCTCCAGGGGCGTGGGGGCGTGGAGCGTGACCTCGATGGCCGAGTCGTGCTGGGCGCCGTGCAGCGCCTCCGAGACCGTGCCCGCGATCCAGCCTCCGTTCGCGGACCCCTCCGGTCCACGAAAACGCGCCGGAACGGTCAGCACGGTCTGCAGCTCGGACGTCGTTGTCATGCCGCACCTCCTGTCGCCTTTATGGCGATCAATCCTTATAAATCAAGTCAATTGGGCTGGCCGATTTTATCGGACTGCTTGTACATACAGCCAACTCGGGTCCGATGACGCGCTCGTTAGCCACGAGTAACACCGGTATGACGTTCGACGGGCACTCCCGGACCACCCGCCGTGACCGCACGGCGGGCACCCCGGACGCACGCCTCACGGGCACGGCGGGCACCCCGGAGGCCCGCCGTGCCCATGAGAGCGTGACCGCGGCTAGAGGACCGGCAGGTAGCGGCCGAGCTCGAACTCGGTGACCTGCCTGCGGTACTCGTTCCACTCCGCGCGCTTGTTGCGCAGGAAGTAGTCGAAGACGTGCTCGCCGAGAGTCTCGGCGACGAGCTCACTGCGCTCCATGACCGCGATCGCCTCGTCGAGCGACTGGGGCAGCGGCTGGATGCCCAGCGCCCTGCGCTCGGCCGAGGTCAGCGCCCACACGTCGTCCTCGGCACCCAGAGGCATCTCGTAGCCCTCCTCGATGCCCTTCAGCCCGGCCGCGAGGATCACGGCGAAGGCGAGGTAGGGGTTGCAGGCGGAGTCGAGCGAGCGGAACTCGATGCGGGTCGAGCCGCCCTTGTGCGGCTTGTACATCGGCACCCGGACGAGGGCCGAACGGTTGTTGTGACCCCAGGAGATGTAACTCGGGGCCTCGCCGCCCGCTCCGGCGATCGCCTCGGCGCCGCCCCACAACCGCTTGTAGGAGTTGACCCACTGGTTGCAGACCGCGGTGATCTCGGCGGCGTGCGTGAGCAGGCCACCGATGAAGGAGCGGCCGATCTTGGAGAGCTGGTAGTCGGCGCCGGGCTCGTAGAAGGCGTTACGGTCGCCCTCGAAGAGCGACATGTGGGTGTGCATGCCGGAGCCGGGGTACTCGGTGAAGGGCTTGGGCATGAAACTCGCCCAGATGCCCTGCTCCAGCGCGACCTCCTTCATCACCAGGCGGAAGGTCATGATGTTGTCGGCCGTGGTGAGCGCGTCGGCGTAGCGCAGGTCGATCTCCTGCTGGCCGGGGCCGCCCTCGTGGTGGCTGTACTCGACGGAGATGCCCATCGACTCCAGCATCATGATCGCGTTACGCCGGAAGTCGTGGCCGGAGCTGTGCGGGGTGTGGTCGAAGTAGCCGCCGCCGTCGATCGGCACGGGCCGCTCGGCGCCCTCCGGCCGGCTCTTCAGCAGGAAGAACTCGATCTCCGGGTGGGTGTAGAAGCTGAAACCCATGTCGGAGGCCTTGGCCAGGGTGCGCTTGAGCACCCAGCGCGGGTCCGCGTGCGAGGGCGAGCCGTCCGGCATGAGGATGTCGCAGAACATGCGGGCCGCGCCCGGCGTCTCGCTGCGCCAGGGGAGGATCTGGAAGGTCGACGGGTCGGGTTTGGCGAGCATGTCCGACTCGTAGACCCGGGCGAAGCCCTCGATGGCCGAACCGTCGAAGCCGATGCCCTCGGCGAAGGCCCCCTCAAGCTCGGCCGGGGCGATGGCCACCGACTTCAGGAACCCGAGCACATCGGTGAACCACAGCCGGATGAACCGGATGTCGCGCTCCTCAAGGGTGCGGAGAACGAACTCCTGCTGGCGGTCCAAGGCTTCTCCTTCATTGCCGGCGTGCCGCAACACGCCTAGTGGTCTCCCAGTTTGCCCGCTCAGTGTTTCGCACACGTTACGAGGAAGAACGGTGAGATGTGGCACAGGGACCGTCGCGCCTCCGCACGCCCGTCCCCCTCTCCTCCTACAGTGTGCGACCGGAGCCGCTGGGAACCCGATCCGGGGGGAGACGACGATGACGCGTACCGAGGTCCACCGACCACCGCACGCGGTCTCACCACAGGCCAGGCTCGCCGAACGCCTCGCGGCGCTGACGATGCCCTGCCCCGTCCATCCGTCGATACACCTGGTCGAGGCCGCGACGTCCGACTGGGCGCGCGCGTCGGGCCTGGACCCCGATCCCGCCGCCGCCCGGCTGGCCGGACGGGCGTTCGCCCGTTGCGAAACCGGCGAGGTCACGCGGCTCGCCCGCTGGCTGACCTGGATGTCGTGTCTGCGCCGAGCTCCGGGCGCCCTCACCCCGGTCCTCGCCGTGGCCGCGGGCGAGGAGCCGGGCCCGGCTCCGCTGGAGCGGGCCTTCTCCGGCCTCTGGACGGCGTGCGCGCCGAAGATGGGCGAGGCGTGGCGCGAGCGGTTCGCGGCCGGACTCGCCGCTCAGCGCGAGGCGATCCTCGCCCCGGGGACATCCTCGGCACGGGATCGCACGGAGTCGCCCGTGGACGCCTTCGGCCGCTACCTGTTCGACCTGGTGGAGCCCTGCCTGGGGGTGCGGGTGCCCGCCCCGGTGTGGCGGAGCACGCGCTGGCGGGCGCTCGTCGAGGCGAGCGGCGAGGTGGCCGCCCTGTGTGAGGAGGCGGTGGCCGGACCCGGCCATGTGGACCCCATTTCTCTGGAACGCTCCAATTCCGGGGCGGAAGAGTGGAAGATCGACGGGGTCGCCACCCGCGTGGAGGAGTTGTGGACGGCCGCCCGCGCGATCCCGGCGCTCGTGGAGCGGCACGACCTGGGCTTCACCGCCTCCCGCGAGGTGACGCGGGTGGCATGTGCTTTCTTGACCATCCCGAGGGCCTACCTGGAGTGGCTGCTGGAAACACCCCGCTATCGTCACTTGGCGTAACCGTTCTCCCTCGATGAGTAATGCTGGAGTAAGCGATGAGCACCACGCTCCTCAATCACAAGCTCGACCGTGCCTTCGGGCACGTGGACGTCGACGGCGACGGGTCGATCGAGCGCGAGGACCTCCTCGGACTCGGCGCCCGCATCCTCGTCGGCTTCGGCGAGGCGCCGACCTCCCGCGCCGGCAGCAGGCTCGCCCAGGGCTTCGAGGAGATCTGGCGGACCCTCGCCGCGGAGACCGGCACCGACGGCGACGGCGTGATCTCCTCCGAGGAGTTCCGCGCCGGCATGACCTCGGCGTTCGTCGAGGGCGACCGGTTCGACACGGTGTTCGCGCCCGCGGCCGAGGCGTTGGCCGGACTGTGCGACACCGACGGCGACGGGGCCGTGGGGCCGGACGAGTTCGGGATCATGATGGCCGCGTTCGGCACCCCGCGCGAGGACGCGCGGGCCACCTTCGAGCGGCTCGACGGCGACGGTGACGGCGTCCTCTCCGTGGACGAGCTGGTCGAGGCGACCCGGCAGTTCTACACGAGTGCCGATCCGGACGTGGCCGGCAACTGGCTGTTCGGTCCGCTGTAGTGGCCCTCATCCCAACGTTCGGTGATCCTCTGGCCCGTCTCCGACCCCGCCCACAGCCCTTGCCATCCTCGACGCGCCTCTCCCTGTCTCCCTCCCCCGTCTCACCGGCCGGACCGCCGAGACCCGCCGGACCACCGGGACCCGCCGAACCACCGAGATCCGCCGGACCGCCGGGACCCGCCGGACCGCCGAGGTCCTCCGAGGTGGCCGCGGCCCTGCTGCTGCCCCTCACCGAGCTCGTACCGGTGATGTCGGCGCCGTGCCCGATGCACCCCTCGGTCGACCTGATCGGTGCCGAGCTCGCCGCCTGGGCCCGCGCGATGGAGCTCGAACCTCCCCCCGGCGCCGGGTTCGAGCGGATGGCCGGCCGCGCCTTCTGCGGGTTCGGCGTGGAGTCGGCGCTGCTGTTCGCCAAATGGCTGACCTGGCTGTTCCACTTCGACGACGAGTGGGACGAGAAACCCGCCGGGCGCGCGACCGAGATCGTCGAGGACACCTTCGCCCGGCTCGGCCTCGTCGCGCGTGCCCCCGCCCACGCCTCCTCGCCCGTCGAGCTGGCCTTCGGCGATCTGTGGAAGGCCACCACCGAGCGGATGAGCACCCGCTGGCGGCACCGGTTCCTGGCCGGGCTGGCGGCGCAGGGCGAGGCCTGCCGCGCCGAGGCCGAGAACCGGTGCGCGGGCCGTGTGCCCTCCCCCGCGGAATACCCGCGGCTGCGGCGGGGCACCGCGGGCCCCTACCTGTTCGACCTGGTGGAGCCCTGCCTGGGGGTGGAGGTGCACGCGGGGCTGCGCGAGAGCACGACCTGGCGGACGCTGGTGGACGCCTGCAACGACGTCACCGCCTGGTGCAACGACGTCGCCTCGCACCACAAGGAGCGGGCCAACGGCGACGTGCACAACTACGTGACGGTCGCCGCGACCGCGTTCGGGCTCTCCGACTCCGACGCCGTCGCCTGGGTGAACGACCGGATCGCCGCCCGCGCCGAGGACCTGCGGACCTCCGCGCGCCGGCTGCCGGCGTTGTTCGACCGGTTCGGGTTCTCGACCGGCCATGCCAGGGACGTCAGCAAGGTCGCGTGCGCGTTCCTCACCGCGCCGAGGGCCCAGCTGGAATGGCTGCTGGAGTCCAGCCGGTACGACATACCGTGACCGGTGGGCCCCGGGCGGATCCGCCCGGGGCCCACCGGCATCCCTCGCGTCCCCGGTCCTCACCTCTCCCGCGCGAGGCCCCCGGTTTTCCGCCGGGGGTGTCGACGGCCCATGGGCGTCGTACGGTGTCCATCGGCTTTGAGCACTTGTTGATTCAATTGCGATCTTTGTCGGTTAAGGTCCCTTTAAGCACAAAGTGAAGGGCCTAAACCATCATGCGCGGGCTATACCGTGTGGTCCGGAGGGTGACGCCCGTCCAGAGCCGGGTGGCGGCGGTGCTCACCGCCACCGCGTCCGCGGCGATGGTGTGCGTCAACGTCTGGGTCACAACGCGGATCCCGCAGCCCTTCCACACGCCGTTGCCGTTCGCGCCCGAGGACGTGGCCGGTGTCGCCTTCCCCATCCTCGGCGCGCTGCTGGTGTTCCAGCGGCCCCGGCTGGTCATCGGCTGGCTGCTCTGCCTGGGCGGACTGTGCTCCGCGCTGAACAGTCTCACGGTGAACCTCGCGCTCCTGGACACGGGGGACCGGCCGCTCCCCCAGGAGGCGGCCTGGACGGTCGCCGGGGTGAGCTGGAAGCTCGCCATCCTCTTCCTCGTCGTGCTGCTGCCGCTGCTCTATCCGGACGGGAGGCCGCCGTCGCCGCGCTGGCGGGCGCTGGCATGGGTCTCCGTCGCCGTCCTGGGCGCCGACGTGCTCGTGATGGACCTGATGTCTCTCGCCGGGAACCGGTACGCGACCCTCCAGCCGCTGCGGTTCTCGCTGGACATGCTCACCAACGCGATCATGATCCTCGCCTTCGTCTCGCTCGCCGCGAGGTTCCGGCGGGCCGGTCGCGAGGAGCGTCGGCAGATCCTCTGGACGCTGCTCGCGCTCGCGGCCGTCATCGTTCCCTGGGTGATCGGCAATCCGGTGTGGTGGCTGGCGTCGTTCACGATCCCGCTCGTCCCGCTGGCGATCACCTTCTCGGTGCTGCGGCACCGCCTCTACGGGATCGACACGCTCATCACCAGGACGCTGGTCGGCGCGGGCCTCGTCGGCGTGATCGGCGGGGTCTACGTGGCGGTGGGCGCCGCCTCCAGCCTGTTCCTGTCGGATGTGGACCGGATCGGCGGCCTGGTCGCCGCGCTCTGCGCGGGGGTGTTCTTCCATCCGATGCGGCGGCTGCTCCAGCGGGGCGCCGACCGCCTCCTGTACGGCGGCAGGGGCGACCCGGTGGCGCTGGCCGCGGGACTCGGCCGCAGGCTCCAGCGCACCGACCCCGAGACCGGGCTGGCCGCGGCCCTGGACGTGCTGCGCGAGGGCCTGGCGGTCACCGGCGTCGGCGTGCGTTTCCAGGGCGACCGGCCGCAGGAGGTGACGGTGGGGACGCTGGAGGAGATGACGCGCGACATCCCGCTGGTCTGGCACGGCGAGCCCGTCGGGCGCCTGTTCATCGGCCCGCCCGGGGCCCGGCGCCTGCCCGCCGCGCACAACGAGCGGGTCATCGCCGCACTCACGCCGTACGTGGCCGACGCGGTCCACGCGGTCCGGCTGGCCGGCGCGCTACGGCGCTCCCGTGAGCGCATCGTCACCACCCGCGAGGAGGAACGCCGCCGCCTCCGCCGCGACCTGCACGACGGTCTGGGCCAGTCGCTCAGCGGGATGGCGATGTCCATCAACGCGGCCAGGCTCTCCCTGCGCGCCTCCCCCGAGACGGCCGAACGCATGCTCGGCGAGTTGCGTTCCGGCATGGACAGCGTCACCGGCGACATCAGGCATCTGGTGTACGGTCTGCGCCCGCCCGCGCTGGACGACCTCGGCCTGGCCGGGGCCGTGGCGGAGATGGCGGGCCCCGGCGTCACCGTCGAGGTGAGGGGCGAACTGCCGGGGCTGCCCGCCGCGACCGAGGTCGCCGCGTACCGGATCGTGCAGGAGGCGCTGACCAACGCGCGCAGACACGCGGGGGCGACGACGGTGCGGGTGTCGCTGGAGCGGGGCGAGGGCGACCTGAGCGTCCGGGTGCGCGACGACGGGATCGGCGTACCCGCCGGGCGTCGTTCGGGGGTCGGGCTCGCGTCGATGCGCGAGCGCGCCGCCGAGCTGGGCGGGACCTGCGTGATCACGACGCCCCCCGAGGGGGGAACCGTGGTCGAGGCGATACTTCCGGTGACCTTGAAGGTGGAGATGTGACCACAGATGATTTCCTATGGTCTGCGAATAATGGTGAGTATTGCCCTATGAGGTTGATCCAGGTAGCCCTACCCTTACGCCTGCAATGCTGACATTTCGTGCTCTCGGACCGTTCCAGGCGCGTCACGGCGAGACGTCACTCGACCTCGGAGGCCAGCGCCAGATGGCGGTGCTGGCCCGGCTCCTCGTGGCCGGAGGCCGTGCCGTCCCCGTGACCACGCTCATCGACGAGCTGTGGCCCGGAGAGCCTCCCGCCCAGGCCCTGTCGACCATCCAGGGATACGTGTCGCGGTTGCGGCGCGCCCTGGAGCCCGGCCGCGCGCCCCGCGAGGAGGCCGAGGTCCTGGTCTCCGCCCCGCCGGGGTACGCGCTGCGCGCCTCGACCGGCCAGGTGGACGCCTGGAGTTTCGAGAGCGCGGTCAAGACCAGCGGTGAGCCCGCCGAGATGTGGGAGCGCCTGGAGACCGCCCTCGCGCTCTGGCGCGGCCCGGCCCTGGCCGAGTTCTCCGACCTGTCCTGGGCCGTGAGCGAGGCCGGCAGGCTGGAGGAGCTGCGGCTGATCGCGATCGAGCGGCGCGCCGACGCGGGACTCCTCCTGGGGCACTCCGGCGCCCTGGTCGCGGACCTGGAGGCACACGCCTCGGCGCACCCGCTGCGCGAGGAGGCCTGGCGGCTGCTCGCGCTGGCCCTGTACCGCAACGGCAGGCAGGGGGATGCGCTGGGAGCGCTGCGGCGCGCCAGGATGTTGCTCCGCGACGAGCTCGGCCTCGACCTGGGAGCCCCCCTGCAGCGCCTGGAGTCCGACATGCTGGCCCAGGCCGTCCACCTCGACCCGCCCGCCGAGGCCGTGCGGGCCGCGAAGCCCGCGGGGCGCGCGACACCCGCCGCGGAGCGGGGACCGGCACCGCCGGGGCTGCGGGTCGTCGTGGTGGACGACCAGGCGCTGGTCCGCACCGGCCTGCGCGTGGTGCTCGACAGCGAGCCCGGCTTCGAGCTGGTCGGGGAGGCCGAGAACGGCGAGCAGGCGATCGCGGTCGTCAAGGAGACCTCTCCCGACCTGGTGCTGATGGACATCCAGATGCCCAGGCTGGACGGACTGACCGCCGCGCGGAGGATCCTGACCGACGAGGCGCCGCCGAAGGTCATCATGATGACCACCTTCGGCACGGACGACAACCTCTACGCGGCGCTGCGGGCCGGGGTGAGCGGATTCGTCCTCAAGACGTCGGCGCCCGAGCAGTTCATCACCGCGATGCGGGCCGCACAGGCCGGCGACGCGCTGATCGACCCCGCCGTCACCACCCGCCTGATCGCGGCCTTCGCCGGCCGCACCGACCCGTCCGCACCGCCCGGCCTCGCCGGTCTCGGCGACGCGGAACTCGACCTGATGAAGCTGATCGCCCGAGGACTGACCAACCGGCAGATCGCGGCGACCCTCGCGGTCCCCGAGCGGTCGGTCTCGCGGTCGGTGGTCAGGCTGCTCGACCACCTCGGGCTGTTCGACCGGGCCCAGCTCGTCGTCACCGCGTACGAGTCCGGGCTGGTCAACCCCGGCGACGTGGGCAGATAGCGATGCGCCCGCGGCCAGGCGACCGGGACCGGACGCTCGAAGGCGCCGGCGGTGTGCCCAGGGCGGTCGTGGACGCGGTCACCGTGACCGAGGACACCTCCGCCTGGCCCGCCGTCTCACCGGCGGGCGCCCTGCTGCGCTCCCCGCCGCGGCTCGCCGCCATCTCGGCGGCGCTCCTGTCGGTGGGGCTCACCGTCGTCGCTCTCGTACTCCGCCTCGACCTGCCGCCCGAGTGGCGACCCCAGGTGCCCGCCGATCCCGACCTCGCGGCGGGGCTGACATTCCCCGTGGTGGGCGCGTTCCTGCTGGCACACCGCTCGCGCCCGGTCACGGCGTGGCTGATGTGCGTGGGCGGCCTGATGTGCGCCGTCAACACGTTCTCCGAGGCGGCGATGTTCACCTTCGCCGCGGCGGGCGAGATGGAGGCCGCGGGCTACCTCCGCCTGAGCATGGTCACGGGGAAGTCCGCCGGCGGGTTACTGCTGGCGATCCTGTTCCCCCTGTACTCCCCCGACGGCCGGCTGCCCTCGCGGCGGTGGCGGCCGCTGGTGGCGGTCAGCCTGGTCGTGATCGCGACGCAGCTGCTGCTGCACCTCACCCGCCCCGACCCCGACCCCGCGCTCTACCCCTGGCCGCGGGTCATCCCCAACCCGTTCGTGCTGGACCTCCTCGCCCCCTACGACATGGTGGTGCGCGAGGTGGCCGCCATCCTGGTCTCGGCTCTCGCGGTCCTCGCACTCGTCTCCATGATGCTGCGCTTCCGGCGGGCGGGCCCGGAGCTGCGCCGCCAGATCGCCTGGCCGATCTTCGCGTTCGCCGTCTACGTCGTCTTCCTGCTCGCCGGACCCGACTGGTGGCTGGCCGCGACGATCTGGACCGGGCTCATCCCGGGGGCCATCGTCTTCTCGGTGCTGCGCTATCGGCTCTACGGCATCGACACCGTGGTCAGCCGCGCCTTCGTCGCCACCGGGCTGATCGCCGCGGTCAGCGCCATGTACGCGATCGGCGCGGTCGCCGGGCTGGCGCTGTCGGGATACGACCGGATCGGCGGTCTCGTCGCGGCCCTGCTCGCCGGGATCGTCTTCCATCCGCTCCGGCACAGGCTCAGGAGCCTGGTCGACCGGCTCATGTACGGCACGCACGGCGACCCGCAGGCGCTCGCCACGCTCCTGGCCAGGGAGGTCCGCGAGACCGAGCCCGCCAACGCGCTCGCCGCCGTCGCAGCCGTGATCAAGGACGGGCTGAGCGTCACCGGGGTCGCCGTCGAGGTCTACGGGTCCGGCTCCAGGCCGGTCCAGGTCGGCCCGCTCGGCCCGGCGCCGCGCGAGGTACCGCTGGTCTGGCACGGCGAGCCGGTCGGGCGGCTGCTGCTCGGCTCCCCCGGACCCCGCAGGTTCGCCGCCGCGCACAACGACCGCCTCGTCGCGGTGGCGGTCCCGTACGTCGCCGACGTGGCGCACGCCGTACGGATGACCGCCGACCTGCAGCGTTCCCGGGAACGCATCCTCACCGCCCGTGAGGAGGAGCGTCGCCGCCTGCGCAGGGACCTGCACGACGGGCTCGGCCACGCGCTGACCGAGATGGCCATGTCGATCAACATGGCCAGGATCAGCCTGCGCACCGCTCCCGCCTCGGCGGACAGGCTCCTGCTCGAACTGCGCGGCGGCATGGACGCGGTCAGCCAGGAGATCAGGGAACTGGTGTACGGCCTGCGCCCGCCCACCCTCGACGAACTCGGTCTGGCCGGTGCCGTACGCGCTCTCGCCCAGGAGGGCACACCACAGGTCGCGGTGGAGATCGAGGGCGACCTGTCGGACCTGCCCGCGGCGGCCGAGGTGGCCGCGTACCGCATCGCGCAGGAAGGGCTCACCAACATCCGCAAGCACGCGGGGGCCAGTTCGGCGGTGATCTCGCTGCGGCGCGGAGAGTCGCTCGTGGTCCGTGTCCAGGATGACGGGAGCGGGCTGCCCTCGGGGCCTCGTTCGGGAGTTGGACTGTTGTCCATGCGCGAGCGGGCCGCCGAGCTGGGCGGCACCTGCGTGATCGAGTCGGCGCCCGAGGGCGGAACGGTCGTGGAGGCCGTGCTGCCGATCCCCTCCACGCCGATCGCGGCGGGCCACGTGTGAACCTTTTCGCCGTCCGGGAGCTCTAACCGGCCGTTGAGGAACGCGTCCGAGGAGATCCCCTCGAAGCACCGGGCTTCGGCCACCGGCGTCCCCTCTGCGTCCCCTCTGCGTCCCCTCGGTGTCCTGCCGGTGGCCTCACGAACGACGCCTCGACCTCGTCGAGTCCTCACGCCCCACAAGTCGATTAATACCTACATTCACCAAGAAATCATATTTCTATGAAAGTTATCGCAGTAAATAAAAATCCGGCAAAATCAGTCTCCTCTTAACTTACTCCGAAAATAAGGAAATGAGAGCTAGGGTTCTTTGGTCCGATACAGCTTGCCTATATGTTTCCCCTAGATCATGGCCGTCGGGCGTACTCCGCTCACGGCCCGACCAAAGGGGAAAAGCATGTATGGCAAGCGGCAACTGATGGTGATCGGCCCAGCGCTTCTCGCGGCACTCGCCCTCGGACCCGTCTCGTTCTCCTACGCCTCGCCCGCACCGGATCCCGAGCAGGCCGTGACGGTGAACACCGCACAGGACGAGATCCCGACGGCCCCGATCACATCGGCGGATTCCGCGGAATCGATGGATTCCACGGATTCGGCGGAGGACCCGAGGGACTACTGGCGGGGATACAGGGACGGTTACCGGGCCGCCGCGCAGGACTGTCGCAGGACCAGGTCGCGGAGTTACGTCAGGCCCAGCGACTACGACAGGGGCTGGCTGGACGGTTACGACGCCGGATACGCTCGCTTCTGCTGGTCAAGGAACTGAGAACGCCGTAACAGAAGGACAGCGTCACCTCTCTCGACCGTGACCGGAGGGCACCCCCACGCTCAAGACGAGGTGATCCTGGCCATGACGGTCCAGGTGATCCCACGACCTCGGTGACCTTCCTCATCGCGGTGCGCCCGGTGATCTCATTGGTCCCGGCGTGATCTCGGCGATTCCGGCGTGATCCCGGCGATCCTGGCGATCCCGGAAAAGACAGAAACGGCCGGTCGCGAAGCCCGGCTGAAAACCTCGCCCGGCGGGTCCGGATGTTCATCGAATGTCGGTGAACGCCGCGGAGTCGTGAACGGCCTCGCAGAAAGCCCGCCGGGCGCCGTCGAGGCCGGCGCCGAAGGAATGCCGGACGTTCCCACGGCGGAGGTCCACGCTCATCACCGGTGTCACCGAGGATAGATCACCTAAAGGGCACGTTCCGGGCACGCCCCATAGGATGTCCACGTGGCTCAACTCCGTATCGCCCTGGCCCAGACCAATCCCGCTGTCGGCGACCTGGCCGCCAACACGGACAAACTCATCGAGTGGACCCGCCGCGCCACAGATCGGGGCGCGCACCTGGTCGTCTTCACCGAGATGTTCCTGACCGGATATCCCGTCGAGGACCTCGTGCTGCGCACCTCGTTCGTGGAGGCGTCGATCGCCGCGGTCGAGGAGGCCGCGCGACGGCTGGCGGAGGCGGGACTCGGCGAGATCCCCGTGGTGGTCGGTTACGTGGACCGCGCGAAGCTCGCCCCGCGCGTCGGCCAGCCCAAGGGCGCCCCGCTCGACGCGGCCGCGCTGCTGCACCGGGGCCGGGTGGTCGTCAAGACCGCCAAACACCACCTGCCGAACTACGGCGTCTTCGACGAGTACCGCTACTTCGTCCGCGGCGACCGGCTGCCGATCTTCCGGCTGCGCGGTGTCGACGTGGCGATCGCGGTCTGCGAGGACCTCTGGCAGGAGGGCGGACCCGTCGCGGTGGTGGCCGGGGCCGGGGCCGGCCTGCTGGTGGTGCCGAACGCCTCCCCGTACGAGAAGGAGAAGGACGACGTACGCCTGGAGCTGGTGGCCAGGCGCGCTCGCGAGGCCGGATGCGCCCTCGCCTACGTCAACCAGGTCGGCGGCCAGGACGAGCTGGTCTTCGACGGGGACTCACTGGTCGTCTCCGCCTCCGGCGAGCTGGTCGCGCGCGCGGCGCGCTTCTCGGAGGAACTGCTGATCACGGACCTGGAGCTGCCCGAGGCCAGATACGGAGGACTCGGCACCTTCCAGACGGACGCCGGGGACGGCACCGTGATCACGGTGGATCGGCTTGAGCTGTCGGCCCGCCCCGTCGAGCCCTACGAGCCGCAGGCCCCCACGATCGCCGAGCAGCTCGACGACACCGCCGAGGTCTACTCCGCGCTCGTCCTCGCGGTCCGCGACTACGTCACCAAGAACGGCTTCCAGTCGGTGATCCTCGGCCTGTCCGGCGGCATCGACTCGGCGCTCACCGCCACGATCGCCTCCGACGCCATCGGCCCCGACCGGGTGCACGTGGTGCTGATGCCCTCCCGTTACTCCTCCGAGCACTCGGTGAGCGACGCCCAGGAGCTGGTCGACCGGCAGGGGATCAACGCCACGACCGTGCCGATCGCCGAGATCGTGAGTGCCTTCGAGAAGGAGATCGAGCTCACCGGCCTGGCCTCGGAGAACCTCCAGGCCCGGGTGCGCGGCATGATCCTGATGGGCCTGTCCAACGAGCACGGCCACCTCGTCCTCACCACCGGCAACAAGAGCGAGCTGGCCACCGGCTACTCCACCCTCTACGGTGACTCCGCGGGCGGTTTCGCCCCCATCAAGGACGTGCTCAAGACCTTCGTCTGGGAGCTGTCGCGCTGGCGCAACGCCCAGGCGGGCCGGTCGGGTGAGTTCCTGCACCCCTTCACGGTGCCGCCGATCCCGGAGAGCTCGATCGAGAAGGAGCCCAGCGCGGAGCTCCGCCCCGACCAGCGCGACACCGACTCCCTGCCGGACTATGAGATCCTGGACCGGCTGCTGGACGACTACGTCGAAAAAGACATGGGCTCCGCCGAACTCGTCGCCGCCGGATACGACCCGGACCTGGTCACCAGGGTGATCCGCCTGGTCGACCTGGCCGAGTACAAGCGCCGCCAGTATCCCCCGGGCCCGAAGATCACCCCCAAGAACTTCGGCCGCGACCGCCGCCTGCCCATCACCAACCGCTGGCGCGAGCCCACCACCTGACACCCGGGCAAGAGCCCCTGTGGGAGAACCCGTACGCGGTCCGTACCGGAATCCCTCAGGGGCCGAGGCCCGCCAGGAGGTGATCGATGAGCCGTTCGGCCAGGTCGGGGGATCCGGCGGCCGTATCGGCACCCTCGGTGCGGACGTACCACATCACGGTGCCGATCATGTTCGCTATCGCGATGGGGACGTCGAGGTCGGCCCGCAGCTCGCCGGTGACGACGCCGCGCCGCAGCAGGGCGGTGAGTGCCGCCTTGCGCGGCTCGATGGTCGCCCGGTGGATGCGCTCCACCAGGCGGGGGTGCCGTTCGGCCTCGTTCATCGCGATGTTCATCACGCAGCGGTTGCGCGCGTCGCACGCGTCGCGCAGGACCACCCGGGTGTAGGCGATGAGATCGTCTCGGACCGAGAGGCCCGCGAGCGGGGGCAGCGGCGGCTTGAGGGTCGAGAGCGCGTCGACGAGCAGGTCTTCCTTGTTCGACCATCGCCGGTAGATCGTGGTCTTGCCGACCCCCGCGCGGGCGGCGATCGCCTCGATCGACAGCTCGGAGAGACCGGCGCTCTCCCCGACCAGGTCGAGGGTCGCGTCGATGATGGCCTTCTCGGCCCTGGCGCTGCGAGGGCGGCCCGCGGGGCGAGGCGTCTGGACTCCGTCTGCCTGAAACTCGTCGGTGCTCGTCATGGCGCCCTTATACTACCGCCGGCTCCTTGTCAGGGCTGAAGCCGTCGGGAACCACGGCTCCTGAGGACTTGCCGGGCAGCCATCTGAACACCGCCAGGGCTCCGAGCAGCGCGATGACCGCGGAGACGAGGGCGGTGAGGTGCATGCCCTCGATGAAGGCGAGCTTGGCCGGTTCGACGAGCGCCGCGCCCTGGGCGCCGAGGCCCTGGGCCACGCCGAGTGTGCCGGTCAGGGACTCGCCCGCGATGTGCCTGAGCTGATCGGGCAGGCCGGTGAGGGCCGGGGCGATCTGGTCGCGGTAGGTGGCCGAGAGCAGCGAGCCGAGGAGTGCGACACCGAGCGCACCGGCCACCTGGCGGACGGTGTTGCTCATGGCCGAGCCGACGCCGGCCTTCTCCCTGGGCAGCGCCTCCATGATCGCGGTGGTCGCCGGGGGCATGATGTTCGCCATCGCCGCGCCCTGGACGAAGAACACGATCTCCAGCAGGACGATCGGGGTGTTCTGGTCCATCAGCGCGTACGCGGCGAGCGCGCCGGCCACGACGACCATGCTGACGGTGGCGCTCAGCTTGCTTCCGAAGCGGGCGGCCATCCGCTGGCTCAGCGGGGCGAAGATCAGCTGCGCGACGGCGAAGGGGAGCATCAGCAGGCCCGCCTGCAGCGCGCTGAAGCCCAGCACGATCTGCAGGTAGAAGACCAGGAAGAACATCGCGCCCATCATCGCGAAGAACACGATGCCGATCATGCCGACCGCGGTGGCGAAACGCGGGTCGCGGAAGTAGCCGACGTCGAAGGCCGGGTGGTCGATGCGACGCTCGTACCAGACGAAGGCGGCGAGCACGAGGATGCCGAGGATCGTCGGGACGAGCACCTCGGCGCTGGCGATCGTGGCCAGTTCCCCGCCCCGGATGATGCCGTAGGTGACGGCGACGAGGCCGACGATGGAGAGGACCACGCCGACCGGGTCGAGCCTGGAGGGCTTGGGGTCACGCGACTCGGGCACCACGAGGCCGATGAGCACCATGCTGACCAGCACGATCGGCAGGTTGATCAGGAAGACCGAGCCCCACCAGAAGTGCTCGATGAGCAGGCCACCGGTGATCGGGCCGATCGCCACGGCCAGGCCCACCCCGCCGGCCCAGACCCCGATCGCCTTGCCGCGCTCTCGCGGGGGAAAGATGTTGGAGATGATCGCCAGCGTGGCCGGCATGATCGCGGCCCCGCCGATGCCCATGAACGCGCGGGCGACGATGAGCTGCATGGGGTCCTGGGCGTAGGCGCTGGCCAGCGAGGCCAGCCCGAAGAGGACCATGCCGACCATGAGCATGCGCTTGCGTCCCGTGCGGTCGCCGATCACCCCGAAGGTGAACAGCAGGCCCGCGAACACGAGCGTGTAGGAGTTGATCGCCCATTCCAGCTGGCCCTGGGTGGCGCCCAGACCTGCCACGGGATCCGCGATCGTCTTCAGCGCGACGTTGAGGATGGTGTTGTCGATCACGACCGCGAGGAGGCTGAAGACCAGCACCCCGAGAATCTGCCACCGCCGCGGATGGCCGAGTTGTTGTTCCACGAAAGGCCCCGTATTCGATACGCTTGAGTTTCGAAACACCACCGTAGCGCCAGCTTTTACGATACGCAACAGTATCGTTTCGTATTTATCGTGAAACGTCCCGGCCGAGGTCAGGCGGCCAGCGGGACAGCCTCCTCGACCACGGCCGCGGTGCGCCGCCAGAACGGCAGCGCGACCAGCACCATCACCACGCCGACCAGCCCGGCGGCGGCGAAGGCCCAGCCGGGGCCGGGGCCGTCGATGATCACGCCCGCGATGGGCGCCGCGGAGCCCGAGCCGATCAGCAGCGCCGTGCCGTGCAGGCCCATCGCCTCCCCCCGGGCCCCGACGGGCACCCAGCGGCTCACGGCCTCGATCGTGGAGGAGAGCGCGGGGGCGCACAGCACCCCGGCGGGCAGCAGGGCCAGGACCAGCCAGCGCCAGTCGCCGCCGACCAGCCCGACGGGGATGGTGAGGGCGCCCATGGCGCCGATCAGGATCAGTGGCGACACCCCCCGGGGCAGCATGCCGTACACGAAACCGCCTATCAGCGAGTAGGCGCACCACAGGCCGATCGCCAGCCCGATCCACGCGGTGTCGCCACCTCGCTGCATCGTCGCCACCAGGGAGAGCTCGGTGGCGGCGAGCACGAAGGTCGCCGCGGCGACCGTGCCGAGCAGCCCGAACATGCCCGGGGTGAGCCAGCGGCGCCGGGGGACCCTCCCCTCCGGCCTTTGCAGCTCCTCCTGCGAGCGGACGGGCGGGTTCAGCGCGATCAACGTCACCCCCGAGACGACCAGACCGGCCGCGACGATGCCCATGGTGGGCACGCTGCCCAGGAGGGTCACCCCCGCGACCGCCAGGGCGGGACCCGTCATGTAGGAGACCTCGACGATCACGGAGTCGAGGGAGAAGCCCATCCTGCGCTGGTCGACCGGGACCAGCGCGGCGAGACACTGCCTGATCACGCTGAACACCGGGAGACTGAGCAGGCCCGCGGGCACCGAGGCCGCGAGCAGCAGGGGGAACGGCATCGCCCACGCGGTGGACCAGAAGGCGAGCTGGGCGAGCGTGGTCACCATCAGCACCGGGCGCAGGCCATGACTGTCGACGAACCTTCCGGCCAGCGGCGAGCCGACCGCCATCCCCGCCGTGCTCGCCAGGGTCACCAGACCCGCCGCGGCGAAACCGAGGCCGAGCCCACCGGGATCGACGACGTGCATCGTCAGCGTGATGGCGATCGCGGTCGACGGGATGCGCGCGACGAGCCCCACCAGCAGCAAAGACCGCACGCCCGGAATCGACAGCAGGCGCCGGTAAGGTTCGAAAGCCATTGTGATTACTTACCTCCGCGAGCATTGTGCCGCACGCTCCCGACACCTCCGCCACCGGATTACCGCGCCGGGACACCACGATCACCCCGGCACCCTTCACGCACGCCGCGCGCCACCCGACACCCGCACATTCGCACTCTCTGTCATGACATATAACCCTACGTCACCCAGTCAATCGTACGAACGTGCCGTACCCACCCATATCTCTCCGGATTACCATGCCGATCGGGACTGTTACACCTGTCGTACGCGTGCAATCATCGGAACGTCCGGGGACGCCACAGGGGCGCCTCGAGACTTCATTGGAGGGTCCCATGTCCTCTTCCGTCCCCAACCGGCCGACCTCCCTCTACGGCGGCCAGGCTGGACGAAGGATCACCGTGCGCGACGTCGCCGCCGCCAAGGAACGCGGCGAGCGGTGGCCGATGGTCACCGCGTACGACGCCATGACCGCCAGGGTCTTCGACGAGGCCGGCATCCCCGTCCTGCTCGTCGGCGACTCGGCCGCCATGGTCGTGTACGGGTACGACTCGACGCTGCCCGTCTCGGTGGACGACCTCATGCCCCTGACGGCGGCCGTGGTCCGCGGCTCCTCCCGGGCGATGGTCGTCGCCGACCTGCCGTTCGGCTCCTACCAGTCCTCCCCCCAGCAGGCCCTGGAGACGGCCGCCCGCTTCATGAAGGAGGCGGGAGCCCACGCCGTCAAGCTTGAGGGCGGTCGGCGGGTGCTCCCCCAGGTCGAAGCCCTGGTCTCGGCCGGCATCCCGGTGATGGCCCACCTGGGTCTGACCCCCCAGTCGGTGAACGCCCTCGGCGGTTACCGCGTACAGGGCCGCGGCCAGTCGGGCGACGAGCTGATGGCCGACGCCAAGGACCTGGAGTACGCCGGCGCGTTCTCCGTGGTCCTGGAGTGCGTTCCCACGGACCTGGCCGAGCGGGTCACCGCCTCTCTCTCGATCCCCACGATCGGCATCGGTGCCGGGCCCGGCACCGACGCGCAGGTCCTCGTCTGGCAGGACCTGATGGGCCTGACCGCGAGCCCCGCCAAGTTCGTCAAGAAGTACTTCGACCTCGCCCACGAGATGGACAGGGCCGTGCGCTCCTTCGCCGACGAGGTGTCGACCGGCGCCTTCCCCGCCGCCGAGCACAGCTACCGCTGACAGGCCCCGGGCATCGCGGCTCGGTGACCGTGTCACCGAGCCGCCGAGGCTGCCCCGGGGTGGCTCTTCCGCGAGGTCCACGCGGCCGCGTACGAGGGATCAGACGAGCGTGGCGGGATCGGTGTTGGCGCCGCACACGACGACGGCCACCCGCTCGCCGGGGGCCGGGGTGTAGGCGCCGGACAGCAGGGCCGCGTACGCGGCTGCTCCCGCGTGCTCGGCGGCGATCCGGTGGCGCCGCCACAGCTCGCGCCGCGCCTCGACGATGGCCTCGTCGGAGACGAGCAGGCTCCGCACCCCCGCCGCGCTCGTGATCTCGTAGGCGATCTCGCCCGCCCGGCTCGCGCCCAGGGCGTCGGCGCCCACCCCGGAGACCTCGACGCCGACCGGCCCGCCCGCCTCCAGCGCCCGGTGCAGGGTCGGGATGAGCTCGGGCTCGACGGTGACCACGCGGGCACGGCCGCCGAGGGCGACGGTGATCCCGCCCGCGAGCCCGCCGCCTCCGACCGCGACGACCACCGTGTCGACTCCCCCGGTCTGCTCCAGAACCTCCAGACCCACCGTGCCCTGTCCCGCGACCACCTCGGCCTGGTCGTAGGCGTGGATGTCCAGGGCACCCGTCTCGGCCGCGCGCTTGACCGAAGCCTCGTACGCCTCGGCGTAGACGTCGCCGATCTGGGTCACCCGCGCGCCGAGCGCGCGCAGCCCGGCGACCTTCACCGGACTGGAGACCGTCGGCACGAACACCTCCGCCCGGACGCCGAGGCTGCGTGCCACGTACGCCACCGCCAGGCCGTGGTTGCCCCCGCTCGCCGCGATCAGCCCGGCCTCGGGGATCTCTCCGCGGGCGAGGGCGCGGTTGAAGCTCCCCCGCGCCTTGAACGACCCCGAATGCTGCAACCCCTCCAGCTTCAGGAACAGCCCCGGCGACACCTCGACCACCGGTGTGCGCAGGACGTGTCCCGCGATGCGCTCGACGGCCCGTTCCACGTCCCCGATGGACACACTCATGCGTACTTCTTCCCAGGAAAGAGTCCCGAAGCGGCCCCGTGCCGCGGTGCGGGAGTCACCGATGATCGTGTTTCCCGCGCCTTCAGGCAAGAGCCTGCTCGAAGTCGGCCCACAGGTCCTCGACGTGCTCGATGCCGACCGCCACCCGCACGGTGCCCTCCCCGATCCCGTGCCGGGCGAGATCCTCGGCCGTGAGGGAGAGGTGGGAGGTCGTCGCGGGATGCAGGACGAGCGTCTCGACGCCGCCGAGGGACGGGGCCAGGAGCGCCAGCTTCACCGAGCTCATGAACCGCTCCCCCGCCTCCCGCCCGCCGACCAGGTCGAAGGAGAAGACTCCCCCGAAGTCGGGCAGGAGTTTGGCCGCCAGCTCGTAGGAGGGGTGGGAGGGCAGTCCCGGCCAGTGCACGACGGAGACGGCGGGGTGGGCGTTCAGGCGGGTGGCCAGCTCGCGGGTGTTGGAGCAGTGGCGCTCCATCCGCAGCGGCAGTGTCTGGATGCCGCGCAGAGTGAGCCAGGCGGCGAACGGGTCCGCGCTGGCGCCCAGCTTGACGTTGAAGGACCACACCTTGCGGTACAGCTCCTCGGAGGCGAAGACGGCGATCCCGCCGAGCACGTCGGTGTGGCCGCTCAGATATTTGGTCGTGGAGTGCACGACGATGTCGGCGCCGTGCTCTATCGGCCTGCACAGGATCGGGGAGGCGAAGGTGTTGTCGACCACGGAGATCAGTCCGGCCTCGCGGGCCGCGAGGCACATGCCCGGCAGGTCGGCGACCTGGGTCACCGGGTTGGCGATGGTCTCCAGATAGACGAGCTTCGTCTCGGGCCTCACGGCCGCGCGCAGCGCCGCCGGGTCGTCCTCCGGCACGTAGGAGACCTCGATCTGGAACCGCCCCACCAGATCGTTGATCATCCCTGCGGTGCCACCGTAGAGCGGCTTCTGCGCGATCAGGTGGTCGCCGGGCTTCAGCAGCCCGAGCAGTACGGAGTTGATGGCGCCCATGCCGGAGCCGGTGGCCACGGCGCCGACACCGCCCTCCAGCCCGGCGACGGCCTCCTCAAGGGAGCGGACCGTCGGGTTCGACAGCCGCCCGTAGACGAAGGCCCCGTCCGGACGGCTCATCCCGTCGGCGAAAACAGCCGGATCGTCGAAGACGAACCCGGAGGTCTGGTAAAGCGGAACCGTGATGGGACGGCTGCCGTTCAGGGGCGGCTGGGGCAGGTGGACGGTACGGGTCTCCGGACGAAAATCAGTCATGTGCCTCTCCGGACGAAAATTAGTCATGTGTCAAGAATGTCCGGCGAGCCAGCTCCTTGTCAGATCCAATTGGGCAAGATTGACCTGGTTCGAAGGTCGAATTCCGCCAAGCGGCCGTCGGACGAGATCACCGATTCCACACCGTCCCCGGCCCTCGCGATCACGGGCGGTGCCGCTCCGTCAGATGTCGGTGACGTGCAGGCCCGCGTGAGCCTTGTAGCGGCGGTTGATCGAGATGAGGTTCGCGGTCAGCGCCTCGACCTGATGGGCGTTACGCAGACGCCCCGCGTACACGCCGCGCATGCCGGAGATCCGGCCCGCCAGCGCCTGGACGATGTCGGTGGCCTCGCGGTCGTCACCCACCACGAGCACGTCCAGGGTGATCTCCTCGATCTCCGGATCCAGCAGCAGGACCGCCGAGACGTGGTGGAAGGCGGCGACCACGCGACTGTCGGGCAGGACGGTCGCGGCCTGCTGGGCGGCGCTGCCCTCCTCGACCGGAAGCATGTACGCCCCCTGCTTGTCGAAGCCGAGCGGGTTGACGCAGTCGATGACGATCTTCCCTGCCAGCTCGGAGCGGAGGGACTCCAGCGTGGAGCGGTGCCCGTCCCAGGGGGTGGCCACGATCACCAGGTCGGCCTCCGCCGCCACGGCCCGGTTGTCCGCGCCGCGCACCGATCCGCCGACGCTCTCCGCCGCCGCCTGAGCCCGTTCCGCGCTCCGCGAGCCGATCAGCACGGTGTGCCCGGCGAGGGCGAACCGCCGGGCCAGACCCTTGCCCTGGTCACCGGTCCCGCCCAGGATCCCGATCGAGATGCCGCTCACGTCCGGAATATCAGTGCTCACCCAACGCTCCTCATCGTCTCCCGGCCACCCAAGACCGGACTCCAACGACCATATCGCCTGCCCCGATCCTCTTAGGGGTGCGTTTCCAGGATCGGTGCGGGCTCTGTGGGGCACGATGGTGCGATGGACGCCGGGTCGGTGACGCTGCTGCGCGAAATCCTCGCCTCGACCGGCTGGGTCGAGCGGACCCGCGAACTGGGTCTCGCCCTTCGCGCGACGCGCTCCCCCGGCGGGCTGCTGGTGGTCGGCACACCCCGGGAGGAGCCCTGGCACCTGACCGCGCACCTGAGTGACGAGGCGAGGTTCTCCGGGCTGCCCCAGCTCGCCCCGACACTGGTCCGCTGGGCGCCGTCCCCCGAGGCGCCCGCGCACCTGCGGGTCGGACTGGAGCGGATCGAGCGGGCACGGCGGGGCGAGACACTGTTCGTGGTGACCGAGGAACGCGCCCCCGAGGCGCTGCTGGAACGGGTGAGCGACGCCCGCAGGACCGGCACGACGATCCTCGCCCTGGACGGCGGCGACCCGGACCTGACGGGTCTGGCCCACGACGCGCTCACGGTTGCCGAGCGGGCGCCGTTCTCCTTCGACGGGGCCCAGCACCTGGTGAGCATGGCCGCGGGCGAGGTCGGGCGCCGTCCCGGCCTGCGCGACCGCCTGGCGAGGTTGCTGGAGCGGATCAGCGGTCCCCAGGTCACCGACTAGACCCCGTGGCCCGGCGCGCCGCGACGGCCACGGCCCGCACCGGCCCGCACCCGCCGGCGGCCTCGGTCGTCCCCCTCAGTCGTCCCCGTCCCAGGCGCGGTCGTTCTCCTTCCACTCCTCGTTCCTGTCGGCCGCGGTCTGCAACGCGGCGCCTGCGGCCTCGCGTGTCGGGTACGGTCCCATCCTGTCCTTGTTCGGGCATCCCTCGTCGGGTTCGACGGCCATGTGCCTCAGGCAGAACCACCATTGATCACTCATGCGGCAATCCTGCCCAGTGAGAAGCACAACTAGACTGAGGGACCATGACGACACTGCTCCAGCCCGGGCGGATCTCCCCCATCCGCAAGGTGCCCTCTCACATCCGGCGGCCGGAGTACGTCGGGAAGAAATCCCCGAAGACCGGCGAGCCCGACGTCAAGACGCCCGAGGTCATCGAGCGGATGCGGGTCGCGGGCAAGCTGGCGGCCCAGGCGCTCGAAGAGGTCGGCAGGCACGTGGCGCCCGGCGTCACCACCGACGAGCTCGACCGGATCGGTCACGAGTTCCTCTGCGACCACGGCGCCTATCCCAGCACCCTCGGCTACCGGGGATATCCCAAGTCGCTGTGCACCTCGATCAACGAGGTGATCTGCCACGGCATCCCCGACGACACCGTGCTGCGCGACGGCGACATCGTCAACGTCGACATCACCGCCTTCATCGGCGGCGTGCACGGTGACACCGACGCCACCTTCCTCGTCGGCGACGTGGACGAGGAGTCGCGCCTGCTCGTCGAGCGCACCCGCGAGGCCACCAACCGGGCCATCAAGGCCATCGCCCCCGGCCGCCAGCTCAACGTGGCCGGTCGCGTGATCGAGGCCTACGCCAAGCGGTTCGGTTACGGCGTGGTCCGCGACTTCACCGGGCACGGCATCGGCACCACGTTCCACTCGGGCCTGATCGTCCCCCACTACGACGACCCGTCACTCGCGGTCACGCTGGAGCCGGGCATGACGTTCACGATCGAGCCCATGCTCACGCTCGGCACCATCGACTACGAGATCTGGCCCGACGGCTGGACCGCCGTCACCAAGGACCGCATGCGGACCGCCCAGTTCGAGCACACCATCCTGGTGACCGAGACCGGCCACGAGATCCTGACACTCCCCTGAGTCTCGGCCCGCTCCATGGCCGCGTCTTCGGGGCTTGAGGTCTCCGGGATCCGAGGGCCTCAGCTCCGGGGCGACGGCCGGGATCACCACCCCGCGGAGCCCGCGCCTCCCCCTCGACGGCCCGCTCCCGTCGCGGTCAGTCCTGGCGGGGCACCACTCCGGTGACGGTGGTCCCCTCTCCGGGAACACCGTTGACGCCGAGCGTGCCGCCGAGCCGTTCGAAGTGGGTGCGCATCGCGGTGATGCCCCGGCCCCCGGCCTCTCCGAAGAAGCCGACGCCGTTGTCGCTCACCGTCATGCGCAGGCCGCCGTGCCCGACGGTGACGGCGACGGAGACGACGCGGGCCCTGCTGTGCCGCTCGACGTTCGCCAGCGCCTCCTCGAACGCGGCCAGCACGGCTCTGGCGACGCCGGCCGGGACGCCCTGTGCGGGCAGCGCCCAGATCTCGACGACGATCCCGGCGTGCTCGGCCCACTCGCTGAGTCGCTCTTCGAGCGCCTGGGCGAGACTCCGGCTTCGGCCCTCGCGTACGCGCACTTCCTCGGACACTGCTCAACCTTCCTGATGCACATTGCAGCCCTCCGGCCCCCCGACCGGATATGTGGATGGGCGTGGCGCGCGATGACGAAGCGCCGCACCCGCTGCGGTGAGCACGAGCCCCCTGAAAACACAGGCTACCGGGAGGTGTCCTTAAGGGGGCTCGAAGATAGAAGGCCGTAGCTGTCCGGCTACTCCGCGCGGTCTCGCTTGTTGAGTTTGGCCAGGTAGTCATTGTAGGCGTCGAGCTGGGCGTCGCCGCTGCCGCCGTCCCGGGCCGCGACGGCGTCGGCGCGGCGGTCGGCGCGACGGGCGCCGCGATCGTCGTGGCGCCACCACTGGAAGGCCAGCGCGAGAAGCACGATGAGGGTCGGGATCTCACCGAACGCCCAGGCGATGGCGCCGCCGGTCTGCTGGTCCTCGACCGCGGACGCGCCCCAGGTCCTGCCGAGCTGGCCGTACCAGTCGGCGGCGAGCTCGGTGGTCATGCTCATCAGCGCGATGCCGAAGAACGCGTGGAACGGCATGGTCACGAACAGCAGGATGAGCCGGGCCACGTGTGGCAGCCGGTAGGGGGCGGGATCGACACCGATGATCACCCAGAAGAACAGGGTCCCGCTGAGCAGGAAGTGCACCGTCATCACGATGTGCCCGAGGTGCTCCTCCATCGCGGCGGCGAACAGCGGCGTGAAGTACAGCGCGTAGGTGGAGACGATGAAGATCGCGGTGGCGATCGCCGGATGGGCGACGACGCGGACGAAGCCGCTGTGCAGGATCGTCGTCAGCCACTCCCTCGGCCCCCGGTCACCCCTGCGGGCGGCGGGCTTGAGCGCGCGCAGGGCGAGGGTGACGGGCGCACCGAGCACGAGGAAGATCGGCACCAGCATCGAGAGCGTCATGTGCTCGGCCATGTGCGCGCTGAACAGCACCTTGGCGTAGCGGGCGACACCGCTCTGGGTCGCGATCAGCAGGATCAGCACACCGGTGAACCAGGCGGCCGTACGCCCCTTGGACCAGGTGTCGCCGCGCCGGGTGAGCCGTACGACACCGGCGAGGTAGAGACCGGCGAGCAGGGCGATGATCGTGCCGGAGAACAGGTCGAACCACCACAGCGAGGCCAGGTTGGCGAGCGAGATCTCCGGCGGCATGGTGTAGCCGAGCACCTCGAAGGCCCTGTCGACGGGCAGGATCGCCGGGGGCGGCGCGGTGCGGGACAGCGCGACGGCCAGTCCGACGGCCGCGAACATGACGACGATCTCGCCTCCGGCGAAGCGGAGGAACGTGCCGGGTCCGCCCGCCGCGAGCAGCGGCAGGGTCCGGGTGCGGTGCCACCAGCCGACGGCGCCGAGCAGCGCGAACGCGGCGGTCTTGGCGAGCAGCAGCAGGCCGTAGGAGGAGGTGAACAGCTCGGAGATCGCACTCAGCCTGGCCAGGACGCTGAACAGGCCGGACAGTCCCACCCCGACGAAGCACCACAGCGCGAGGGACGAGAAGCGGGCGGCGGCGATCTCCAGGTGTGGCTGACGGCGCAGCGCGTGCGCGCAGAGCACCCCGAGGCCGCCCACCCAGAGGGCGAGGACGACCAGGTGGACGGCGACGCCGGTGGTGGCCAGATCGTGGTTGGGCGAGGAGGCGGAGTGGCCGGTCAGGGCGGGCGGGAGCAGGGTGACCAGGGCGAGGACCAGCAGGCCGGCGGCGGCACCGGCGGTGATCGCCCCGCGGGCGAAGAGCGCGACCGCGACCGCGAACAGCACGACCAGGGTGAGCGCGATGCCCTGGGAGACCTGGCTGGCGAAGCTGGTGAGCTCGTCGCCGCCGAGCACGTCGGCAACCGGCACCCCGAGCGCCTCCGAGAGGCTGAACACCATCGTGGCCGCGGCGGCGCCGGCCCAGACGAGGGCGATCCAGGAGGCGGCCTTGACGTAATCGAGGGCGGGTTTGCCCAGCAGGCCCTTGTCGTTGGGAAGCAGGAACGCGGCGGCCAGGAGTGTGCCTACGGTGAGCACGCCCGCCACGTCCATCGCCAGCTTCGCCAGCGGCAGGCCCCAGCGGGTGAAGGATCCCTGGTCGGGCAGGCCGGGAATGATGCGCGGACTCGCGGCACCTCCGGCGATCATGGCGATCACCAGGGCGGCTACGGCCGCCGCCACGCCCGCCAGGGCGAGCTTCACGACCCGGCCGTTCGCCGGCGCCTCGGCCTGTGCCGCCTGCGCGGCTCGCGCGGTTTTGCTCATGTCTTCTTCCTGCCGCGCATGCTGAGGAACAGGCCGATGCCGATACCGGTCAGGCTTCCGACGACGATCCACACCCAGCCGGGAACGCCTCCCGAGGAGCCGGACTCCTCGGACTGCCCGGCGACGGCCGGGCTGAGCGTGGCGACCGGCGGGCTCTCGGCGACCGTGCTCTCCGCGGTGCTCTCCGCGGGCTCCGGGGACGCCTGAGACGGCGACGGGGAGGACTCCGCGGAGCCGATCAGGGTGAAGGGGATCTCCCCCTCGATCGGGTGACCGTCGGAGGACACGACGCGGTAGGCGATGACGTACGCGCCAGGAGGTAGATCTCCCTTGACCTTCTGGGTCACCACGGGGCCGTCGGCGACGGCCTTGCCGTCCTGGTGGGTCTCGTCTCCGGAGCGCACGACGACGTTCGGGAAGCGCACGGAGGCGGTGAAGGTCAGCTTCACCTCCTCCAGACTCTCGACCTTCGCACCCTTGGCCGGATCACTGCTCTTGAGCCGGTCATGGGCGAGGGCGGGCGAGGCGAAGGATATGCCGAGAACGAGGGCGGCGAGGAGCGCGAGGGCGACCGCGACAGGGGAAGTTTTCATGGCAACCACCAGGCTACCGACGCGACCGTGCGGTCTCGACCCCCCTGTCCGATCCGTGGCCCCGCGGGTCGCCCTCACCGTCCCGATCTACAACCCGACGCAGGCCATCGCCCGCTTGTAGGCGTCGACGCTCCGGTCGGGCTCGTCGATCCGCTCCAGGACCCGGGCCGCGGTCAGCCAGGCGTGGGCGGTGAAGCGGGTCTCCGGTGCCTGCCGCAGGCACTCGGCCCCGGCGGACAGCTCCCGCGACGCCTCGGCCTGCATGCCCAGCGCCGCGAGGGTCTCGCCGTGCAGCAGGCGTGCCTCCGCCTGCAGGGCCTTGGGCATGCCGTCGAGCAGGTCACAGACGAAGCGCATGTGCTCCTCGGCCCGGTCGGGGCGGGCGAGCAGCAGCTCCACCCGGACGAGGTTCATCGCGCAGCGCATCTTGGTGATCGAGCTGGCGGAACTCTCCGCGAGCTCCTTCTCCACCTTGAGCAGCACGTCGCGCCAGGCCTCGGCCTCCATGGGCCGGGCGATCAGCATGACCTGGGCGTAGTCGCCACGCAGCCGGGTCATCCGGCGGGGGTCGCCGTACTCGGACTGGATGGCCAGGGCACGCTCGGCGTGCGTGACCGCCTCGTCGGCGTGACCGGTCTCGACGGCGGCGATCGCGGCGCCCCAGTGCGCCAGGGAGAGCGCCATCGGGGTGTCGAGGAGCTCGGCGGCGGCGATCAGCTCGGCGGAGAACTGGCGGGCCCGCAGCAGGTCACCCCGCTCCACGTAGGCGGCGAAGAGCTGGCTGCCCAGTTTCATGAGGCCGTCGGTCCAGGCGGGCCTGACCAGGCCGGTGAGGATCTGCTCGGGGACCTGCATCGCCCGGGTCAGGTCTCCCTTCTCGCGGTAGCAGCGCGAGAGCGCGACGGCGACCGCGATGTGACGCTCGGGGCTCATGGCCGTCGTGTCGCTCTCGTACAGCCCGCTGAAGAGGACGATCGCCTCCTCCAGGTCGCCGCAGGCCTCGGTCGCGAGGGCGAGGCCGTACTCGACGTCCTGGCGCAGCTGGGGCAGGCCGGCCAGGCCGCTGTCGGCGAGAAGCTCGGCGTAGCGGTTACGGGCCTCGACGACCTCGCCGTTGTCCAGGGCCATCTGCGCGTAACTCAGCGCGAGCTCGATCTCCTGCATCTGCTCGGCGGTGACGCCGTTGATCAGATAGGTCATGGAACAGTCGAGTTTTTCCGCGAGAAGCTCCAGCACCGCGGGGGTCGGAGTACGCTTGCCACTCTCGATGAGAGAGACGTAACTGTCGGACAGCTCTGGATGAGCGAGCTGCGCCTGAGAAAGACCCCGTTGCCGACGGGCGGTTTTGATGCGCTGCCCCACCAAGTCTTGACCGGTCACGTTACCCCTTGAAAGATATCATTTGAGCAGCAGAACCTACGACAGGAGTCTCCCCGTGCGCCGACGTCTTGCCTTGTCTGCCCTCGCCATGCTGTTTACGGCTGTTTTTGCCGTCACTGGCAATGTTACGACCGCAAGCGCTGATTCGTCTGCCCCCCTGAACGACACCGGCAAGTATTCTTTGCAGACGACCAGCGCCCTGTCCTACCTGGGCTGGAACTACCCGGACTGAGCAAGGGCTCAGTGCGGGCGAAGGACAAGGAACGACACACCTCGCCCCGCCCTCGGTGGAGAGCTTCCAGCCAGTGAGCCGCTCCACCCGGCGGGGGGATCGGTGTGCTCGCACCGGTGCGAGCACGCAGGCCTCCGCCATGCACGCTCCATCTGGACGAGAACCTGAACACCGGGGCGTCCGCGCCCCCGGAATCGGCGCCACCGATCATGGTCGAGCCGGGATCCGAACCCTCCCGTGAAGATCATCGCTCTTCACGGGGATCCCGGCCCGGAACAGCACCCGTGCTCGGCTCGCGTCACACGCGTACGACTTCATCGCAGGGTCACGGCTCACTCGTCCCTGGCCGACCGGGCAGATGACGGCCGCTCGGCCACTCTCGTCGGCGTCATGTCGTTCCGCTGGTTCTTCGTCGCCGACCGGTCCGCGGGCCGGTCGGCGCGGGCCGCCTCGTGTCACCGGCGCCCTCGCTTTTCGAGCCGGTTGTCATTCCGAAGGGCATATTGAACCGGCCCGCTATCACGTGGATAACCCAAAGCCGCCGGCCGGATTATCGGAAGACGGGCGGCTTCTTTTTGTGAACACGGACGGAGCCCGCTCGGCGAGAACCGGGAAGAAAACTCGCTCACAGGGCAGGAAAGCTGATCCGTTTCCGAAGAATCGCGAACACGATCCGCGCCCGCGGGCACTCGTCCGCTCCCGGCTTCCCCACGGTTCGCACAACCGCAAGAGTCGCCAACGGTCACCCCCCGCGTTCCGTCGTGCCTGCCATGTCCTCCTCCGCACCCGGCTGATGTACTGCTGACATGAGTGGCATCGAAACGCGGCGGCGGCGCGGCGTCGGCGAGAGCGTCCTGCGCCCCGACGGGACGCTGAAGGTGACGGGCGAGTTCGCCTACTCCTCCGACCTGTACCTGGCGGACATGATCTGGGGGGTCACCCTGCGCAGCCCGCATCCATCGGCGTGGATCCGCTCGATCGACATCGGCCCCGCGCTCGCCATGCCCGGCGTGTACGCGGTGCTCACCCACGAGGACGTTCCCGGCGCGAAGTTCTACGGCCTGGACCACAGGGACCAGCCGGTGCTCGCCGTCGACCAGGTCCGCTACCAGGGCGAGCCGGTCGCGCTGGTCGCCGCCGACCACCCCGAGCAGGCCAGGCGGGCGGCCGCGGCCATCGTGGTGGAGTACGAGGTCCGCGAGGCCGTCACCGACCCGCGCCGGGCCGCCTTCGACGCCTCCTGCCCCTCGGTCCACGAGGGCGGCAACGTGCTGCGCCACCAGCCGGTCCGGGTCGGCTCCGCCTTCGAGGCCCCGGTGGTCGTCACCGGCGAGTACGAGGTCGGCATGCAGGACCAGGCGTTCCTCGGTCCCGAGTCCGGCCTGGCCGTACCCGCCGAGGACGGCGGGGTGGACCTGTACATCGCCACGCAGTGGCTGCACTCCGACCGGGAGCAGATCGCGCCGTGCCTGGGGCTGCCCGAGGAGAAGGTGCGGCTCTCGCTGGCCGGGGTGGGCGGGGCGTTCGGCGCGCGTGAGGACCTGTCCATGCAGGTCCACGCGTGCATGCTGGCCCTGCGCACGGGCCGCCCGGTGAAGATCGTCTACAACCGCGAGGAGTCCTTCTACGGCCACGTCCACCGCCACCCCGCCCGGATGCGCTACGAGCACGGCGCCACCCGCGACGGCAGGCTGCTGTACGTGAGGGCGGAGATCCTGCTGGACGGCGGCGCCTACTGTTCCACCTCCCCCGCGGTGGTCGGCAACGCGGCCTCCCTGGGGGTGGGGCCGTACGAGGTGGACAACGTCTGGATCGACGCCTACGGCGTCTACACCAACAACCCGCCCTGCGGCGCGATGCGCGGCTTCGGCGCGGTACAGGCGTGCTACGCCTACGAGTCGCAGATGGACCGGCTCGCCGAGGCGTGCGGGATCTCCCCGGTCGAGGTGAGGGTGCGCAACGCGGTCTCCCAGGGGTCGGTGCTGGCCACCGGACAGGTGATCGACTCCCCCGCGCCGCTCGCCGCGATGCTCAGGGAACTCGACGCGATGCCGCTGCCCGCCGCGCCGGAGGCCACCGGCTCACCGGATCCGCTGAGCCTGCCGGGCGGCGTCTCGCAGACCACGCGTGGCGAGGGGGTGCGGCGCGGTGTCGGGTACGGCGTGGGCATCAAGAACATCTGCTTCTCCGAGGGCTTCGACGACCACTCCACCGCGAGGGTGAGGGTGGAGCTGATCGGTGGCGAGCCGCACGTCCTGGTGCACACCGCGGCGGCCGAGGTGGGCCAAGGCCTGCTGATGGTCCAGGAGCAGATCGCGAGGACCGAGCTGGGGATCGACGCGGTGACGGTCGCGGGGGCGGACACCTCGGTCGGCTCCGCCGGGTCCTCGTCCGCCTCGCGCCAGTCCTACGTCACCGGCGGCGCGGTCAGGGCTGCCTGCGAGGCCGTGAGGGAACGGCTGGCGAAGCTGACGGGCGACGGGTCGTCCCTGGTGGAGGCGCTGGAGCGGGCCGGCGCGGTGGAGGAGACGAGGGAGTACCGGCACCGGCCCACCTTCCCCCTGGACCCGCTCACCGGCCAGGGCGACTCGCACACCCAGCTCGCCCTGTGCGTCCACCGGGCCGTGGTGGACGTCGACGTCGAGCTCGGCCTGGTCAAGGTGGTCGAGCTGGCGGCCGTGCAGGACGTGGGCAAGATCATGAACCCGCTCGCGCTGGAGGGGCAGATCCACGGCGGCTCGGCCCAGGGACTGGGACTGGCGCTCATGGAGGAGATCCAGGTGCGCGACGGGCTGGTGCTCAACCCCTCGTTCACCGACTACCTGATCCCCACCATCCTCGACATGCCGCCCATGCGGCTGTCGATCATGGAGAATCCCGATCCGAACGCCCCCTACGGGCTGCGCGGCGCGGGCGAGCCGCCCACGCTCTCGTCCACTCCCGCGGTGGCCGCCGCCGTACGGGCCGCCACCGGTCTGCGGCTGCCCCGGGTGCCCATCCGCCCCCACGACATCGCCCTGGAAGGATGACCGTCGAGGGGAGGGCCACGCCGGCCGGCGTCGGCCGGTCTCAGCCGGCGTCGCCCAACTCGCAGGCGACGCCGTCCTTGTCCCCGTCGATGTACCACTGGTACTCCTCGTGGACACCCCGCGTGTAGGGGCCGTACCCGTTCTCCCTCGCGGCCTTGCAGGTGGCGAACCTGCGGTCGTTACCCTCGCCGGCCGCGTTCGCCGAGGTGTCCGCCGGGGTGTTCGCCGGGCGGTTCTGGTCGCTCCCCGAGGTCCCCGAGGTCCCCGAGGGGTTCGTGGCGGCCGGGTCTCCGTTGGTGTCCGCCGGAGGGGTCACGGGCTGGTCCTGGTTTCCCTGGGGGGTCAGGGGCTGGCTCGCGCCCGGGTCGGCGGGCGGGGTGAAGACCGACCCGCTCGGCTGCGGGAGGTCCGGCTGCTGCGGGACGACGCCGCCCGAGCCGAGCAGCTTGACGACCATCGCGTCCGCCTGTTCCTTGGTGAAGGAGCCCGCGATGCTCAGGCTGTCGTCGGTGATCGCCTGGGCGACCCGGGGTGCCGCCACCACCTTCTGGCCCACGACGATCGCGATCTGCTGCCTGACCGGGTCGTCCGCGTTGACCGCCTCCGCGGTCAGATCGTTGATCTGCTCGCGGAAGGCGGGCGCGAACGCGATCCTGACCGAGTAGGCGCCGCTCTTCTCCTGGATCGCCTCGATCTTCCTCACGGCGTTCACGGTGACCCCCGCGGCGACCGAGTAGCAGTTCTGCCCGAGGTCGTCGGGATAGGTCTCGGCAACCGTGCAGGCTCCGGGCTTCGCCTCGGTCACCGGGGCGAAGTGAATGGGGGTCGCGAGCCGTCTGGGCGGTTCGCCACCGAGCGGCATGTCGGGGTTGCGCGTCATGAGCACCGCGATGGTGCCGAGCACACCGGTGATCAGCACGACGACGACGAGGGTGGTCACCAGGATCACGGTCGTGGCGCGGCTCGCCCTGGGCGCCTCGCCCGGCGGCTCCCCGATCCGCTTCTCGCCGGCTCCCGGCGCGCCCGGGATCGGCCCGCCAGGTCCTGTGCCCACGGGTCCTGTGCCCACGGGTCCGGGGCCTACGGGTCCCGAGGTGGGGAGCTCCCGTCCCGCGGCGGGAGGCGGGAGGTCGGAACCGGGGCCGACCCGTCCCTCGGGAACCGGGCCGCCCGGCTCCTTCACGGCCTGCTCCCCCGGATCGCCGGATCCCCGCCCCCCGGGAACCGTCTCCCCGAAACCCGGGCCGCTCGGCCCTTGATCGCCGAACCTCGCACCGCCGGGACCCTGGTCGCCGAAGCCGGGATCGCCGGGCTTCATCCCGCCGGCACTAAAAGCATCAAAACCAGAACGTTTAGCGCCAAAAGCATCGAAGCCCTCCGAGGCTCCGAAGGGGTCGGCGTCCGGTTCGCCGGAGTCGCGAGTGTGACGTCCCGGCGAGGCGCCAGAACGCTCCGGCGGAGTGAAGGCGTCATAGGAGTCGGGCGAGGACCACGGGGCGCCAGGGGGGCCGTCAGCCCTCCCTGGAGGCCCTTGCGGTATGGGCGGTTCACCCTGCCCCGCGTGCATCCCCATCGTCATATCCCCGTATTCCTCGCATCTGCTCGCGGCGAGCCTACCGACCGGCACGGGGAGCCGGTAACCCCGCACGTCACGGTGTCCTCCGGGAAACCGGACCTCGGCCATTGCCGGCGGAATGTCATCGACTCCGGCCGCGTTCCGGCCGCCTTGTGCGTGACGACTCTCTTTCGGGGAACGCACCGTGAACATAGAGGACACGCGCCCACCTTGGAGGAGCCGTGAAAATCTCCATTCCCCGCGAGGTCAAGAACCACGAATATCGCGTGGCCCTCACCCCCGCCGGGGCCCACGAGTTCATCCGGAACGGCCATGAGGTCTTCGTCGAGAAAGACGCCGGGGTGGGGTCCTCCATTCCCGACGCCGACTTCGAGAGCGTCGGCGCGACCATTCTGGACTCGGCCGACGAGGTGTGGGCCGTCGGCGAACTGGTGCTGAAGGTCAAGGAGCCGGTCCCCGAGGAGTACCACCGGATGCGCAAGGGCCAGGTGCTCTTCACCTACCTGCATCTGGCCGCCTCGCAGGCGTGCACCCAGGCCATGCTGGAGACCGGGGTCACCGGCATCGCCTACGAGACCGTGCAGAACGCGAACGGCTTCCTGCCGCTGCTCGCCCCCATGTCGGAGGTGGCCGGACGGCTCGCCCCCCAGGTGGGGGCGTATCACCTGATGCGCCCCGGGGGCGGGCGCGGCGTGCTGATGGGCGGGGTGCCGGGAGTGCATCCGGCCAGGGTGGTCGTGATCGGCGCCGGGGTCTCCGGCATGAACGCCGCGGTCATCGCGCTCGGCATGCAGGCGGAGGTGGTGCTGCTCGACCGCGACATCGACAAGCTCCGCCAGGCGGACATGATCTACAAGGGCCACTGCAGGACCATCGCCTCCTCCACCTACGAGATCGAACGGGCGGTGCTGAACGCGGACATGGTCATCGGCGCGGTGCTGGTCCCGGGGGCGAGGGCTCCCAAGCTGGTGGACGACGCGCTGGTCTCGCGGATGAAGCCGGGGTCGGTCCTGGTGGACATCTCCATCGACCAGGGCGGATGCTTCGAGGGCTCCCGGCCCACGACCCACGCCGACCCGACCTACCGGGTGCACGGCTCGGTGTTCTACTGCGTGGCCAACATGCCGGGCGCGGTACCGCACACCTCGACGTACGCGCTGACCAACGTGACCGTTCCCTACGCCCTCGCGATCGCCCAGCTGGGCTGGCGGGAGGCTCTTCAGAGAGACCCGACGCTGGCCGCCGGCCTGAACACGCACGAGGGGCACCTGACCAACCGGCCCGTGGCCGAGGCTCACGGGCTGGAGGCGGTGCCCCTGGAACAGGTACTGCGGGCCTAGCGGCGGGCCGGGCCGGCGCGCCTCGTCAGGACGGCGTCGCCGGCGTCGGAACCGGCCGGATCAGGGCGCCGGGGTGGCGCTGGGAACCGGGGCGTCGGTGGCGGGGGCATCGGTCGCGGGAGCGTCCGTGGCCGGGGCGTCACTGGGAGCCGCGGACCCGTCGGGGGCGCCCGGCGACTGGCTGGGCTCGGTCTCCGGAATGGGCGCCTCGGCGGTGGTGGTGCCCACGCCCCCGCCGCAGGACGCTCCGAGCTCGGGGGTGTCCGGGCCGTTCTTGTACTTGGTGATGAACCTGGGCAGGCGCCCGTCGTTCGCGCTGTCCAGCTTGAGCTGGTTGTTCCAGGAGCTGGCCACGATCTTGGAGGGCAGGCCGGGGTACGGGCTCAGGAGCATGTAGTCCTTGGAGGCCAGTTCCTTCAGCTTGTCCACCTCGGCCTTGGGGAGATCCGGCTGGTAGGTGATCCACACGGCGCCGTGCTCCATGGAGTGGACGGCGTTCTCGTTGTTGATCGGCTGATCGTAGATGCCGCAGTTCTGCCAGGCCGGGTGGTGCTCACCGCCCATCGGCGGGGTCTCCTTGTACGTCACCTTGGTCTGGGTGTGCTGGCTACCGACGTACTCCGCGGTGGCGACGTTGTCCAGCGAGGTCGCGGCACGCTCGTTGACCAGGTAGTAGGCGACGACCGCGACCAGCAGGACGACGACGGCACCTCCGGCACCCCACATGAGAAGCGCGGCCCTGCGCTCCTTGCGCCTCTGCTGCTCGCGCATGCGGTTGAGGTGCTCCCGCCTCGCCTGCGCCTTTTCCTTGGTCATCAACCCTCCAGCCAGCAAACAACTTCGGGTCACCCTATGCCCTACCGGCGTATGTGGAGAATAAGGGGATGACAACGCGTGATACAGCGACGATTCGCGACAGTGGGTACGCTGGGCGGGTAATGGAAACCCCGGTTAAAGAGGGCGCGAAGTCCAGGCGTGGTGACGTGGCGGTCGGCGTGCTGTTCGGCTGCCTGGTCACGGCGATCGTGGTGCTGCTGACGATGGGCAGGACGGCCACTCCGACGGACGCCTCGGCGGAGGCGGGTTTCGCCCGCGACATGGCCGTTCACCATGCCCAGGCCGTCGAGATGTCCTTCATCGCGAGGGACGGCAGCCAGGACGAGGCGTTGCGGCGCCTGGCCTACGACATCATCGTCACGCAGACGGCCCAGCGCGGCATGTTCACGGGCTGGCTGCAGCAGTGGGGCCTCACCCAGTCGGGTGATCGTCCCGCCATGGCGTGGATGGCCGGGCACGGCGGTCACGCTGTAACACCGGACGCGCCGGCCGCGATGCCCGGTATGGCAAGTGAGGACGAGCTCAAAAAGCTCCGCGAGGCCACCGGCGAGGAGCAGGAGGTCCTCTTCCTCCAGCTCATGATCCGTCATCACGAGGGCGGCGTGCAGATGGGCGAGGGCCTGCTGAAACTGTCCGACCGCGAAGAGGTGGCCACCATGGCACAGCACATCGTCAACGGTCAGACGGGCGAGATCGAGTTGATGACCGACATGTTGCGGCAGCGCGGCGCCCAGCGGCTGCCTTCCATCGTTTAATGGCGTCGGCGCGTCCCTGCGCGGCCGGTTTCCGGCTAGGGCAGCATGGAGCCAACCTGGCCGGAGGAAAGAGAATGGTGAACGACGAGCCGGAGAACCGCCTGGAGGTGAGCATCTCCGCCGAGGTGGAAATGGGGCAGTACGCCAACTTCGCCTCTGTGTGGCACACCCAGGATGGCTTCGTCCTGGACTTCGCGGTGATCACCAGACCGCCCCAGCTGGCCAACGACCCCTCCTCCGGGCAGCACTTCGTGAGCGTGCCGACCCGGATCGTGAGCCGGATCCGCATCCCCCCGAGCCAGGTCTTCGAGCTGATGAAGGCCCTCGAACAGCAGCTGACCGCGTACGAGCACGAGACGGGTCACAAGAACTGAGGCCCGGCCGGGGCCGGCCCTTTCCAGGGGACCCCGCGCCGGGCCTTCACCACGCCCCTCACGACGGCGACTTCACCCGAGGTCCCGCCACGTGGACCTCGTGACGGGCCTCCCCGCGGGCCGCGCGGACCTCGCGACGGCCCTCACCTCAGGCCGATGGCCTTTCTCGCCTCGGCCATCAGCCCGCCGGTGCGCTCGGCGGCCAGCGCCGCCCCGTCCTCCAGGAGTCGCGACAGCTCGCCCTGGTCGGCCGACAACTCGGCGTAGCGCTCCTGGACAGGCCGCAGCGTCTCCACCACCGCCTCGGCCACGTCACGCTTGAGCGCGCCGTAGGACCCGTACGAGAGCGACTCGACCGGCCGGTCCGAGCAGGCGGCGAGGATGCCGAGCAGGTTGGAGACGCCGGGCTTGCCGGCGGGGTCGTGGACGACCTCGGCACCCGAGTCGGTCACCGCGCGCATGATCTTGCGCCGCAGGTCGGCGGGCGGGTCGAGCAGATAGATCGTCCCGGCGGTCGGACCGTCCGACTTGCCCATCTTCGAGGTGGGCATGGTCAGGTCCATCACCCTGGCGGCGACCTTCGGCCGCACGGCCTCGGGCACGGTGAAGACCTCGCCGTACAGGCGGTTGAACCGCAGGGCCAGGTCCCTGGTCAGCTCCACGTGCTGGCGCTGGTCCTCCCCCACGGGCACGAGGTCCACCCGGTGCAGCAGGATGTCGGCGGCCATCAGCGCGGGGTAGGTGAGCAGCGAGAGCCGCACCTCCTCCTGATTCGCCGACTTCTCCCTGAACTGGATCATGCGCCGCATCTCGCCGAAGTAGGCCGTGCTCTCCAGCAGGTAGGCGAGCTCGGTGTGCGCGGGCACCCGCGACTGGACATAGAGGAGGGAACGGTCCAGGCCGCAGGCGAGCAGCAGGGTCGCCGCCTCGCGGGTACGGGTGCGCAACCGTTCCGGGTCGTGTCTGATCGTCAGGGCGTGCAGGTCCGCGACGGCGTAGACGCAGTCGGCCTCGTCCTGGAGCCGTACGGCGGGCATGATCGCGCCCAGGAGGTTGCCCAGCGTGAGGCGACCGGTCGGCTTGAAGGCAGAGAAGACGCGCTTTGTCATGGTCACTCCTTGTGAGAAGGGGACCGCCGCACACCGGTCGTAGGGAAACGCGCCGGAAAACGCGAAAACGACCGCCGGTGAACGGCGGCCGTTTGGTGCGCAGTCGTGACTGGCTAGCGGATCCGCCTCTCGACGGCCCGCCACAGCCCCAGACTGTGCTTGCTCATGCCGGTGATTGTAGCTCCTGTGCCACGGCCGCGGCGAACGCGTCCACATCGGCCTCGGTGGTGTCGAACGCGGTCATCCAGCGGACCTCGCCGGTGGCCTCGTTCCAGGTGTAGAACCGAAAACGCTTCTGCAGGCGCTCGGTCGCGTCCGGCGGCAGGATCGCGAAGACCGCGTTGGCCTGCACCGGGCGCGGGATCTCCACCCCCGGCACGTCCCGCACGGCGTCGGCGAGCCGCTGGGCCATCGCGTTGGCGTCGCGGGCGTTGCGCAGCCACAGGTCGCCCGCGAGCAATGCCTCGAACTGCACCGAGACGAACCGCATCTTGGAGGCGAGCTGCATCGCGCTCTTGCGCAGGTAGCGCAGGCCGCGCACGGCGTCGGGGTTGATCACCACGACGGCCTCGCCGAACATCAGGCCGGCCTTGGTGCCGCCGAAGGACAACACGTCCACGCCCGCATCGGTGGTGAACGCGCGCAGCGGCACGTCCAGCGCGGCGGCGGCGTTGGTCGCGCGGGCGCCGTCGAGGTGGACGAGCATGCCGAGATCGTGGGCGTGGTCGCAGATCGCCCTGATCTCCTCCGGCGTGTAGAGCGTGCCCAGCTCGGTGGTCTGCGCGATCGACACCACCTTGGGCTGTGCCCGGTGCTCGTCGCCGAAGCCCCACGCCTGCCTGTCGATCAGCTCGGGCGTGAGCTTGCCGTCCGGGGTGGCGACCGGCAGCAGCTTGAGCCCCGCCGACCGCTCGGGGGCGCCGCCCTCGTCGGTGTGGATGTGCGCCGACTCCGCGCAGATCACCGCCTCCCAGTGGGCGGTCATCGAGCGGAGCGCGACCACGTTGGCGCCGGTGCCGTTGAACATCGGCCACGCCTCGGCCGTGGGGCCGAAGTGCTTCTTGAAGACCTCCTGGAGCGCGGCGGTGTAGACGTCCTCGCCGTACGCGATCTGGTGACCCTCGTTGGCGAGCGCGATCGCCTGGAGGATCTCCGGGTGGACCCCGGCGTAGTTGTCGCTGGCGAAGCCCTTCACCAGCGGGTCGTGCCTGCGGATGGCGTCCGTCACGTACTGTCCCCTCTTGCCCGGCGCCTGGGCGCCGTCGTGCTTCTCGTGACCGCGACACCGGTACGGGCGGCGGCACCGTCCGTGGGCCGCCGCCGTCACGGGTCGCGGCAGGTGGTTCGCGGCCGCCTCAGCCTGTGGTGAGGTCGACCCTGGTGCCGTTGGCGTCGCTCTCCCAGAGCCTCTCGATCGCCTCGGCGAGATCGTCGACGTCGGTGAAGCCGGGGAACCTGCGCTCCGGGGCGGCCTCGCGCATGCCCGCGTGCACGAGGGCCTTGACGACCAGGATGTTCGCGGTGGCCCCGGTGCCGGCCAGGGCGTCGGCGAAGGCGAGCGTCCACGCCTCGGAGGCGGCCTTGGCCGCCGCGTAGAGGGCGTCCCCCTGGCGGGGGTGCTCGGCCGTCTTGGCCGAGACGATGGCGAACCGGCCGCGCTCACCGGCCTTGAGCAGCGGCTCGAAGGCGAGCGTGACGTGCTGGAGGGTGCGGATCAGCAGGTCGTGCAGGAGTGCCCAGTCCTCAAGCGAGGTCTCGGCGAAGGTCTTGGACCCGCGCCAGCCGCCGACCAGGTGAACGACCCCGTCCAGGTGTCCGTGCTCGGCCTCCACCTTCCGCGCGAGCTCCTGGACGGCGTCGAGGTCGAGCAGATCGATCGCGATCGTCCCCTCGGCACCGCTCCTGTCGACGCCGATCACCGTGTGCCCCTGGTCGGTGAACCTGCGGACGACGGCCCGGCCCGCGGGCCCGGCCGCCCCGGTGACGAGGATGATCATGCTCGGATGCCCTTCGTGGATTCGACGACATCGGTGAGCTTACGACGCAGGGCCTCGTAGAACATGCTCAGCGGGAACTCGTCGGGCAGCACCGCGTCGACCACCGCCTTGGGGAACCCCTCCGTCGGCAGGGCCTCCACTCCCCGGGCCCAGACCGAGGCGGGGTGGGGCGCGACGTAGGTGGCGACCAGCTGGTGGGCGGCGAGCCAGTGGGCGAGCTTGGAGCGGTCGATGCCGTCCCGGTAGAGCTTCTCGACCTCGCCCCGCAGGTCGGCCACTCCGTCGGCGAGCCGGTCCCAGTCGACGCTCAGCCGGTTGTCGGTCCACCGGACGATGTCGTTGCGGTGCAGGTACGCGAAGAGCAGCTGCCCGCCCAGGCCGTCGTAGTTGCGGATGCGGTCACCGGTGATCGGGAAGCGGAACAACCGGTCGAACAGCACCGCGAGCTGGACGTAGCGCGCGTGTGGCACTCCTTCCTTCTCCAGCTTCACCGCCTCGCCGAACGCGGTCAGGTCGCAGCGCAGCTCCTCCAGGGAGTAGAGCCAGTACGGCATGCGCTGCTTGATCATGAACGGGTCGAACGGCAGGTCGCCGTGGCTGTGGGTACGGTCGTGGATGAGGTCCCAGAGCACGAAGGTGTCCTGGGCCAGCTCCTGGGAGGCGATCAGCCGGGCCGCGTCCGGCGGCAGCGCGAGCTTCAGCGTCTCCGCCGCCGCCCCGCTCACCGCGCGGAACCTGGCGGCCTCGCGGTCGGCGAAGATCCCGCCCCAGGTGAAGCGGGCCGGGGTCTGCCGGACCGCGACGGTCTCGGGGAAGAGCACCGCGGAGTTGGTGTCGTAGCCGGAGGTGAAGTCCTCGAAGGCGATCGGCACGAACATCGGGTTGTCGTAGCGGGTCCGCTCCAGCTCGGCGAGCCACTCGGGCCAGATCGTCCGGATCCACACGGCCTCGATGTGGCGGGAGGTGCTGCCGTTCTGGGTGTACATCGGGAAGACGACCAGGTGCTCCAGCCCGTCCACCCGCTGGGTGTCGGGGTGGAAGGCGTCGAGCGCGTCGAGGAAGTCGGGGACGCCCAGCCCCTGGTCGGCCCACTTTCCGAAGTCGGCGACGACGGCGGCCAGGTAGGCGGCGTCGTGCGGGAAGCGCGGCGCGAGGCGCTCGACGTGTCCGACGATCTTCGAGACCAGCTCGGTGGCCCGCTCCCGGTCGGCCTCCTCCCGGATCGAGCCGTCCTTGGCCTGCAGCGGCTTGAGCGCCTCGACGGCGTCCTTGAGCCCCTGGAACTCGGCGCGGGCCTCGGAGTCCTCCGCGGCCGAGCTCTTGGCGGCGGGGCTCGTGGCGGCGGGGACGCGGGCGGCCCAGGTGACGAGGTTGCCCCAGAGCGCGGCGTGGTCGTAGTCGCCGATCGAGTCGTCGCCGAACAGGTCGGAGTCGGCGACGACCACCACGCGACCCTCGCCGTGCCGCAGGGTCACCGCCAGCGGGCGGCCCGAGGGGGTCGCGGTGGGCGAGGTCTCGAACAGCACCGCGGCGTCCTCGGGGGCGGTGAGCACCCCGGCCCGGTAGAAGCAGGCGCTCCGCACCCCGGCCAGCAGGTCCTGGCCCGCGACCTCCACGTTCTTCCCGGCCCCCAGGACCCAGGAGGCCACGCCGTTGTGCGCGTTGCGCGGATCGTGGACCAGCGTGTGCTCGACGCCGACGCCGAACCGGTCGAGCAGCTCGGTCAGGTTGCTGCCGTACTTCTCCTGCTCGTACTCGGCCAGCACGACCAGCCCGCCGCCGTCGCGGACGTACTGCTCGATCGCGTCGAACTCCTCGACGGGGAAGACCGGACTGCCCAGCCCTGTGGTGCGCTCCCACCGGTCGGCGGAGGGATGCGCGATCACCAGCACGTCCCGCGCGCTCAGCAGGACCGGGGTGAGCGGCCCGGTGGTGTGCGCGTCCACGGTGTGGCCCAGCCGGCGCAGCAGCTCGGCGGCCCGCACGTAACCGCTGTCGTCGGGATGTCCGGGATTCATCGTCTCGGCCACGTCTCGCCGGATGGTCCACGACTCGCTGTGAGCCTCGTCGAACAGTACGCGCGGGAGAGCCGTCACGATAAATCCTCCTTTAAGTAAGAGTCAGTAACGGAAAATATACACAACACATGCCGATCTCGATGCATCTCTTACGCTACGAGGGCTTGGAAGGTCGAGATCTCGCGGGGCGGGCCGGCCCCGCCGAGAGCCGGTACGACGGCAGGCCGCGCCGCCTGATCAGCCACTCGGCGACGACGACGTTGGGCAGCCAGCACCGGAACGGCACCACCTGGTAGGCGTTGGTGAACAGAGCGTCGAAGTCGGCGCCCACCTCCGCGAACGGCAGTTGCACCACGATGAGGACGCCCAGCCAGATCCGCAGGATCGGCGCGGCGTAGGTGAAGGCGTAGTTGCGAATCATCCATGCCTGGTGACCGGCCAGGTCACCGCCGCGAATCGCCCGGTAGCCACGCAGTGCGGTGTACGCCCACAGCACGTCCAGTGCGGCGAACCCGAAGAAGCCCACCATTCTGGCCGAGTTGAAGGGGATGAGGATCAACCCGGAGACGGCGCCGACCGCGATCGGCCTGCCCTGCGGTCAAGACGAACGCCAACGGGCGGCGTTTCCGATCGGCGGCAAGGTGGATCTTGCTGGTTTGCCCGCCCCGGGAGCGTCCGAGCAGGGCAGCCTTCAGCCGGAGCTTGCGCCGACGCCGGATGCGTCGCCGTTTCTCTGCTCCTGGATCGTTTGCGCCGTTCTGCTCCTGTTGTCCTTCCCGGTCGCCCCCTTTTCCTCTTCGGCGGCCTTCTCCAGCGCGGCGACAAGATCGTGGCCGAGGTGCATCCCGGCGGCGTCGTGATGAGCCCGCGTGGTGGTGGAGTCCACGCTGACCAGGGATGAGTCCACCTCGCCGCGTTTGGCGGCTTCCGCGATCATCCCCTCCAGCAGGGCTTCGAAGACACCGGCGTCCCTCCACTGCCGGAAGCGGTTGTGGACGGTCGGCCAGGCGCCGAACTCCCTCGGCATCTCCCGCCACTGCCCGCCCGTCCTGAACCGCCAGATCACGCCCTCGAACTGCTGTCGCAGCCGCTCGGGGTACGGGCCGAACCCACCGATCGGCAGGTAAGGCTCAATGAACTCCCACTCTTCGTCTGTCAGCTGGGCTCGCGTCACACAAGACGGCCTACCGGATCAGGCCCGGCCACCAGGGCGAATCCCAAACATTGATCACAACCCGATACGCGCCCTAGACGGTGTCGTCGGTGCGGACCCAGCGGGTGAACGCCGACCACTCCCCCGGCGTGAACACCAACGCCGGACCCGAACGATCCTTACTGTCACGAACACCGACCCGACCACCGGACAGCTTCGCGACCTCCACGCACTCTCCACCGTTGTCACCCGAAAACGACGACTTCACCCACACAGCCACCTCGGTTTCACTAACGGTTTCACCTGAACCGTTGAACACGAACCGCATCCGTTCGACTACTGAATGTAACCCAGTAATGCGATGCTGCACAGGCAAATTCGGAACCCGGCTGTCTGAGCAGGTGACAATGAATCCGGTGAGCGGCTTCTAGCAGAAATACCCCGATGACGAATCCGAGGTCCTCGGGAAGGCGTACCTCAAAATCGAACCGACCTCCGCGGCAAAGGCCCGGGTATATGTCCGGGAATGGCTCGGTGCCGACCATCCGGCGTACGAGAACGTGCGGCTGGCGACGTCCGAGTTGGTGACGAACGCGGTTCTGCACACCAGGCGGAGAGGTCCCGACGAGCTGATAACGCTCACGCTCACCCAGAGGGCGGATTCCCTTCACCTGGAGGTCCTGGACCCGGGTGGCGGCTCCTGGGAGCCCCGGGCGCCCGGAACCGTACCGGCCGACGAGGAGTGCGGACGCGGCCTCGACATCGTCGGCGAGATCTCCCTGCAGCGTTGGGGAGTCCGGGACCAGGGGGATCTCGGCCGTACCGTATGGTGTGCGATCGACCAGGCGCCCGCGTGCGAGTGATCGTGACCATCACCCGCGAAGGGGTCAGGATCAGCGCCCCGGGACAGGCCGGCGTCCTGCTCGGCTTCGACGCCTGGGACGCGTTCCTGCACCGGGTCAGAAAAGGCTGGTTCGATCCGGAAACGGATAACAGGAGAATGCCCGACGGCCGATTCGGACGCGCATCCCACCGCGCTCTCCCAACAGAGAGGGGCCACTACCGGCGGTGACCGCCGGGTCGATATCCCGACGCGTCGATGACATCTTTCGCGTTCGCCGGTCCGGAAATCGCACCGGAGCGGCGGCGTGAGTCACGCGTGCGCCGAAACCGCCTTACAGGGGGTCAGCGCCATTTGCCGACGGTTTCCGTGGCACGACCGATCAGCGGATCGAAGCCGCCACGTCCCGCCTATGCCGTCCGGGGAACGCGACTTGCACAGAACAGGCCGATGTCGTTGTCGGCACCGTTTTCTGAGGTGAACCGCCAACCGGAGGGCGGCGACGGACTCGACCTCGGCGGCGGTGCGCGGGTGGCCGGTGTCCCCGGCCATGCCGCCGTCCACCTGCCGGGTCATCGCGCCCTGCCCACCGGTGACGCCGTAACCAGCGTGGACGGCCCCCGGTCCCCGGCGTGTTCAATCGAGTCGTGCCGCGGCTCGCCCTCCTGGCCCCGGCCCCCTCAAGGCACCCCCGGACGACCACCATGCTCACGCAAAGTATCGAATTCGTGACAAAGGGTAGAAACGGGAGGAAAGGTGCGAATCGCAACATCGTGAAGCTCCAGGGGGGACCATGCCTACACGGAGTACCCGATCCCTTGCTGTCCCGATAGCGGTGCTGCTGGCGGTGACCCTGGTGGGTGGCTGCGGCAGCGGCAGGCCGGCGGCCCCGAAGCTCGAAGCCGCGGTGGCCACGACCGCCCCACCGGCCGCCGCCGTCCCGCCGGGTGCGGAGGCCGGCCAGGAGTGCCCGGTCGGCGTCAACGCCAAGAGGTTCGCCAAGACCCGCTTCGCGCTGCACGCGGGCCTCGCGCTGGGCGCCTTCTACCGCTACATCTACAAACCCCTGCAGAGCGGCGGCTTCAAGGCCGGGGCGGAGAAACGGAAGCGAACCTTCGCCAAGGCCGCCATCGCCGGTCTCTTCGCCATTCACGAACTGAAGGTGGCCAAGCGCTTCGCCCTCGCCAACCCGACCCTGTGCAAGGGCGTCGTAGCGCTCACCAACAGCTTCAGCGGCCTGACCGGCAAGCTGAAGAACGGCACCGCCACCGAGGCCGATCTCCAGGCCGGCAAGGACTCCTTCGCCAAGCTGCAGCAGAACGCCCTGCAGAACGGCTACGACTTCAAGGAGAAGACCGCCATCGTTCCCGGCGCGGGCTGAGCGCGCGTCCGACCGGCAGGTCCTGGAGCCCAGGGCCTGCCAAGCCCCGGCCTCGCCGCCGGTGAAAGGCGTCGTCCCGCGAACTCGCCGACCTCGACGCCCAGACGGCCCGCTTCGGCCACGGCGACCCGTTCACCGGACAGGCGGACGAGACATCGAAGGCACCGCGGTCGTCCCCGGCTTGAAAACGACTTCCAACGGCCATGATCGATAGGGTCACGACATGAGGAGTCAGAGCCGCGACCGTGCCGAGGATGTCCGCGACGCGCTGGCCGCGCACCTGCCCGGCTACCGCGTCGAGACCGTCACGCCGCTCGGTGAGGGCGAGGACAACATCGCATACGAGGTCAACGGCGAGTTGATCGTGCGTTTCAGCAAGGAGCCGGATCCGGTGCGGCGGACCGCGCTCGTGGAGCGCGAGGCCCGTCTCCTCACCGTCGTCGCGGGTTTCTCCCCGGTGCCCGTCCCCGCACCGAGGTTCACGGTCGCGGAGTGGGGCTGCCTCGCCTATCCCAGGCTCCCCGGCCTGCCCCTGCTGAACCTGCCTTCGTCGAAGCGGCAGGCGCACGCTCCGTCGATCGCCGCCACGCTCGGTGGACTGCTCGCCGCGATGCACGCCGTCCCCCTCGGCCTGGTGGCAGGTCTGGTGGAGACGGACGGCTCGCTGCCGCCCGAATGGCTGGACGAGGCGGCGGAGATCCACTCGACGATCATTGATGAGATCCCGTCGGCCCACCGGCGGGCGGTACGGGCCTTTCTGGACACCCCGCCCCCCAAGGGTGGCCACGAGCCGGTCTTCTCGCACAACGACCTGGGGATCGAGCACGTTCTCGTCGACCCCGCCACGGGTTCGGTCACCGGCGTCGTCGACTGGAGCGACGCCGCGATCGTCGACCCGGCCTACGACTTCGGCCTGTTGTACCGAGACCTCGGCCCCGCCCCCCTGGAGATCGCCCTCGGCCGCTACCGGTCCGGTGACACCGCCGCCCTGCGTGAGCGCGCCGTCTTCTACGGCAGATGCGGCTTCTTCGAGGACCTGGCCTACGGCCTCGAAACCGGCCAGGACGCCTACACCGGCAAATCCCTCACCGCTCTGGAGTGGCTCTTCGCCTCGTAGGCGTCCCACTTCACGGTTTCCCGTTCGGAACGCTGGCGGGCATCCCCCGGCAGGGGGCGGGCTCGGTGCGCAGGGGGGAGGCGGGAGTGGTGTGCCGGTGACCGACGCCTTTGGCGGTCGCGGCAGTCGTCTCGCCTCGGACCTCAGATCAGGCCGAGGGCGAGCATCGCGTCGGCGACACGCTTGAAGCCGTCGATGTTGGCGCCGGCCGCGTAGTTGCCCGGCATGCCGTACTCGTCAGCGGTCTTCAGGCAGCGGCTGTGGATGTCCTGCATGATCTCCTGGAGGCGGCGCTCGGAGAACTCGAAGGTCCACGAGTCGCGGCTGGCGTTCTGCTGCATCTCCAGCGCGCTGGTGGCCACACCGCCGGCGTTGGCGGCCTTGCCCGGGCCGAAGGAGACACCGGCCTCCTGGAAGATCCGGATGCCCTCCGGCGTGGTGGGCATGTTGGCGCCCTCGCCGATCGCGATACAGCCGCCGCGCACCAGCGCCTCGGCGTCCTTGCCGGTGATCTCGTTCTGGGTGGCCGACGGCATCGCCACCTCGCACGGCACCTCCCAGATGCTCCGTCCCGCCACGAAGGACACCTCGCCGCCGCGCCGCCTGGCGTAGGCGTCCATCCGCAGGTGCTCGATCTGCTTGATCTGCTTGAGCAGGTCGAGGTCGATGCCCTTGGCGTCGACGACGTATCCCGAGGAGTCGGAACAGGCGACCACCGTGCCGCCGAGCTGCTGTACCTTCTCGATCGCGTACACGGCGACGTTGCCGGAGCCGGAGACGACGACGCGCTTGCCGTCGAAGGACGTGTCGCGGGCCTTGAGCATCTCATCGACGAAGAAGGCGCAACCGTACCCGGTCGCCTCGGTACGGACCTGGGCGCCGCCGTAGCTGAGTCCCTTGCCGGTGATCACCGCGGACTCGTACCGGTTGGTGATGCGCTTGTACTGGCCGAACAGGTAACCGACCTCACGCTGGCCGACGCCGATGTCCCCGGCCGGGACATCGGTGTACTCGCCGATGTGCCGGTAGAGCTCGGTCATGAAGCTCTGGCAGAAGCGCATGATCTCGCGCTGGGAACGGCCCTTGGGGTCGAAGTCCGAGCCGCCCTTGCCTCCTCCGATCGGCAGGCCGGTCAGTCCGTTCTTGAAGATCTGCTCGAAGCCGAGGAACTTGACGATGCCCAGGTAGACCGAGGGGTGGAAACGCAGGCCACCTTTGTAGGGGCCGAGCGCGCTGTTGAACTCGACGCGGAAACCGCGGTTGATGTGCACCTCGCCCTGGTCGTCCTCCCAGGGCACCCGGAAGATGATCTGCCGTTCCGGCTCACAGATCCGTTCAATGATCTTGGATTCGGCGTATTCCGGGTGCTTGCCGAGAACCGGGCCGATGCTCTCCAGCACCTCACGAACAGCCTGGTGGAACTCGATCTCCCCGGGATTGCGACGCAGGACACTGTCGTAAATCGATTCAAGCTTCTCGTGCAACATCGCTTATCTTTCTGGTCGCAAGTCCGCCACTGCGGTCTCGACCTTACGAGACGCGGTTCTCACAACTCATACCGCCCCGCTGTGAGACTTTATTACCTCCTGACTACCCCACGAGAGGGACCCCGGCTCAGCCTGGTGAGGGACGACCTCGCACGTACCCGCCGCCTACCTTCCCGGGTGAGAGACCACCCACACAGGCAGGAAAAACCCATGTTTAGCGACTCCGCCGACTTCCGGCGCGTCTCCTCAGGAGTGTTACTGATCGTCGCCCCGCTGCTCCAGGCGATCGCCGTCATCCTCGACCCCGGGACCTGGGGCGACGACCGCGAGTCGGTCAGCTTCGGCGACAATCCCGCCCTCGCCCAGGTCCAGTCGGTGATGTACCACTGGTCCTACCTGCTGATGGCCGTCGCGGTCCTCGGCCTGCTGCACGTGATGCGCCGCCGCTCGCTGGTCTTCGGCCACATCGTCGGCCCGCTCACCGTCATCGGTTACATCAGCCTGTCGGGCCTGCTCCTGACCGACCCGGTGGAGTGGTGGCTCGGGCAGCGCAACACCCCTGAGCAGACCCAGCGGATCCTCGACGAGATGCTGAACCTGCCCGGGATCGTCTTCGGGTTCCAGATACCCTGGCTGTTCTTCGCCGTCTTCGGCCTGCCCGTCCTGCTGATCGGAGTCTGGCGGGCGGGATTCGCGCACTGGTGGGTGCCGCTCGTGGTCGGCATCGGATACGGCGCCTCGCTGGTGGTCCCGTACGGTCCGGTGACCATCCCGATGTGGATCGCCCCCGCGGTCGCACTGGGCATGCTCGGCGTCAAGATGCTCCGGATGAGCCGCGAGGAGTGGATCTCCTACTACCCGACCGCCGCTCCCGGCCGCACCACGCCGGACTCGTACGCGAACACCACCGCCTGAGCCCGGTCGCGCAGGTGAAGCTTCATCAGCACCCGCGCCACGTGGGTCTTGACCGTGGCCTCACCGACGAAGAGCTCCCCCGCGATCTCGGCGTTGGTCAGGCCACGCGCCAGGGAGCACAGCACCTCCCGCTCTCGCGGGGTGAGGTCGGCCAGCTGCGGCGGGGGGGCGGGTTCGTGGCGTCCGGCGAAGGAGGCGATGACGCGGGTGGTGACGGCCGGATCGAGCAGGGCGTCCCCGGCGACGACGACGCGGATGGCCTCCACGAGCTGCTCGGGCGGCGAGACCTTGAGCAGGAACCCGCTCGTCCCGGCGCGGAGCGCGGCATAGAGGTTCTCGTCGGTGTCGAAGGTCGTCAGGATGACGACCTTCGGCGGGTTCGGCCGGCCCAGCAGCTGCCGCGCGGCGGTGATGCCGTCCATGCGCGGCATCGAGATGTCCATCAGCACGATGTCGGGCTCGGTGCGGCGGGCCACGGCGAGGGCCTCGATCCCGTCGGCGGCCTCGCCCACCACCTCAAGTCCGGGCTCGCTCTCCACGACGAGCTTCAGCCCGGCGCGGACCATCGCCTGGTCGTCGGCGATCACGACGCGGATGTTCACTTCTCCTCCTTGAGGGCGGCTGGACACCTCGTCGAAGGGGCCGAGCGATCGAACGGCCCGTACGCACCGGTACCGAAGGGGAAGGAGAGCCGCCCTGCGGGGAGACTAAAGCCTCGCGACCGTCTTGCCCATAGGACAAAACGCCCGGTCAAGCCGCTCACAAGTGGGACACAAGTCAACGCGTCAGAACCCGGGGAACGAGACACTCCGCATGAGCCTGTTGGCGACCGCGTCATCACACCCGCCGGACGCGCAGAAGTAGATCAGGATGGCGGGCTCGTCATTCCGTTCGACGACCCAGCCGGTGAATTCGAGCTGACCGCCGCGCTGCGGGTCGGCGATCGTCCCCCGCAGGCGCGAGGCGTTCTGCCCGCCCACGCTCAACTGCACGACCTGGGAGAAGACGCTGACCGTTCCGGGGAGCGAGGACTGCAGGGTCTCCTGCAGTTGCTTGGCGCCGCCGAACGGATCGATGGTGGCGAGGGTCTGCGCGTAGAGGCCGGTGGCGTCCTGCGGGGCGTCCTTGATGATCTCGTTCACCGCGGCCCAGTCGGCGGTGACGGGGGTGGCGAACAGCGCGCGGAACTGCTCCACCTTCGGCGAGGCCACCACGAACACGTCGGCGTGCGGCTCAAGGGTCCAGGTCCCGGGGTGCTGGAAGGCGACCGGCACCGCGGAGGAGCCCGCGTACGCCACCCAGGTGTCGCCTCCGCGCAGGAACGTCGCGAGCACCGCCACCAGCGCGACGATCGCCGTGATCGCCACGGCCGCGCCGATGAGAATGCCCTTCCTGCCGGACGGGCGCCTCGTGGGCCCCTTCCGCTGCCCCGACATCTCAGTCGTCTCCGGCGCCGTCGGCGGCGGGGGAGCCTGCGCGAGCCGGTACGGCTGCCCGGCGCCGCTGATCGCGTCACGCAGCTCGGCGACGAACTGGCCGCAGGTCTCGTAGCGCTGCTCGGGCGACTTGGCCAGGGCCCGCATCATCACGCCGTCGACCTCAAGGGGCAGCTCGGGGCGGAGCGTGGTGAGCGGCGTGGGCGTCTCGGCGAGATGCGCCCACAGCAGGGCGATCTCATTGTCACGTTGGAAGGGCAGCCGCCCGGACAGGGCCTCGTAGACCACGCAGGCCAGGCCGTACTGGTCGCAGCGGCCGTCGATGTGCTCCTTGTTGATCTGCTCGGGCGACATGTAGCGGGGGGTGCCGATGAACTGGTTGGTCTGGGTCAGCCCGGAGATCGAGGTGCGGTGCTTGGTGATGCCGAAGTCGGTGAGGTAGGCGTGATCGCCGTCGGCGTGACCGGCGATCAGGATGTTGGCGGGCTTGACGTCGCGGTGGACCAGGTCGTGGGCGTGCGCGGTGTCGAGCGCGGCGGCCACCTGGGCGAAGATCCGGCTGACCTGGCTGACCGGCATCGGCCCTCGGTCGTAGAAGAGCTTGCGCAGGTCGGGGCCGTCGACGTAACGCATCGCGATGTAGAGGGTGCCGTCGTCGGCGCTGTCGGCCTCGTAGATCGGGATGATGTTGGGATGGTCGATGCTCGCGACCGTGCGTGACTCCAGCACGAAGCGCTGGCGGAACCTGTCGTCCTCACCGAGAAGCGGGTTGAGGATCTTCAGTGCCACCCTGCGGTTGAGCCTGGGGTCGATCGCGAGGTAGACCACGGCCATGCCACCCTTGCCGATGATGTCCTCGACCTGGTAGCCGGCCACTTCCTGGCCGATGAGCGCCCTGTCGTTCATGGACATCACGTCTTGGCCGGCTGGCCGCAGTAGCCGCAGAAGCTGTGGGCGGGGCCCAGTCGCATGCCGCAACCCGTGCAGTATCTCTGCACCACCGTCTCCCCGGGTTTCGTGCCCGGCGCCGTGCCGGCGCCCGGGGTCGTGTCGTGACCCGGATCGCGTGCCACCAGCACCGGCTGACCGGGCGTGGTGGAGGAGATCTTGGGCAACGCCGGGAAGGAGCGGCCGACGACGACCGTGGAGTCGGCCTGCTCCGCGAAGGCCGGTCGCGGTGGTGCCGGTGGCGAGGCCGGGGGCCGGGGCTCCTCGGCCGGGCTCGGCTCGGGCTCGGGGTCCTGTGATCCGCGGCGCCAGAGCAGGATCGCGATCGCCAGCACGACCAGCACCAGCAGACCGCCGCCGACGAGGAACGGCCACAGGGGCGTGCTCCTGGGCAGGTCGGTGGAGGCGGCCGCCCTCTTGGTGGCCTCGTCTTCCGCGGTGCCCCGCTTGGACTGTGACGTCTTCAGGTGCGCCGCCGCCACGACGTGGCCGGGGTAGAGTTCCAGCACGCGCTGGAAGGCGGGGACGGCGTCGCCGTAGTAATGGGTGTGGAAGCGGGTCAGCGCCTGCTCGAAGGCGGCGTCGATCGAACCCCTGGCGGCCACGACGTCCGCCTCGGCCAGGGCCTTGGTGATCTCGCGGATGCCGATCATCCGGGCGTCCTTGCCGCCGCCGATCAGCATGCCGACGACCTCGCCCTTCTTGTCCTCGATCACCGGGCCGCCGAGCAGGCCCTTGTCGATCAGGGCCCCCAGCTTCTCCGGCTCGTTGACCTTGTTCTCCGGGTCCTTGAACTGCCGGCCGCTCTCTCCCGCGCCGCCCGCCCGCAGGTGGGCGATGTCGACGGTCTCCGGGAGGTTCGCGGCGGGCCGCCCGGTGAACCCCGCGACCGCCACCGGCGAACCTTCCTTGGCGGGCACCACGGCGGCGAGCGGGGCGGTCGGCAGACCCGCGCTCCCGTCGGCGCGGCCGACGGGACTCAGCACCGCGGGACTGTCGGGCTTGTCGCCGACACGGACGATCTCGGCCTTGAACCCCTCCTTGTCGGGGGGAGAGATGTTGGGGAAGACCGTGATCTCGGTGGTGACGTCGATGATGCAGGTGGCGGTGGGCCGCTTGGGCGGGTAACACTCCTGCAGGTGGTGGTTGAGCCGGTCGTCCTTGAGCTTGTGCCGCTCGAAGTCCTCGGGGATCTTGACCTTGTGGTGCGCGGCGAAGATCTTGTTGGCGGCGTAGACCCGGACATCGCGGTCTGTCGTGACCACCCGGGTGAGGGTGACCATGCCGCCGTCGGGGTTGATCACGGTGCCGGTGCCGCTGCCGATCGGCACCTTGTAGGAACGCTCCACATGGATCAGCTCGCCGATGTGGTCGAGCAGCGTGATGTCGACCCGCGCCGTCGCCTCGATCCTGACCACCGCGGGGGTCACCAGGTCGGTGATCCCGCTGGGATGATCGTGAGCCAGGGCGGGAACCACCCCGGCGATCGCCAAGCAGAGCCCGCCGAGCACCGCCAGCGCCGAACCGAACCGCCGCATCGCCACTCCCTACAGGGGATAGGACCAGGGTCGCAAACGGGGGTGAATATGTGAACCGTCCAGGCCCGCAGGGCTTGACTTTCTTTCCGTCATCACCAATAAAAGGCCATGAGCGGGGTATCTCTGCCCCGCTTCACCCACCCGTCTTGCGGCCTATCGTCACGCCCACGCCCCGTCGCGGACAGTTACGCAAAGTCTAATCCCGGCGGCCCCTCCGGCGCGACCACGTATACCGACCGAAGATCACTCCAGAGCGGCCCGGCCCTTTCGACCTCGGATCCCTCGATCTCCGTACTTCACGGAGCCGTCAGGTCACGGTTCGCCCATCGGTGGGCGCCCTGGCCGACGGCGGCGTGGACGGCGCGGGCGATGCGGGCGCCCCAGGTGGAGCGGGGACCGCCGAAGAGTTCTCCGGCACCTGGGGGGGCACGCTCGGGGACGGCCACGCAGACGGCGTCGGAGGCGGTGCCGGTGCAGGGGAAACCGGCCTCCAGCAGCGCCTGGGTCTTCGCCTCGGTCACCGTCATGACCGCGTTGACCAGGGCGGCGTCGCTCATCGCGACCGGGACGACGACGGCGATGTTGATCGTTCCCGGCAGGAACATGGGGGCCAGCTCGGGGTCGGCGGCGCCCTCCGGGGCGGCGGCCCACGTGGGGACGCGCAGGCCGACGGTCGCCACGACCTCCACTCCCCCGTCGTGAGCCCGGGTGAAGTGCTCGACCGAGGCCGCGGTGAGCATGCCGACCCCGTGGCCCGGCGGAGCGAGCTCCCGGAGGTGGTCCACCGGGTCCATCCGCGAGTATCCGGCGACCACCTGCGCGTTGAGCACCCAGGCGGCCGGGCCGATGCCGCCGCCGACCATCGCCGAGGAGATCGCCCGCCAGCCGGGACCGAACTCCCACAGCAACGAGGCCAGCCGCGCGCCGTCCTCGTCGCGGTGGCTCAGTCTCGGTGCCGCTCCGTGTATCGGTGATGCTCCGTGTATCGGTGATGCTCCGTGTATCGGTGATGCTCCGTGCGAACCTCGGATCCGCTCCGGGAGCTCCGGGACGTCCGGCCGAACCTCGGATCCGCTCACGAACGCCTCCCGACGATTCCCCGCCCCGCTCAAGGACGCTCCAGATGGACCTCGGGCCTGCCGCCGGGACCGGCCGCGACACGCACACGGGCGTCGAAGTGCTCGCCGATCAGCTCGCCCGTCAGCACCTCGGCCGGGGTGCCCGAGGCGGCCACCCGTCCTCCGGAGAGCAGCGTCATCGAGTCGGCGTACTGACCCGCCAGGCTCAGGTCGTGGAGCGTCGTGACGACGGTGAGCCCGTCGGCCAGCCTGAGCCGGTCCACGAGTTCCAGCACCTGCTGCTGGTGTCCCAGATCGAGGGCCGTGGTGGGCTCGTCGAGCAGGAGCACCCGGGCTTGCTGGACCAGCGCCCTGGCGAGCACGACACGCTGGCGCTCGCCACCGGACAGGTGGGCGAGCGGGCGGGCGGCGAGGGGTGACAGGTCCAGCCGGTCCAGCACCGACACGGTCACCTCGCGGTCGTGACGGCTCTCGCGGCCCAGGTAGGGGATGTACGGGGTGCGGCCGAGCAGGGCGTAGTCGAACACGGTCATGTCGGGCGGCAGCGCCGGGGACTGCGGGGCGTAGGCGAGCAGCCCCGCCCGCTCCCTCACCTTGAGCCGCCGCAGCGGCACGTCGTCGACGAGCACCTCTCCCTCGAAGGGCAGCACCCCCACCAGGGCCCGCAGCAACGTGGACTTGCCCGCGCCGTTGGCACCGATGACGGCCAGCCAGCCGCCGGTCCGTACGTCGAGCTCGACGCCGGACAGCACCGCGTGCCGGTCCAGCACGACCGACAGGTCCCTCACCACCAGGTGACTCACCGCCTCCCCCCTCCGTCTCTCCCTCTCGCGCGGGTCACGGCCGCGCGCCCACCGTGCGGGCGTAACCGCGTCCTCCGGTCCCGGGGCGCGTACGCGCTCCTGGTCTCGGCTCCGCGACGCGCGCGCCGCCTCATGTCCCGGCTCCCCTCACACCCGTCATGGCTCGTCTCCGCGGGGCACACGTGCCGCCTCATGTCTCGGCCCTGCGGGTCACGCGCAGCACGGCCACGAAGAACGGCGCGCCGACGAACGCGGTCACCACCCCGATGGGAAGCTCGGCGGGGGCGAGCACGGTCCTGGCGATCAGGTCGGCGAGGACGAGGAAGGCGGCCCCGCCGATGAGCGAGACCGGCAGCACGATCCGGTACGACGACCCGGCGAGGCGACGGACCACGTGCGGCACGACGATGCCGACGAAGCCGATCAGCCCGCTGACCGCGACGGCCGCCGCGGTGGCGAGGGAGGCGGCGAGCAGCACGACGAGGCGGACACGGGCCGCGTTCAGGCCGAGGGTGACCGCCTCGTCGTCGCCGACCGAGAGCACGTCGAGGAGCCTGCCGTGAAACAGCATGACCACCACGGAGACGACGGCGTACGGGACGACGAGCGTGACCTGGCTCCAGCCGCCGCCGACGTCGCCGAGGATCCAGGAGTAGACCCGCTGGAGCTCCTCCACCTTGAGCTGCTGCAGGAACGTCTGGACGGCGGTGAGGAAGGAGGTGACCGCGACGCCCGCGAGTACCAGCGTCGCGGTGCCGCCGCCCCGGCCCGCCGCGCTGCCCAGCGCGTAGGCGAGCAGCACGCCGCCGACGGCCCCGGTGAAGGCCGCGGCGGGGATACCGATCGACTCGACGTCGCCGCCGATGAAGACGATCGCCGCCGTGGTCGTGAGACCGGCGCCCGCGGCGGCTCCCAGCAGGTAGGGATCGGCGAGCGGGTTGCGGAAGACGCCCTGGTATCCGGCTCCCGCGATGGCCAGCAGTCCACCGACGATCGCGGCGAGCAGGACCCTGGGCAGCCGCAGCTCGGCCAGCAGGCCCAGCTCGATCGGGGCGAGTCCCGAGTCCACCGAGACGAACGGCAGCCAGTCGAGCAGCTGGAGCATCACGCTGGTCGGCGCGATGTCCGCCGCGCCGACCAGCAGCCCGGCGAGCATGCTCGCCAGGAGCACTCCCATGGCCGCGAGCGCCACCAGCGGGCTCAGCCTGGCCGCCTGCCTCCCCCGGGCACCGCCCTTCCCAGCCGTGCCGGTGCCGACGTTCGCACCGGTGTCCGTGCTCACGCTCGTGCCGGCGTCGGGGGCGGCGTTCGTGGTCGTCTCGATGTCTGTACCGATACCGGGGTCCATGCCCGCGTTCGTCGTGACGCGGAGGTCCGTGTCGGCTGAAGGCGGCGACCCGGAGGCCGCGTCGCCGGGACTCACCGGAGGTCCGGGGCGCGGCCCTCGTCCTTCGAGGCGGTGAGGAGGCATCTGTCGTTTCCTCCTGACACCGGTCAGCCCGCCACCTTCTGGACGGCGTCGCCGATCTGCTCGGCGAGGTCGATGACACGCGGCCCCCAACGGGAGGCGATGTCGTCGTCGAGGAGGATGACCCGGTCGTTCTTGACGGCGGAGAGCTTGGACCAGCCGGGACGCTTGGCGAGGGTGTCCCTGGACTGGGCGCAGCACTTGGTGTCGGCCAGGAAGACGAGGTCGGGGTCGGCCTGGGCGACGAACTCGGCGGAGAGTTTGGGATAGCCGCCGGCCGGGTCGGGAGCCTCGTCGGCGATGTTCGTCATGCCGAACAGTCCGTAGATCTGACCGAGGAAGGTGTCAGAGGTGACCGAATAGGGGGTGGTATCCAGCTCGTGGTAGTAAGTGAGCTTCGCGTCCTTCGGTGCGGCGGCGGTGATCTCGTCGAGCCGCTTCCTCATCCGGCCGGCGAGTCCGGCGGCCCCGTCGCTGTTGCCGGTGGCCGCGCCGAGGTCGGTGATCTGGTCGTAGGCCTCGTCGAACGTGGTCACGGCGGGCTCCAGCAGCACGGGGACACCGACCTTGCCCAGCTCGGCCACGACGTTGTCGATGTCATTGGCGACCACGACCAGGTCGGGTTTCCTGTTGAGGATCGCCTCCATGTTCGGCTTGAAACCGGACAGTTCGCTCGTCGGCGCCTCGGCGGGATAGTCGGACTGGTCGTCCGCCGCCAAGACCTGCGGTCCGGCACCGATCGCGAACAGGCTCTCGGTGGCGCTTGGCGACAGCGAGACGATCCGCTCGGGTCTCTTGGGGACGACGACGGGGCCGTTGCCCGCCTCGACGGTGACGGGGAAACCCGCCGAGGAATCGACGGCCGGGGGCGGAGCCGAGGAACTCTGGCTGCATCCGGCCAGGGTCAGCGCGACGAACAGGGCACCGGCGAGGGCGCTGCGTACGGGCCTCACACGAGGTCCTTTCAGTTGCCGGAACCGAGAGACCCAGGAGAGACGGGTCGCCCTTTTCCACGAGGGGTTACGTCGACGCGGCGGAGGCGACCTGGCTCGACCCCTGGGGGCCATGACAGTTGCGGGACAGCGCCGGACTCACACCGGACTTCGCTCACGCTGCGTCAGACGAACGGTATCAATTCCCCTGAACGTTCTTCGAGGGTCCCCGGGCGTCGAGGCCCCCCGGCGCACCCCCGCCGCCGAACCGCACTCCAGCCGACCGCTCTTTGGCGCACCTCTCCGGCGCGCCCCTCGGTGAACCGTTCCTCGGCCGCTTCGGCGGAACCGCCCTCGGCCGAGTCGCACCTGGGCAAGGCCGTCGCCCTCTGCGGCCACACTCCCCGGTGCCGCCCCTCCTCAGCCGAACTGCTCCTCGGCCGCGGCGATGATCTCCTGCAGGCGCAGACCGTGCGCGGCGTCCAGAGGGTGGCCGCCGCCGCGCCGGACGGTACTCGTGAACTCGGTGAGCATCAGGGAGAAGATGTCGGAGCCCAGCCGGGTGCCGTCGAGGGACTCCCTGCCGAGGCGCCCGTAGATCTCGACCTCGGACGGCGGGTTCTCACCCGGCACGCTCATGCACAGCGACGCCTCACTGACCGCGCCGGTCTCGTGCTCAAGCAGCAGGCCGACCCAGCCCAGCGGGTTGCCGTGCGCCCGGACCCCGACGACCCTGCCGAGCGCCGCGTCCAGCATGTCGATCATGTGCGGCCCGACGTCGAGGATCGCGCCGCGCTCCAGACGCCAGGAGGTCGCGAAGGCCCCGCCGAGCATCGCCCCCGAGACGTTGGCCGCCCGCCCGCCGAACGGCTCGATCGCCGACACCCTGGCGAGGAAGGCACGGGTGGCGGGTGAGTAGCGCCAGGTGAGGACCATCTGTGAGGCCACTCCCGCCTCGGCGACCGCCTCGGCCAGCCGCCGGGCCCCGTCCAGGTCGGCGGCGAGCGGCTTCTCCAGCAGCAGCGCCTTGCCCGCCTTGGCGGCGCGTACCCCGAGTTCCGCCTGCACGGCGGGCGGCACCGAGAACGCGACCGCCTCGCAGTTGTCGAAGAGTTCCTCGATCCGCTCGAAGACCGGGGCACCGAACCTCGCCGCGGCCTCGGGACGGCGAGCCCACACTCCCGCCAGACGCGTGTTCGGACCAGCCGCCAGCATCGGCGCGTGCACCATCTCGGCCCATGGTCCGGCGCCGACCAGACCCACAGATAACGTCACTAATCCAGTTTCGCACGCTCCCCCCACCCTGATCGCGTACTCCGAAGGGTGTGCCATGCCCGTCGCCTATGAGCCGCCGCCGACCGGCACAGGTCGTACCGGCATGATGGTGGGCATCATGAATCAGATGACTCTGCTGCGACACGGCGAGACCGAATGGAGCCGGAGCGGCCGGCATACCGGACTCACCGACATGCCGCTGACCCCCAAGGGTGAGGACCAGGCGCGGGCGCTCGCCCCGCTGATCACGGACCTGACGTTCGACCTGGCCCTGGTGAGCCCGGCCGGTCGTGCGCGGAACACCGCCGAGCTGGCCGGGATCAAGAACTACGAGACCGAGCCCGACCTGTGGGAGTGGGACTACGGCGGCTACGAGGGCATCACCACCCCGAAGATCCGTGAGGGTCGGCCCGGCTGGTATCTGTGGCGTGACGGCGTCCTCCCCGGCGGCGCCGAGCACCCCGGCGAGAGCGCGGAGCAGGTGGGCGCCCGCGCCGACCGGGTGATCGCCCGCGCCATGGCCGTGGAGGGTGACGTGGTCCTGGTCGCCCACGGGCACTTCCTGCGGGTCCTGTGCGCCCGCTGGCTCAGGCTGTCCCCGCGGGACGGGCGGCTCTTCCGGCTGGACACGGGGACCTACTCCCGGCTCGGCTTCGAGCACGGCGAGCCGGTGATCCTCACCTGGAACGCCCCCGTCTGACCTCTGCGACCGCCGGGCCGAGCGCCGTCACGTCGTCGGGACGGAGGTCTCGGTCAGGCGGCGGCGGCAGGCTGAGGTCCACGGCCGGTCAGCCATTCGAGGACCTTGCGATGACCGTGGCAGGCATCCTCGAAGTGACCCCAGCGCCAGTAACGCGGCTGGTCGCGCACTCCGGTGACCCATGTGCGGTAGGACACCGGAGTGGACGCACCTTCCCCTGTGACCGCCGAGGCGACGCCGTAAGTGCGGATCACGACGCGCCCGCCTGGCGCGAACAGCACGTCGTCGGCCACCGGATACAAGGTCATCTGGTCGAGCACGGTTTGAGCCCCCAATCACTGTGATCTCAAACTCTTCCGTGCCGATCCACTCCTCCGGTTACGTCATCGGCGCGTCGCGGTTAACCCGGCTGCCCCGATGTAAAAACGGTGTTACACCGTTAAGCCGTCGAACTCCCCATCCTTCACCCCGAGCACCAGGGCGCGAATCTCGTCCCGCGTGTAGATCAGGGCAGGCCCTTCGGGAAAACGCGAGTTGCGGACCGCGATGCTGCCATCCGTCAGTTCGGCCAGTTCGACGCAGTTACCCGTCGAGTTGCTGTAGCGGCTCTTGCGCCAGCTGGCCCCGGCAAGGTCAGTGGCGGGCATGCCGTTGTAGGTCTGCTTCATTTACATCTCTCTGAGAAGGTCGCCGAGGATCTCGGCGGTGCCCCCGGGCGTGGTGCTTTCCACGCACAACTGCTCCATGGCCGTGAGGTACGGGTCGATATCCTCACTCTTGTCCAGGTAGAGGGCACCCCAGAGCTGCTCGACATAGACGACGTCCGACAGGTCGGACTCGGGAAACCTCAAGATGCTGAACGCACCACCCTCGGCCGCGTGCATGCCGAATCGGAAGGGCATCACCTGAAGGGTGATGTTGGGAAGCGCGGACACCTCCAGCAGGTGCTGGAGTTGTTCACGCATGATTTCCTTACCTCCGATGGGACGCCTCAGGGCCGCCTCGTCGATGACCGCCCACAACCGGGGGCCGTCCTTCTTCGTCAGGCGATCCTGCCGCTGCATGCGCATATGCACACGACGCTCGATCTCCGCCTCCGGCACGTCCGGGTAGCCCAACCGGATCACGGTGCGCGCGTAGGCGGACGTCTGAAGCAGGCCGGGAACGAACTGCACCTCGTAGGTGCGGATCATGTTCGTCGCCTCCTCCAGCCCCACGTAGGTGGTGAACCAGTTCGGCAACAGATCGCCGTACTTGTGCCACCAGCCCGGGGTGTTCGCCTCGCGGACCATCTCCAGCAGGCCGCGCCGTTCTGCGTCGTCGAGCACGCCGTACAGGGTGAGCAGGTCTTCCACGTCACGTGTCTTGAAACCGACGCGGCCGAGTTCCATGCGGCTGATCTTGGACTCCGAGGCGCGGATGTGAAATCCCGCGGCCTCACGGGTGAGCCCCTTCTCCTCACGCAACCGGCGCAGACTCGCGCCGAGCATGATTCGCCGAACGGTGGAACCGGTACCGGGCGGATCCATGGACACGTGGTGCTCCTCGCTCGCTTTCCTGATCGACAGTCTGTCACTTCATGGCCTAAGAATCCTTGGCCACGACCAAGATCCCCTTTCGTCCGGAATCACCCAATCAGAGGTAACGGTAGCGGTTGCACAGACCTTATGCACGTGCATTCGCCCTTGCACCTGCACGGGAGTTTGCACCATGATGACGGCTGTGCAGTCCGCCCAAACCGCGCCCCCCCAAGCGTCAACGTCATGGACGGCTCTCGACTGGTGGCCCCCCGCCGGCTGGTGGCCCGATTCCGCGCGTGATCTTCTTCCCAGGTCCCCGGTAGCCATGGCCAGCGCCACGTTCGTCCTCCCGCCACAGGCCGAGTCCGTCCACTCCGCCCGCAACTTCGCGACAGGCACCCTCACCGGCTGGCACCTCGCCGAGCTGGGCGAGAACATGGAGCTGGTGGTCTCGGAGCTGGCGACCAACGCCCTCAAGCACGGCCTGAGACTCGCCGAGTCACGCGCCAGGGAGCCGATCCGGCTCTCCCTGCTCCGGCGGGGCGGGCTGGTCACCTGCACGCTCAACGACCCGGGAGCCGGCTTTCCCGCGCTCCGCGACCCCTGCTCCCTTGAGATCGGCGGCCTCGGACTGCACATCGTCGAGTCGCTGAGTCTCCGATGGGGCTGGGCACCGCTCGCCCCGTACGGCAAGATCGTGTGGGCCGTCCTTCGGACGGGCCAGCGTGAAGAGCCCGATCCCTCCGACCGCCCGTAGTCCCCTTTTCCTTCCCTCTCCCCAGGCAGCCCCCCGGACGTCCTCGGGTCTGCCCACCCCCCGGAGGCCAGGGCCTGCCCTGGCGCCGACGACCCTCTCCGCTCCCCGAGCCTCTACCGACCCTCCCGGACGGCGCCGTCCCTTCCCTTCCTCACAAGGCGCCGACCGGTCCCGGGGCCGCCGCCTCTCCCCTCACGCGGCCCCGGGACCGGTCAGATCCGGGCGGAGAGCTTTATAACGCATCGCATTCTGCGCGGTAGATGCCGTCAGAGATGCCCTCTGCATTACCGTGGATGTTCATGGCTCACGGAGAGTCCCCGCGCGAGATTCCTGAGAGAGCTGCGAGATGGACGATCACCTGCTCGGCTGGTTGAAAACCCTCGACGAAGAACGGCTCGCCCGAGTTCTGGCCAACCGGCTGGACGCCATCGCCCCACCGTGGCCACGCCGCCTGGACACCCTGGCGCAGCGGCTGGGCAACGGGTTCGCGGTGATGGAGGTCATGCGGGGCCTGCCGCTGCCCTCGCTGGAGGTGGCGCAGGCCTCACTGGCCCTCGGTGAGCGGGCCGGGCCTGACACGCTGGCCCGGTTCATGGGCGTGCCCGAGGCCGAGGTGACCCCCTGGCTCGACCTGCTGTTCGACCACGCGCTGGCGTGGCCGGACGCCGAGGGCCGCATCCTCGTGGCCGAGGGGGTCGCCCGGTGGTGGACGGCGCCCTGCGGGCTCGGCGACCCGATTTTCCACTACCTGAACTCCTGGACGGTCAGCGCCGACGCGCTGCGCGCACTGGCCAGGGCCCTCGGCCTTCCGCAAGGTCCCAAGCGGCGCACGATCACCAGGGTGGCCGAGACCCTCTCCGACCCGGAGCGGGTGACCGCGCTGCTGGAGAAGGCTCCGGAGGGCACGAGACGGCTGCTGGAGGAGTTCGCCTGGGACGGCCCGGTCCGCGACGTGGACGGCGGCAGGTTCGTGGTGCCCGGCTCTCCCGAGAAGTGGGCGGCCGACCACGGTCTGCTCTTCCGGCCCAGCTGGAACATGGCCGAGATGCCTCGCGAGGTGGCGCTCGCACTGCGCGGCCCCGACTACCACCCTCCCTTCACCCCTGTCCCGCCCGACCTCGCCACCATCCCCGTCGACCCCGAGGCGGTCGACCACCTGATGACGCTCGCCGCTCCGCACGTGGTGGAGCGCTGCGCGGCCATGCTGGAGAACACCGCGAAGTTCCCGCTGCCGCTGCTCAAGGCGGGCGGGGTCGGGGTGCGCGAGGTCCGGCGGGTGGCCAAGGACACCGGCTGCGACGAGGACGAGACCCGGTTGCTGCTCGAGGTGTGCGCGGTGGCCCGGCTGCTCGCCTGGGACGAGTCCGCCGGCGGGCTGGTGCCCACGGAGAAGTTCGACCGCTGGCGGCTGGACGACGCCGCCGCCAGGCTCAGGGTGCTGCTGTCGGCGTGGTGGCGGATGGAGCGTTCGTCACTGCGGAAGATCGACGGCAAGTACGGCACGGTGCTCGGCGACGACCCGGCAGGGGCCCTGGTCGCCCGCGCCCGCCGGGCGCTGCTCGGTGTGCTGGCCCGGCTGCCCGCCAACACCGCCTGCACCGACCTGGCGGGACTGGTCAGGTCCGCGCACTGGCACGCGCCGCTGCTCGACCGGGCACTGCTCGCCGAGTGCGCCCCCGCCGTACTGGAGGAGGCCCGTGTTCTCGGGCTGGTCGCCCTCGACACGATCACCGACCTCGGCCGGGCGATGGCCGGCCTTGACGCCTTCCCCGGCGACGAGATCGACGACTCCTCGCCCATCGTGGAGAACGACCCCGTGCTGGTCGAGTGCTCCACCCGGGCGCTCGCCAGCGTGCGGCGGAGCGCGCTCTTCGGTGCCGACCTCACCGCCGTGGTGACCGGCCCGCCCGCCGGCGAGCTCGCCGAACTGCTCGACCGGGCCGCCGAACGCGAGTCGCGAGGCGCGGCCTCGGTGTGGCGGTTCACCCCGGCCAGCGTGCGCCGGGCCATGGACTCCGGTTACACCGCGGAGAGCCTGCTGGCGGACCTCGCGGAGGTGGGGGCGGTGCCGCAGCCCCTCGACTACCTGATCCACGACGTGGCCAGGCGGCACGGCGAGGTCACCGTGACCACGGTCGCCTGCATCGTGCAGGCCTCCGACCCGGTGCTGCTGGCCGAGATCGCCGGGCACCGGCGGCTGGGCAGGCTGGGCCTGCGGCTGCTCGCCCCGACCGTGCTGGCCAGCTCGCAGCCCGCCGACAAGACCCTGGCGGCGCTGAGGGAGAACGGTTACGCGCCGGTGCCGATCGAGGACACCGGCGAGATCACCATCCGCAGGGCCCGCGTCGAGGAACCGCGCAACGGGCGGCTCATCCTGCTTCCCGGGGGCAGGGTCGCCGAGTTCGAGCAGCCTCCGTACCCGCTGGTGGAACCACCTCCCGATCCGCGTGAGCATGCCCAGCGCCTGCTCGTCGCCGAGGGCGAGGCGTCCCAGTCCGCCGGCAGGACGTGGGCGGTCATCGGCCGGATGGCCTCCCGGTTGCCGACCGCCCAGCAGTCGCTGCTCGGCTTCGTCGTCGATCGTGGCGTACGGGCGGCGATCACCCTGACCGACGGCCTGACCGCCACCATCAGCCACGGCGAGCTGCGCAGTGGCGTGCTCGACGCGTGGTGCGAGGAGGCGGGCGACTACCTGGAGTTCCCGCTGGCCGACATCGTGGAAGTCCGCGGCACCTACGCCTGAGACGACTACAGCTTCTTCGCCTTGGCGAGGTCGGTGTTGAGCTGCTCCAGCACGTCGGCGTACCCCTGGTAGCTGTAACGCTCCTCGGCGTGCCACTGGTAGACCTGTCCCGCCTTGACCGCGGGCAGTCCGGCGAAGGTCGGCTTCTTCTTCATCTCCTCGGGCCGCATCGACTGGGAGCGGGCGTCCACCAGGATCACGTCCGCCGCGTAGGTGTCGGCGTTCTCCCAGCTCAGGGTCTGCCAGTAACCGCCTTCGTCGACCTTCTCCGGCACCACGACGTCCAGGCCCAGCTCCTTGAAGTAGCGAACGTCCGCGTGCGCCTCGGGGTTGGCCACCCACATCGCCTCCGGCCCGCCCGCCATGACCATGACCTTCAGGCTCTTGTTCTCCGGGGTGGCGAGCGCGGCGGAGGCGGCGTCGAACCTGGCCTTGGCGGTGGCCACCTCGGGGGCGTCGAGATCCGCGCCGAGGGCGGCGGCGACCTGCCCGTACCTCTCAATGATCTTGGGCACCGACATCCCGGTCTGGTTGACGCCGAGGGTGGGGGCGACCTGCTCGATGGTGGCGGCGGACTTCTCCGGCACGTACCACAGGGTGTCCTCGGCGTACATGCCGCTGACCAGCAGGTCCGGCTGCAGGGAGATGTACTTCTCGACGTTGAACTCGTCCCACACGTTGCCGAGGGACTCCACCTTGGTGATGTCGACATCACCGACCTGGGGATCCTTCGTACCGTCCTTGAGCCGGTGCGGCCCGAAGACCGCGATGGGCCTGACACCGAAGTCCCACAGCGCCGCGGCGGCGCCGACCTGGGCGACGACCCGGGCCGGGCGGGCGGGCGCCTCGATCTTCTTCCCACGGTCGTCGGTGAAGGTCCAGGGCCCCGCCGAGGGGGAGGCCGCAGCCGACGGGCCGCCCGTCGCAGCGGTCGTCTCCGTTTCGCTCCCACAGGCGGCCAGGACGAACACGAGACCGAGGCCCGCCGCCATGAATCCCCGTCGGGGCAGGACAGATCGGGACATTTTTCACTCCAATGGATAGGCTTACCTAAATTGACTTCTGCATTAGATTAGCCTTACCTAAGGATTACCGAGGAAGAGGGGGTCTGGTGAGCAGGGCCGGTGTGACCATGGCCGCGTCCGAGACGCCCGGGAAACCGGACGGGTCGCGTCACGGGCGAGCGGGAGGGCCACGCGGGCGCCCGATGACGCTGACGACCGGACTGCTGGTGGGGCTGGCCGCGCTGGCAGGGCTGGCGATGGTCAGCATCGCGGTGGGATCGCGTTCGGTCCCGCTGTCCACGGTCCTGGACGCGCTGCTCGCACCCGACGGCTCCCCCGACCACACGGTCATCAGGGAGCTT
>Ga0233377_1000037_pt1 | contig 97898 bp, 85 predicted proteins | sample ElkDunMinimDraft_6_FD_191540 | JGI IMG/M metagenome (GOLD analysis project Ga0233377, IMG submission 191540) | Fecal eukaryotic communites from dung pellets of Tule Elk in California, USA - Elk Dung E36 | ecosystem: Host-associated > Mammals > Digestive system > Large intestine > Fecal | place...
CTCCAACCGCAACGGCGCCTGGGGGACGGCCAACGTCGACATCTCCGCCTTCGCCGGGCAGAGCGTCCGGATCCTGGTCGAGGCCGCCGACGCCTCGGGCGCCTCCCTGGTCGAGGCCGGGGTGGACAACGTCAAGATCACTCAGCAACCCTGACCCTTCCTCGGGGCGCCCCCGCCGGGGGCGTCCCGAGTCCGGTGACCTTCCCTCGCCGGAAATCCTGAAAATCCAGGAACGCTGGGAACGCCGGATCGCGCAGGCGTGTGCGAGAGCGAAGACGCCAGGAGGGATCGGGGGGAGGCGGGCCCGCGGGGCGCCGGGGCTCAGACGCGGCAGATCAGCTCGCCGTGGAGCAGCGACAGCCAGCCGTCGGGCTCCGCGGCCCAGGACCGCCATCCCTCGGAGATGCGGTGCAGGTCCTCCCGGGTGGCGGCGCCCGAGGCGAGCGCCTGGCGGGCCATGTCCGACTCCAGGACCCGGTCGGCCCACATGCCTCCCCACCACACGCGGTCGTCGGGGGTGGCGAAGCACCAGGCGGAGGAGGTGGCCGAGACGTCGGTGAACCCCGCCGCGTGCGCCCACGACAGCAGCCGTCGTCCCGCGTCGGGCTCGCCGCCGTTCGCCCTCGCCACCCTCTGGTACAGCTCCAGCCACTCGTCCAGTGCGGGCGTCTCGGGAAACCACGTGAACGTGGCGTAGTCGCTGTCGCGCACCGCGACGATCCCGCCCGGCACGCAGACCCGCCGCATCTCGCGCAGCGCCTGGACCGGGTCGCCGACGTGCTGCAGCACCTGGTGGGCGTGGACGACGTCGAAGGTGTCGTCGGGGAACTCCAGCGCGTGCACGTCCGCCACGGCGAACGTGATGTCGGAGCGTCCGCGCCGCTCCGCCTCCGCGCGGGCCGGCCCGAGCGCCTTCTCGGTGATGTCGACCGCGGTGACCGCGCCGGGCGCGATCCGCTCCGCCAGGTCGGCCGTGATGGTGCCCGGTCCGCAGCCCACGTCCAGCAGTGTCATGCCGGGCCTCAGATGCGGCAGGAGGTGGGCCGCCGAGTTCTCCGCCGTCCGCCACCTGTGGGACCTGAGCACGGACTCGTGATGGCCGTGCGTGTAGACGGCGTCCTTGCCTGTCATGGAGATCCTCCCCTTGTCGGCGATCCGGTCGGACCGTAGCACGAGTCTCATATTTCAAGAAAAATAGTCTCATTATATGGTCATCGTGGCTTGGCATCGCTCCGGCGCGCGTCGTTGCCGAGAGGACTCCACACGCGGGCCGGAGGTCCGCCGACATGGTGGGGGCCGGGTCAGGTCGACAAACGGAAGTCCAGGTCGGGGACGATCTCGGCGACGTCCATCTGGGCTTTCTGCAGCCTGCCCGAGTGATCCCAGTTCATCGCCTGCCAGCGGGTGAACTGGTCGAGGACCCACATCCCCGACTGGCGGCTGCCGTTGCCCGACTTGCCGTTGCCGCCGAAGGGCAGGTGGGCCTCCGCGCCCGAGGTGGAGTTGTTGACACTGACCATGCCCGCGCCGATGCCCTCGCGGAAGCGGAACGCCGACGCCGGATCGGTGGTGTAGACGGAGGAGGAGAGCCCGTAGCCGGGGAGATTGGCCAGGTCGACGGCCTCCTCCAGCGTGCTGAAAGTCGTCACGCCGACGATGGGGCCGAAGGTCTCCTCCGAAAAGAGCCGGTCGCCGGGGCGGACGCCGTCCACGACCACCGGGTGGTAGTAGAGGCCGCCCTCCCCGGTGAAGTCGCCGCGCGGGTTGTCCGGGGTGATGCGGCCGGCGGGGCCGGAGACGACCGTGTGGTGCGGCTGGATCCAGCCCAGATACTCCTCGTAGCGCGCGGCGAACCTCCGGTCGAGCAGCGGCCCGCACAGCACGTCCCCCGCGGGGTCGCCGATCGCGGCCCCGGCCACGGCGCGTGCGTAGCGGCCGAGGAACTCCTCGTGGACACTCTCGTGCACGATCACCGTGCCGAGCGACGTGCAACGCTGCCCGGCGGTGCCGAAGCCCGCGAACAGCGCGCCCTCCACGGCCAGGTCGAGGTCGGCGTCCGGCATGACCACCATCGGGTTCTTGCCGCCCAGTTCCAGGCACGGGGACTGCAGGTGGCGTCCGCACAACTCGCCGACGCGGCGGCCCACCTCGGTGGAGCCGGTGAACCCGACCTTGTGCACCGTGCCCTCCGCCAGAGCCGCCTCCAGTCCCTCGAACGTCGAGGCGCCGTCGGCGAGAACCAGGTTCAGCACGCCGTCGGGCAACCCCGCCGCGGCGAACAGCCGGTAGAGCGCGTGCGCGGAGGCCGCCGCGTACTCGGCGGGCTTCCACACCACCGCGTTGCCGCACAGCAGGGCCGGGACCAGATACCACGACGGCACCGCGACGGGGAAGTTGCCCGCCGTGATCACCGCGGCCACCCCCACCGGGACCCGGAAGGTGAACAGGTTCTTGTCCGGCATCTCCGAGGGGACCGTCTGCCCGTACAGCCGCCTGCCCTCGCCGAGGAAGAAGTCGCACGTATCGACGATCTCGCGCACCTCGCCCAGCGCCTCGGCGTAGGGCTTGCCGATCTCGCGGGTGACGAGACGGGCCAGCTCCTCGGCGTTCGCCTCCACCAGGCGCCCGATCGAGGCGATCACCCGTCCCCGCACGGGCGCGGGAACCCGCGCCCACTCCCGCTGCGCGGCGGCGGCCGTGCGGCACGCGAAGGAGAACGTGCTCGCGTCGGCCAGCCGGACCCGCGCGACCACCTCGTCCACGCGAGCCGGGTTGACCGACTCGTAGGCCGCGCCGTTGGACGTTTCTTTTCCGCCGATGACAGAGACGATCTCGCTGGTCATCCTCGACCTCCCGGTGTGGACCATGACCGCATTCTCCCCGTGAGAGGGGAGGCCGTCACATCGGCGGGAGGCCGTTCGCGACCGCTCCTCGCGCCGGGCCGCCCGCCTCGCCGTCATCGGGCCACGCGCAGGCCGGCGGAACCCGTACGCGGCCTGTGCGGCCCCGCGGAGGCCGGCTCCGGCCATCCGGCGGAGCCGGGCACGCACCTTTGTCAGAGCATGTGGAAGTCGGCGAAGTCGAAGCCCGGTGACACGACGCAGCTCACCAGCACGCCCTCGTCACCGGCGGGACGGGCGGCCTGCCAGGTGCCTCCGGGCACCAGGGCCTGGAGGACCTGCCCGTCCTCCACCAGGGGCCCCAGGGTTACGGTCTTTGAGGGCTGACCCTCGTGGCCGCCGAGGACCAGCCTCAGCGGGCCGCCCCGGTGCCAGAACCACACCTCGTCGGAGGTGACCACATGTGGACGCGACTCCTCGCCGGGCTCCAGCAGGAAGTAGATCCCGGTGGCGGTGGCCCGCGTACCGGAGTACCCGGGTGGGGTGAGGTCGACGGAGGTCTTCCAGGTCTCCCGGAACCAGCCGCCCTCAGGGTGTGGCAGCAGGTCGAGGGTCTCGGCGAGCGGAGGCCGCGAAGAGGTCGTCACCGCACTGATTCTAGGGACTTCCAGGGACGCGGTCCGCCGGATGTGCCGGGGGAGGGCGGCTCCGTCGGGGCGTGGTTCCGCTGGACGCGCCGTGGGCCGGCTGCGGGGAGGGCGGTTTCTTCGGGAGCGCGGTTTTGGCGGATGTGCTGCGGGACGGCCGTCGCGGACGGGTCCGGATTTGTCGGCGGGATTGGCTAGGTTCGGTCCGTGATCGAACGGTGGAACCGAGATCAGGTGCTGGCGCTCGCGCCCGACGCCTCATCCAAGAAAGCGGCCCAGGGCGTTTCCTCCCCCGGCAAGTGGTCGGGACACGGGGTGACCGCCGACGCGGTGTGGGGCGAGTGCGCGGGCAGCGGCTCCAAGCCCTACCGGGCGTGTGTCGACCTGTCGGAGCCCGCTTATCGGTGCAGCTGCCCCAGCAGGAAGTTCCCGTGCAAACACGCCCTCGGCCTGCTGCTGCTGTGGTCGGCCGACGGTGTCCCCGCAGCCGAGGAGCCCGCCGACTGGGTGGCCGAGTGGCTCGAAGGCAGGCGCGGCCGCGCGGTCAAGGCGGCGGGGGCGGGGGCGGCCCGCGCGGCCAAGGCCGCCGAGCCCGGTGTCGCCGACGGGCGCCGGGCCGCGCAGCGCGAGCAGCGGGTGACCGCGGGGCTGTCGGATCTGGAGCGCTGGCTCGCCGACCAGGTCAGGCAGGGCATCGCGAAGTCGCGGCGCCACGATCAGTGGGACGACCTGGTCAAACGCCTGATCGACGCCCAGGCGCCCGCCGTCGCGGGTTCGCTGTCGCGCCTCGGTGCCGTGCTGGACGGCGATGACTGGCCCGCACGTCTCCTCAGCGAGTACGCGCTGCTGCACCTGCTCTGCGTGGCCCACCGCGGCCTTTCCCTCCCGGCCGGCGACGGCTCCGAGACCCGTTCCCGCGCGACGGACGGCGAGGAGGTGCGCGGGAAGGCGGCTCCCGTGGGGCTTCTCGAAAGGGTGCGCGACCGGATCGGCTTCCCGACGGCGAAGGAGGAGGTGCTCGCCCGCGGCGCCACCGTACGCGACCTGTGGGACGTGCTGGGACGGCGCGACGAGGAGCACGACCGGCTGATCGCGCGCCGGGTCTGGCTTCGCGGGCGCGCGACGGGCCGCGCGGCGCTGGTGCTCTCGTTCGCCCCGGCAGGGCAGGCCCTCGACGCCTCGCTCGTCACCGGCACGACCATCGACGCCGACCTGGCGTTCTATCCGGGATCCGCTCCGCTGCGCGCGGTGGTCGCAGCCCGTCACGACCCCGCTCACCGCGATCCCGGTCGTGATGACCACGTTCGCGATGGTCCCGCCCTTCACGACGCCGCCCGTGACCAGGTCGCCACGGCGGGGCCGCCGCCCGGCCTCACCGTCGAGCAGGCTCTCGACGAGGTGGCCGAGGCCCTGGCGGGAGACCCCTGGCTCGACTCCTGGCCGCTCGTGCTTGAGGGGGTGACCCCCGCGGGCAGCGGTTCGCGGCTCCTGACCGGACCCTCCGGCGGGCTGCCTCTCCACCCGTCCGCGGGCACCCCGTGGCGGCTGGTCGCCACCTCGGGCGGTCACCCGCTGACCGTCGCCGCCGAATGGACCCCGAGGGGGCTGCGTCCCCTCACGACCTGGGACGAGGAGGGCAGGGTGATCGTCCTGTGAGCACCTCCGCCGAATGGGAGGACCTGGTGTCCGCCGCGCTCGTCGGGACCGACCGGCGCCCTCTGCCGGGTCAGGAGGCGAGCGAGGTCGAGCTGCTCGGGCGCGCGGCCGTGCACACGCTGCGGATGCGCGCGGGGCGGCGGCCGGTCGCCCCGGGCGAACGACCGGCCGTCGCGGCGCCCGAGGAGCAGCCCGAGGTCTCGCGGGCCGCGGGGGAGCGGCTCTCCCGCATCCTCGGCGGGGAGCAGCCGAGGATGCTCACCGAGTGGCTGGAGACCGCGGCCGCGCGCGGATACCGCCTCTCGCCACACCTGCTGCCCGAGCTTCTCGACCACGCGGCCAAGGACCGGTCGATCCGTCCGCACCTCGGCGTCCTCGCGGGAAACCGCGGACGCTGGCTGGCCGGGCTGAACCCCGAGTGGGCCTTCCTGCTGGAGGAGGTCACCGGGGTCGCCCCCACCGGCTCCGACGAGGTCTCCGAAGTCTGGGAGTTCGGCACCTTCGGTGACCGCCGCGTCCACCTGGGAGCACTGCGGGCGACCGACCCGGCCAAGGCGAGGGAGCTGCTCGCCGCCGGCTGGGAGAAGGAGACCGCCGACGACAGAGCGGCGTTCCTTGAGGTTCTCGTCACCGGGCTCTCACCCGATGACGAGCCGTTCCTGGAGGCCGCGCTCGACGACCGCCGCCGCGAGGTGCGCAACCAGGCCGCCGACCTGCTCACCCGGCTTCCCGGATCGCGCCTGGCCCTGCGCATGGCCGAACGGGTCGCCCGCTATGTCTCCGTCTCCGGCGGCGAGATCCACGTCACCCCGCCGGTGGCCTGCGACAGCACCATGGAGCGCGACGGCATCCGGGCGAAACCGCCCAGGGGGACCGGCGAGCGGAGCTGGTGGCTGCATCAGGCCGTGGCCCGCACCCCGCTCGGCGTCTGGCCCCTGCTGCTCGGACGACCGCCCCGCGACCTGGTCCGGATGAAGATCGTCGACTGGGGTCGCGAGCTCATGACCGGCTGGGTCAGGGCCTCCGTCATCCAGGGTGACCCCGAGTGGGCGCTGGAGCTCTTCGCCTGGGATCCGCTCGCCGATCTGCTGGCCGCGCTGCCCCGTGACAAGCAGGAGGTCGTCGCGGCCGACTTCGTCCGGCGGCACGGCCTGGACGGTCAGCTGATCATGGTCCTCGGCGGGGCCGCCGCCCCCTGGGGCCCCGTCCTCGCCACGGCCGTCCTCCAGAAGATCATCGACGTTTCCGGCACCCAGCCGTGGAACCTCGGGGAGCTGGCCAGGCTCGCCGGTGAACGCATCGACCCCACCCTGCACGAGATGGCCGGGCGTCTCTCGCCGGAGCCCCACATCCAGGAGGTCGCCGCCCTCCTGCGTTTCCGTGACGACATGTTGAAGGAGCTCAGACAGTGACAACGGTTCTGCGGGCCCACGCCGAAGACCAGTACGCCGAGGAGCTGGCGATCCTGGCCAAGGGCGACGATCGCGCCCGCCCGCCGGGCTGGAAGCTGTCGCCCTGGGCGGTGACCACCTACGTCCTGGGCGACGGTGACCAGATCACCCCCAAGTACATCGGGCCGCGGCGCATCGTCGAGGTGGCGGTGGCGACGCTCGCCACCGACCGTGCGCTGCTGCTGCTCGGCGTGCCCGGCACCGCCAAGACCTGGCTGTCCGAGCACCTGGCCGCCGCGATCAGCGGTGACTCCACCCTCCTGGTGCAGGGGACGGCGGGCACCGCCGAGGAGGCCGTCCGCTACGGCTGGAACTACGCCAGGCTGCTCGCCGAGGGCCCGTCCATGGAGGCGCTCACGCCGAGTCCGGTGATGCGGGCGATGGCCGAGGGGCGGCTCGCCCGCGTGGAGGAGCTGACCCGCATGCCCTCCGACGTCCAGGACGCGCTGATCACCGTCCTGTCGGAGAAGACGCTGCCGATCCCCGAGCTCAACCGGGAGGTCCAGGCCACGCGTGGTTTCAACATCATCGCCACCGCCAACGACCGTGACCGGGGCGTCAACGACCTGTCGAGCGCGCTGCGCCGCAGGTTCAACACGGTCGTGCTGCCGGTCCCCGCCACCGCGGAGGAGGAGGTGGACATCGTCTCCCGGCGGGTCGGCCAGCTCGGCCGTTCCCTGGAGCTGCCCGAGACCCTCACCGGCCTGGAGGAGGTCCGCCGCGTCGTCACGGTCTTCAGGGAGCTGCGCACCGGTGTCACCGAGGACGGCCGCACCAAGGTCAAGTCCCCCAGCGGAACGCTCAGCACCGCCGAGGCCATCTCCGTCCTCACCAACGGCATCGCCCTGGCCGCCCACTTCGGCGACGGGGTGCTCCGCGCCTCCGACGTGGCCTCGGGCATCGTCGGCGCCGTGATCCAGGACCCGGTCTCCGACCGCGTCGTCTGGCGCGAATACCTGGAGACCGTAGTGCGCGAGCGCCAGGACTGGCGCGACTTCTACCGGGCCTGCCGTGACGCGGGCTGAGGCGGCGGTGTTCCCCGAGACGGGCGTGTTCCCGGTCTCCGCGCAGGCGATGCCGCCGGTCGCGCCTCCCCCGCCGGGCGGGGGACGCCGATGAGCGTCTCCGTGCTGGGAATCCGGCACCACGGCCCGGGGTCGGCGCGGTCCCTGCGCGACGAGCTCGAACGCCTCAAGCCGGACGTCGTTCTCATCGAGGGCCCGCCCGAGGCGGACGAGCTGGTCAGGCTGGCCCACGACCCCGACCTGCGGCCGCCGGTGGCGTTGCTCGCCCACGTGCCGGGTGAGCCGTCCAGGGCCGCGTTCTGGCCGTTCGCGGTGTTCTCGCCCGAGTGGCAGGCGATCCGCCACGCCGTCGCGGCGGACATCCCGGTCCGCTTCTGCGACCTGCCGGCCGTGCACGCCCTCGCCTCCCGTCCCGGCGAGCCCGGTGACGCCGGGCCGGGGGAGCCCCGGCCGGGGGAGGCGCCGGAGGGCGCCGGAGCGCGAGGACCGGACGCCAAGGTCCCCGACCCCCGTGACGAAGCGGCCCACGACGCTGAGACGGACGGCGGCACGGACGGCGAGGCGGGCGCCGCCGCCCCGGAGGCCGTACGGATCGATCCGATCGGGACTCTCGCCCGCGCCGCCGGGTACGACGACCCGGAGCGGTGGTGGGAGGACGCGGTCGAGCACCGTGGCGACACCCCGTTCCACATGATCGCCGAGGCGATGGAGGCCGTCCGCGAGGGGCACGTCGCCGACGCGTACGAGGCACGGCGCGAGGCCTTCATGCGGCGCACGATCCGCAAGGCGGTGAGGGACGGGTTCGAGCGGATCGCCGTGGTCTGCGGGGCCTGGCACGTCCCCGCGCTGGTGGGAACGTCGCGTCAGGGCGCGCCCTGGGGAGCCGGGCTGCCCACGACGAAGGCCGACGACGCGCTGCTCAGGGGGCTGCCCAAGGTCAAGGCCGAGATGACCTGGGTGCCGTGGACGTACGGGCGGCTGGCCACCTGGAGCGGGTACGGCGCGGGAGTGGTCTCCCCTGGCTGGTACGACCACCTGTTCGCCTCCCCCGACCGGCCGGTCGAGCGGTGGCTGACCGGGGCGGCCGGGGTGCTCCGCGAGGAGGACCTGCCGGTCTCCTCGGCGCACGTCATCGAGGCGGTCAGGCTCGCGGAGAGCCTGGCCGTGCTCAGGGGACGGCCGTTGGCGGGGCTGGCCGAGGTCACCGAGGCGGTCAGGGCGGTGCTGTGCGAGGGCGACGACCTGCCGGTCGAGCTGATCCAGCGGCGCATGGTCGTGGGGGAGCGGCTCGGCAGGGTGCCCGACGACACCCCGATGGTCCCTCTCCAGCGTCACCTGCGCGAGGAGCAGCGGCGGGTGAGGCTCAAGCCTGAGGCGCTCGACCGGGAGTACGACCTCGACCTGCGCAAACCTCTCGACCTGGAGCGCAGCAGGCTGCTGCACCGTCTGCGCCTGCTCGGTGTCGGCTGGGGCACCCCCCAGGAGAGCCGGGGCAAGGGCACCTTCCGCGAGTCGTGGTCGCTCGCCTGGCGGCCCGAGTTCGACATCGACCTGATCGAGGCGAGCTCCTGGGGCACGACCGTCCCGGCCGCCGCCGCCGCGCGCGTCCGAGACCTCGCCGACGGGGGAGTGGCACCCGGCACGGCCTCCCGGGGCGGTGCCTCCGGCGGTGCGGCCGGTCCGGGAGGTGGTGTCCCGGGGACGGCCGTTCCAGGGACGGCCGGCCCGGGAGGCGGCGGGCGGGGCGGGGCCGGTGGACCCGGTGGCGGTGCGCCGGGCGGTGTCACGCTGGCCGGGCTCACCGGGCTGGTGGAGCGCTGCCTGGTCGCCGACCTGCCGGAAGCGCTGCCGTACGTGCTCGACGCCCTCTCGGCGCGGGCCGCTCTCGACAACGACGTCACGCACCTGATGGACGCGCTCCCGGCGATGGTCCGCGCCCAGCGCTACGGTGACGTGCGCGGCACTCCGGCCGCCGGCCTGGCCACCATCGTGGAGGCGATGCTCACCCGGATCTGCGTCGGCCTCGGCGGCGCCGTCACCGGTCTCGACGACGACGCCGCCCGCGACCTGATCCGGCACGTCGACGCCGTCCACGCCGCCGTCGCCCTGCTCGACACCGGCCCCGCACGCCCGGACGACGCCGGACTCCCCGGTGGTGCCTCGGGGGAGTCCGGAAGGTTCGGGGAGCAAGCGCCACGGGGGCGGTGGCTGGTGGCGCTGCGCGGAGCCTGTGGCCGCGCCGACCTGCACGGGCTCATCGAGGGGCGGCTCACCAGAATCCTGCTGGACGCCGCCGACCTCGACACGGCCGAGGTCGGACGGCGGATGTCGCGGGCGATGTCGGCGGGGCACCCGCCGGCCAGGGCGGCCGCCTGGGTCGAGGGATTCCTGTCGGGAGGCGGGCTGCTGCTCGTGCACGACCCCCGGCTGCTCGGGCTGATCGACGAGTGGCTCACAGGGCTCGCCCCCGAGACCTTCGTCGACGTGCTCCCCCTGCTCCGCAGGACGTTCGGCGCCTTCGCCGCCCCGGAGCGGCGCTCGATCGGCTCGCGGGTCCGCTCCCTGGGCGCGGGCACCGGCGAGCACGCGCCGGACACGGAGGACTTCGACGAGGAGCGCGCGGCGGCGGCCGTGCGGACCGTGCTCACGATTCTGGGACCGGCGATTTCTGGAAGGACGGACGGCGCCGATGGATGAGAGACTCCGCCGCTGGCGAATGGTCCTGGGCGGCGACGCGGACGGCACGGGGTGCTCCCTCACCGGGACCGACGCCCAGATGGACGGCGCGCTGGCCGCTCTGTACAACGGCGGCGGCGAGGGATCCGAACGGAGCGGTGGCCTGGGCGCCTCCGCGCCCAGGGTGGCGCGCTGGCTGGGCGACATCCGCTCCTACTTCCCCTCGACCGTCGTCCAGGTCATGCAGAAGGACGCCGTCGAGCGACTGAACCTGACCCGGCTGCTGATGGAGCCGGAGATGCTGGAGGCGGTCGAGCCGGACGTCCACATGGTCGGCACCCTCCTCTCGCTCAACCGGGTGATGCCGGAGAAGGCGCGCGAGTCGGCCAGGGCTCTGGTCCGCAAGGTCGTCTCCGAGCTGGAGCGGAAACTGGTGCAGAGGACGAAGACCGCGGTGACCGGCGCCCTGGACCGCTCGGCGAGGACCCATCGGCCCAAGCGGGTCGCCGACATCGACTGGGACCGCACGATCCGGGTCAATCTGAAGAACTACCTGCCCGAGCGCAACACGGTGATCCCGTCCAGGCTCGTCGGTTACGGCAGGCGGCAGCGGGCGGTCCAGCGCGAGGTCGTGCTCTGCATCGACCAGAGCGGGTCGATGGCCGCCTCCGTCGTCTATTCGAGCGTCTTCGGCGCGGTGCTCGCCTCGATGAGCTCGCTGAGGACCTCGCTGGTCGTCTTCGACACGGCGGTCGTCGATCTCACCGACCAGCTCCACGACCCGGTGGAGCTGCTGTTCGGCACCCAGCTCGGCGGCGGCACCGACATCAACCGGGCCATCGCCTACAGCCAGGGGCTCATCACCCGGCCCAACGACTCGATCTTCATCCTGATCAGCGACCTCTACGAGGGCGGCGTACGGGAGGAGATGCTCCGCAGGGTCGCCCAGATGACCGCGTCCGGTGTCCAGGTGATCGTGCTGCTCGCGCTCTCGGACGAGGGCGCGCCTTTCTACGACCACGACAACGCCGCGGCGCTCGCGGCCATGGGGGTGCCCGCCTTCGCCTGCACTCCCGACGCCTTCCCCGACCTGATGGCCGCGGCGATCGAGCGCCGCGACATCGGTCAGTGGGCCGAGCGCAGGCTGGAGCGCACCGCCACCTGATCACGTCCCGGCGTGGGCGGGCCCCCGTGGCCCTACCGCCCTCGCCGGGATGTCAGGGGACGCCCCGGCTCGTCACTCGCGGCCCGAGACCTTCGGGACCCGGACCGGGACGGCTCGCTCGTGACGCGATCCACGGCGTGAGCGGCGCGGGCCGGGTCGTGGCGAGGTCAGGGCGTGAGGGGGAGCAGTTGTTTGAGGGAGTCGCGCAGCGGCTCGCTTATCGGGATCGGCCGCAGCGTGGCCGGGTCGAGCCTGACCTGGACGCGGCGGCCCTCGGCGTGCACGACGGTGTGGTCGGCCGACAACACGCGGAAGCCGTACACCACGCTGGTGGTGCCCATGTGCTCCAGCCAGAAGTGCACCGCGGCCTCGCCCGCGGTGTTGATCGGTATGTGGTAGGTGATGGAGAACTCGCGTACCACGAAGAAGATCTCGGAGAAGTGTGACCGGGCGGGGTCGAAGGGCCACCCCCGCTCGGCCCAGTAGTCGAACAGTGCCCGTTCGAGAAGCAGGACGTAGCGGGCGTTGTGGACGACGCCCATCGCGTCGAGGTCGTCGAAGTGGATCTGAACGGGCTGGATGTGCCCGCTCCGCAGGACGGTCGTCATATCAAGTCTCCGGGAGGACGCCAGGGTCGATCGAGAGGGAACGGAGCCGTTCGAGGACGGCCGTGCGTGCGAACCGGTAGCTGTGCTCGCGTTTGAGCAGGTGGGTGTGGACGATCACGACCGAGCCGAGTGCCTCGATCTCGAAGGCGAGCTGGGCGGGATCGGTGCCGGGCCGCAGGTCGCCCAGCTCGATCGCCAGCTCACCGAGCCGGGTCAGCATGTTCATCCAGTCGCCGATGGCTTCGGCGACGGCGTCGCGGACCGGACCGGGGCGGTCGTCGAGCTCGCCGTCGACGGCGCCGAAGAAGCAGCCGCCGGGAAGGTGTCTCGCGCGGTAGAAGTCGATGCGGCGCTCGTGCAGGGTCCACAGCCTGCGTACCCCTCGAGGGCCGCGCAGGGCGGGCTCGATGATGTGCTCGACCCACTGCTTCCTGGCGTGTTCCACGATCGCGAGTTGAAGCGATTGTTTGTCGGGCCAATGAGTGAAAAGTCCGGACTTGCTTACGCCGAGGGGCGCGGTCAGCCGAGCGAGTGACAGGCCGTCGAGCCCTTCGACCGAGGCAAGCCGGACGGCGGCGTCGAGGACCGTCCGGCGAGTGCGCTCTCCGCGCTGGAGACGTCCGTCGATCATGTCTGGAACCCTAGCAAACAATATGACCGAACGATCGTTAATATTCTTTTCCGCTTCCCGCTGGACCTGGTCTCCCGCGTCGTGGATACCGGGTGGAATTGACGTGAAACGGTATGAGGTGCCCGGCCTGGCCCTCGCGTCGGTGGACATCGGTCCTACGACCAAGGGCCGATGCTTGCCGCCGCGCGCCGGTCGTATCGTCAACCTATGACCACCGTGCTGACCGACAAGCCGCCCGCAGGGATATTCGCCCGGAGTCACCGCGCCCTCACGGTCGGGATGGTGGCCCTCATCTTCCTGGCCGCCTTCGAGTATCTCGCGGTGGCCACCGCCATGCCGGTCGTGGCCGAGGAACTGGACGGTCACGCGCTGTACGGGCTGGCGTTCAGCGGGGCACTGGCGGCCGGGGTGGTCGCGACGGTGCTGGGCGGGTGGTGGGGTGACCGCGCGGGGCCGGTCGCGCCCCTCTGGACCGGCGTGACGATCTTCGCCGTCGGACTGGTCGTCGCCGGTGTGGCGCCGACGATGGACGTTTTCATCGTGGGCCGGTTCGTGCAGGGATTCGGCGCGGGCATCCTGCAGGTCTCGATGTATGTGCTGGTCTCGCGGTCCTACCCGGCGGAGCTCCATCCCCGGGTGTTCGGGATCTTCGCGACCGCCTGGGTGGTGCCCTCCATGGTGGGACCCGTGATCACCGGCGTCGTGGTGGAGAACGTGGGCTGGCGCTGGGTCTTCATCGGCGTGATGGGAATTCTCCTCCCGGCGGCGCTGCTGCTCTGGCACGGGCTGGCCTCCGCGCCGATGGTGAAGCCGGAAAAGCGGGGAGAGCCGGAAAAGGCCGAGACGGAACCGGTGCCGCTGCCGGGGGCCGGCACCAGATCGGTGATGGAGCCACTGCGGGGAACCGGTGCGGGCGCGGCGGTGCCAGGGACGGGCACGGGAGCGGCGACCGAGCCGGGGGTGGCGACGGAAAGGCCGTCCGGCGCCCGGTCCTCGATCGTGCGCCGGCTGGGATGGGCGCTGCTCGTCGCGGCAGGGGCCGCGCTCATGCAGTACGGCGCGTCGGCGCTCACGGGGAGCGGTGGGACGGCGCGTGGCACCGGATTCGTCCTGCTCGCCGCCGGCCTGGCCATGCTGATCGCGGCGCTGCCCCGGTTGCTCCCCCCGGGAACCCTGCGCGCGGCCCGTGGCCTGGCCTCGGTGATCTCCCTGCGAGGAGTCGCGGCGGGCGCGGCCATCGGCGGCGAGGCCTTCCTGCCGCTGATGCTGAACCAGGAGCGCGGCCTGTCGCTGACGATGGCCGGGCTCACCCTGACCGGTGGTGCGCTGAGCTGGTCGTTCGGGTCCTGGTTGGTGGGCCGTAAGCGGTTCGACCGGGTTGTGGTGCTGCGTTCTGGCTCGATGATGATCGCCACGGGCCTCGCGCTGATGGGCCTGACCGTCTTCGCCGTCGTTCCGGTCGCCACCGCCTTCCTCGGTGAGATCGTTCTGGGCTTTGGCATGGGCATCGTCTACCCGACGCTTTCCGTGCTCGTCCTGGAGCTGTCGCCCCCGGGGCAGGAGGGGAAGAACAGTGCGTCGCTCGGCGTCGCCGAGTCGGTCTATACAGTCGTCGCGGTAGCGATCACCGGAGGGCTCCTGGCGGCGCTGGGCGCCTCGGTCGCCGTCTACGTGCTCTGCTTCGGGCTGACGGCGCTGATGGCGGCCACCGGGGCACTCGTCGCCGGCCGGGTCCTGCCCAGGACGTGATGTCTGCCCGTCTCTCCCCATCCTTCGTCCCGAACCCCTCTCCGCGTCCGACGGCTTCGGCGGAGTGACCACGTGCGGTGTGAGTCTCTCCACATCCCGCCACCGAATCCCCCTCCGTGCCGGAGGCGTTCACCAGGCTCCGTGGCACCATGGGAAGAACGCCGTTCTTCGTGGTGTTGAGGGGGAGTCCCGCCTTCGGGCGGGATTCGTGTTTCCTGAGCCCGGCTTCTCCGGGTGCGGAAAGTCGCCGGAGTCCGAGGTTCTTCGGGCTCGGAGAGATCGAGGAATCCATGCCGCGTATCCGTGAGCTTGAGGTGTTTCGGCTGATATTGCCGTACGGCAGGCGACCGGAGAGCATCCTCGTCCGGCTCACCGACTATGGCGGCATGACCGGATGGGGCGAGGTCGTCGACGCCGACCCCAAGACCTGGGTCGCGCTGGAGGAAGGGCTCGCGCAGGCACTGATCGGCGTCGACTGGGAGCATCCCGACGAGCTGGGTTCGGTTCCCGGGGGGTCGGCCGCCGACATGGCCTGCTGGGATCTGTGGACGAAGATGCGCGGCGTGCCGCTGGCCCACGCGCTGGGCGGCACCCGCACCTCCCTCATGGCCACCGTCAGGATCGGCGCGGAGCGCAACCTGGAGAGCCTGGTCGCGCGGGTGAACCGGCACGTCTGCGCCGGGTACGCCCACGTCACCCTGGACGTTCACCCAGGCTGGGACATCGAGCCGCTGCGCGCCGTCCGCCAGGCGTACCCGGCGCTGGGCATCGGCGTCGACGCCCGCGGCGCCTACACCGACATCGACGCCCTTGAGGCGCTGGACGCCTACACGCTCTCCGTCATCGAACGTCCCTTCGCCGGTCCGGCGAGTCTCGGCGACCACGCCGACCTGCAGGAGCGCGTCGCCGCCCCGGTGCTCCTCGAGGTCTCCTCGGCCGAGCAGCTGGACGAGGCGGTCACCGCGAGGGCGGGCCGGGCGCTGCTGCTCCGTCCCGCGGCGCTCGGCTCCCTGCGCGAGGTGCGGCGGGTGCACGACCGCGCGGTGCGCGCCGGATGGCAGATCGCCTGCGCGGGAGGAAAGGGCGCCGGGCTGGCCCGCGCGGCCACCGTCGCCGCGGCCAGCCTGCCCGGCTGCGGTCTGCCCTGCGACGTGGCCGAGCCGCCGCGCAGCGCGCAGATCGTCGCCCCGCCGGTCGGCGCCTCGGGCGGCGTGGTGGCCGTGCCGTTCACTCAGGCCGGCCTCGGCCACCGCATCGACGAGGACCGGGTCCGCCGCCTGTCCAAGGAGTCCTACCTGGCGTGACGCGCCCCCGCCCGGTGTGCGGGACGGAGTGTCGGCTCGCCATGTGATGGCCGAGGGCCCGGTGGCGGCTCGTGCGGGAGGCCGACCGCCCCGCGGCCGTCGCCAGGAGAGTCATCGCCCGCAGAGCCATCGCCCGGAGAGTCGTCGTCCGCAGACGGGCCGTCCCTCGCTCAGCCGCAGCCTTCGGTGATTCCCTGGGGAGCGGTCGGGTCCGGTTTCTCCGTGGCCCTCGTCCCCGGGAGGGAGGCGCGGGTGGACGTGGCCTGGGAGGTGCGGGTGGTGGGCCCTCGCTCAGCCGTGGCCTTCGGGGTGGCGCCGGGGGCCGCGGTGGCGGGGAGAGGGCGCCGGGTGACGACCGAGGCGCGCAGGGCCTTCGCGGTGACCGTACGGATCCTGGCCCAGTCGGGACGGCCGGTGTTGATCAGCGGTGGGACGAACTGGACGCTGGTCACCTTGGCGTTCTTGACCTTCAATGCCAGCGGGATCAGATGCTCCAGCATCGGGCGCGGGATGTCGGTCCGCAGTAGTTCCTTGGTGGCGAGCGCGACCTGGTTGAACCGGGACAGTACGGTCGCCGGGTCCGACTGGGAGAGCAGCGCGCCCAGCACGCAACGCTGGCGTCCCATCCGGGTGTAGTCATCGCTGTTGGTGCGCGAGCGGGCGAACCACATCGCGTCGGCGCCGCGCAGTCTGCGGGTTCCGGCCTTGACCAGCCCTTCGTCGTACCTGCCGAAGACCACGTCCTGGGGAACCGTGAGCGTCACGCCCCCGATCGCGTCGATCAGCCGGGCGAACCCCCACATGTTGACCAGGGCGTACCAGTCGATCCTCAGGCCGAGCGTGTAACCGACCGTGTCGACGAGCGTCTTGGTGCCCTGGTTCGTACGGCCCCCGAAGACCTCCGGATGAGAGTCGGCGTACTCCCAGACCGCGAAGAGCAGGTCCTCGCGCGAGCCGTCGGGGTTGGCCGGGAGCCGGAACCCGTCGGGGAATCGTCTCGCCATGGGGGAGCCGGGGACGAAGCGGACGTTCTCCAGGTTGCGCGGCAGGCTCAGCAGCACGGTGTCGCCGGACGTGACGTCCACGCTGGCCACGTTGATGCTGTCGGTCCGCACGCCCGCCCGGTGGGTGTCGGCGTCGCCGCCGAGCAGCAGGATGTTCACCCGGTCGCGGCCCGCCCAGGGCTCCTCCTCGCGGCCGTTCCCCTCGCTCGCGGGACGCGGTGCGGACGGGGCGTTGAAGACGTCGTCCAGCGCCGACTGCGAGACCGCCGCGTACTGTCCGACCAGGCCGAACGGCAGGAGTACGGCCACCGCGAGCGTTCCCGCCACGCCGCCGGCGATCGCCTGTCCCCTAATGGGCAGTGCGCCGGGGTTCATCACCACGAGCGAGTGCACGATCAGCGTGAACCAGGCGACGCCGAGCGTGAGGGAGGCCACCGTGACGACGGTCAGCCAGGAGGAGGTGACCAGCTGCCCGGCGAGGCCGGTGAGGTCGGAGGTGAGCGCGACCCAGAGCAGGGCCAGCAGCAGCGCCGTGTACGCGCACAGGATCGTCAGTCCCGTTCTGCGCCATCCGGCACGCAGGTGCGCGGCGCCCGGGACGACGGCGGCCAGTGCCGTCCAGCCGATGACCGCACCGGCGCCGGGCGACTTTGATCTGTCCCGCAATTGCTCCCCGTTTCCTCGCGCTTGACCGCCGCAGGGGAGATGGTAGGGGGCGAAACCCGGCCGCGGGCGACAAGTGGGTGAACAACCCAGAGAGCTAATACCCCTATATCGCATCATTTCTATTGCAATAGGTTTCGATCAGGGTTTCGCGGAGATCGAATCACGGCGTCGCCACGGTGATCCTCGGGCCGCTCACGCACACCCGGTGCCGCCGGGGACGCCGTCGTCTTCCCTGAGGAATCACCCCGGCCCTCTTCCCGCGTGAGGCCCCGACGCCCATTGGGAGGCCCCGATGCGGCCGGATGATCCGCACGAACTACCCTGACCGCCATGCCCGACGTTCTCGGTCCCGACTACGAGCTCACGGTCCTGCCGATGGCCGACGACGACGAGGGCGCGGTGGTGGCCTCGCTGGTGCGGCGACGGGCCCCCGAACCCGCCCGCGGTGCCGTGCTCTACGTGCACGGCTTCACCGACTACTTCTTCCAGACCCATCTCGCCGACCACTTCGTCGCGAGGGGCTTCGACTTCTACGGCCTCGACCTGCGCAAGTACGGCCGCTCGCTGCTGCCGCACCAGACCCGAGGGTTCGTGCGCAGCGTCACCGAGTACTTCCCGGAGATCGACGAGGCGATACGCGTCATCCGCGAGCGCGACGGGCACGATCGCGTCGTCCTCAACGCCCACTCCACCGGCGGCCTGATCGCCTCGCTCTGGGCCGACCGGGTCCGTGGCCGGGGCCTCGTCCAGGCGCTGGTGCTCAACAGTCCCTTCCTCGACCTCAACGTCCCCCTTCCCGTGCGGATCGCCGCGGACCTGCTGCGAAGGCAGCTGTCGAGGCTGCCCGCCCGTGCCGTGCTGCCCCTGAGGGCCCCCACCGCGTACGGCACGAGCCTGCACCGCGGCCACCACGGCGAGTGGGACTTCGACCTGGAGTGGAAGCCCATCGGCGGGTTCCCGGTGCACGCGGCCTGGGTGGGGGCGATCCGCCGGGCACAGCGCAGGCTGCACGACGGCCTCGGGGTGGACGTGCCGGTGCTGGTGCTCTGCGCGGAGAAGGGCCTGCGGCTGCGTGCCTTCATGCCCGAGGCCCGGGAGGCGGACGTCGTGCTCGACCCGGGCCAGATCGCCCGCTGGTCGACCAGCATCGGCTCGCACGTGACGTGCGTCCGGGTACGTGGTGGCATACACGACCTGGTGCTGTCACCCGAGCCCGTCCGCAGGCGCGTCCTCGCCGAGATGGACCGCTGGCTCGACGGCTGCCCCTCGGTTGAGTAGAGCGTGACTGCCGAGGTGACACGTCTCGGGGCACTACCAGGGGAACGAGAACAGGCCGTAGTAGGCCGCGGCCACCAGCAGCAGGCCGGTGCCGCCCAGCACCCCCGCGACCGCGAAGCTCTGCGGGCGCGAGGGCTGCCAGCCCTCGCGCAGTCCCGACACGACGGCCGCCACGCCCGTGACCTCCTGCAGCAGCATCAGCAGTGCCAGGATCCTGATGACCAGCCATCCGGCGAGCACCGCGGGCCACGCCCCGGCCTGGTTGACCGAGAACAGCACGAGCAGCGTGATGAACGCCACCACCGAGACGAGCAGCCCGACCCCGGTCCACGCCATCCGGCGGAACCGCCGCCGGATCGGCGGCCAGATCAGGACGTCGGCCCCCGCCGCGGCGGCGCGGCCCCGCAGCCGCGCGGCCATCTCCGCCACCGGCCCGACCACGTAGCCGACCACGGCCAGGCAGAGCGTCAGGCCGATCATCGTGCCCCCGGCGTACCAGGGGGCGGCGGGAACATCGCTCGCCTCCAGACGCTGGACCGGCGTGGCGCCGGCGATGTGCACCGAAGGCTTGGCCGTGTCCGGCAGGCCCTTCACCCAGTTGGACAGCGTCCGCAGGTAGTCGGGGACGAGAGGGCCGCCGTGGAAGCGCATACCGTGGTCGGCGCGGTCGAGGTAGCGGATCGTGTAGTCGTCGTTGCCGCCCTCGGTGAGGGCGTCGGTCAGCGCCTTGCTGCTCTCCACGAACGGAATCGAGGGGTCGCGCGTGCCGTACAGGGCCAGGACCGGCTGCCGCATCTCGCGCAGCGCGGGCAGGCCGTCGTAGCGCAGGAAGTCCGCGTCGACGGCGCCGATCGCGCGGATGAGCAGCTCGTGCACCCCGCTGGGCGCGTACAGCCGCTGGAGCTGTTCGCCCAGCGCCCACGTCACCTGCCGCATGGGGGAGACGTTGGGGGACGACACCAGCACGGTGAACCCGACGGCGGTGCTCTCGTTGGCCGCGAGAGGCACCACCCAGCTGCCCTCGCTCACCCCCCAGAGTCCCACCCTGGCCGGGTCGACGTCCTCACGGGAGCGCAGCTCCTCCAGCACGCGCAGGGCGTCGCGGGCGAGGAGGCCGAAGTCGCGCTTGAAGAAGTCGTAGCCCACGGTCCGCTTGTCGTAGACGAGGGTGACGATCCCGGACCTGGCCAGCCACTCGGCCTGGGTCGTGAACTCGCCCCTCACCCCGGGGCCCGCGCCCTGCACGAAGACCAGCGCCGGATGCCGTCCCGGGGCGACCGGTGCGCGGATCGTCGCCCCCAGCGTCGTACCGTCCTCGGCCGTGACGGTGATGTCCTGCGTGGTGATCTGCCTGTTCGCGGCGACCGGCCGGAGCTCGGACGACGGCTGGGGGGGAAGGGTCTGGAAGATCGGGTCGGCGTGCAGAGGGGTCGGGTCGAACGGCGGTGGCAGCGTGTAGCCCACTGTCGCGAGAATCACCAGGATCAGGCCGGATACGACGCTCAGGACGCCGCGGCCCATCTGGATGTCACCGCGATCCCCGATGGTGATTCGCCCCCGTGATCGTTGTTGGTTCCGATATCGTTCCTTCCGATCTTCAAGCGTACTCACCGCCGGAAGCCTCGAACAGAGTGGGGGACCGGCGTGACGCGAGTGGCCACATTTGTCGCTGAGTCCTGTTAGCTTCGTGCGACATGCGGGTGTTGCACACATCGGACTGGCACCTGGGCCGATCGTTCCATCGGGAGAGCCTCCTGGCGGCCCAGGGCGTCTTCGTCGACCACCTGATCGAGACGGTCAGGTCGGAGCGGATCGACGTGGTCGTGGTCTCCGGTGACGTCTACGACCGGGCACTGCCCTCGGTCGACGCGGTCGATCTGTGCAACCAGGCGCTGCGACGGCTGGTCGACGCCCGCGTGCGCACCGTGCTGATCAGCGGTAACCACGACTCGGCCCGGCGCCTCGGCTTCGGCGCCGACCTCATCGACGCGGCGGGGGTCCACCTGCGTACCGACCCGGGGCGGGTCGGTGCGCCGGTCGTCGTCGGCGACGTCGCCTTCTACGGCATCCCCTACCTGGAGCCCGAGCTGGTACGCGTCCCCTGGGAGCTGTCCGAGCGCACCCACACCGCCGCGATCGAGCACGCGATGTCCCTGGTCCGCGCCGACCTCGCCCGGCGCGGTCCCCGGTCGGTGGTCCTCGCCCACGCTTTCGTGACCGGAGGGCGGGGCAGTGACAGCGAGCGCGACATCAGCGTGGGAGGCGTCGCCCACGTCCCGGTGCGTGCCTTCGACGGCGTCGACTACGTGGCGCTCGGTCACCTGCACGGCCGCCAGCGGATGAGCGAGACCGCCCGCTACTCCGGCTCCCCGATCGCCTACTCCTTCTCCGAGGCAGGTCAGACGAAGGGTTCCTGGGTGGTCGACATCGGTCCCGGCGGGTACGAGGGCGCCGAGTTCGTCGAGGCCCCGGTGCCCCGGCCGGTCAGCCGCCTCACCGGCCGCATCGACGACCTGCTGACCGCACCCGAGCACGCCCGTCACGAGGACCACTGGCTTCAGGTGACACTCGTCGACCGGATCAGGCCCAAGGGCGCGATGGAGCGGCTCAGAGCCCGCTTCCCGCACACGCTCGCCCTGTCCTTCGAGCCCGAGGGCGGGGGCGAGGAGACCGTGACCCGTGTCAGGGCGGCAGGGCGCCCCGAGATCGATGTCACCCTCGACTTCGTCCGCGAGGTGCGCGGAGAGGCCGCCGACCCCGCTGAGACCCGGCTGCTGCGGGAGGCCGTGGAGTTCTCCCGTCTGAAGGAGGCGAAGGCGTAGATGCGCCCGCACCGTCTGTGGATCACCGCTTTCGGCTCCTTCCCCGGTGAGGAGCACGTCGATTTCGACGCCCTCGCCGAGGCGGGGCTGTTTTTGATCCACGGCCCCACCGGCGCGGGCAAGACCACCGTGCTGGACGCGCTCTGCTACGCCCTGTACGGCAGGGTGCCCGGCCGGCGCGACAGCGCCAAGAGCCTGCGCTGTGACCACGCGCCCCCGGGCCGTGGACCCAGCGTGGCGCTGGAGGTCACGGTGAGGGGCCGCAGGCTGAAGATCACCCGGTCGCCGGCCTGGCAGCGCCCCAAGCTCAGGGGCACCGGCACGACCAGGGAGAACGAGAAGGCACTGCTCGCCGAGCTCGCGCCCTCCGGGGAGTGGGTGGGGCTCACGACCAGGGTCGACGAGGCCGGGGAGTTCGTCGGCACCCTGCTCGGCATGAACGCCGAGCAGTTCCTCCAGGTCGCGATGCTGCCCCAGGGAGACTTCGCCAAGTTCCTGCGCGCCGACGGTGAGGATCGCCGCAGGGTCCTGGAGCGCCTGTTCTCGGTGAAGGTCTACGCCACCGCCGAGTCCTGGCTCGCCGAGCAGCGCACCGAGGCGTACCGCGAGCAGCAGGTCCTCCGTAAAGAGGTCGACTTCGCCGTCAAGCGGCTGGAGGAGGCTGCGGGTCCCGCCCTGCTGACCGCGCTGGAGGCACTCCCCGGCTCGCGGCCTCCCGTCGAGGCGATGGAGCCGACGGACTCCCCAGGGTCCGTGCACCCCGCGAACCCCGCGAACCCCGCGGAGTCCGTGGAGGACGACCCGTTGGGGTGGGCCCGCGCACTTGAGGACCTCGCGCGCCTGGAGGTCGCGCGGCTGGACGGGCAGGGAGCCGAGGGTGAGGCCGTCGTACGGCGGGCGCGCGAGAGCCTGGAGCGCGCCACCGCGCTGGCCGACCGGCGACGGCGTCATGCCGAGGCGCTGGTCCGGAGCCGGGCGCTGGAGGAGACGGCCGAGGAACGAGCCGATCTGGAGATCATCCTGGAGGAGGCGGCGGCCGCCGACCGGGTGCTGCCGCTGATCCAGGGCGCCGAGCAGCGCGCCGAGGCCGCGTCCAAGGCCCACCGGCTGGCCGCCGACGCCGTCGCCCGCGCCCTCCCGCTCCTCGGTGCTCCCGTCGACGGGTGGGACGTCGTCGGTGAGCGCACCGGCACCGCTCACGACGGCGACGGCGCGGCGGGTGCGGGTCATGGCGGCGCTCGTGGTGATGACCGTGCCGGCATGGGCGCCGATGCCTATGGCGAGGCTCGTGGCCACGCGGGTGCGGGCGCTCACGATGATGTCCGTGACCATACGGATGCCGGTGCGGACCGCCGCCATGCGGTGCTCGGCCACCTGGTCGCGCTGGAACGCGACCGCCAGAGCGAGATCACCCGCCTGGGCGAGTTACGGGCGGAGGAGTCACGCCTGGCGGGGATCGTCCAGGAGCGGGAGAGGACCGTTCACGAGATCGCCGGGCTGGCCGCCGCGCAGGCGGAGGCCGACGCCCGCCTGAAGGTCCTCCCCGGCCTTCGTGGGGAACTGGACGAACGCCTCGGCACCGCACGCCTGGACGCGGCCCGCGTCCCCGCGGCCGAGTCGGCGGTGGAGACCGCCACCACCCGTTTCCGGGTGGCCGAGCAGCGCGACCGCCTCGCCGCCGACCTGTCCGCCGCCCGCACCGACCTCGCCGCCGGACTGGCCGCCCTCCCTCCTGAGGTTCGCGAACGCTTGGGCTTCGACGAGGTCCGCGAGGTCCTCGACCCCGGGGAGATCCGGGAAGACCTCGCCTCCGGGGAGTCTCGCGAGCCTCTCGACCCCGGGGAGGTCCGTGAGGCTCCCGGCCTCGAAGAGGGACGTGAGCACCTCGACCCGGGGAAGGTTCTTGAGGTTCTCACCGCCCGGGAGAGGGAGTGCGGGCGGGAGCTGGCCGCGCTGGAGGGGTTGCGGGCCGAGGAGACCCGGCTGGCCGAGCTCGACGGGCTGATCGCCGCGTTCGACGCGGAGCTTCCTGAGGTGACCCGGCAGGAGGCCGAGGTCCGCGAGATCCTCAAGAGGCTGCCCGTCGCGTCGGCGGAGGCGTCCGCCCGGCTCGGCGAGGCCAGGGCCGCCGCGGCGGGGATCGCGGCGGCGCGGGCGAGCGCCGACACCGCCACCGCGGTGCTCGCCGCGGCACGGCGCCGTGAGATTCTCCGCGCCGAGCTGGAGTCCGCCCGCGCGGCGCAGACGGACGCGACCGACCTCGCCCAGAGGCTCCGCGACCGGCACCTGGACATCCGGCAGTCCAGGATCGACGGCATGGCCGCGGAACTCGCCGCGAAGCTCACCCCGGGCCATCCCTGCGCGGTCTGCGGCTCGCCCGACCACCCCGCCCCCGCCGCCCCGACCGACGAGGCGCCCACCGCCGACGACGAGCGCGCGGCCCAGGGCGCCTATGAGGCGGCCATGGAACGCCGTCAGGCCGCGGCGAACACCGTCACGACGCTGGCCTTGCGCCTCGACGAGGCTCTCGCCCTCGCGGGTGAGATGACCGGGGAGGAGGCGGAGGAGATCCTCGCCGAGACCGGCAGGAAGCTTGAGGCGCTGACCTCGGTGGCGAGCACCGAGGAGACCGTCGCCGCCGAGGTGGAGCGGATCGTCGCCGAGCTGGAGGACGCGAGGACCCGGGCGGCGGAGGTCGCCAGGCGGCTCGCCGAGGGCCACGCCCGCCGCATGAGCCGGCAGACCGAGCGCGAGCGTCTCACCGCGCGCCTGGACGACGCCCGGGGCGCCGATCCCACGGTGCGGGCCCGCCGCGACCGCCTGGCAGGGGAGATCGCGCACCTGTCGGCCGCGCTCGCCGCCGTGACCCGCGTCATCGAGGTGGCCGCGGCCCACCGCGAGGCGAGCGAGAAGACCGACCTGGCCGTACGGGACGCCGCGGACGAGCTCGCCGAGGCGGAGCGGGCACTGGCCGCGCTGCGCGAGTCGGCGCGGGCCGAGCCGGCGCTGGCGGCCGAGGCCGAGCGGGTCGTCGCCGAGTTCGAACGGCTCGGGGAGCGCTCGCGCGAGCTCGCCGTCGAGCTGGCCTCCCGCCGTACGAACGCGGAAAGGCTGGGCGCCGAGTCCGAGCGGCTGGCCGGGCGCCTCGACGAGGCGCGAGGTAAGGACCCGACGCTGGTCGCCAGGCTGGAGCGGCTCGCGGACGAGGCCGAGCTGCTGCGGGAGGCCGTCGAGGCGGTCAAGGACGAGCGGGTCACCGCCGCCGAGCTCGTGGCGGCCCGTGACCAGGCGCTGGGCGCCGTCGTCGAGGCGGGCTTCCTCGGGCTCGACGACGCCCGCGCGGCCGTCCGGTCTCCGGTGGAACGGGAGAAGAAGACCGCCCGGCTCCGCGAGCTCGCCCAGGAGGGCGCCGCGGTCGCCGCGGTGCTCGCCGACCCCGAGCTGGTCGCCGCGGCGGCCGAGCCGGAACCCGACCTCGCCGGGCTGCGCGACGCGCGGGACGCGGCCGACGCCGCCCACGCGCGCCTGCTGTCCGAGCGGGACCGGGGCGAGGCCCGCCTCGCCCGGCTGGCCGCGCTCCGCACCGAGCTGGCCGAATGCCTGCGACGCTGGGAGCCCGCCGAGGAGCGGCACCGCCTGACGGAACGGCTCGCCACCCTGACCGGCGGTAATTCCGCCGACAACCGGTGGAAGATGCGGTTGTCGTCCTATGTGCTCGGCGAGCGCCTCGGCCAGGTGGTCGCGTCGGCGAACGAGCGGCTCGACCACATGTCGGGCGGGCGTTATCTCCTGGAGCACAACCGTGACCGCTCCGCCGGAGACCGGAGCAGGTCCGGCGGCGGGCTCGGCCTGCACATCCTGGACAGCTGGACCGGTGTGGGCCGCGACCCGGCGACCCTCTCCGGCGGCGAGAGCTTCATCACCTCGCTCGCCCTCGCCCTCGGCCTGGCCGACGTGGTGAGCGCCGAGGCGGGGGGAGTGGAGATCGGCACGCTCTTCGTCGACGAGGGCTTCGGCACTCTGGACGAGGACACCCTCGACGGGGTGCTCGACATCCTCGACGGCCTGCGCGACGGCGGTCGTGCGGTCGGTATCGTCAGCCATGTCGCCGAGCTGCGCACCCGGGTGCCCGCGCAGCTGCACATCCGCAAGGAACGCCGAGGCTCGACGGTCCGTCAGTGACCCCCTGCCCGCCGGTCCGCACGGGTCGAGGGGCAAGCCGTTCGGGTGGGGCGAACCCCTCATGGACACGTTCCGTCACGGTTTTCCTCGGGGTCGAATCGAGCCGCGACTTGAAACCTACTAAACCGGTATGGAAGTATGGTTTTTATGTTCGCGGCACTGACCACGTACAACAGGCTTCGCATGCCGGAGACCAATCTGGTGCGCTGCCTGTTCGTCGACTTCGTACGGACCGACGGCGCCCTCTGTTACTGAGGTCGCCCGTCACCGAGCGTCAATGACGGCCCTGACGGGTCTGTCCTGAAACGCCGGTCATCCTTTTTCGCCGCCCGTCCTCTCGCTGATCGCGCTCGTCTTGACGGCGACACCGCGGGGCACCTCGTCTTCTTCTCCATCCGTCTGGCGAACACGCCGTAGGAGATCTTTCGCATGGCCCTTGTCGTAGCAGTCATCGGCGCCCCGGCCCCGGGTTCCTCCACCGCGGCCCTCGTCGAGAACGTAGCCGAGCGGCTGGAGCTGGAGGGGCACACCACGGTGCGGATCAGCCCGGCGGACCTGCCGCCCGCGGCGCTGGTCGCCGCGGACTCCACGGATCCGCGGATCCGCTCCGCGATCGAGATCATCGAGCAGGCGGACGGGGTCGTGGTCGCCACCCCGATCTTTCAGGCCTCCCACTCGGGACTGCTGAAGACCTTCCTGGACGTGCTGCCTCCGGACGCGCTCGCGGGCAAGGTCGCGCTGCCGCTGGCCAACGGCGGCGGCCGGGCACACCTGCTCGCCGTCGACGACACGTTGCGGCCGGTGCTGAGCGCGCTGGGCTGCCCGCAGGTGGGGCGGGGAGCGTTCGTGCCCGACACCGACATCGTGCGGCACTCCTGCGGGGTCAGCCTCACCGGCGCGAGCGAGGCGCGCGTCGCGGTGGTCTGTCGCCGGTTCTCCGACGCCCTCACCCCGGCCGAGTTCTCAGACCTTCCCAAATCGTTCTTCTGACAAGGGTTCCTCATGTTCGGACATTCGATGTTCACCTCTTCCCCCGTCAGGACCGCGGCCGCCGGAGCCGCGCTCGCGCTGCTGGCCGCCGGCTGCTCCTCAGGCGGTGAGGCCACCGCCGGCGCGAGCGGCGCCGGCGACGGCGCACCGGTGCAGGGCGGCAACCTGACCATCGCGGTCTCCAGCTTCCAGCCGTGCCTGGACGTCTCGCTCACCGGGGGCCGCAACAGCACGGTCACCCACCAGATCCTGGACACCCTCACCGACCAGCACCCGAAGACGGGAGAGATCATCCCTCGGCTGGCCACGAAGTGGGAGGTGAACGACGAGTTCACCGTCTTCACCTTCCACCTGCGCGAGGGCGTGACCTTCAGCGACGGCACTCCTCTGGACGCGCAGGTGGTCGCCGACAACTTCACCACGCTCGCCAAGCTGGTCGGCGAAGGCAAGAGCGACACCCTGACGCTGAACGCGCTCAACAGCTTCTCCGGCGCCGAGGTGGTCGGCCCCCTGACGGTCAGACTGACCTTCACGCTGCCCGAACTGGGTTTCCTGCGCAACGCCAGCGACCCCTACCTGGCGATCCTCTCGGCGTCCACGCTGGCCACGACCACCGAGGAGCGCTGCGCGGGCAAGCTGGTCGGCACCGGCCCTTTCGTCTTCGACCAGATCGTCAAGGACAAGTCCATCACCCTCAAGCGTCGCGCGGACTACCGGTGGGGTGCCCAGGGAGTGGTCCGGCACCAGGGGCCGTCGTACCTGGAGGGCATCACCTTTGAGGCGGTGCCCGAGTCGGGGGTGCGCGTCGGCGGCCTGGTCAGCGGCCAGTTCGACATCAGCGACGACATCCCGATCACCGACCTGCCGCAACTCCGTTCCGCCGGGCAGGCGATCGTCTCGCGAGTGGTGCCCAACCTGGTCCCGGGCATGCGCCCCAACCCGTACAGCCCGCTGGGCTCCGACGACGCGGTCAGGCGGGCCGTCCTCAAGGGAACCGACCGCCAGGAGATCACCGAGACCCTCTACCCGGAGATCTACAAGGCCCCGACCAGCATCGTCTCCTCCGCCACCGCCGGGTGGAAGGACTTCGGCGCCGACCTCGCGTACGACCCCGAGGGCGCCAGAAAGATCCTCGATGAGGCGGGCTGGGTGCCCGGCGCCGACGGGGTGAGGGAGAAGGACGGCGTACGCCTGGAGCCGAAGATCACCTACATCATCGGCAACTTCTTCGGCGCCACCCAGCAGGAGCTGGAACTGGCCCAGCAGCAACTCGCCAAGATAGGGGTGAAGGTCGAGATCAAGGCGAACACCCCCGCGGACAACGCCGCGATGCTCAAGGACATCTCCAAGGCCGACTACGACTTCCTCACCGGTTCGGGCGCCAGCAAGGACATCGACTTCCTCGCGGGACTGTTCAAGAAGAGCAACTCCGCGCTGCTCAACGCCGAGCAGCCCGAACTGGAGGCCGTCGCCGACGCGCTGAACGAGGCGGCCACCCCCGAAGCCCGCACGAAGGCCGCGGACAACCTGCAGAAGTACGTCATCGACCACGGCCACTGGATCCCGCTGCGCGAGCAGACCAAGGTCGTCGCGGTCTCCCCGCGCGTCAAGGGCTACACCCTCGACACCTACGCCGCGCACTTCTTCCACGACACCTGGCTGGCCGGCTGATCATGGCCCGCTACCTGCTGCGCCGCGCGGCCCAGGGCGCCTTCGTGCTCTGGGCGGCCTTCACCGCCAGCTTCGTGATCCTCTATCTGCTTCCCGGTGACCCGGTGGAGATCATGCTCGCCTCCACCGGGTCCATGGGCGAGCTCGATCCCGGGGCGGTGGCCGCGCTGCGCGCCGAATACCACGTCGACGAGCCGTTCTATGTCCAGTACGGCATCGCGCTGTGGCGGTTCGTCCAGGGCGACTTCGGAACCTCCATTCCCCAGCGGCTGCCGGTCACCGAGCTGATCGGTCTGGCGCTGCCGGAGACCCTGGGCCTGGCCGCGCTGGCCTTCGCCGTCGCCGTGGTGCTCGGTGGAAGCCTCGCCCTGCTCGCCGGCTACCTGCGCGGGGGGTGGGCGCGGCGGCTGCTACTGTCGCTGCCCCCGCTGCTGGTGTCGATCCCGTCGTTCTGGGCGGGGCTGATCCTGCTGCAGGTCTTCTCGTTCCGGCTCGGCTGGTTTCCCGCGATCGGCAACCGGGGTTTCGCCTCGGTGGTGCTGCCCGCGGTGACGCTCGCCCTGCCCACCGCGGCGATCATCGCCCAGGTCCTGACCAAGAGCCTTCGCCAGACCTGGGACGAGGCATTCGTGGTCACGGCCACAGCCAAGGGCGCCTCCAGGCTGCGCATCCTCTTCGTCGACGTGCTGCGTTACGCGAGCCTGCCGAGTCTCACCCTGGTCGGCATGACGGTCGGCAACATGCTGGCCGGGGCGATCGTGGTCGAGACGGTCTTCTCCAGGCTGGGGGTGGGCCGCCTGGTCGAGCAGGCGGTGTCCGCGCAGGACATTCCGATGATTCAGGGCCTGGTCGTGTTCTCCGCCCTCGTCTTCGTGGTGGTGAACCTGGTGGTCGACGCCGTCTACCCGCTGCTTGATCCGCGTATCCGGCCGTCGCGAGTGGCCACGTGAAGGAGCTGAGCGTGTCCGATTCCCGCACGATCCTTCCCGGCGGTCCCACGGCGCCGGGCACCCCGCTCGGCGCTGCCTCCGGATCCGCTCTCGGGTCCGGCCCCGACCGGTCGCGCCGCGGCACCGGCAGGGGGCGCGTGACCGTGTGGCGTCCCGGCCTGGTGCTCTCCGCGCTGTTCCTGGCGCTGCTGCTGGCCTGGGCGTTCGCGCCGGGGGTCTTCGCTCCCTTCGACCCGCTGGCCGGCTCGCCGAAGGACAAGCTGCTGCCACCGAACGGCACCTACTGGTTTGGTACCGACCACCTCGGGCGCGACCTGTTCTCCCGGGTCGTGCACGGATCCTCGCTCTCGCTGACCGCGACCGCCCTGGCGGTGCTGGTCGGATTCCTCGTCGGGTCGTTCCTGGGCCTGCTCTCGGGATACGTGGGAGGCAGGTTCGACGACGCCGTCATGCGCTGCGTCGACGTGTTGCTCTCGATTCCGGGACTGCTGCTCTCCCTGGCCGTGGTCACTGTGCTGGGGTTCGGCACCCTGAACGTGGCGGTCGCGGTCGGCGTGGCCGCGGTGGCGGGATTCGCCCGGGTGATGCGAGCCGACGTGCTGCGCGCACGCACTCAGGTGTTCGTCGAGGCGGCCGAGGCGCTGGGCGTCGGCCGGTGGAGATCCCTCATCCGCCATGTGCTGCCGCACGCCGCGGGCTCGGTGCTGGTACTGGCGGCCCTGGAGTTCGGCACGGCCATCCTGGCGGTCTCCTCGCTGAGTTTCCTCGGCTTCGGCGCGGAGCCGCCCGCACCCGAGTGGGGGTCGCTGGTCTCCGAGGGACGCAACTACCTGGTGAGCGCCTGGTGGCTGACCACCCTGCCCGGCGTGGTGATCGTGGCGACCATGTTGGCGACCAACCGGATCGCCCGCGCCTTGGACGCGAGCAGGGGGGATGACCGATGAGCGTCCAGCCGTCCCCGCCCTCGTCGACGCCCCTGCTGCGCCTGACCGGCCTGCGGGTCGCGTACGGACCGGTCAGGCGGGGTGGTGACCGGCACGAGGTGGACGCGGTACGCGGCGTCAGCCTGCGGGTGGATCGCGGGGAGGTGGTGGCGCTGGTGGGCGAGTCCGGCTCGGGCAAGTCCTCCACCGCGCACGCCGTCAACGGGCTGCTGCCCTCCGCCGGGCGGATCAGCGCGGGACAGGTCCACTTCGCAGGACAGGACATCACCGGCTGGCCGGATCGCGCGATGCGCCACCTGCGCGGCGCCGAGATCGGATTCATCCCCCAGGATCCGGCGGTCGCGCTCAACCCGGTACGGCGCGTCGGAGCCCAGGTGGCGGACGTGCTGCTGCTGCACGGGCGGGCCACCCGCGGGACCGTCCGGGAGCTGGTCGAGGTGGTTTTGGAGGAGGCGGGTTTGCCGGATCCCGCCGACTACGCCCGCCGCTACCCGCACGAGCTGTCAGGCGGCATGCGCCAGCGTGTGCTGATCGGCATCGCGCTGGCCTGCGCGCCCCGGCTGGTCATCGCCGACGAGCCGACCAGCGCGCTGGACGTCACCGTCCAGCGCCGCATCCTGGACCACATCCAGCGCCTCACCTCGGGGAGCGGCACCGCCGTGCTGCTGATCACTCATGATCTTGGGGTGGCCGCCGACCGGGCGGACCGGATCGTGGTCATGAGGCAGGGACAGGTCGTCGAGGAGGGGCCGACCGGGCGAATTCTCGGTGCCCCCCGTCATGCCTACACCCGCCACCTGCTGGGGGCGGTCCCCACCCTGACCGGGCCGACGTTGATCGCCACCTCGTCACCGGGTCGGGCGGCCCTTGGGGTGCGCCCCGAGACGGAGTCGCTCTCGCAGGCGGGTCCTGAGGCCGGGCCGGGCCCGAAGGCGCGCTTGGAGTCGCGCTTGGAGTCGCGTCCACGTCCGGAGAGCGACACGAAGGCCGGCACGGAGGTCGTAGCGCGGAACGGGTCCGTTCCGGCGCCGCTGCTGGAGCTTCGGGGGGTCACCAAGGAGTTCAGGCGCGCCGCCTCGGTGACCGTCGCGGTCTGTGAGGTGGACCTCGTCGTCGGCCGAGGCCGCACGGTCGGGCTGGTGGGCGAGTCGGGGTCGGGCAAGTCCACCACCGCGCGGATGGCGTTGCGGTTGGAGACCCCGACCCGAGGGCGGGTCCTGTTCGACGGAGCGGACATCACCACGGCCACCCGCAAGGAGCTGCGCCCGCTGCGGCGGCGCTTCCAGCCCGTCTACCAGAACCCGTTCTCCTCCATGGATCCGAGGCTTTCCGTCGCCGCGATCATCGACGAGCCGTTGGAAGCGTTCGGCCAGGGGGACCGCGTCGGCCGGCGCCGCCGGGTCGCCGAGCTCGTGGACCAGGTCGCCCTGCCCTCGTCGGTGCTCGACCGGCGCGCCACCGAGTTGTCCGGCGGCCAGCGGCAACGGGTGGCCATCGCCAGGGCACTCGCTCTCCGCCCCGAGCTGATGGTCCTCGACGAGCCCGTCTCGGCGCTGGACGTCTCCGTACAGGACCAGATCCTGCGCCTGCTCGTCGAGCTGCAGGTCCGGCTGGGATTGAGCTACCTGTTCATCTCCCACGACCTGGCGGTCGTCCGTCAGATCTCGCACGAGATCACGATCCTGCGCTCCGGCTCCGTGGTCGAGAGCGGTCCGGCCGAGCGCGTCTTCGACAACCCACACCACCCCTACACGAAGGAACTCCTCATGGCGGTACCCGGCCAGCTGTCCCACGGCGCGGACGCGAGCCCTCGATGGTGAGCCCGCTGACCGGCGTGCGTACCGAACAGCAGGTCCTCGACGCGCTGGAGAAGCTCACCCCGGAGATCTCCGCCCGGATCGAGAGGGAGGACCGGCCGCACGCGGAAACCTTCGCCGACCTCAGGGCGGCGGGCCTGCCCTCCTTCGTCATCCCCGCCGCGTACGGGGGAGGAGGCGCCACCCTGGCCCAGGCCGGCCGGGTGATCCGGACCCTCGCCTCCGCCGACGCCTCCGCCGCGCTGGTCCTCACCATGCACTACATCCACGGTGTGCGCCTGCTCTCGCCGCAGGTCCCCGGGGTGTACGGGCAAAGAGCCGGCGAACTGGGCCGTACCCTCGCCGCCACCGAGGGCATGGTCAACTTCGCCAGCAGCGAGCGGCTGAGCGGCGCCCCCAGCAGGGGCGGCGGCGTCCAGACTCGCGCGACCCGCGCGGACGACGGGTCGTGGCTGCTGAGCGGCCACAAACGCTACGTCACCGGCAGCGTCGCCCTGGACTACCTGCTCGTCTCGGCCACGGTCGACGACGGCGACGACAGCGGTGACAACGGCGACGACGGCGACGGCGGCGGTACGGCCGGACCCGTGGTGCGCACCTTCGTCGTCCCGGCCGACGCGGAAGGAGTGCGGATCGAGCCGACCTGGGACACCTTCGGCATGCGCGGATCGGCCTCCCACGACGTCGTCCTCGACGGCGTCACCGTCCCCGCCGACGCTGTCGCCGAGGCCTACGACCCCGAGCCCGCCCCGGAGATCACCCGCGTCTTCGGCGCGCGCTGGGCGCTGCTGCTCGCCTCGATCCACCTGGGCATCGCCGAGGCGGCTCGCGAGGTGGCCTTCGCGTTCGCCACCGGTCCCCGAGGCGACGGCCGCCCGGGCAGTCGCGCCGAGCAGCCCCGTACCCAGGAGCACGCCGCGCGTGTCGAACTGGCCCTGCTCCAGGCGCGCCTGCTGTTGGAGGACGCCGTACGCCGGTGCGAGGGTGTCCCGGAACCCGCGGACGTCGTCCAGGCCACCGCCACCAAGCTCCTGGTTCACCAGCACGCCTCGGAGGCCGTCGATCACGCCTGCCGCCTGGTCGGCGGAGCCTCCGTCTGGAACGCCTCTCCACTGGGGCGCTACTTCCGAGATCTGCGCGTCGCCCTCTTCAACCCGCCCAACGAGGACGTCGTGATCGACGCCGTCGGCCGCGCCGCGCTCGGCCTGAACGAGAAAGGCACCTGGACGTGATCCCGCCCCGCCGTACGATGTCGCTGAACTTCAACCTCAGCGGCGTCGGTCACCACACCTCCGCCTGGCGTCACCCCGACAGCCAGACAGACCGGGCACTGGACGTCGAATACTACGTGCGGCTCTGCCAGACCGCCGAGCGCGGGGGGTTCGACTCGATTTTCATCGCCGACACCCCGGCGCTGCGCGGCGACCCGAACGACGCCCTGGCCAACACCCCCTTCGAGCCGCTGACCCTGTTGTCGGCCATCGCCACCCGCACGACCCACATCGGCCTGATCCCGACGGTTTCCACCAGTTACAGCGATCCGTACACCGTCGCCCGCCAGGTCGCCTCCCTCGACCTGATCAGCAAAGGCAGGGCCGGGGTCAACCTCGTCACCTCCGCCGGGGACCACGTCGCCCGCAACCACGGCAGGAATCGGCACATCCCGCACGCCGACCGCTACGCCCGTGCCCAGGAGTTCGCTCAGGTGCTGGAGCGGCTGTGGGGCAGCTGGTCGCCGGACGCGATCCTGGCCGACCGCGCCGCCGGCATCATGATCCGTCCCGGCGGCATCGCCCCGATCGATCACGTCGGAGAGTATTTCTCCGTGGCCGGGCCGCTCACCGTGCCACCCTCGCCGCAGGGCCGTCCCTTGATCGTGCAGGCCGGCGCCTCTCCCGCCGGGATCAAGCTGGCCGCCGCGCACGCCGACGCCGTCTACGCCCGCTCCATGTCGATCGACGAGACCCAGGGCGTCTACCGCTCCCTCAAGAAGCGGGCCGCCGAGCTGGGCAGGGACCCGCACTCGATCCGGGTCCTGCCCGGGGTGGTGCCCTACGTCGCGGCGACCGAGGCCGAGGCGAGGCGACTGGTGCGGGAGATCGAGTCCCGGTTGGTGACGAACCCCAACGCCCTCAAAGCCCTCGGTGGCATGCTCGGCATCGATCTGTCCGGCTACTCACCCGACGACGCCGTCCCCGTCCACCTGCTTCCCGCCCCCGAGGACTTCCACGGCTCGGTCACCGGCTTCATCGAGCTGCGCTCCATGGCCGTCGACGAGGGCCTCACCCTCGGCCGACTCGCCGCGCGTCTGGGGGGGATCGCCCCGCTGGGCATGTGGGCGCTCATCGGCAGCGGGGTACAGGTGGCCGACCAGCTCCAGCACTGGTTCGAGAACGAGGCGGCCGACGGATTCAACCTGATGATGCCGATCGCTCCCGGCGGCATCGAGTCCTTCGTCGAGTACGTCGTGCCGATTCTGCGGGAACGGGGCCTGGTACGTGCCGACTACGAGGGCACCACCCTGCGCTCCCACCTCGGCCTGCCCTAGACACCCCTGAGATCTCACCGAAGACCCCACTGAGAGGAAAAAGCATGACCATCTCGCCCGAGGGCCTCCTCATCGACCCCGCGCAGGCAGCCGGGAAGCTCGCCGCCGGTGCGTTCTTCGTCGACGTACGCCGTCCCGAGGCACGCGTCGAACACGGCCTGCTGCTCACGGCCGTCGCCGTAGAGAAAATCGACATCCTCCGGAATTTCGACAGGACATCCCCTGAACTTCTGGCCGATGTCGCCGATCCCCATCGGGAGATCGTCGTCTTCTGCTCGTCGGAACGCGGTTCGGGGCCGGTCGTTCAGAAACTCGCGGAGTTGGGGTACACCAACGTCACTCATATTCTTGGCGGGTTCAGCGCATGGAAGGAGCAGGGGTTTGCGACACACCCCCATGACGACGCCGTTACGGTTTCCGGCGCGGATGACTGACCGGCCGGAGGCTCAGCCGTCCGCGTGCGACCGGGCACGCTGAGGCGCAGGTGCGAATCTCGGCCAAGACCGACTACGCCCTGCGCGCGCTCACGCAGCTCGCGGCGCACGCGGATCGTCCCGTCAGCTCAGAGGAACTCGCGCAGGGGCAGGAGATCCCGCACAAGTTCCTCGAAGCGATCATGGCGGAGCTCCGGCGCACCGGCTTCATCACCAGCCAGCGCGGCACCGGCGGCGGGCACCGCCTCCGCCTTCCCGGCGACCAGATCTTCATCGCCGACGTCATCCGCGCTCTCAACGGGCCGCTCACCGTCATTCGCGGAGAATGCCCTCAGGACATCGAGTACGGTCCGCCCACGGAAGGGTTGCAAATCGTCTGGATCGCCATGCGAGCGACCCTCAGGTCCATTCTCGAATCGGTGACACTCGCCGACATCGCCGCAGGAACCCTTCCCGGCCATATTCGTGAACTCGCCGGTGACCCCGACGCGTGGATGACCCACTGGTTCCACCACCCCGGCCAAACTCAGGAAACAGGCCGCAAGGCCTGATTCACCCCACAGTCGAATCTCAGAAGGACGAAAACGATGAGCGGGAGCTCCACCGGACTGATCGCCGCGGACGAACTGGCCGAACGGCTCAGGTCGGGGCCGCGTGTCCGGCTTCTCGACGTTCGATGGCAACTCGGTGACCCGCACGGCCACCGCGCCTATCTCGAAGGGCACCTGCCGGGAGCCGTCTTCGTCGACCTCGACGGCGAGCTGGCCGCTCCGCCCTCTCCTGAGGCCGGGCGTCACCCGCTGCCGGACCCGGAGGCGCTTCAGCGTGCCGCCCGCCACTGGGGGCTGGACGACGGTGACGAGGTCGTCGTGTACGACGCCGGTGGTGGCCTGTCCGCGGCACGAGCGTGGTGGCTGTTGCGCTGGGCGGGAGTGTCCTCGGTGCGGCTGCTCGACGGCGGCCTGCGGGGCTGGACGGAGGCGGGGTATCCGGTGGAGAGCGGCGAAGTACGGCCAGAGCCGGGAAACGTGACGCTGACCTCCGGTGCCCTGCCCGTCCTCGACGCCGACGCCGCGGCCGGCCTCGCCGGCAGCGGCGTACTACTCGACGCGCGGGCGGCCGAGCGCTATCTCGGCCGGACCGAACCGGTCGACCCGCGCGCCGGTCACATTCCCGGCGCGGTCAACGCCCCCACCGGGGAGAACCTGACGCAGGCCCTGACCTTCCTCGACGAGGAGGCGCTCGCGGAACGTTTCGCTGCCCTCGGGGTGAAGGAGGGCACAGCGGTCGGCGTCTACTGCGGCTCGGGGGTGACCGCCGCCCACACCGTCTTCGCGCTGGAACGGATCGGGATCCGCGCGGCCCTGTACGCCGGGTCGTGGTCGCAATGGTCCAACGACCCCGACCGGCCCGCGGCCGTCGGCTGAGGAGACCTCGCGCACCCGCGCCGAGGCGGGTCGCGTCACCGTCCGTCTGGACGGCTGACAGGTCATGCGCGCGTCGACGCGCGCCGTGTCCACCGCCCGAACGACCTCGGACGATGACCGGGCCTTCGCTCTTCGAGCGGGGGCCCGGTCATCGTCCGTCCGCGATCGGCTCAGGTGTCCGTCCGGAGAGGGGTCTCGAAGCGGGTCAGCCAGGTGGTGAGGAGTGATTCGAGGTGTGCGGCCTCCTCGGGGGTCAGCTCGTCGAGGAGGCGGCGTTCGTTGCGCATGTGCTCGGTGAACGCCCGGTCGATCAGGTCCCTGCCCGCGCCGGTGAGCGCGACCACCCGGCCGCGGCCGTCGCTCTCGCTCGGGCGGCGGGTGACCAGCCCGTCACGTTCGAGCCGGTCGATGCGTTTGGTCATCGCACCGGTGGTGACCATGGTGAAGGCGGCGAGCTCCCCGGGGGCGCGCTCGAAGGGAGCGCCGCCACGTCGCAGGGTGGCGAGGACGTCGAACTCTCCCTCCCCGAGCCCGTAGCGCCGGTAGACGACGCAGAGTTGTTCGGTGAGGTGCCCGGCGAGGCGGTGCAGGCGTCCGATCACACCCTGTGGGCTCACATCCAGGTCGGGCCGCTCGCGGGCCCATTCCTGCTGGATGCGGGCCACGTGATCCAAGGGTTCGCTCATGCCCGGAGTGTAGCTTCCAGGGAAGCTATATTGTCTTCCATGGAAGCTAATTTACGCTGGGTGTCGGTCACGGCGATGGCGCCGATCGCGTGGGGGACGACCTACTTCGTCACCCACCAGTTCCTCCCGCCTGGCTACCCGCTCTACGGGGCGGCCATCAGGGCGCTGCCCGCGGGACTGCTGCTCCTCCTCATCGGCAGGAGGCTTCCCCAAGGGACGTGGTGGTGGAAGTCCCTCGTCCTCGGCACCGTCAACATGAGCGCGTTCTTCGCGCTCATCTACCTGGCGGCCCAGCTGCTTCCGACGAGCGTCGCCTCGACGATCATGGTGACGTCACCCGTCGTGATGATGCTCCTGGCCTGGTCACTGCTCTCGGAGCGCCCGCCGATCCTGCGTCTGGCCGGGGCCGGCCTCGGCATCGCGGGCGTCTGCCTCATGCTGCTCACCGGTGCGGCCGCCGTCGACCCCCTCGGCGTGCTCGCGTCCGTCGCGGCCATGGCGATGTCGTCGTTCGGGTACGTGCTGGCCAAGAGGTGGAGCACCGAGGTCGACGTGTTCTCTTCGACCTCGTGGCAGCTCGTCGCGGGGGGTCTCGTCCTGCTGCCCTTCGCCGTCGCGGTGGAGGGCGCTCCGCCGAGCCTGGACGGACCCGCGATCCTCGGGTTCGTATATCTCAGCGTCATCGCGACGGCTCTCGCCTTCGTCGCCTGGTTCGCCGGACTGCGGCACCTGCCGGCGGGAACGGTGGGACTCGTCGGGTTGCTGAACCCGGTGACCGGGGTGCTGCTCGGCACGACGGTCGCCGCAGAGGTGCTCACCGCGCAACAGCTCTGCGGGCTGCTTCTGACCCTTCTCGGCATCCTCCTCGGGCAGCCCGTCGCGGCCCGCCTCGCCGCGTTCGTGCGGGCCGGCAGGAAACGCCGGACGCGCCCGGCGCGGACGGGCCGCTCAGGGGGCGCGGCGCAGGAGCGGACGCCGGACCCAGGTGGCCCAGCGCCAGAGCCATTCCAGCGGACCCTGGCGGTAGCGGCGCAGCCAGAGCGTGGACACCAGCCACTGGGGGACGAGAACGGCTCCCGAGATCAGGAGCACCGTTGACGGGGCCGCGCTTAAAGGACGGTCTGATAACCGGTCGGCATCGGATGGGGTAATAACCACGACATGTGGGATCGATCATTGGGTAGGCATGACCTTATGGTTTCTTCATCTTCCTCCCGCGAGGGGTGGTTACTGTCCGGGCGGTACCGCTTCGTGGCAGGGCTGGGCAAAGGCGGCATGGCCACGGTGTGGCAGGCCTACGACGAGCTCCTCGATCGTGAGGTCGCGGTCAAAGAGGTCACGATCCCCGGCCATCTGCCCGAGGCCGAGCGGGAGATCCTGCTGGAGCGCACGATGCGGGAGGCGCGCCTCGCCGCGCGGCTGAGCCACCCCAACATCGTCGCGGTGTACGACGTGGTGCGGGCCGACGACTGCCTGTGGATCGTGATGCAGCTCGTGCACTCACGCAACCTCGCCGAGATGATCGCGGAGGAGGGGCCTCTGCTCGCGCCCACCGCCGCGCGCGTCGGGCTGGAGGTGCTGTCGGCGCTGGAGGCCGCCCACGAGGTCGGAATCACCCACCGCGACGTCAAACCCGCCAACATCCTGTTCGCCGATGACGGGCACGCGATCCTCACCGACTTCGGACTCGCCATCGCCGTCGACGAGGACGTGTCTCTCACCAGCGTGGGAATGGTGGTGGGCACGCCCGCCTACATCGCCCCCGAGCGCGCCGCCGGCCTCGAATCGAACGCGGAGAGCGACCTGTGGTCCTTCGGGGCCACCCTGTACGCCGCAGTGGAGGGGCGTTCCGCGTTCGGACGCGGCACCGCACTCGCCACCCTCGCCGCCGTGCTGACGGCCGACCCCGAACCGTTCAGGAACGCCGGGCCTCTCGCGCCCGTCATCGCCGGACTGCTCGACAAGGATCCCGCCCGGCGCACCGACGCCGCCCGTGCCAGGAAGCAACTGGAGGAGGTCGCCACGCTGTGGGAGTGGGAGACGGACGGCGCCGCGGCGCCCCTCCTCGCCGCCCGCGTCGCGGAGCCGACCCTCGACCAGGGACCCACCGGCCAGGCCGAGACCGACCGCCATTCCACGGGGGAGCGCGCCAGGCAGGAGGCCGGGCCCACCCCCGCACGTCAGCGGATCTCCCGGCGCCGGCGCCTGTCAGCGGGGGCCGCGGTCCTGGCCGTCGGCATTCTCACCGCCGTCGCCGTCAACGCCGACTGGCGTGGTGGAGGGACGAGCGAGGCGGTCGCGCCGGAGCGGGGCGCCGCCTCCGACGCGACGCCGCACCCCTCCCGTACTCCGGAGCCCTCGGAGAGCCCGGAGGCGCAGAAGGGGATCGACGAACGGCACCTCATCGTCGTATCCCGCCGCGAAGGAGGGACCGAGATCGCTCCCAGGGCGACGACCACCGGAGCTCCCAGGGCGGCGACCACTGGATCGCCCAGGGCGGCGGCCACTGGATCGCCCAGGGCGGCGACCACTGGATCGCCCAGGGCGGCGACCACCGGAGCTCCCAGGACCGGCATATCCTTGCCCACCGCGAAGAAGACGAACTCCCACCCCAATTTCAAGCAGTACGGGAACACTCCGGCGCAGCGCGGCAAAGGCCAGGGGAACGGCAGGAACAACTAGCCGGGCCCGCTCGGGCACGCCGTTTCGCGGACGAGGCGAAGGCGCCGGATGCCCGAATGAGATCGAGGGTCTCGAAAAGACGTCAGCGGCAGAGGGACGACCTCGGCCCCGAGGGTGACATATGCGCCGCCATCGCTCCCCAGGCGGTTCCTCACCCGTCCGTGTAGAGACAGAACGGGTGCCCGGCGGGATCGAGAAGGACCCGGACGTCGTCCTGCGGTTGGTGGGCGGCGAGGGTCGCGCCCTCCTCAAGCGCGTGGGCGAGCGCGTCCTGAAGGTCGCCGACCTCCAGGTCGAGGTGCATCATCATCTGCTGTGAACCGTCGGCGGACGGCCAGACCGGGCGTACATAGTCGGTGGATGTCTGGAACGCCAGATACGTCCCCTCGTCGGCCGGTGCGACCGTGACCCACCCGGGTTCGTCCTTGGTGATCCTCCAGTCGAGAAGGCGCGCGTAGAACCGCGCGAGAGCCTGTGCGTCGGGTGCGTCGAGCACCACGCCCCACCCGTGAGAAATCGATCGTCCACGCATGGCCGCGTGCTGCCCGGAAAGACGGTCGGATAACGCGGAGCGCGGGCGGCAGGTGTCCGTGCCGCCCGCCGGTCAACCGTCACCGGCGCCCCCGAGGCGCTGGATCACCAGGCGACGGGGAACGCCGACAGGCCGTACACGACGTTGAACGAACGAAACTCCGGCTCGCCCGCCTCACGCAGTCCGGGGAAACGTTCGAACAGGGCGGAGAACGCGATGCGCATCTCCATCCGGGCCAGCGGCGCCCCGATGCAGTGGTGCGCGCCGTAACCGAACGCGACGTGGGCCAGGTCGGGCCGTTCGATGTCGAGCCGGTCCGGATCCTCGGTCAGCGCCGGGTCACGGTTGGCGGCAGGGAGGGAGACCACCACGACATCGCCCTTCGCGATCGGCACGCCGCTGATCTCGGTGTCGGCCGTGGCCACCTTGGTGGCGCCCTGATGGATGATCGTCAGCCAGCGCAGCAGCTCCTCGACCAGGCCGCCGGCCTTGCCGGGATCCGCGCGGAACAGGTCGAGCTGCTCGGGATGTCGCAGCAACGCCAGCGTGCCCAGGCCGATCATGTTGGCCGTCGTCTCGTGCCCGGCGACCAGCAACAACCCGCCGATGCCGACGAGTTCGTCGGTCGTGAGGTCATCGCCGTGCTCGCGGACCAGCATGCCGATCAGATCCTCACCCGGCTCGGACCGCGCCCGGCCGACCAGCCCGGTCATGTAGGCGGTCAACTCCATCTGAGCCCTCCCGCGCTCCTCGGGCGGGCGGTTGAAGTCGAGGATCACGACGCTGAGGGCCTGGAAGGCGTCCCGGTCCTCGTAGGGCACCCCGAGCAGCTCGCAGATGACCAGCGAGGGAATCGGGGTGGCGAACCGAGAGACGAGATCGGCCGGCGCGCCGGTACGCTCCATCGCGTCCAGATGGTCGGCGACGATCTCACGGACCCGAGGCTCCAGACGACGGATACGGCGCATCGTGAACTCGGGGGTGAGCATGCGGCGTAACCGGGTGTGGTCGGGCGGGTCCATCATCAGCAGCGCGCCCGCGCGGAGACGTTTGGCCTGCTCCTCACTCATGGGCGGCAGGTTGATGCCGCTGGCGTAGCTGAACAGCTCGGCGTTCCTGAGCACGGTGCGCACGTCGTCATAACGGGTGACCAGCCAGGCGTCCTGGCCGTAGGGCGTGGGAACACGTCGCAGGCCGAGCTCCTCGCGGGCGATGGCGAGCTCGGGGGCGGGGTGAAACTCCTGGCGGCGCATGTGAAGGGGCAGCATGTCGTCTCCTGAGGGGGTCGGCTACCTCCTCAAGATCCCCTCAATGGAACGAGCGTGCAATCCCAGCCGTACCAGGCGTTCGACGGCGTCGTCGGCGGTCGCCGCGAGAAGCGGAGACTCCCGCTGCCCGGCAGGATCGGCCTTGCTCTCACCGCCGCGCTGCTCGGCCGCCACCGGGGGCGAGCCGGTCGTCTCGGAGGCACCTGGCCTCACGTGTCCGGCGGCTGTGCGGGTTCGGTGATACCGAGGATCGACAGGAACGCCGCGGTGGCGGGGGACGGGGGGAAGCGGCTCCAGACGAGGTGCTCCATGCGGGTGGGGGCGTCGCGAAGCCGGAGGACAGGCAGATCGGGCACTTCGGGCACGAAGGCGGCCGGTAGCAGTCCGATACCGAGTCCCTGCCGGATCAGGCGGGCCATGAAGTCCATGTTCGTCACTTCGAAGGCGACCTCGCGCACGATTCCGATCGCCGCGAAAGCCTCGTCCGACTGGGCCCGCGCGGCGGTGCCCGGCGGGAAGTCGACGAACGGCTCGTCCGACAACCGGCGAAGGTCCACGCCTTCCCTGCCCGCCAGCGGGTGACCGGGCGCCACCGCGGCGACGAGGTCGCCGCGCGCCAGCTCGCGACCCCGGACACCCTTGGGGCGTGCACCCATCGGCAGCCCCAGGAACGCGGCGTCCAAGGTGCCCTGTCGAACCCGTTCGACCAGTTCTTCGCTCGCGCCCGAGCGGAGGGTGATCCGCACCTGCCGATGCCGCAGACGGAAGTGTTTCAGCGCGGCCGGCAGATCGACCGCCGCGACGGTGGGGATGGCGCCGATGGCGAGCCGGCCACTGATCTCACCGGTGGCCGCCGTCACCTCGGCGCGGGCACGTTCGGCGGCGTCGAGGGCCTGGCGGGCAGCGGGCAGGAACGCCTCTCCGGCGGGGGTGAGCCGGACACGGCGGCTGGTGCGCTCGAACAACTTGGCGCCCAGCTCACGTTCCAGCCGGGCGATCTGGTGGCTCAGCGCGGACTGGACGACGAGGCACCGCTCGGCGGCGCGGGTGAAGTTGCTCGTCTCCGCGACCGCGACGACATAGCGCATTTGTTGAAGCTCCACGGATCAATCGTGATGCGCGATCGGTCCGATGACAAACATGTGTTGGACTCATTGATCATCCCTCACTCAGGCTGAGCCCATGACGACGAGACCTCATCGAGGTGACGGCCTGTCGCGCGGGTTGCTTCTGCTCATGTCGACGGCGACCGGGCTCGCGGTCGCGGGAAACTACTTCGCGCAGCCACTGCTCGACCTGCTCGGCCGGGAGCTGAGGCTCGGACCCACCCTGGCGGCGCTGACGGTGACGGCCGCGCAAGGCGGGTACGCTCTCGGCCTGATCCTGCTGGTGCCGCTCGGCGATCTGGTGGAGCGGCGGCGGCTGGCGGTGTCGCTCTACGCGGCGACCGCGGTGTTCCTGCTGGTCTCGGCCACGGCCCCCAGCGGCACGGTGCTCCTCGCCGGTACGGCCCTGACCGCGCTGACCTCGGTCGGGGCGCAGGTCGTGGTCCCGTTCGCGGCGACGCTGGCGGATCCCGCCGAGCGCGGCCGGGTGGTCGGCACGGTGATGACCGGGTTGATGCTCGGGCTGTTGCTGGCACGGACCGCATCGGGGGCGTTGTCGGAACTGGGCGGGTGGCGGACGGCCTACTGGGTCAACGCGGTCCTGATGGCGCTGATGGCCGTGCTGCTGCGCGCCCGGCTGCCCCGGCTCGGCGGAAGCGGAAGCGGGGACGGAGATGGAAGCGAGGGCGTAGCCGGAGAGCGCCGGTCCTACCTCGTGCTGCTGCGCTCGACGGCCGCGCTGTTCCACCACGAGCCGTTGCTGCGCCGCCGGGCGGCTATCGGCGCGCTGAGCCTCGCCTCGTTCAGCGTGCTGTGGACGGCACTGACCTTCCTGCTGGCCGGGCCGCCGTACGGCTGGTCGGAGTCGGCCGTCGGACTGGTCGGCCTGGTCGGGGTCGCGGGCGCGCTCACCGCCATGGTGGCGGGACGGCTGGCCGACCGCGGGCACGTCCAGATCGTGACCGGCGCCGGGACGATCCTGCTACTGGCGTCCTGGCCGGTGATCGCGGTAGGGGCCCACTCGCTGTTCTGGCTGCTCACCGGCGTGATCGTGCTGGACCTCGCGCATCAGGCTCTGCTCAACGGCAACCAGACCGTCCTCTACGCACTCAGGCCCGAGGCTCGCAACCGGATCAACTCCGCCTTCATGACCTCCATGTTCCTCGGCGGCGCGGCGGGCTCCGCGTTGACGTCGGTGGCCTGGGTGAACGGTGGCTGGACCGCCGTGTGCGTCCTGGGCGCCGCCCTCTCGGCGGGGGCCGTCGCGCTCTGGGGCCTGGAGCGCGTCACCGCCGGCAGGGTGGCGCGCAACCTCCAGAAGACCCCGGTTCACCAGGACGACGACCCGGCACCGGCCGCATCGACCACCTGACCCGACACCACCGCCGCGACACCACGCGACCTGCTCTGTCCCTCACCCCACCACCAGGGAGAACACGAATGTCACGCACCGTACTGATCACCGGGGCCACCGGAACCGTGTCCACCGCGCTGATGAACGCCCTGGAAGGGGCCGATGTGGACCTTCGCGCCCTCGTCCGCGAAGAGGTCAGGGCGGACGGCCCGCGCGAGCGGGGCGCGGAGGTCTTCGTCGGCGATCTCGATGACGCCCGCTCGCTGCCACCCGCCTTCGAAGGCGTGCGAGACGTGTGGCTGCTCACCCCGAACGGCCCGCGCGCTCCGGAGAACAGCATGAACGCCGTGTGGGCCGCACGCCAGGCCGGTGTGGAGCGCATCGTGCGTCTGTCCGTCGTCGGCGCGCACGACGCGCCGGCGTTCACCTCCGAGAAGGACTCACCCCCGCCACGGTGAGGGCGAACAGCCGGTCCGCCTCGGCGAGCGTGTTGAGCCGGGCCGCCGCGGGCCACCCTCGGCGTCGTCCAGTGCGGCCTTCGCCCTCCCTCGGCCCCCGGTCGGCCACGCCCGGCGCGTTGAGCGCCTCGTCAAGGCTTGAGTTCGAGCTGGATGCGGTAGACGGTGGTCGTGAGGGGCTCGAAGCCGGCGACGACGGCCTCACCGTACTCACCGGTGTCGCGAATCCGGATCTTCAGAGGGCGCCCGAGATGCTCGGCGGTGATCCGGTAGCGGCCGATGGGCACGTCCAGCAGCCCCGGGCCGTCGCCGCCGCGCTCGGCCCGGCGGGTGATGACCTCGCCGGCCGAGCCGTCGATCAACGGCCCCTGCGGAGTCAGGGTGAGCGTGACGTCCTCGTCCTGCAGGAAGGTATCCGGGTTCTGCGGATCGTAGGACTCCAGGTAAAAGAGGACCAGGGCGCCGTAGAAACCCAGCCCGTCGGAACGCTCACCGGTGAGCCGCCAGGTGAAGTCGCGGATCGCGCCGTCCGCACCGACGAAGGGGGTGTCGTCGTGGGGGGTCAGCTCCATCGTGTAGGCGCGGCCCTCGAAGCGGCGGGTCACGGTGCCGGTCACCCGGAAGGTGGCCGCGGCGACGTCGCTGCTCATCTGGTAGCGGCCGTCCTCGTCGGTCGTCACGACCAGGTTGCTGTCGTACAGCAACTGGTTGTCGGCGACGATCTTCGCGCCCGCGACGGGCCTGCCCGCTGCGTCGACGACCTGCCCCTTGAGCACTCCGGCCTCGACCTGCCCCGTCCCGGCCTGCCGTTCCGCGGTGGTTTCCCGCCCGGCATCGGCCGTACCCGTCATCCGATCCCCGCCTTCGAACGTGCAGCCGCTCAGGACAGCGATGAGAACACCTATGACAACGATCACTTCTCGCACACCGATGACCCTAGATCAATAATCTTGCAATTGACTTGGAAGTGGCGGTCCGGCGCCTCGTCCGCGCGCAGCCCGCCTCGTCCGTGCCCGCCGCCTCATCGTGGATCTCCGGCGAAAAACCGGTCCTTCCGCCTCCCGGCCCCCGGGCTCAGCCCGCCCACCGGTCTTCCCCGCTCACCGGCTCACCGCGGAAGCCAGGGCGCGCACCCGCTCGGCGTTCCGGTCGTGGCCGATGACGACCGGCGGCTCGTTGTACGGCATGGCGTCGGAGGAGCGGCGCAGCTTGACGTACTGCCCGCAGGCGTCGACGGCGTAGGGCTCCATGTCGTCCTGGAGGGCGCCGATCACCGTGATCCCGTACGTCTCGCCGATCCTGCGGAACAGCGCCACCGCCTCCCTGCGGTGCTCCTTGCCGAGGTTGCGGCCCAGCTCGTCGAGGACCAGGCACAGGTGCCCGCCCCCCGAGGACGCGATCGCCGCCGCGCAGACCAGCTTCACCGCCTTCTCGTCCATCAGCGCGGTGTTGGCCCGCCGGTTGTACGGCACGAACCCCTGCCCCTCGCCCCTGCGCCACTTGGGCGTCACCCGCCACGCCCAGCGCTGCTCGGGGTCGGCGGGCGCGGGCGGGACGGGAAACTCCAGCGTCGCGCCGTAACCGCCGTAGGAGGTGTCGAGTTTGTCGAACTCCTCGGCCACCCGGGTCAGCCGCGACCTGATCGCGGCGGTCAGCGCGGCCCGGTGCACGGCGGTGGACTGGGCCGCCTCCTCGGCACCCCTGGCCGCGGCCGTCAGGTCGCGCTGCCGGGTGACGATCTGCGTCTCGATCTGGCGGCGCCGATGCCGCTCGTACTCCTCCTGACCACGCAGGTAGGAGGCGAGGGTGGAGCACACGCCGGGGAACGTCGCCTGCTCGCGGGCGGTGCGCCCGGCGCCGGGCGCGGCCCGCTCGCCGACCAGGAAGCGCAGCTCCTCGGGCATCTCCTCGTCCTCGCCGGGAAAGGCGGGGAAGGTGTCGCGCAGCGCCTCGTCCAGGTGACGCTCGGCGGCACGCCACCACTCCTCGGACGTGAGCGGACGCTCCTGCTCGTCCAGGGCGCCCAGCCACTCGCGGGCACCGTCGAGGGTGCCGCCCCAGTCGCCGGCCAGCGCGTCCAGCCCGAGCGCGTCGCGGTCGGCGGCGATCCTCGCCGCCTGCTCCACGGCCCCGTCACGGTCGGACTCGCACCTGGCCCTGCGCCCCTCCAGACGCTCGATCTCCATGCTTCTCGTACGGGCACGGAAGTCCAGGGTGCTCGCCCGGCGCTCGGCCTCGTCGACCTTCGGCGCGATCTTGGCCAGCGCCTCGGACAACTCGGTGAGGGAACTCCTGCGCTCGGTGAGCCGCCGCTCGATGTCGGCCAGCTGCACGGACGCCTTCGCCCCCTCAAGCCTCCTGCCCGCCTCGGCCACGGCGTCCTCGGCGGCCCGCACGGCCGCCGCCGCGCTCTCCTGCGCGTCGCGTGCCCGGTGCAGGCGCTGCTCGGCCGCCTTGATGCGGGCCTCCCTGCCGGTGACGGCCACCTCGAACGATCCCACGACGGTGACGCCCGCCGCGCTGACCAGCACGGACCCCGGCAACGCGTCCAGCGCTCGCGCCGCCGCCTCCAGGTCGGCCGCGTCGACGACGACCGCGTGCTCGTGCGGCCATCCGCGAGCTCCCAGCGCGGGCGCCGCCCGGCCGTCTTGACCCGCCGCGCTCTCGTCGTCGCGCGCCTGCTCGGCGACGTCGATCGCGTCGAGCAGGCCGGTCGCGCCGACCCCCGCCTCGGCGAGCGCGTTGAGCTGGGCTGCCGCCGGGCCGCCCCCGGCGTCGTCCAGCGCGGCCTTCGCCCCCTCGGCCTCCCGGTCGGCGACGCCCAGCGCCTTGAGCGCCTCGTTCAGCCGCGTCCTCGCCCCGGTCAGCTCAGCGCCGGCCGTCGCCACGTCGCGCCCGTCGGCCAGGCGGCGCTGCTCCTCAAGACCGGGGATCCAGCCGCGCAGCTCGTCGACCGAGTTCTCCGCCACCGCCCGGTCGGCGTCCAGCTTCGCCGCGCGTGCCTGCAGCGCGCTCAGCTCCCTGCGGGCCTCGGCCAGCCCGCGCTCCAGCGTGTCGTCCTTGAGCGTGGCGATCTCGGCCCTGACCTCGCCGATCGCCTCCATGGCGCGTGCGCCCGCCGCATGGACCCGTTCCAGCTCGACCGCGAGCGCCTCGTCCCGCTGTCCGGCGTCGGTAAGTCTGCGCGCCAGCCGCCCCCGCCAGCAGCGCAGCGCGTCGGCGAGCCGGACACGGGCACGGTCACGTCTGTCGAAGGTCTCCAGGAGCGTATGGGACTCGGCCTCGAACTCCCGCAGCAACTCCACGGCCCGCGTCGCCCGCACTCGCCTGGCGTGCTCGTCACGGCGAGCCTCCCGCTCCTGGTCGAGCTCGGCGTCCAGGCCGGTCAGCGCGGCGATCGCCTCGAAGACCCGCTCGGGGGAGATCTCGTTGAGCGGCTGGGAGAGCAGGTTGGTGGCGACCTTGCTGCGTACCGAGGTCGACAGGAACGACACACACCTGACGCGGTCGCCGTACAGGAACCTGGTCAGGTCGCGCGCCACCACGTCACGACGCCCCGCCGAGCGGGGCAGCGCCGCCCACAGCGCGTCGGCCCGCGTCACCCGCTCCGCCTCCGAGGCCGCCACCGCCAGGTGCACCCCCTGGATCCAGCGGATCTCCAGGTGCGGGGCCTCCTGGTTGACCCGCAGCCACACGGTCACCGCGCCGTCCGGAAAGGCGTCTTCGGAGGAGTCGGCCCCCGGGTGGCCGGGGTCCGGGGTGTCGCCGTTCGCGAGTCCGGTGTCGTCCGAGGGGTCGGCGCTCCCGGCAACGGTGCGGCCGGAGCCGGCGGGGACGGAACCGGCGTGCGGGGAGCCGGTGTGTCCGGGACGCACGGAGTCGGCGGGTGCGAAAACGCCGACGATGTAGCCGTGGTCGGCGCTGGCCCAGGTCCTGCCGCCCCCGCCCGCCGCGAGCTCGGCGTTGAACAGCAGCTCGGAGACCGCCTTCGCGCCCGAGGCGAAACGCCACTGCTCGTCTCCGAGCAGCGCGGTGATCATCGCGATGAACGACGACTTGCCCGCGCCGTTGGAGTCCTTCGGCCCCGCGCCCGCGACCACGATCAGCGTGCCGGGAACGGTCGGCACCGGGTGGGTCGAGAGCCGCGAGATGTTGACCGGCTGAACGGCGATCAGCACCCGGTCGCCCACCACGTTCTCGCTCGGGGCGGTGGCGCGGGCCGGCTCCACGGGGACCAAGGTCGCCTGCGTCCCGCCCGCGCTCTCGGAGACCTCGCTCTCCCCGCTCCGAGTGCCCCGCGTCCGGGCCTTCCTGCCGCCTTCCGCCGGGGAGACCGTGACGTCCCCGCTCCGAGTGCTCTTGGCCCGGACCTTCCTGCCGCCTTCCGCCGGGGAGACCGTGACGTTCTCGCTCCGGGTGCTCTTGGCCCGGACCTTCCTGGCGCGGGTGGTGCCGGTGACCTCGCCCTGGAGGGCCTCAGCCTGGACGTTTTCGGCCCCGGCCGTGCCGATGCGGGTTTCCGCACCCCTGACCCGGCTTTCGCGCGAGCTCTTCGCGGCCTGGTTCCGCTGCTCGGTCAACCCCGTCGTTCCTTTCTTCCATCCGGCTTCCGGCGCCCGGAGCGCCGGATCCGCGGCACCCCGTCCCGGCTTCGGCTCGTCATCGAAGGGCCTGCTCACACCCGCCGGGCGCCCGGGCCACCGGCTTCCCGGCACCCCGTCGTCGGGTCCGCTCACCGCCGGTTGGCCCGTACGGCCGCCGCCAGCGGGGTGTGCGGTCCCGCCGCGAGGATCAGCTCCTCCTGCAGGTGACGCCTGGCCTGCGGGGTGAGCCGGTGGAACTGCGGACCCGGCACGTAACCCCCGGCCTCCTCGCCCGCCTTCACCTGGGTCACCAGGCCCGCGTGGCGCAGGGTGCGTAGCGCGGCGTCCAGCTCGCCGATCGGCAACCTGGTGTGCCGCCGAAGCTCGTCGATCTGGGCGGGAAACGGCGAGAGCCAGCTGTCGGCGGGCAGCAGGCCGTCGGCCCGAGGGATCGCCACGGAGTGGATCAGCACGAGGACCAGCACCGCCCGCTCGGACTCACCCAGAGCCGTTCCCGTTCCCGTTCCCGTTCCCGTTCCCGCTCCCGCTCCCGTGAGCGTCTCGGCCGCGTAGCCCGAGATCCACGCGTCGCGGTCGTGGATCAGGACCCGGCCGCGACGCTCCAGCATCTCGGCGAGCGTACGGCGCAGCACCGGGTCGCGCAGCGCGGGAAACCGGGCCTCGTGCACCGGCTCGGCCGCGTGCTCCACCGCCATGAACGCCGCCACGACCTCGGCCCTGCGCCGCTCGTCGAACGGACCGAGCAGATCCTCGTCCACCTCGTCGGGGATCGTGACAGCGGCCCCCGCCTCCGCGTCGTCGAGTGTCTCCGCGACGACCGGGAGCACCTCCAGAGCGCCGGGAACCTCCTCATCCGCGGGCAGGCGGCGCATCAGCTCCCGCAACTGGGCGTGAGAGGCCGCGGGCCAGGAGGCACACCGAGGACCGAGCCGTACCAACCCGTCGGCGACCTCCAACCAGGCCGAGTCGTGCAGGCGGCGCAACGCGCCGACCGCCCAGTTGCGCATGAGGTCGTCGCCGCGCCCGATCAGCGCCCGGTACGCCGACAGCACGTCGTCCACCCTGGCGGGGGTGCCCGGCCAGGGGTCGGAGGCGAGGTCGGTCCAGCAGCATCGCAGGGCCGCGGCCAGCACCCGCCGGGTCTCCCCGGATCGTTCCACCGCGACCGGCGCGACCTGGTATTCCTCCAGGAGCGAGGGGGTCGCCCCGTCGGGCCAGACCGGCAGCGCGAGCCCCGTGCCGTCGCCGCGCCCGAGCCGCGCCATCCCGGCGGGAGCCGCCTCTCCCGCCGCGAGCGTGAGAGGCCCGCCCGCTCTGGCCAGGACATGCGCCATCCGGGACGGCCCGGCGCCGGCCGATCTCGCGGCCTGCTCGTGTGCCGCCCCCGCGGAGATCGCCCGGTCGTGCGCCGGAACCGTCGTGGCCGGTGTGTGACGCGGATCAGCCGGCACCGCCGGTCCTTTCGAGACGGCCGTGGGAGAGCCAGGCGGGCTCGCCGCCGGGGTCGGCGGTGAGGCCGTCGGACCAGCGCAGGTGGTACGGGGAGTCGGGACGCAGGTCGGCCGAGACGAGGTCGGCGAGCAGCCGGCGAGCGGAGACCCACTCGCCGGCGGCGGTGAGCAGCTCCTCAAGACGGGCGGTGGGGCGCCCGGCGAGCGCGGCCTCGGCCACCGCGGTCAGATGGTCGAGGCCGTCGGCGCCGGGATCGTGGGTGCCGGCGGTGCCGGGGTCGGGCAGGGCAGAACGCGGGGGAGTGGGCTGGGCGGGTGCCGGGCGAGGGCTCTCGTCCACGGCCCTGACGATCGCCGCCGGGTCGTGCCAGGGGGCGGGGGCGTCGAAGACGAAGCCGTCGAGCACGGAGGCCAGACGCTCCTTGCTCGCGGTCTGCGCGAAGGTGCGCCAGGTCTCCGCGGGAAGCAGCGTGAGGTTTCTCGTCGTGCCCGCGGAGTCGGCCAGGCGTCCGGCGGCGCGGCGCGAGGCGTCGCTGTAGGAGTAGATCGCGGCGCGCAGCTCGGTGCAGGTGCGGTCGAGGTCGGGCCAGCGGGTGAGGATGGTGCCGTGCAGGCTCTGCGCTCGCCTGGCGATCTCCTCGGTGCCCCACAGCTTGGGTGCCTGCTCGCGCAGCTCCTCGATGGTGCCGCCGGTCAGAGTGATCAGCTCCAGCGCCCACAGGCGGAAGGCGCGCGACAGATTCTGCGCGCTGGCGCGAGCCTCCTCCATCGTCGTGCGGGGGTCGGCCACGTTGAGGTCTTCGAGAGCGAGCAGGCGGTGCATCTCCGACTGGCCGCCGTCGTCCATCATCCGGCGGATGAACATCAGCCCCACCACGCTGGTGAACGACGCGCGGTAGCGGAGCTGGTTGGGTTTGGGGAACACCTCCCGGATCGCGCCGAGGCCGCGCAGGACCCTGAGCCGGTTCTCGAACCGGTCGAGCGGGTAGGCCCGGCAGACGTGGCGCATCTGCTCGTGGGTCAGCCACTCCTCGCCCGCCTCGGCGAACGCCGCGAACAGCGTCTCGGCGATGTCGACCAGCGCGGGGTCGTCCACCACCGCGCCGCTGTCGCGGGCGAGCGCCGCGAACATGCGGCGGTAGGTCGAGAGCACGGCCTCCTCGGTGAGGGCCGAGTCGAGCGTGATCTCGTGGTTCGTCTCTGGCACGCGCCCTACCGTAAGGCTTGTGCCCGACAATCCTGACCCGGACCGCCGGGAAGTGCCCCGCGAGGAGACGCGGCCGAACACGGGCCCTCCAGGTCAGACGTCGGTGGCCGGCGGGCCTTTCGCGGTCGTGACCGGTCAGACGGCCCGAAGTCAGGTGGCGGCGGCGGGGAGGACCCCGGTCTGCCGTAGCCGGTCACGGGCGGCCTCGATGGCCTCGGGGGTGGTGGCGAAGACGCGACCGGCCTGATCGAGGTGGGCGATGACGCCGAGGGCGCGCAGGGGCTGGTGATGGCCCTGGCGGATACCGGAGACGTAGACGGTGATGCCACGGCGTTGCAGCCGCTCGATGGCGTCCCCGAGGACCAGGGCACCGCTGGCGTCGATGGTGGTGACGCGGGACATGCGCAGGATCACGACGGAGACGGTGGCGACCTCGGACAGCTCAAGCAGGAAACGGTGGGCCGCGGCGAAGAACAGCGGGCCGTCCAGGCGGTAGGCGACGATGTGCTCGGAGAGCAGGGCGTGTTCCTGCTCGCTGTGGTCTTCTGGCGACTCGGGACGGATCGGCGTCATGTCCAGGCGGACGTCGCGCGCGATGGAACGCAACGCCAGCGCGCCGGCCACGATCAGGCCGAGGATGACGGCCTGGACCAGGTCGAGCGCCAAGGTGGCGAGCGCGGTCAGCACCAGGACGACCGCGTCTCCTCGGGTGGAGCGGATCATGGCCATGACCGAGCCGACCTCCACCATCCGCACCGAGGTGGCGAGCAGCACACCGGCCAGCGCGGCGAGTGGGATCATGGAGACCAGGTCGGCGGCGAGGAACACGATCACGATCAGGATGCCCGCGTGGGCGAGCGCGGCCAGCCGTGACTGGGCGCCGGAGCGGACGTTGACCGCGGTACGGGCGATGGCGCCGGTGGCCGGGACGCCGCCGAACAGCGGGGCGACGAGGTTGGCCAGGCCCTGGCCGAACAGCTCCCGGTCGGGGTCGTGCCTGTGGTTGACGCTCATGCCGTCGGCCACGGCGGCCGACAGCAGCGACTCCAGCGCGGCCAGGGCCGCGACCGCGACCGCCGGGGCGAGCAGCGAGCTCAGCACGCTCACGTCCATGAAGGCGAACGAGGGGGCGGGCAATCCGGCGGGCAGGTCTCCGATGCGCGCCACCGGCGGATCGACCAACTCCGTCAACAGGGTGGCGGCGATCACGGCGAGGAGGGAGAAGGGGACGGCGGGCCGCCACCGCGCTCCCAGCAGCATCGCCGCGGCCACCGTCAGGGCGATGGCCGGGGCCCACCACAGCGGCTGGGCGAGGAAGTCCCGCGCGGCCTGCCAGGCCACGGCGATGACCTTGTCCCCCTCCGGGATCGGCACGCCCAGGGCGGCCGGAACCTGCTGCAGGCCGATCACGCAGGCGATGCCGATGGTGAAGCCCTCCACCACGGGGGCCGGCACCAGTGCCATGTACTTGCCCGCGCGGGCCAACGCCAGCGCGATCAGCAGCAGCCCGGCCAGCACCCCGACCATCAGCACACCGGAGGCGCCGTGAGCGTGCATGATCGGCACCAGCACCACGGTCATCGCCCCGGTCGGACCGGACACCTGCAGGCTCGAACCACCGAACAGCGCCGCCAGTACTCCGGCGACCACCGCCGTGGCCAGACCGGCCGCGGCGCCCATGCCCGAGGAGATGCCGAACCCCAGCGCCAGCGGCAACGCCACGATCGCCACGGTGAGACCGGCGATCAGGTCACGGCGGGGATGGCGGCCCATCGCGGCCCATTCTCCGCGCTCGGGCAGGACGCCGCGCAGGCGACCCCAGGACGAGGAGAGCACGGGGATCATGGGGGGCCGCTCTCGGTCTTGATCAGCTCGCTCAGCAGCTCGCGCTGCCCGGTGAGCAACTGCGTCAGCAGCTTGCGCGCCGCGCGAAGCAACTCCGCCACATCGCCGCCGGCCAGGGCGTAGACCACGGTGGAGCCGTCACGGTGTGCGATGACCATCCCCGAACGGCGTAGCACGGCCAGATGCTGCGACAACCCCGTCGGCTCCACCTCAATGGCGGCCAGCAGGGCCCGCACCGGCATCGGTCCTTCCTGGAGCAACTCCAGCACCCGGATCCGGACAGGGTGGCCCAGCAGCCGGAACAGCTCCGCCTTGGCCTCGTACAGGGGAACCGACATCACAGGACGGTCCTGCCCGGCCCCGCGTCACCCGGGCCGATCGGCACCCCGTGCGTACGGGCCAGTCGCGTCACGTGCTCCCATTCCGCTTCGGCCGACATCAGCTCGCCGAGGTCGTCGTCGTGGCGGGCCGCCTCCAACGCCGCGGCCGCCCGGTGTGCTCTCTCCCTGACCGCGGTGGCGAAAGACCCGTTCACGGCACGCTCCTGCTCTCGTCCTCATCTGACGGAACCATCATGTAATGAATTGCGTAAGTTCGCAATTGATGAAACAGGCACAGGATACCTCGGGTGCGCGGTTGTGGCCCAATCGCCCCGCCGTCCCGCCTGGCGCACCGTCCCGCCGGGCTCGTCGTTCGGACCGGCCCGCGCCTCGTCGCCGGCCCGCTCGGTCGCGGCTCGGCCCGTCGGTGACGTCGCCGAGCGAGACGGGCCGCGGCAAGGCGGGGCAGGAGGTCTTGGGCGAGCCGAAGGGCGTGATGGGAGCGTTTCCACGATTTTTCGCAACTATTCGCAACATTTGAGACGGATCGCAATATCCGCCGTACTGTCGGAGCACCAACCCTTCGCGGTGACAAGGTGATGGAGATGGCGACCTCCACGGCACGCATCGACGAGGCCAAAGGCATTCTCGCCGCCAGGCTCAGGGCGCTCCGCGCCGACGCCGGGCTGACGGGACGAGCGCTGGCGGCGAAGACCGGCCTGGACCACACCAAGATCTCCAAGATCGAGAACGCGGTCCAGATGCCCAACCAGGCCGACATCCGCACGTGGTGCGAGGCCTGCGACGCGGACGAGCAGGTGGTCGACCTCATCGCGGCCGCCCAGAACATCGACGCGATGTACACCGAGTGGCGCCGCCTGGAGGAGAGCGGCCTCGGCCACGTCCAGCGCTCGTTCCAGCCGCTGTACGACAAGACCCACCAGTTCCGCGTCTGGCAGCACTCGGCCGTCCCCGGCCTGCTCCAGACCGGCGACTACGCGCGCGGACATCTGCGCGCCGTCATCGACTTCCGGGGCATCCCCGACGACATCGACGCCGCGGTCGCGGCGAGGCTGAAACAGCAGGAGGTCCTGCGCAACGGGAGCAAGCGGTTCGCGTTCGTCGTCGGGGAACAGGCGCTCCGCATGCCACTGGTCGGCCCCGAGCAGATGATCGCCCAACTCGACCGGCTGGCGGAGCTGACCTCCGGCACCGCGAACGTGTCCTTCGGCGTCATCCCCGCCACGATCAGACCACCGCTCATGCCGCCGGAGAACTTCTGGATATACGACGCCAACCGGGTCCGCGTCGACACCGTGCCGGGTCAGATCCAGCACAAGGCGCCGGGTGATGTGGTCGTGTACGAGAAGGCGTTCCAGGCGTTGAGCGGCGCCGCGGCGTACGGGAGAGAGGCCCGCGAACTGCTGCGCGCCGCGGCGAGTGCGTTCCGCGAAAGGTGAACGCGCAACATCACGCAACATCGTTGAGACGGGAGCCTCTGGATCTTTACCCTCGCGAACGTGACCGTTGATCACAGAACCCCCGAAGACGTTGAGTCTCCCTCAGCCGAACTCCGGGCTCGTGAGCTGGCGGCCCTGCTGGCCCGATCCCACAACATCCCGGCGGACGTGCACCGCCTGCCGTCCGGGAAGATCGTCGTCTCCGTCTACTACGGTTTGGTCGCCCACTTGGATGACACGTGCCGTTTCTGGTGGATCGTCCCCGTCCCCGAGGAACGGGACAGGCCGCTGTGGACGAGTGCCGCCACTCCGGCCGCGGCGGCGATCCGGATCGCCGATCACTACCGGGAACTACGCGCCCGCCCACTGGCCCACCTGATACACGGCGGTTACCTGCTCACCGACGTCCTGCGACATCACGAGGCCGCGGCCCCGGTCTGACCGCGCCGGCCGCAGGCCCGGCCGTCTCCAGGCTCATCCCGGTCCGCTCGCGCCCGGTGAGACGCACCGGTCCGACCGTGTCCGGGACCGTCCCGGCCGACGGAGTCCGGTGGGCCGCGCCGATCTGACCGCGACCGGCGCGGCGGTGCCCCGGTGACGGAACGCAGCCGAACCCCCCTCGCCGGATCCGAGGCCCAGCCTCCGGCGAGAACGAACCCGACCGCTCCGAAGAAGGGGGGACCGCCGCCCTTCGTGCCTGGTTCTCGCGGCTATTTTCGCCGTTTCATACGGGTAGCGCGCATTTTCTGAAGCGCACCCGATGACCAGTACTCCCTATTTTCCGCGCGCCGAAGTCTCCTACCTGCACGAATCACGATTCAACACCCCGTGTTTCGTGTTTAACTCGGACTTGCGGTAGTCACCCGACTTCCTTGGGTAGTGTCCCCGGGCCAGGTGAGAGCGCGCGGTGCAGCAAGGGGAGACAATTCATGATCAGTGTCCTGATCGCCGAGGACATGCATCTCGTTCGCGGAGCCATGGTCGCCCTGCTCTCCACGGAGAGTGACATCAAAGTCATCGCCGAAGTCGGTCACGGTGACGAGGTGGTCCGCTCCTGCCTGCGCCACCGCCCCGACATCGCGCTCGTCGACATCGGCCTGCCGGGCACCGACGGCCTCAGCGCGGCGGCGGAGTTGCACCGCAGGCTTCCCGAGTGCGGGACGGTGATCCTGACCGGATTCGCGACCCCGGCCGCGCTGTGCCGGGCGCTGGACGCCGGGGCGCGAGGCTTCGTCGTCAAGGACGCCCCGGCCGACCAGCTCGCCGACTGCGTACGCCGCGTGGCCGCCGGTGAGCGGGTCGTCGACCCCGAGCTGGCCGTCGCCGCACTCAACGCGAAGAGAAACCCGCTCACCGCACGCGAGCTGGAGGTCCTGCAGGCCGCGGCCGAGGGGGCGCCGGTCGGGGAGATCGCCGACCGTCTCTGCCTGTCCGGCGGCACGGTACGCAACTACCTGGCACGGATCCTCAACAAGATCGACGCCCGCACGCGCGTCGAGGCGGTGAGGATCGCGAGGGAGGCGGGCTGGCTGTGGCTCGACGACCTGAGCAAACTCGGCCTGACCCGCTGCCGGGACACGAGAGGTCCGTCCAGCCGGATGAATTAGGTGTGATCAAGCTGGTACCCGCGCAGAGGTTCCAGCCCACCACCGAGATGGAGGAGGACGGCGCGCGAGCCTCCGCTCACCCCGCGTGGAGGAGGGACCGCCGCGACCACCGGGGCGGTGGCCGTCGCCATCGACCTCCTTGTGATCACGACTGTCCATAGAAGCAGTCCCGGGCGGATACCTGAGGAATTTCAGCCGAGACCGCCCACCCGTACAGGGGGAAAACCGCACCGGCGGCAGACGGATGCGAAGGATCTTCCCTCAGAGCTCAGCCGGTGACGGAGATGGTCCAGGTCTTCTGGCAGCTGGAGCCGAACACACCGGTGTCGCAGCCCTTGACGTTCCAGCGGTAACCGCTGTTGGTACGGATACGCGTGTAGGAGCGTCCCCGGGTGCCGCCGACGAAGTCCTCCTGGGCACCGTTCGGGTTGGCGGCACTGGTCCAGCGGACGAGGAACTTGTCGAAGGAACGAGCGGTCGTACGCCAGTCGAAGTAGGCGTAGCCGTTGGCCGACCAGGCGGCCACCACCAGGTTGGGACCGTTCTTGGGAGACCAGGCCATCTGGCCGCGGGCGAACGTCTGGCGGCGGCCCGCCCAGCCGACACCGTTCTGGTAGATGTCGCGCTCGGACGTGGTCGGGCAGCCGAGCTTGCCGTTCTCACCGCCGAGCTGGGCCCAGCGGGCACCGATGAGCCCGTACGGCTGGATGCTGCAGCCGCTCGCCCCGGTGGTCTCGGCGTGGGCTGGGAGGGCGACGGCCAGGGCCGCGGCCGAGGCGAGGGCGGTGGTCACCGAGAGGATCGCGCGACGGTTCATGGTGGACTCCTGGAAGGTGAGACCCGCCGTTCTGCTCGTCGCGGGCATCGTGTCTCCAGTGATACGGCGCCCCGCTTACCGGAGGCTTGATCGCCGCCTACGAGGACTTGCGAACCGCGATCACAAGGCGTCCGGATCAGGCCGGATGATCCGCGATCGCCGCGTGACCCGCGGCTTCGGGGTGGAAACACCTCACCGTTCGATCCGTCGACGGTCGGGGTCGTAAACGAGGCCGCCGGGCTGCGGGAAGGCGGTCAGCTGCGCGGTCGCAGGCGACAGGCCCGGCGACATCGGTGGTCCTCCCCGCGATAATGGCCGACGTGGAGAAGATCGAGGTCGTCGTCGCCCACCAGGAGCGCGCGACCCTGCGCGTCGGCGACGTGTTCCTGAAGATCGACACTGATCAGGCGCGCACCGAGGTCGAGACCGAGACGATGGCCATGGCGCCGATCCCGAGGTCGCCGTGCTGCGATCTCGACTGTGAGGCCGCACGAGCCTGACGGTTAAGGATCCGTCTCCTGGCTCAACCCACCTCGCTGCTCCCACTCGGCCCGGGTGAGTTCGTACTCGACGTCGCCGTGCTCGGAGCCTTCGATGGCTTCGGGCCAGTCCCCGGTGAAGCTCCGGACGAACGACAGGCCCGCCTTCTCCATCACCCGCCGGGATGCCGTGTTGACCGCCATGGTGTTCGCGGTCACCCGTTCCACCCCGAGGCCGGTGAAGCCTCTGTGGATCAGGGCTCGCACCCCTTCCGTGGCATAGCCGTTGCCCCAGGCGGCCTTGTGCAGGCGGTAGCCGAGTTCGACCACGGCGGGGCTGTGGTCGGTCAGGGGCCTGAACTCGAACCAGCCCAGAAAGCCGCCGCCGGTCTTCTCCTGCGCGGCCCAGTAACCACGGGTCCCGAAGCACGGGTGAACATGCAGGAGCCGTGGCAGGCTTCGCGTCTGGATCGTCTCAAGGCTCGTCGGCCGGCCGCCGTTGATGAAACGCATGACGTCGGGATCGTTGTCCAGTGCGAGAAGGTGCTCGGCGTCGGCCTCGGTGAACGGCCGCAACACGAGCCGCTCGGTCTCAAGGAAGGCGGGCATGCCGCGATTTTAATCATCGGAGATCACGCGGTGGGTCGACGAGGGGCGATGAGCGGCGGATATTCCCCGTGGGCTGGCGCGCCCATGTCACGGCGCCCGGAGGATCGGCCGATCCCGTCGCGACTCTCGGGAATCGCACCTGGAAGTCGCCTGAGTCTGGTGGCCCTGCGTCTGGAACACCGGTGCATCACGCTGGATGCACCGATCTTCGCCGCACCATCTGATGGGACGTCACAGGCCGTTACGGCGACGTTCCCTCTCCCGGCGAGCACGTAGCCTTGCCCGCTCAGCGGCCTTGACCTCGGCCTTCCCTTTCTTTGGTGAGTGATTGGGCGAAATCGCGATCCGACATGGTCGCGTGGAACGAATCGACCTAAAGGTTCGGTTGGGCAGCCCGACAGGGTGACGAAAATCCAAAGGATATGCCTTTGGTCAGCCCTGATGTGACGACGAGGCAGCTTTATCTCTGCAGACGTCCATTCGCCCATACCGCCAGCGTTTCGTCGAAACAACCAGCCGCGTTGATTGAGTCGATATCGGTATCGACACGCAGTTCCAAGCGCAATACTCCCTCAATTTTTACGTTTATCTTTTGGGGCTTGCCCATGCTGATCGTTCGCCGATAGAGGGTGCGCCCGTCACCTATCAAAGTGAAGATCATGGGGGCTTTTTCTTGCGAGGTGTCGTCGATCCCCGCGAGCACCTGGAAGCGACGATATGCGCGCTTAATGTAGTAGGACTGCGTCGTGCGAGTGACCGCCGGCGGACATAGGCCTTCAATGAAGGAGTCTGGGTGGCTTTTCCCATCCAGGTTGCCTGTGTCGATATTCCATTGCTCATCCTCAAGGGGAATCAGGTCCGACAGGTTTTCCCAACCGGATTGCTGTTGGAGGCCGGGCGTCGGACTGGGGAGGGCGGAGTCTTGGCCTGCACCGGGAGAATAGGTGGCGCTTGGAGTATGCGTGATGTATGTGTGAGTCACCGTAATGGTCTTTGTGGCTATCGGTGCTGATTCTTTTTGAGAACCGGGTCCCTGGTACTGTAACCAGCCGGCGGCGAAGGCGCCCAATGCTGTGACCACTGAAGCGGCAACGGTTGCCGCCCCCGCAACCAGCGCCACCTTTACGGCTGCGTCCTGCGCCTTGCGGGTTGGGCGATCACTTTCCTCCTGTGTCATGCGGGATAAGGTATAAGCTCTGACATCCTTCACACATGGAAAGGCGGCACTCTCTCTGGATTATATTGTGAGGTAGCTTCCAGGTCTTGCCTTTCGTACTCTTGTTCTAGATATGACACAAGCGTTCCTTGGAGAACCGGACGACCTGTGAGCTGCTGCGCGCGGCCCACCACCTCGCATGCTCGCGCTATGAACGACGTCCCCAATCCATGACCTGGCGGCTGCTGATGCGCAGATGCCCCGCCAGGTCGATGACCGTCGTCGGGGACACGGCGCAGAGCGGCGATCCGGCCGGCACCCTGTCGTGGGGACGGGTGCTCGATCCCTACGTCGAGGGGCGTTGGCGGCTTGAGAACCTCACCAGGAACTACCGGGTGCCCGCGGAGATCATGGCCGTCGCCGCCGAGGTGCTGACGGAGATCGACGCCGGCCTTGAGGCACCCGTCTCGGTACGGGAGAGCGGGGTCGAGCCATGGGCACTTCGCGTGTCGCCCGAGGAGCTCACCGACCGGCTGGTCGAGGTCGTCGCGGCCGAGGCCGCCGAGCCGGCCGACCGGCGGCTCGCGGTCATCACGCCGGACTCGCTGCTGGAGCCGCTCGGCCTCGCGATCGCGGCGAGCGTGCCGGAGGCGTCGGTCGGCGAGAACCCCGAGGCGCCCCGGCCCGTCGTCGTGTTGAACGTGCGGCAGGTCAAGGGCCTGGAGTTTGACGAGGTGCTGGTGGTCGAGCCCGGTTTGATCGTCGCCGAGTCGCCGCGCGGGCTCAACAACCTCTACGTCGCGCTGACCCGCGCCACCCAGCGGCTGGGCGTGCTGCACACGCCGTCGTGGGCCGTGCCGCGTGCGCTGCGGAAGCAGTTGTCCGCGCAGGACTGAGGCGGCTCGGGTTGCGGTGGTGCCATCAGGTGTTTGCAGCCAAGAAGCCGATCAGACGTACGCGCCGGGTTTGTCGGCGAACACCCAGCGGTTGCTCGCCAGGGCGTCGTTCGGTTCGGGGAGCGGGCCGCGACCGTGGCGGCGGGTGAAGTCGAAGGGCGTGTGGATCGCGGTGGACCAGCCCAGCTCCCGCAGGTGGCCGACGGAGTCTGGGCGCGGCTCCCCGTCGAACAGGGCGAGCAGGTCGACGCCGATCTGCTGCCTGGCCGCGACGTAGACGGGGCTGGCACGGACCTGCGGAGACTCCGTCCAGAGCTTGACCTCGAAGGCCAGGGTGCTTCCCTCGGCGCTCAGGCGGTCCACGGTGTCGATGAGACGCCGCTCGGCGGACGAGGGGAGATAGAGCAGCAGACCCTCGGCCAGCCATGCGGTCGGCACGGCCGGGTCGAAGCCGGTGTTCAGCAGCGACCGGGCCCAGTCTTCGCGCAGGTCGGCCGCGATCGGGCGGCGAGTGGTCGTCGGGACGGCGGCGAGGTCGTCGAGCACGTGGTGTTTGAACGCCAGGACGCCGTCGCGATCGATCTCGTAGACGACTCGGCCCGGGGGCCAGCCGAACCGGAAGGCCCGCGTGTCGAGGCCCGCGCCGAGCAGCACGACCTGCCGGGCGCCGGAGTGGACCGAGCGGATGAGGAAGTCGTCGAGGACCCGGGTGCGCAGGCCGAAGTAGCGCCCCAGCCTGCCCCACAGGGGGTTGGCGTCCCCGTCCGGAACCTGTGCCGGGCGGACCGGCCAGGCCGCGGACGCCTCGGCGGCGCGTACGAAGTGCTCGGCGTAGGTGTCGGCGGCCAGGGCGTCGGGCCGGTGGGTCTCGATCGCCCGCGCGGCGGCGACCATGAGGGCGGTCAGGCCGACGCCGTCTTCGACACCTGGCACGCGTCCTCCTCTCCGGCCGGGGGCGTCCACGGGTGGTCGTGGGTGCTGAGGTGAGCGCCGTAGAGACGGGCCATGAAGCGCAGGATGTCCGCGTCCGGTAGGTGCCGGGCGGTGGTGCAGTCGGTCAGCACCGTGATGTGGAAGCCCTTCTGGAACGCGGTCCGGGCGGTGGAGTCCACGCAGACGTCTGCGTACAGGCCCGCGAAGACGAGCCGTTCGACGCCCCGGTGGAGGAGGTGCTGCTCGAATCCGGTGCCGAGAAAGGCGTCGAAGCACGCTCGCTTGGTGAAGACCTGCTCTCCCTGCAGAGGTGACACCCGGTGGAACTCCGCGCCCCACGAACCTTCCCGGCACTTGAGCGGCTTGTTCTGCACGCGGTCCCGGCGCCGCCAGCTCGGACCCTGATGTTCGGCGTCGCCGACGAACCGGACGAAGATCACCTCCATGTCGTGGGCACGGGCCCGGTCGACGGCCAGCGCGGTGCGCGTCGCGACGGCCTCCAGGGTCGCGGGGGCACCGGAGTATCGGGCGTGAGCGGTCGGCCCGACGCAGAAGTCGTTCTGCAGGTCCACGACGACCAGTGCGGTGGTCATGACTCCACCGCCACGGTCGGCCGCTCCGCGGGCTCCAGCGCGTCGAGCAGGGCGTCCACCATGGCGGTGGTCGAGTGCCGTCCGTCGAGGTCGGGGGTGCCGATGCCTCGGCGGACGAGTGATTCGAGACCGCGTTCTACCAGCCGAATCGCTCCGGCGCAGCCCGTGTGCCGCTCGGCGATCGCCGCCGCGGCGCGTACGGTCGCCACCGGGTTGACCGTGCCCGTTCCGGCCAGGTCGTCGGCGGAGCCGTGCACGGTCTGGTACTCGACCAGCCCGGCCGCGTCGGGGTGCAGATAGACGTTCTCGGTGCAGCGGTTCTCCTGGCGTTCGGAGCCGAAGCGGTCCAGCAGGACCACGTGCATGATGTCGGCCCACTCGTTGCCCGCGATGATCAGCGTGCGGGGGTGCGGGCCGTGCTCGATCAGGTTGCGGTTCACCGTGTCCGGCTGGAACAGGCGGATCTCGACGCCGTGCCGCGCGGCGCTCTCGGCGACCCACTCGTCGAGGGCCCCGTCGAGCAGGTGGAACTTGTAGGCCATGACGATCTGACCGGCTCCGCCGTCCGGCCATTCCTGCCGCGCACGCCGTACGGCGAAGGCGATGACCTTCTCGGTGATCTCCCGGCTGAACGCCATGGTGCGGATGAGCGCGCCCGGGACGTGGGCGTTCTCCCCGGTGTAGAAGCCCTGGGCCTGGTCCCGGACCAGCAGCAGTGACGCGTCCGGGGTGGTCATGACGTCGACCTTCACCGCCTGCAGGCGTCGGCGGACCAGGTAGAGCGACTGGGCGTTGATCGCGGTACGGAAGACGGTGGGAACGCCGAGAGCGGCCAGCGTGCGGCAGAAGTCCGCGTAGTGGTCGGCGTCCTCCCGGGTGAGTTCGCGGATCCGCTCGATCCCGGCGTCGGCCTTCAACGAGAAATAGGAGTGGTAAATCCGTTTCGACCGGGTGATGTTGATTCCGACCGAATATCTGTCGGTGATTCCGGTCAGCACCCGTTCGAAGACCGTCGCGAGTTCGGGGCCCGTTCCTCGGCCGACGGCAAGTCCGATGACTGGTCCCACGGATATTCCTTACGTCGAAGACCGGATATGTCGGGTTGCCGGGACTCCGGTCAGATCGGCCCGCCGACCAGGTGATCGCCCGGAATTCCGGTCTTCTCCGGGCGGTAGTAGTCCTTGATGCCGTCGGCCCAGACCGAGACCGTGATCTGGTCGGTCTCCGAGGGCCCGAACGCGTCGAAGAGCGCGTCGATGTTCGCGCGCTCGAAGCCGATGGCCGTCATGAGCGCCATGAAGACGTGCCGTTCGATGAGGCCGTCGCCGTCCGGGTCGCCCAGCTCGGCCAGCGCCTCGGCGAAGTCGGTGATCGCCGCGTCGAAACGCTCTGGGGACAGGACGCACGCGGTGTACTCCTCGAAGCTGATGCGGCCGTCGTCATTGGCGTCCAGCTCGGAGGCCAGGGCCGCCCAGTAGCCCCGGAAGGCGGCCAGCACGGCGGCTTTGGCCGCGTCGTCGGAGTCGGAGGCCGCCGCGACGACCCGGCTCGCCATGAGCTCGAAGTCGTCGGCCTCCAGGAAGCCGGTGCCGTCGGCGTCGAGCAGGGTGAAGACGAGACCTACCCGATCAATGGCTGCTTTCTGCATATTCCATGACCTTTCTTTGGCCGCCACTCGAAAGGAGGGATGAAATCGTGACCCCGACTGTACACGATTGTGTGGGGCCGTGAACCGCGCGTTTGCGTCGTGATTTTCGGCCAAAGAAGTCAAATATGAATAATGGAACGAATGCCACCAATGCATTAAATAGTCCAATTATTTCAGACGTTTTGGTCATTCTGGTCGGCTGCCCGCTGTTCGGCCTCGCCGGTGGCGATACGGGCGTGTCCATCGGCTGGACACGGCGGTTACGCTGAAACCTGACACTGACGTCAGATGCAAGTGTTCGGCCGAGGATTTTCGATGGGAGACACGATGCGGATCGGCGAGTTGGCGTCGAGGACCGGGGTGAGCGTCCGTTCTCTGCGCTACTACGAGGAGCAGGGGCTGCTCACCAGCACGCGCAGTTTCAGCGGCCAGCGCCACTACACCGACGACGAGGTCGAGCGGGTGACGCTCATCCAGCGCCTGTACGCCGCGGGGCTCTCCAGCCGGATGATCGTCGAGTTGCTGCCGTGTGTCGACTCGCCCAGCGAGCAGAACTCCGACGAGGCGTTCGAGCGGATGGTGCACGAGCGAGGCCGGATCGACCAGCAGATCAAAGAGCTCTGTGAGGCCCGTGACGCCCTCGACCGGCTCATCGACGTCAACCGCGCGCACCGTGGCCCGCTGATGACTCGCTGCCACCGGCTTTCCGCGGCTCTCAGAGAGCGAGACGACCCATCCCGGTTGTATCCGGAGGAGCGGACGTTGGACGCGAGTTCCGCGCCCTAGCCGGGGTCCGCGACGAACCGGGGACATCCGGCGCGGCCCCGCGACAGGGACCCCTGAGACGGGGGTCAGTCCGCAGGGCGGCGGTGTCCGCGTATCAGGGGCAGATACACCTCGTCGACGATCTCGACGAGGACGCTGTCGGGCACGGTGGGGACTCCGCGGGTGACGAACTCGTTGCGCAGCAGCGCGACGGCGACGGTGGCCACCCGAGGGCGAAGGACCTCGGGTGGAGCCTCGTCGCGGGCCACGGCACGTCCGAGAATCGTCAGCCACATGGCGGACCCGGCGTCGCCGGACTGTTCGTGGAGTTGGGCGAGGAGCTCCGGGTCGGCGGCGACGCCCGACAGCAGGCTGCGGAGGATGTCGCCGGTGAGCGTGGTCCGCGAGCGCTTCGGAGGAAAGATCACCTACGCCGCGCTGCCGTCCGAGCAGATCGACTGGACGCCCTTCGACATCGTCTCGGCCGACGCCTACACGTCGATCGAGGTGGCCGATCGGTACGCCGAGGCGATCCGCTCCCTCGTCGCGCGGGGCAAGCCCGTCGCGATCACCGAGTTCGGGTGCACGACCCATCGGGGCGCGGCCGACCTGGGCGCGCGTGGCATGTTCATGGTCGAATGGGACGGCCCGCGGGCGATCGGCCTGAAAGACGACTACGTCCGTGACGAGGCCGAGCAGGTCACCTACCTGAGGGAGTCGCTGGAGGTCTTCGCCGCCGAGGGCGTCGACACCGCGTTCTGGTGCACGTTCGCGTCCTGCAACCTGCCGCACCGCGACGACCCGCGCGAGGACTTCGACATGGCGAGCTACGGCCTGGTCAAGGTGCTCGAAGGCCGTCCAGGCCGGACCTACCCCGACATGCCGTGGGAACCCAAGGCGGCGTTCGCCGCCCTCGCCGAACATTACCGCGACTGAGGACGCCGTTACCGGCGACTCGCTGTACTTCGGAATACGTTCCGAAGTAGTATGTGGCATGGGCACACCGACTGTTCCGTTCTCCGATCTGTCGAAGCACTCCAAGCGAGTCGCCGAGACCCTCGATCGAGTTCACCGAGTGCATGTGAAGCGTCGAGACGGAGAAGACCTGTTCATCTCCACCGCGCGGCATGACCGGCAGAGAGAGGAGACCGCGGACATCGCGGCCCGCATGGTCGCGGCACTCCTCGCCAGCGACGAAGGAACCCGCGCCGTTCTGCACGCCTTACCCACGGTCTTCCCCTGGGTGAGACACCTTTCCCTGGAGGAGAAGAGGGAGTTCGTCCAGGAACTGGTCGACGCCACGCGGGACGCGGTCGAGTTGGACGTTCACGCCACCATGCATCGGCTCATTGTCGAATGGCGTGCCACCGCTCGCGTCCTCGCCGACCCTTCGCTGACCGCACAGCTCACCCGCGCGCTGCCCGATGACGATCACGGTGAGGTGATCGCACCGTGAGTCCCAAGCGCGGCGACGCGGTGGCTCCGCCGCCGGTCGGTGACGAATGGCACCTGAGGTTCGCCACCAGTGAGGCGGCCAAGGGGTGGGCCGATCTGTGCGCGGAGGCCGCGGGCAACACCCGGCGCTGTTTTGAGGCGCTGCGCGATGCCCCGCTGTCGCAGGACGACCCCGATCGACAGCACCGCCTGCGAGGCCGTCTCGCCGCAGGGGTTCTGGGCGGTCGCGAATATCCGCAGTGGGAGTATGAGGTCACTGCAGGGGGTCGCGTGCGTTATCTCGTTGACGAGCCCCGGCGGATCGTCCACCTCGTCTATGCCTCGACGCGCCACCCCAAGGACACCGACGGCTGAATACCGGGAAGCCGGGGAGGGTGCTGCAGAATCTCGGATGTCCTCATGTGGCGGCTTTCAGGCCGGTGTGGGCGGCGAGGAAGGTGAGCATGTCGGCGGCGAGGTCGACGGCGCGGCCCGCCGAGCGGGAACCGTGACCGACGCCGCCCTCGTGGCGCAGCAGGATCGGCCGCGTCCCCGACGTCGCCGCCTGCAGCGCCGCGCACATCTTGCGCGCGTGCATGGGGTCCACGCGGGAGTCACCGCCGAACGTGGTCAGCAGCGTCGCGGGGTAGTCGACGCCGTCGGTGACCCGGTGGTAGGGGGAGTAGCCGAGCAGCCGGCCCAGGTGCTCGGGGTCGTCGGCCGAACCGTACTCCGACCTCCAGGCGGGGCCGAGGCCCGAGCGCTCGTACCTGACCATGTCGAGCAGCGGTGCCGAGCAGACCGCGGCGGCGAACAGGTCGGGGCGCTGCGTCAGCGCGGCGCCGACCAGCAGCCCGCCGTTGGACTCGCCGCAGGCGGCCAGCCGCTCGGGGGTGGTCCAGCCGTCGGAGACGAGCGTCTCCGCCGCCGCCGCGAAGTCGTCGAAGGTGTTCTGCTTGCGCTCCAGCATGCCGTCGCGGTGCCAGGCGGCGCCCTCCTCGCCGCCGCCGCGCAACTGGGCGAGGGCGAACACCCCGCCGGCCTCGACCCAGGGCAGGATGTAGCTGGAGTATGTCGGGGTGAGCGAGAGCCCGAAGCCGCCGTAGCCGTACAGGATCGCCGGCCGGGGCCCTGAGCCGGGCAGGGCCAGCACGACCATCCGCACCGGGGTGCCGTCCGCGGAGGCGAAGACCACCTGCCGGGCCTCCAGCTCGGGCACCTCCACCGCGCCGGGCGCGGCGCTCCACAGCGAGGTCTGCCCGCCGCGCGTGTCGTAGCGGTGCACGTTGCCGGGAGTGACGCTGTCGGTGTAGGTGAACCAGACCTCGTGGCCGCCCTCGGGACGGGTGGTCATCCCTCTCGCCGAGCCGAGGCCGGGCAGCGGCACCAGGCCGCGCCGGTTCCCCGTCACCACGTCGTGGACGCTGATCTCGCTGATCGCGTGCCGGGTCCAGCTCACCAGGAGCGCCTGGTCGGCGATCACGAACTCGCCGATCACCGCCTCGGGGTCCTCCTCGACCAGCTCGACCCAGTGCTCGGGGCCCGGTCGCGCGGGGTCGGCCACGCACAGCCGCCCCCGGGGGGCGTCCAGGGTGGTGAGCAGGTACAGGCGCCCGTCGCGGCCGACGGCGGGCACCGTCATCGCGCCCGCCGCTCGCTGGATCACCCGCAGGTCGGGGCGCTCGGGGGAGGAGGACGACAGGTCGGCGAGCCAGAGGTCGTTGCCGTCGTCCGCCATCGCCGAGACCGTGAGCCAGCGCCCGTTGTAGCTGATCCCCAGGCCGTACGAGCGCTCCTCACCCATGATCACCGCGTCGTCCTCGGCGGGGGTGCCGAGCCGGTGCAGGCGGACCTGGCGGGAGCGGACGTAGAAGAACGCCTTACCGTCGGGCAGCCACGCCACGGGCGCGTACCGGCAACGGTCGATCGGGCCGTCCACCACCCGGCGGGTGGCGACGTCCATGACCAGCAGCTCCGACCGCTCGTCCCCGCTTCTGGACAGCTGGTACGCCACCAGCCTGCCGTCCAGGTCGGGCTGCCAGTGGTCGAGCGTGGTGAGCCCGCTCGGGTCGAGCTCCGTCGGATCGATCAGTGCCTCCTCCGCCCCGTCGGGGCCGGTGCGGTAGAGGACCGCGTGCTCCTGGGAGGCCGTACGACGAAGGAAGAACCGGCTCCCGCCGCGCCACATCGGCGGGCCGACCATTCCCGCCCCGGTCAGCGCGGTCACCCGCGAGTGCCACAGGTCGCGTCCCGGCAGCGTGCCGGCGTGTTCGCGCCACAGTTTCCCCTGGGCGGCCGTCCAGCTCCGCGTCTGGGGGCTGTCGGGGTCCTCCAGCCACCGGTACGGGTCGGGAACCGCGTGACCGTGGAGGTGGTCGACGACCGGGTGCCGTTCCGCGGGAGGGTAGATCATTGGATTCCTCCGGTGTGAGGCCCCCGGGTCTCGGCCCTGGGCGGGGAACACGGTGAGCGGGGCGCGAGGGCCGGGGAGGCCGGGAACACGAAGGAGGTCACGGCACCAGCTCCTGGCTGCTCGACGGGTTCCACTGTCCGGCCAGGTCCGCGTACAGCGGGGAGGTGGCGAGCATCTCCTCGTGCGTGCCCAGCCGGACGCTGGTGCCGTCCATGACGAGGATCCGCCGGGCGCGCAGGGCGGAGGTGAGCCGGTGGGCGATGACGAGGAGCGTGCCGCCGCGGCGCGCGAACGCCTCCTCCGCGCGGGCTTCGGCGGCCGGGTCCAGGTGGCATGTCGCCTCGTCGAGGATCACGAGCCGGGCCGGGGAGAGGTAGGCACGGGTCAGGGCGACCAGTTGCCGTTCCGCGGGGGAGAGCGTCCCCGAGTGGATCTCGGCGGAGTATCCGCCCAGCCGCGCCACCAGGTTCGTCAGACCGACCGCGGTCACGGCGTCGTCCACCGCCTCCCGCGAGGCGTCGGCGAGGTAGGTCAGGTTCTCCAGCAGGGAGCCGCAGAAGACGTACGCCTCCTGCGGGATGAGTACCCGGTCGGCGGGGTCGAGCCGGTCCGCGGGCACCCCGCGCGCCAGGACCTCGCCCGACCTCGGCGGGAGCAGACCGGTCAGGAGCGCGGCGAGTGTGGACTTGCCGATGCCGCTGGGGCCCACGACGGCGATGTGGTCCCCCTCGGGGATCACCAGGTCCAGGCCGTCGATCACCGGCTCCGCGTGCGGACCGTACGCGAACGTCACGCCGCGCAGTTCGGCCCCTCCGCCCCGCGCCGCGAGACGCCCGCGCGTCCGCACGGGCGGTTCGCCGTCGCGCAGGAGCCTGCCCAGTGCCACCCGCAGCCGGACCCCGTTGATGCCCAGCCCTTCCACGAGGTTGCCGAGCGCGGGCGCGAGCGACTGCGTGACGTAGGCGAGGGCGCCCAGGATCACCCCGGCGCCCGCGCCCTCGCCTACGAGCCAGGGGGTCGCGGCCAGTACCAGCAGGACCGGCAGCCAGCCGCCCACCGCGAGCGACAGCGTGCGCAGCGCGGTCACCCGCGCCAGCGACCGGGCCGCGCGGGCCTGCTCCGCCACTCGCAGGCCGACATCGTCCGCCACCCGCTCCTCGGCCCGGCAGGCGGTGATGTCGCGCAGCCCGCCCACCGTGGTGGCGAGCGCCTCGGCGGTGCGCTCGTCGGCGAGGATGAAGTCCCGCTGTCGCCTGGCCAGAGCGCGCAGCGACAGCAGGAAGAAGACAAGGCCCACGACGAAGGGGGGGAGCACCAGCGCGAGCACCTCGGGCACGAGGGTCGCGAGCCCGAGGACGACGCTCACCACGGTGAACGCGAACGACCTCACCACCGTGATGACGGAGGCGAAGGCGTCGCGGGCCAGTTCGACCTGGAGGTTGGAGCGGGCCACCGCAGCCGCTCCGGGCCCCCGTCCGGACATGGCCGAGTGGCGCAGCGCGCCGTCGACGACGTGCGCGAGCAGTTCCTCGCGGAACGGCTCCACGATCGAGGCGACGGCCAGCACCACCTGCCGTGCGCCGACCGCGGCGATCAGCCACGCGCCGCCGAGCAGCGCGAGCCAGGCGAACCCGGTTGTGGGACGTCCCGCGCCGAAGCCGTCGTCGATCGCTCGCGCGATGGCCAGGCCGATGACGAGCGAGGGCGCGGTCTCCGCGACGGACCAGCCCGCGAGCCTGACCAGCTGGTATGGGTCTCTCCTGAGCGCCCGTCGCAGGGGCCTGCCGGCGACGTGCCCGTCCGGGGGATTCACGACGCGCCCGCCTGGGAAGACGCGCCCGCCCGGGAAGGCGCGTCCGTTGGGAAAGGCGCGCCCTCCGGGGAGGACACCTCGGCCCCGGAGCCTGAGGAGGCGTCCGTCTGGAAGACGGCGCGGTAGGCGGGGTCGGCCCAGAGGGCGCGATGACCGCCGCACGCCCGTACCCGGCCCTCGTCCAGCCAGATCACCCGATCGGCCGCCGCCGCGGTCGCGACCCGGTGGGTCACGATCAGGCGCGTACGGTCGCGCAGTTCCCGCGACAGCGCGCGGGCGACCTGGCGTTCGGTGACGGTGTCCAGGCTGGAGGTGGCGTCGTCCAGGATGAGCAGGCGCCCCCCCTGCGCGAAGGCGCGGGCCAGGCCGAGCCGCTGCCGCTCGCCGCCGGACATGGGCGCGTCCTCCAGCGGCGTGTCGTACCCCCCGGGGAGCCGCCTGACGAAGGTGTCCGCGCGGGCCGCCCGCGCCGCCGCCCGCACGACCTCGCCCTTCTCACCCGGCCGGCCGTCGCACCCGGTGCCGGGGGTGGGAGCGTCGAGCCCCAGGGAGACGGCCGCTCCGACGGTGTCGCCGAGCAGTGCCGGGCGTTCGAAGGCGTACCCGACGGCGCGGCGCAGCGCCTCGCGGGAGAGCTCGGGCAGCGGGACGCCGTCGAGGAGTACCGTGCCGTGGCGCGGGTCCACCAACCGTCCGGCGACCGCGGCGAGCAGGGACTTTCCCGCCCCCGAGCGGCCGACCACGGCCACCGCCTGCCCGCCGGGGATGACGAGATCGACGTCGCGCAGGCCGCCCGCGTCGACGCCGCGAAGCTCAAGTGTGCCGGGACCTGAGGGGAGCGAGCGCGTACCGTAGGCCCGCGGGCTCTCGGAGATCAGTTCCCCCACCCTGGCCGCGGCGGCCCGCGCCCTGGCCAGGCTGCCGATGTAGCCCAGCGCCGAGCCGAGCCCCGCGCCGAGCACGACGTAGCGGGCGGCGGCGTACAGCTCTCCGGCCGTGAGGTCCCCGGAGGCCAGACGCAGTCCGCCCACCCCGAGCACGGCCACCTCCAGCAGGGGGACCACCGCTCCCGCCTGCACGCCGGCCCGCGCGTTGGCCCGCCACATGTCCATGGCGTGGCCGCGCAGCCTGGGCAGGGCGGTCAGCACCCGCGCCCGCTCCCGGTCGGCGGTACCGGCCGCGGCGATCGTCCGGGCCCCGGCGAGGGCGTCGACGAGGCGGGCGGCGATGTCGCTCTGCGCCGCCTGGTAGTCGCCCGCTATCGAGGTGCTCACGGTGAGGAAGGCCCGCAGGACGAGGACGATGAGGACGAGCCCGGCGACCAGTGTCACGGTCAGCAGGGGGTCGATGAGGGTGAGGGCCACGATGCCACCCGCGGTGGGGATGATCAGCGCGGCCCCGGTGACGACCGACTCGGGGGCGCGTCCGACCTCCTCGGTGTTCAGGCCCATCCGGGTGACCAGGTCTCCCTCGGGGAACCGGTGGGTGATCATCGGCCCGACGCCGAGCACGTTCCGCACGACCCGGTTCCTGAGCCAGGCCGAGGATCGCGCGCCGCCCGATCCCGAGGCCCAGACGCCGAGGGCGTCGCAGGCCACGGTGAGGATCACGGCGGCGGCGCAGGCGCCGAACCAGGTCGCCGCTTCGGTGCCGCCGGAGGTACCGGTGACGAGTTCGTCGACCGTCCTGCCCAGGACGAACGGGAAGGCGAGCTGTGCGAAGGCGCCCAGAACGGAGGTGGTCACGAGGACGGCGAGCCAGGGTCCGCTACGCCGTACGGTGTCGGCCACCAGCCGATCCGCTGCTCGCACGTTTGTCCCTTCCTGAACTGGCCGGCTTCACGGGCTTTCTTGAAGTCCCGGGCTCTCCCGGAACGGGAGTGCCCGGGACGGCCGCCGTCGCTGGCCGTCCCGGGCACGGGTCTCACTAGTGGCAGAGGGCGACGCTCAGGTTGCTGGGCTTGCCGGACTGGCAGCCCAGGACCGTGAGGGTGCTGCCGCCGCCACCGCCGCCACCGCCGGTGGGGGCTTCCAGGGACTGCAGGTCGAGAAGGACCATGTCGTTACACCTCCTTTGATGCTGATGTGTCGTGAGGGCCAAACCGTCCGGCGGATTCGTGCGCGGGCGCCCCTGACGGGGTGCCCGTGTCGCCGGGCGGTTCGATGAAGGGGAGGAACACCGGCCGGTCGTGCAGCACGGCGCTCATCGCGAACAGGACTCCGGCCGTGCCGGTCGCGAAGTCCATGGAGAGCCTGAGCAGCTGGTTGCCGGGGAAGGCGAGCCCGCCGCCGTGGGGCAGCGCGTGCCAGTCCAGCCCGCGGAGCTGTTCGGCCAGGTCAGGGTGGTCGGCAGGGGAGGCGTTCGGCTCGGGTCCCAGACCCCAGCCGAGGGTGCCGATCATGCCGCTCCGGCCGGTGAACAGGCCGGACTGCACGAAGTAGCGTCCCTGGGTGACGCGCCGGCAGCCGTCGAGCGCGGCGCGCAGGTCCTCGTCCTCCCGGTGGGCCAGGTAACGGGCGAGGACGATGCCGATGCCCACCGACCCCTCGTCCAGGTAGGGCAGCGTGCGCCAGCCCTGGTTGACCTGGAGGGTTCCGTCCTCACCGCTGACGCAGCGCCGCAGGTCCTGCCGGAGCGCCACGGCCGCCCTGTCGAGCAGCGCCGCGTCGCCGGTGTGCTCGTAGGCGTGCAGGAAGAGAAGAGCGGGCCCGGAGGAGCCGTACATCAGCCCGGCTCGGGGGTGGACGCCGCCGCTGATCTCGGGTACGTCCTCGGGCCCGCCCAGCCTGTCGGAGCAGATGCCGGTGATCTGCAGGGCCACCTCGGTGAAGGTCCGCTCTCCGGTGGTCCGCCCCAGGTGGAGGAGGTTCAGGCCCATGCCGGCCAGGCCGCTGAACAGCCCGAGCTCCAGCGCCTCCCACTTCTGGCGCAGGCACAGGTCGGCGGTGTCGAGCGCGTCCTGGCGGTGCCCGAGCAGGTCGAGGACGTAGGCCACGCCGTGCAGGCCGTCGTAGAACCCGATCCCCGTCCCCGGGACGGGGGCGAGCGCCTTCGCGCGCAGCCAGTCCTCGTGCTCGGGACGGCGCTCGGCTCCGACGCTCGCCAGCGCGTAGAGCACGCCGGCCGCGCCGTACGCGAGGTTGACGCCACCGCCGGGCTGGAACTGGGCGACGTCGCCGGGGAAGAGCCGGTCCTCGCGCTCGGGCGTGGCGCTCGCCAGGATGGCCCGGGTCATCGCCTCCTTGAGCCGGGGCCAGCTGTCGCGTCCCGGTTTCGGATAGGACGCGGCCGTCGCGGGTTTGGAGCCCGTGATGGTGAGGACCGCCTCGTCGAGCACCTCGCGCGGTACGGGGAAGGTCTCGCCGATGAGCCTGGCCAGCTCGGTCACCTTGGTGCGGTCGAGCGGCAGCATGATCGTGAGCTGGGGGGCGAAGAGCCCGAGGCAGAGGCAGGAGAGGGCGTACAGGTCGACGTCGACGCCCTGCCGGTCGGCCGGCGCGCCGAACGCCGGGTGGGCGAGCGCCGCGCGGCCGCGGTCCTCGGTGAGGGTCGCCACCTCGTAGTCGATCAGGACCAGGCGGTCGTCCTCGGTCACGAGGATGTTGTTCGGATGCAGGTCGCCGAAGACCACCCCGCGCTCGTGCAGGGACTCGACCGCCCGGCGCACCTTGGGAAGCATGTCGAGCACCCAGGCGGTGTAGTCGGCGATGGCCGCGTCGTCGCAGGTCGCCCTGGTGAGCGGGTATTTGTGCACGAGCTGCCGCTGGAGCGGGTTGCCGTCGACGAACTCCTCGACCAGGAAGTGGTGCCCGCCCAGGGTGAAGTAGTCGATCAGTGCGGGCACCGCGTCCAGCCCGGACAGGCGCTCCAGCATGTCGCGCTCGTGCGACAGCCGCGCCACCGCGTCCCGGCCGGCGGCGTCCAGGCCGGCGTACGGGCGGGCCTCCTTCAGCACGATCCGTTCCCCGGTGCGCAGGTCCTCTCCCAGGTAGACGCCGCCGCCGTTGGAGAACTGCATCACGCTCTCGACCCGGTACGGCAGCCCCTCGGTGGTGACCGCGTTGCGGGCTGCCAGGTGGGGTTCGAGGAAGGCGGGCAGCGTCACCCAGGGCGGCACACCGAAGGCGGGCTCCCGCACGTCGGGGACGAGCCGGCCCTCGCCGTCCTCGATGGCCAGCACCAGTTCGCCGTTGTCGGCCAGGCAGCGCCGTCCGGCGAACCCGCCGTACCGTACGAACAGCGGTCCCTGGCCGTAGCGGAGGTCGCTGAGGATGTAGGGTCCCTCGACGCCCGTGAGCAGCTCGTCGAGCTCCTTGAGCGTGAGCTCCAGCTGCGCCTCGTCCACCGGGTAGATCGTCACGAGTTTCCCGCTGGCGCCCCGGGGGGCGGCCTTGGAGTTCAGCATGGTCATGACCGGCAGGCTGCGCAGGAACTTGAACGCGATGTCGCGGGGGACGCAGTAGTCCCAGACCGCCTCTATGGCGCGGTCGGCGTCCTCGGCGCGAGCGGAGACGTGGATCTTCCAGCCCTGGACGGGTGTGCGACCGTCGAGCGGTGCGTAGTGCATCCAGGTCTCGGTCGCCTGGTGCTGCCAGCCGTCCGGGACATCTCGGGCAGCGAGCGCGAAATCGGGGTGATCACCCCGGCGGCCATCAAGCGTGTCATAAAAGAGCGGGTCGGCCAGGCAATAAAGCTCATACTGGTCATCCACGACATTCTCCCCTGCTGTCTTCCAGAACAGAGAATTACGGATAACCCGAGAAACCACTAGTTACAAATTAAACCAGTCGCATATGCGAAACTCACAGTGTCGACCGTGAAGGTGTGCGCTACCTGCGCTTTCGTGGTAAACGTGAACATCATTCAGAAAAATATGCAGGAACCTCGGCTATCAGAGTGAACCACCCATCCGCGCCGCCGACCGCCCATACCGTGCCGCCCAGCTCGCCCACGCGGTGGTCCAGGTTGTCCACGCCGTTGCCGGTGGAAGCGACCCCGAAGGCACCTGTGAGGGGTGTCTCCCGCCGGGGAGCCCCGTCGTTGACGACGGTCAGGCGCAGCCGGCCGCCGTACTCGACCAGCTCGATCGCGCACCGCTTCACCTGGCTGTGCCGCAGCATGTTCGTCACGCCCTCGCGAACCACGGCGCCCAGCGCGGTGCTCACGACCTCGGGAAGCTCGTCCACGTCGACGCGGACCGAGCAGTAGGCCCCGAAGCCCTCCATCAGGGTCCTGGCCCGCGTGACCTCGCCGGAGAACGACAGCCGGCGGGTGGCCTCCGACACGTTCCGCACGGCGTGCGCGGCCTGCCGCACCGCCTGCAGCACCTCTTCCAGCTCCTCACGCAGACGCGCGTCGCCGTTCGCCTTCCGGCGGGCCAGCTCTCCCTTGATGGACGCCAGCCAGAGCCAGTGCCCCACGATGTCGTGCATGTCGCGGGCGAATCTCTCATACGCGCGGCTGAGTGCTCGCTCCTGCTCGGCGTGGAGCCGTCTGATCCGCAGGGCGAGGGTGAGCGTCACGCCCAACGAGATCAACAGGATGCCCGTTCCGACCGCTCCGATGAGGTAAGCGGGGTGGGGCATGGAACGCCTCTCGCAGGAGAAATGATATTCCCGCTAATAAACTCAAAAAAGTGCTTGAATGTCAATCAAGAGGCATGGTTCCATGCTATGGTACGGCAGGATGGGGATCGCCATGAAATCAGCGTGAAATGCGGTGATATAGCCCGCCTAATTCTCCGTCGAGAGAATCGTAATCGCCGTGCCTCCCCATGCGGGGACGGTGAACGACGGGCACGGAGTGCCCGCGCGAGACCTCTTAGCCGAGCCCGAGCGCCGAGGGCAGCAGCAGATACGCTCCGGCCACCACGCACGCGCCCGCCACCACCAGAAACAGGAAGACCCAGAATCCACCGGGCAGGAAGGTGAGCCTGGCGAGCTGGTCGGCGTCGGAGTCGGGCGCCTGATGGCGGCGCCGCTTGCGCTGGAGTTCCACGATAGGCCGTATACCGCCCAGCAGCAGGAACCACACGGCCAGGTAGGCGAGGACCGCGTCCATGTCGGGCGCCGCGTACCAGGTGAAGGCGAAGATCGCTCCTCCGGTGGCGAGCAGGCTCGCCACGCCGAACAGGTTGCGGATCAGCAGCAACATGCAGAACAGCAGCCCGATCACCATCGTGATCAGCACCGCCACGTAGCCGGAGGCGGTGAGCCACGCCCCGCCCAGCCCCAGCAGGGACGGAGCGACGTATCCGGCGGCGGCGGTCAGGATCATGCCGAACCCTCGCGGCTTTCCCCTGGTCAGGGTGACGCCCGAAGTGTCGGAGTGCAGCCGGATACCCTCCAGTTTGCGCCGGGTGAGCAGCGCCACCAGCGCGTGCCCGCCCTCGTGGGCGATGGTGATCAGCCCTCGCGACAGCTGCCACGAGGTGGACCACGACACCACGCCCAGCGCGGCCAAAGCGGACAGCAGCACAACCCACAGGGGTGGCCCGGAACGGGACGTGGTCAGGGTCACCCAGAGGTCGGACAACGCTCGTTTCTCCTTCGCGGCGTGAGAGTAAAGCGTCCCACGACTGCCGGTGTGCTGGGGATAAAGTCGGAACCGTGCCGAATATGATGCCGGAATTCGCGGACGCGGGCGGTTCCGCCCGCAGGCGAGAACCGGGCAGGACCGGCGAGATCCCGCTTGGCGGCGGTCTCCCGGACATCCCCCACCCCTACGCCCGCCGGCCCCACGCCGTCCGGCAGGCCCGACGACGGCCGAATCCACGCGCTGCGCTGGCAAAACGCGGACAATCTTCGTGGCTCCTCCGCGCACTACACTCGGTCGGCAGGACATTGATGGTCGGGAGAAACTCGTGAACGATCGGAACGCCGAGCTCATCAAGACGTTCTACGAGGCATTCGCGCGCCGTGACGTCGACGCGATGGAGCGCTGCTACCACCCTGACGTCACCTTCGGTGACCCTGTCTTCCAGGACCTCGAAGGACGCGACAAGGTCATGGGCATGTGGCGGATGCTGCTGAGCCGCAGCCCCGACCTCACCGTGACCGTGCGTGACATCACCGCCCGCCCCCACGAGGGCGCGGCGCACTGGACCGGTCGTTACACCTTCGGTGAGAAGGGCAGGAAGGTCGTCAACGAGGTCGACGCCCTCTTCCGCTTCGAGGACGGACTGATCATCCGCCACCACGACGACTTCGACCTGAGACGCTGGTCCAAGATGGCGATGGGCAGGCCGGTCGGGATCGTCCTCGGCTGGACCCCGATGCTGAGGGCGAAGATCCGTACCACCGCGATGCGGTCGCTGCAGGAGTTCATGAGCGCCCGATAGGAGAGACGTGTGACCGACCGGCGAATGCGCGGCCTGCGGAGCCTGATGCGCGGGCGTTCCGCCGACACCGGTCGGGAGTCTCCCGAGCGATCGATGGACCCCAGATCCGCGGGAGAGAGGCGGCCGGTCCCGCCCCGCTCACGCGTCATCGACAACGCGATCTACGTCAACGGCCATCGGGCCGCCACCCCCGAGTCGCTGCCCGAGGCGTTCGAACGCCTGAAGAACACCCCGGACAGCATGGCCTGGATCGGCTTCTACCGGCCGGAGGACAGCGTCATCCTCAACGTCGCCGAGGAGTTCGACCTGCACGAGCTCGCGGTCGAGGACGCCATCGTCGCCCACCAGCGCCCCAAGGCCGACCGCTACGGCGACACCCTGTTCGTGGTGCTCCGCCCGGCCCGCTACCTCGACGAGACGGAGGAGGTCGACTTCGGCGAACTGCACCTCTTCGTCGGCAAGAACTTCGTGATCACTGTACGGCACAGTGAGGCGCCCGACCTGTCCCAGGTCCGCCGCCGCATGCAGCGCGACCCCGAACTGCTCGGCCAGGGGCCGCAGGCGGTGCTCTACGCCGTCCTCGACGCGGTCGTGGACGGCTACGCCCCCGTGGTCGCCGGTCTGCAGAACGACATCGACGAGATCGAGGTCCAGGTCTTCGGCAACGAGCCCGGCGTCTCCCGCCGCATCTACGAGCTGTCGCGTGAGGTGATCGAGTTCCAGCGGGCCACCCAGCCGCTCCTGGACATGGTCGAGGGTTTCATCGCGGGGGCGGAAAAATACGGGGTGGACCAGGAGCTGCAGAGATACTTGCGGGACGTGGCCGACCACGTGATCACCGTCGCCGAGCGGGTGAGCGGCTTCCGTCAGATGCTCCACGACATCCTCGTGGTCAACTCGACCATGGTCGCCCAGGCTCAGAACGAGCACATGACCAACCTCACCGAGGCGAGCAACGCCCAGAACGAGGAGGTCAAGCGGATCTCCGCGTGGGCCGCGATCCTGTTCGCCCCCACCCTCGTCGGCACCATCTACGGCATGAACTTCGACGTGATGCCCGAGATCCACTGGGCGTGGGGCTACCCCTTCGCGATCATGCTCATGGCGGGCGTCTGCCTCTCCCTCTATCTGGTGTTCAAACGCCGAGACTGGTTGTGAACCCGTCGTGAGCCCCGGACCGCCGGCCCGAGGCCCATCGGCGAGGATCAGCCGAGCAGCTTGCGGGCGGCCGCCTCGATCTCGGCCTCCGACAGCAACACGTGCCTCGCCGCCTCGCCCAGCGGGATGAAGCTGTCCGAGGAGGTCACCCGGGCGATCCTGCCGGTGAAACCCGCGTCGAGCAGCTCGGCGACGATGCTCTCAGAGACACCCCCGGTGCGGCGGGTCTCGTCGGCGATCAGCACCCGGCCGGTCAGCTCCGCGGCCCGCATCAGGTCTTCCACCGGCAGGGGAGAGAGCCAGCGCAGGTCCAGCACCCGGCAGCTGTGCCCCTCCGCGGTGAGCCTCACCGCGGCGCGCAGGCTCATCCGCAGCCCGTTGCCGAAGGTCACGATGGTCAGGTCACGGCCGTCGCCGTAGCTGCGGGCACGTCCGATCGGGATGTGTGTCTCCGCCCATCGGGCAGGAGGGGCGTACGGGGAGAGCCAGCCGTTGTCGCCCTCCTCGAACATGTCGCGGGTGTTGTACAGGGCGATGGGCTCAAGGAAGACGCAGACGCTGCCGTCGACGCGGGCGGCGGCGAGGCAGGTGCGCAGCATCGAGGCGGCGTCGTCGGGCCGGGCGGGGGAGGCCACGACCAGGCCGGGTATGTCGCGCAGCGCGGCGATGGAGTTGTCGTTGTGGAAGTGGCCGCCGAAGCCCTTCTGGTAGGCGTAGGAGGCGACGCGCACCACCATCGGGTTGCGAAAGGCCCCCTGGGAGAAGAACTGGAGCGTCGCGGCCTCGCCCCGGATCTGGTCCAGGGCGTTGTGCAGGTAGGCCAGATACTGGATCTCGGGCACCGGCAGCAGACCGGAGACCCCCGAGCCGAGCGCGAGGCCGAGCACGGACTGCTCGTCGAGGAGAGTGTCGAACACCCGGCCCGGGCCGAAGCGTTTCTGCAGGCCGCGCGTGACGCCGTAGACGCCGCCCTTGCGTGCCACGTCCTCGCCGAAGACGAGCACATCGGGGTGGGCGGCGAGGGAGTCGGCGAGGGTGCGGTTGACGGCCTGGGAGAAGGTGAGCGGGCCCTCCCCCTCGGGGAGCCTGCCGGCGAAGGCCCTCGACCTGACGTCAGCGGCCGCCACCTCGGTGCAGGCCGCGGCGACGGCGGCGGGGGTGCGCGGGGCGAGCGGCTCCACGATGTCGAAGGCGGAGACCAGCCGGGGGCGCCGCGAGCTCACCATCGCCGTCTTGAACAGGTGCTCGCGCGTCGTCTCGTACCGGATCAGCAGATCGCCGGGAGTGGTCAGACCGGCCTCGACGAGCAGCCTGGCGGTCGCGACGAGCGGGTCACGCGCCAGGTCGGCGTCGATCTCCCGCTTGGTCCGATACGACAGCTCCACGTCCGAGCCCGCGTGGCCCATCAGCCGGACGGTGCTCACGCGCAGCAGGGCGGGCGCGCGGTGCGTGCGGACGTGGTCGGCGGCGGCCAGCGCCATGTCGTGGACGTCGGCGAGGTCACAGCCGTCGGCCTCGAAGTATCTCATCAACGGGTGGCGGGCGGCCTTGACCCAGCCGTCGGGGGTGCGCACGCTGATGCCCAGGCCGTTGTCCTCGCAGACGAAGAGGATCGGCAGCGGCAGCTTCTGGTACGAGCCGTAGGCGGCCGTGTTGAGGCCCGACAACGCGCTGGCGTGGTTGGTCGAGGCGTCGCCGAAGCTGCAGATCACGATCGCGTCGCTCGGCCACGGTCCCGGCACGCCGAGCTGGCGGGCGCGCTCGATGGCGAAGGCCACGCCCACCGAGCGGGGCAGGTGACTGGCGATCGTGGAGGTCTGGGGGATCACCGCGAGGTCCGGGTGGCCGAAGACCTTGTGCCGTCCGCCCGCGATCGGCTCCTCGGCCGAGGCGGTCAGGCCGAGCAGCACGTCGCGCAGCCCTTCCTCGGGCAACCGTCCCGCCATCGCCGACCTGGTCAGATAGAAGGCGCCTGACCGGTAGTGCAGGAGGGCCGGATCGGTGACGCGCAACGCGGCGGCGACCGCGGCGTTGCCCTCGTGCCCGGCCGAGCCGATCGTGTAGAACCCCTCGCCCTGCTCGCGCAGCCGGCGGGCGGTGACGTCCAGCAGCCTGCTGCCGAGCTGGAACTCGAACAGCTCGCGGCACCTGGCCCCGGTCAGGGTGGTGTCGTCCCGCACGGGCAGGCCGGGATCGCGCGGTGCTCCGGGGGAAAGGGCACTCACGGCCTCGGTGAAATGGGTCTCAACAGTGTCGCGCGCCACAGCCCGATTATGTCCCCCATCGACGGACGCCGTCCCCGACCTTGACATTTTTGATGCGTACAAGATGGTGGAACGATCGCACTTAACCGATATTCATGACAGTTTGTCAGGCGCTATTTCGTGGTCCGTTCGACGAATGAACCGGAACTTCAAGCCTGGCACCCCGTGCCGGCCCTCAGGCCGAGGCCCCGACGCCGGAACTCGGGTGCGAAACCGCGGCGCGGGGGTCCTGGGCAGGACTCCGACGGCCCACCTCCCAGGCAGAGTCGCCCTCAGAGAGGGCGGAAGCCCCGAACGGTGTGAGCGTATTCGTTTTCGGGCTTGTGTTCCGATCCATGGGTATCTCGCGCCCCTGTTGCCACAAACCGTTCCTCCTGCGGACTTCTCGCGGAGGGTCCCTTTGCCATCGGCGGGTACTGCGGCTGCCAGCATCTTCGGAGTTCACGTTCATCGCATCAGTCACACGAGTGGAGACGCGCATGCTTGGAAAATTGATTCTCACCGGGGCGGTGGGAGCGGTCGTCATGCTGCCGGCCGCCGCCCACGCCGCCGAACCGTTTCCGGATACGGCGCGCCCGGTCACGGCGCTTTCCGGTGACACGGCGGCCACCGGGAGCGCACCGGCGTACGGAAGCCCGCGGACGCCGGTGTCCGCGCTGTCGCCCTCGGGTGCGACGCCGCCTCCGCCCGCACCTGCGCAGGGGACCACCCCGGTGCCCACGGCCGCGGTGCCCGGGACCCCGCCCGACGAGGCGCTCACGCCCGATACGACCGAGCCCGATGGCACTTCGCCGGTGGACACGACCGAGCCCGATGGCACTTCGTCGGTGGACACGACCGAGCCCGGCACCACTCCGCCTGACGCCATCCCGCCGGTGGACACGACCACACCCGGTGCCACCCCGCCGGTCGACGTCACACCCCCCGCGGCCGTCCCGCCGGTCCAGGGGGTGTCGACGCCGGTGATCTTCGCCGCGCCGGGTACGCCGCTCGCGGTCACGTCGGCCGTCGCCGCATGGGCGGAAGCGCTCTGCTCGCCGACCGGTGTCGTGACCGTGGCCGGTCCGTGCCTGTAACCGGCTCGCGCCGCTGACCGCCGTCCCGTGCCCGTACCCGTGACGGGCTCACGCCGGTGACCGTCCCGTGCCCGTGACCGTCGCGCGCGGATGAGGTACGGCGACGTCAACGGTGTCCTCTCGACGACCGTGCCGGTGACCGGCCGCCGAGCCACTCCGGCAGATTCGTGCGGCCCGTGCGGCCCGCGCGAAACCCCTCCCGGCCCCGGCCGGTCCTGAAGCGCCCTCCCGTCCCCCGGGCGGGGGAAGGCATTTTTGCCGATATGAGGCGCAAAACGAGAAGAGTCTTGGGAAAGCACGCCCTGTTCGGTGGGCGGACTCGGAGAAGGATGAAAGGAGCGACGCGGGAGAGGAGCCGTCATGCCGGTACGGGACGAGGGGCGACCGGTGGTCGTCGGATACGACGGCTCGGCGGAGAGCCGCCTGGCCCTGCGGTGGGCCGTCGAGGACGCCCGCCTGAGATTTCTCCCGTTGCTCGTCTGTCACGCCTGGCAGTGGCCCTATCCCAGGCTCTCCCTCGCCCCCGAGACCACCGAGGTCGTACGGCGGATGGGCGGGCGTGTCCTGGAGAGCGGGCTGATAGCCGCGCGCGAACTGGCGCCCAAGGTGCCCGTGCGCGGGCGGCTGGTGGAGGGGACCCCGGCCGCCGCCCTGGTGGGCCTGTCGAACGCCGCGGAGCTGATCGTGATCGGCCCGCGTGGCGCGGGCGACCCCGAAGAACTGCGGATCGGATCGACCGTCGAGGTCGCCGCGCACGCCCACTGCCCGGTGGCCGTCGTCAGGAGACCGGGCCATCCGCGCGTCGGCCGCGTGGCGATCGCGGTGGAGAACGCCGCCGTCGACTCGCAGGAACTGGCCATCGCCTTCGAGGAGGCGAGGCTGCGCAGGGCGGCGCTGCTCATCATCTGCCTCTGTTCCGAGGACACCGGCGACCTCAGGTCGGCGGCCGTCCACTTCCACACCAACGTCGCGGTGTGGGAGGAGAGGTATCCCACGGTCGTGGTGGAGACGATGATCGAGACACGACCTCACGTCGAGGTGCTCCGCCACGCGGCCGACCGTTCGGATCTGCTGGTGGTCGCCGACCGGGAGCACCACGATCCGCTGGATCCCGTGATCGGCCCGGTCTGCCAGGCGATGCTGCGTGAGGCGCCGTGCGCGGTCGTGGTGACCCCCTCGCAGGCGTGGAGTCCGTCCGTCCGGGCGGAGCTGTTCTCCAGGAGTTAGCAGTCACTAACCTTGGGCGGCGGCCAGCGCCGCACGTGCCATACCGCGCAGCAGCTCGGCCATCGCCGCGGGCGGCAGCTCGCCCGCGCTGTGCGGGGTGGAGTTGAGCAGTCCGAAGACGGCGTGGGTCGCGGCGCGCAACCCGGCCTGGGAGCGCGCGGGGTAGAGCTCGCTCAGCACGGTGACCCACTCCTCGACGTACAGCCGCTGCAGCCGGCGGATCCTCCGGCGCGCGGGCTCGGGCACGTTGCCGAGCTCCCTGTCGTGCACGGTGATCAGCGCCGGATGGCTGAGCGCGAACTCGATCTGACAGCCGAGAAGGGCGTCCAGTGCCTGCTCGGCGTCGGCGGCCTCGGTCACGCGGCGCGCGCCCGAGGCGTGCAGGCGCTCGCTGACATCCAGCAGCATCTCCGCGAGCAGGGCGTCCTTGCCGCTGAAGTGGCGATACAGGGCCGGCCCCGAGGTGCCGACCGCGCCGCCGATCTCCTCGATCGAGACGCCGTGGAAGCCGCGGGCGGCGAAGAGCTCCGCTGCGGCGTCCAGGATCTCCGCGCGCCGGGAGCCACGGTTGCGTGCGGGGGACCGAGCAGTCGTCACCTCTCGCATGGTAGACGGTAACGTTAATAATGACTAACATCTGCGGTGAGGCTGGGTGTCGATGTCTCGGTGACGGCGGAGCCGGGGCAGATCGGATGATCCGGGCGGAGCGGACGGGGAGGCTCGTATGAGTGGCTGGCCGGTGCTGCGGAGCGCCTGTGACCCGGGAGGTGAGGGTTTCAAGCGCAACGCCGAGGTGAACGAGCGCCTGGTCGCCGACCTCAGGGAGCGCCTCGCCGTGGCGGGGCTGGGCGGCCCCGAGAAGTCGCGCGCCCGGCATGTCGCCCGGGGCAAGCTGCTGCCTCGCGACCGCGTCGACTCGCTGCTCGACCCCGGCTCGCGTTTCCTGGAGCTCTCCCAGCTGGCCGCGGGAGGGATGTACGGCGACGTGGCGCCCGCCGCGGGGATCATCACCGGGGTGGGCCGTGTCTCCGGGCGCGAGTGCGTGGTCGTCGCCAACGACGCCACCGTCAAGGGCGGCACCTACTATCCGATCACCGTCAAGAAGCATCTGCGGGCCCAGGAGGTCGCCCTCCACAACAACCTGCCGTGCCTCTATCTCGTCGACTCGGGAGGCGCGTTCCTGCCCAGGCAGGACGAGGTCTTCCCCGACCGCGAGCACTTCGGCCGGATCTTCTACAACCAGGCGACCATGTCCGCGCGCGGCATCCCGCAGATCGCCGCGGTCCTCGGCTCCTGCACGGCGGGCGGCGCGTACGTCCCGGCGATGAGCGACGAGGCGGTGATCGTCCGCAACCAGGGCACGATCTTTCTCGGCGGCCCGCCGCTGGTGAAGGCCGCCACCGGCGAGGAGGTCACCGCGGAGGAGCTGGGCGGCGGCGACCTGCACGCCCGCGTCAGCGGCGTCACCGACCACCTCGCCGACGACGACCGCCACGCGCTGCGGATCGTCCGCGACATCGTCTCCACCCTCGCGCCGCGCACCCCCTCCCCCTGGGAGCGCGTGCCCTCCGAGGAGCCCGCGCACGACCCTCGTGACCTGTACGGCATCGTCCCCGCCGACACCCGCACCCCGTACGACGTCCGCGAGATCATCGCCAGGATCGTCGACGGCAGCAGGTTCGGCGAGTTCAAGGCCGAGTACGGCGCCACGCTCGTCACCGGGTTCGCCCGTATCCACGGCCACCCCGTCGGGATCGTCGCCAACAACGGCATCCTGTTCGGCGAGTCGGCGCTCAAGGGCGCCCATTTCATCGAGCTGTGCGACCGGCGCAACATCCCGCTGGTGTTCCTGCAGAACATCAGCGGCTTCATGGTCGGCAAGGCGTACGAGGCGGGGGGCATTGCCAAGCACGGTGCGAAGATGGTCACCGCCGTCGCCTGCGCCCGGGTGCCCAAGTTCACCGTGGTCGTCGGCGGCTCGTTCGGAGCCGGCAACTACGCGATGGCCGGGCGCGCCTACTCGCCCCGCTTCCTGTGGATGTGGCCGGGGGCCCGCATCTCGGTGATGGGCGGCGAGCAGGCCGCCAACGTCCTGTCCACCGTGGGCGACGCCGACCCCGACGCCATCCGCGCGCAGTACGAGGAGCAGGGCAACCCCTACTACTCCACCGCCCGCCTCTGGGACGACGGGGTCATCGACCCCCTCGACACCCGTACCGTCCTGGGCCTGGCCCTGTCGGCCTCGGCCAACGCCCCCCTCGAACCCGTCGGCTACGGCGTCTTCCGGATGTGACCGCACCCATGACCCACTCAGCCCGCCCCGCCCACCACCCGGCCTCCTCGGCGCACGCGCCGCCACCGGGTGGGGGCCGGATGTTCGACACCGTCCTCGTCGCCAACCGCGGCGAGATCGCCCTGCGGATCACCCGCACCCTCAAAAGGCTGGGCATCCGCTCGGTCGCCGTCCACAGCGACGCCGACGCCGGGGCGCGGCACGTCCGCGAGGCCGATGTCGCGGTGCGGCTCGCCGGCGGTTACCTCGACGCCGACGGCATCCTCGCCGCCGCCGCGGCGACCGGCGCCCAGGCGGTGCACCCCGGATACGGCTTCCTCGCCGAGAACGCGGCCTTCGCCCGGCGCTGCGCGGAGGCCGGACTGGTCTTCGTCGGCCCGCCGCCCGAGGCCGTGGAGGCGATGGGCGACAAGATCCGCGCCAAGGCCACCGTCTCGGCCGCCGGGGTGCCGGTCGTCCCCGGCGGCGCCGAGCCCGGCGACGACCTGGCCGAGGCGGCCGGGCGGGTCGGCTTCCCCGCGCTGATCAAGCCCTCGGCGGGCGGCGGAGGCAAGGGCATGGTGCTCGTGCGCTCCGCGGCGGAGCTGCCGGAGGCGCTGGCGTCGGCCCGCCGCACGGCCGCCGCCGCGTTCGGCGACGCGACCCTGCTGATCGAGCGGTTCGTGGAGAATCCCCGGCACATCGAGATCCAGGTGATGGCCGATGCCCACGGTGGCGTCATCCACCTGGGCGAGCGCGAGTGCAGCCTCCAGCGCCGCCACCAGAAGATCGTCGAGGAGGCGCCGTCGCCGCTCCTCGACGCCGAGACCAGGGCCGCGATGGGCGCGGCGGCGGTCGAGGCCGCCAGGTCCGTCGGCTACGTCGGCGCCGGGACGGTCGAGTTCATCGTCCAGGGCGCGACCGGCGACTACTACTTCATGGAGATGAACACCCGTCTGCAGGTCGAGCACCCCGTCACCGAGCTGGTCACCGGCCTGGACCTGGTCGAGCTCCAGCTCAGGGTCGCCGCCGGTGAGCCCCTCCCGCTCACCCAGGACGAGGTGCGCCTCGTCGGCCACGCCGTCGAGGCCCGCGTCTACGCCGAGGACCCCTCCCGGGGTTTCCTGCCGACCGGTGGCCGGATCCTCGCGCTGCGCGAGCCGCCGGGGGTGCGGGTCGACTCAAGCCTGATGGCCGGGGGCCTGGTCGGCAGCGACTACGACCCGATGCTGTCGAAGGTCATCGCCTGGGGCAAGGACAGGACGGCCGCCCTGCGGCGGCTCGACGGCGCGCTCGCGGCGACGGCCGTGCTCGGGGTGCCCACCAACATCGCCTTCCTGAGGGCACTGGTCGCTCACCCCGCCGTCCTCGCCGGAGACCTCGACACCGGTCTCGTGGAGCGCCACCTCGGCGAGCTCGTCTCCCGCGAGGACGTCCCCGCCGACGTCCTCGCCGCCGCCGCCCTGGTCCTGCACCGCGAGCACGCGCCCGCGAGCACGTCCGCCGATCCGTGGGACGTCCCCGACGGCTGGCGGCTGGGCGAGGCGGCCTGGACCGTCTACCGGCTGGAGAGCCGCGACGGTGTCTGCGAGATCAAGGTCCGCGGCCTGCCCGCCTCGGGAGCCGAGGTCCGCCTGCCCGGCGCGCGGGCCGTGCGGGCGCGGCTCGCCGAAGAGGGCGTCTGCGAGGGCGCCGACCTGCTCGTCACCGTCGGCGAGACCGCGAGACGCTATGCCGTCGCCAGGGACGGCGACGTCGTCTGGCTCGGCCGCGACGGCGACGCCTGGGCGCTCACCCGCCACCACCTGGGAGACCCCGGTGACCGGGCCGGCGCGGGCGGCCCGGGTGACGGGCTGGTCCGCAGCCCGATGCCGGGCACGGTCCTCGTGGTGAAGGTGGAGCAGGGGGAGCGGGTCGCCGAGGGGCAGCCGCTGCTCATCGTGGAGGCGATGAAGATGGAGCACACCGTGACCGCGCCGATCGGCGGGGTCGTCGCCGAGATGCGGGTCCGGGCGGGCCAGGCGGTCGCGATGGACGCCGTGCTCGCCGTGGTCGGCGAGGAGGAGCCGTGACGGTCTGTGCTCCGGCCGCGAAGGCCGCACGGGGACGCGGGGCCGCGACACGGGCGGCCGGACGGGCCGTGACGCCCGGCGGCGGTGGAATTACGGCCGGAGGGGTCCCCGAGGCCGGGCCCCCGGCCGCGGGGACCGCGAGGCGCGAGCCGGTGAGGGGGCGATGATGCGCGAGCCACAGAGGGCCGGGGCCGCGGGACTGCCGGAACAGGTCACGATCTACGAGGTCGGGCCGCGCGACGGGCTGCAGAACGAGGCCGCGGTGATCCCCGTCGAGGTCAAGGCCGAGTTCATCGCCCGGCTCGCCGCCGCCGGGCACCGGGTGATCGAGACCACCAGCTTCGTCCACCCCAAGTGGGTGCCCCAGCTCGCCGACGCCTCGGAGCTGCTGGCGGGCATGGAACGGGTTCCCGGTGTGCGCTACCCGGTGCTCGTCCCCAACGAGCGCGGCCTCGACCGCGCGCTCGAACACGGCGTCGAAGAGATCGCGATCTTCGCCAGCGCCACCGAGACCTTCGCGGGCAAGAACCTCAACCGGACGCTGGAGTCGCAGTTCGCGATGTTCGAGCCGGTCGTCGCGCGGGCGCTGGAGCACGGCCTGAAGGTGAGGGCGTACGTCTCGATGTGCTTCGGCGACCCGTGGGAGGGGCCCACCCCCCTCGCCCAGGTCGTCTCCGTCGGGCGCAGGCTCCTCGACCTGGGCTGCTTCGAGTTGTCGCTCGGCGACACCATCGGCGTCGGAACCCCCGGCCACGTCGCCGCGCTGATCGAGGCGTTCGGCGGCCCGGACCGGCTCGCGGTGCACTTCCACGACACCTACGGCCAGGCCCTCGCCAACACCCTCACGGCCCTGCGCGAGGGCGTGAGGGTCGTCGACGCCTCCACCGGAGGCATCGGCGGCTGCCCGTACGCGGAAAGCGCCACCGGCAACCTCGCCACCGAGGACCTGGTCTGGATGCTGCACGGTCTCGGCGTCGAGACCGGGCTGGACCTCGCCGCGCTGGTGAAGACCAGCACCTGGCTGGCCGCGAGGCTCGGCCGCCCCAGCCCGTCGCGGGTCGTCCAGGCCCTGGGTGAGAACCCGTCCCGCACCCCCGCAGAGAACGCCGAGGAGTGATCATGCCCAAGCTGACCGAGGAGTACGAGGAGCTTCGCAAGACCGTCGAGGCGTTCGCCCGCGATGTGGTGGCCCCGGTGATCGGAGACCTCTACGAGCGGGAGCAGTTCCCCTATGACATCGTGCGGCAGATGGGCGCGATGGGCCTGTTCGGGCTGCCGATCCCCGAGGAGTACGGCGGCATGGGGGGCGACTACTTCGCGCTCTGCCTGGTCCTGGAGGAGCTGGCCAGGGTCGACTCCAGCGTGTCGATCACCGTCGAGGCCGCGGTGTCGCTGGGCGCGATGCCGATCTACCGGTTCGGCACGCCCGAGCAGCGCGCCCAGTGGCTGCCCCGGCTGGCCTCGGGCGAGATGCTCGGCGCCTTCGGCCTCACCGAGCCCGGTGGCGGCTCCGACGTGCCCGGCGGCATGCGGACCACCGCGGTGCTGGACGGCGACGAATGGGTGATCAACGGTACGAAGGCGTTCATCACCAACTCCGGCACCGACATCACCGGCGTGATCGGCGTGGCCGCGATCACCGGCGAGCGTCCCGGAGGGAAGAAGGAGATCTCCACGATCCTGGTGCCGGCCGGAACCGACGGCCTCACCGTCTCGAAGAAGTACTCCAAGGTGGGCTGGAACTGCTCCGACACCCGTGAGCTCTCCTTCGAGGACTGCCGCGTCCCCGCGGGCAACCTGCTCGGCGGGCGCGGGCGCGGCTACGCGCAGTTCCTGCAGACGCTCGACGAGGGCCGCGTCGCGATCGCCGCCCTGTCCACCGGCCTGGCCCAGGGGTGCGTGGACGAGTCGTTGCGCTACGTCCGCGAGCGGGAGGCGTTCGGTCACCCCATCGGCCACTACCAGGCGATCCAGTTCAAGATCGCCGACATGGAGGTCCGTACCCACACCGCCCGCCTCGCCTACCACCACGCGGCCGAGAGGATGCTCGCGGGCGAGCCGTTCAAGAAGGAGGCCGCGATCGCCAAGCTCGTCGCCGGCGACGCCGCCATGGACAACGCCCGCGACGCCACCCAGATCTTCGGCGGCTACGGGTTCATGAACGAGTACCCGGTCGGCCGCTTCTACCGCGACGCCAAGATCCTGGAGATCGGCGAGGGCACCAGCGAGGTGCAGCGGATGCTGATCGCGCGGGAGATGGGGCTCTCAGGGCTCTGACCCCGTTGGCGTCGCGCCGACCCACGGGGGGAAGGCGGTCGCACCCGGCGAAGTGACGCGGGCTCGTCGATCAGCCGGAGGTACCAGGTGATGAAACTTTCAACGGATGTCAGGGGTGTTCGCACAGGTCAGCGCGCAGGGAAGTGAGGCGCCGCCGGTGAGGGCTACAGCGGGAGGGATGCGCCACCTATGTTGGGAGCGCTCCCATGCCTCCCTCGAAGGAGCCGTTCCATGCCAAGAAGATCAATCCTGGCCACGCTCTGCGCGGCTTTGATGATCGCGTCAGGCGCGGCGGTCACCGTCGCCTCCGGCGCGTCCGCCGCCGATTCCCCGTTCTACGTCGACCCGGAGACCGGTGCCGCCAAGTGGGTCGCGGCCAACCCCGGCGACTCCAGGGCGCAGGTCATCCGGACCCGGATCGCCTCCGTGCCGCAGGCCCGGTGGTTCACCACCACCAACACCTCCACCGTACGCGGCCAGGTGTCGTCGTTCGTCGGGGCGGCGGCGTCAGCGGGCAAGATCCCCATCCTCGTCGTGTACAACATCCCCAACCGGGACTGCAGCGGCGCCAGCACCGGCGGCGCGCCCAACCACACGGCCTACCGGCAGTGGGTCGACGAGGTGGCCGCCGGGCTGCAGGGACGCCCGGCGACGATCATCCTGGAGCCCGACGTGCTCCCGATCATGACCAACTGCATGAACTCTTCCCAGCAGCAGGAGACGAACGCCTCCATGGCGTACGCGGGCAAGAAGCTGAAGGCCGCCTCGTCCTCGGCGAAGGTCTACTTCGACATCGGGCACTCGGGCTGGTTGTCACCGTCGGAGGCCGCCAACCGCCTGAGGGCCGCGGACGTGGCGAACAGCGCGGACGGCATCTCCCTGAACGTCTCCAACTACCGGTGGAGCTCCACCGAGGTCGCCTACGCCAAGAACATCATCTCCGCCACCGGGATCTCCAGGCTCCGCGCGGTGATCGACACCAGCCGCAACGGCAACGGCCCGCAGGGCAGCGAGTGGTGTGACCCGCCAGGGCGGGCGATCGGCACGCCGAGCACCAACGCCACCGGCGACTCGATGATCGACGCCTTCCTGTGGATCAAGCTGCCGGGCGAGGCCGACGGCTGCATCGCCGCGGCCGGGCAGTTCGTCCCGCAGCGCGCCTACGATCTGGCCATGGCCGCGCCGCCCGTCGACCCGGATCCCACCCCGACCCCGACCCCGACGCCCACCCCCACGCCCACCCCGACCCCCACCCCGACTCCGGGCGCCGGCAAGGCCTGCACGGCCACCTACCAGCTGATCGGCTCCTGGCAGGGCGGTTTCCAGGCCGAGGTGACCGTGCGGAACTCGGGCAGCGCGGCCCTCACGGGCTGGACGGTGAACTGGTCCTTCCCCAACAACCAGAGCGTCACCCAGCTCTGGAACGGCCAGCACACCCAGAGCGGCGCGAGCGTCTCGGTGCGGAACGTGTCCCACAACGGCAACGTCTCTCCGGGCGCCTCGGCGAACTTCGGGTTCACCGGCAACTGGTCCGGAAGTAACGGTGCGCCCTCCTCGGTCAGCTGCGCCGCCGCCTGACCCGGTGGTGCGGCCGTGATCCGGTACGGCTCGCGCGGTATGCCCCCCGCGCGAGCCGTACCGGATTCTCCCGCTTTCCCTTCGACCGCTTAGCCGAAAGGGAGAACCGGCCCCATGGGTCCGTTCCGCGCCTTACCCTGTGATTTTTCCCGGCCGGAGCGGGCCCGCGGGCGCCGCCTGCATGGCCGCGGTGGCCTTCGTCATGATCTGCCGCATGCTCTCGACCTCTTCGGAGGTGAGCTGGTCGATCAGGAAGGCGCGCACGACGGCCACGTGCCCCGGCGCGGTCCGCTTCAGGCAACGCGTGCCCTCCTCGGTGAGCACGGCCAGCACGCCCCGCTCGTCGGAAGGGCAGGCCTCCCTGGTGACGAGCCCTCTTCGCTCCAGCTGGCCGATCTGGTAGGTGAGGCCGCTCTTCGAAACGATCAGCCGGTTGGCCAGCTCGGTCATTCGTATCCGCCCGCCGGGCTCCTGGGAGAGTTTCGCCAGGATCTCGTACTGGGCGTGGGTCAGAGCGGCGTCGATCTTCAGCTGGTCCTCGACGCGTCGCTCCAGGAGGTGTGTCGCGGTCACATAGGCCATCCACGCGGCCAACTCGCTCTCATTGAGCCATTTCACGTCGCTCACCGGAACATTCTACTGCTTGTTTAAATTTGAACTAATCGCTATGGTCTTGTACAAATTCGAATGACAGGAGGAGTCAAAGTGCTTGACCAGCTAAGACCGTACGTCCTGTTGCTGGCGAGGATCGCCCTCGGCGTAATCTTCGTGTTCCACGGCTTGCAGAAGTTCCTCAGTTCGGGACTCGCCCAGACCACCGCCTCCTTCGACGCCCTGGGGATCCCGCTCGCGGTCATCTCCGCGCCGGCGGTCGCCATCATCGAGGTCGTAGGCGGTATCGCGCTCATCCTGGGCGCGGCCCTGCCCCTGTTCGGCTTCCTGCTCACGCTCGTCATGCTCGGTGCCCTCGTCTTCGTTCATCTCTCCAACGGCTTCTCGGTGAGCGAGGGCGGCTACGAGTACGTGCTCGCGCTCACCGCCGGCACCATGGTCATCGCCCTCAGCGGCGGCGGAGCCCTCGCCGTCGACACCCTCTGGCAGCGCCGCCACCAGGCGGCCACCGTCTGACCCTGTTCGTCGCTGTTCGTCGCTATCCGTCGCTATCTGACCGGCCGGCATACAGAGCCGGCACCTGGAGCGGTCACCGCTCCGAGTGGTTCGGCCGGTCACCGGAATTACGGATGCCGGGTCTTTCCCCAACGGGAGCGCCCGGCCGACCGGAACCAACGACATCGAACATCACGAGGTCCCGATCCCGGACAATGGGAATAGCTGTTCTCGACAGCGCCCAAGAGTTGGGGGTCGGTGTGCGTCTGCTTCAGAGAATCGGCAGGGACTTCAAGGCCCGACAGCATATCGACGCATATGCCCTCACCGTCGTCCTCTTCGTTTTCGCCTTTCTCTCAATCTTCGTCGACAAGCTGGAAGACGACCTCAGATGGGCGGCCCTGTTTTCCGGGGTCGGGTTGCTCCTCTACCGGCTCACCCTGACCGAGGAGCCCGCGGAATCGCGCACCGACCTGCTGCACGACCGTTCCGTGTACGACACGGTGCCGCTCTCCTCGCTGCTCGCCCAGGCCCGTGACGTGCGCGTGTTCGCGCCCTCCGCGATCAACCTGCTCTCGGCGCAGACCTGCGAGCTGATACGCAACACGGTCCTCGCGAGAGAGAGGGGAACCGCCAGGATCGTCATTCTCGACCCCAAGGAGAAGGCGGCGGTCCGGCAGGCCGCGAAACAGCTGGACGATTCGGTCGAGTTTCCCGTACAGCGGCTTCCCGCCGCGCTGGACAGCTCGATGGAACGCCTCCGGCTGATGAGCGGCTGGAAAACGGCGGGCCGGTTCGAATACCGCCTGCTTTCCTACAGCCCGGGATTCAGCCTCGTCCTCGTGGACCCGGAAACCCCAAGGGGCCGCGTCATCGTGGAGATTCACGGTTTCCACAACGCGTCCGTCTCCTCACGCATGCACCTGGAGCTGACCCGCGGCCGCGACGAACGCTGGTACACCTACTGGGTGAGCCAGTTCGACCACATGTGGGAGGCGGCGAGAGAGGACGACGTCACGCCGTTCTCCGCAGAAGCTCCTCGGCCTGCGCCCGCAGATGCGCGGGAAGCCCGGGAGTGACCGCGCCGAGCGCTCGCGAGGCGAACCTCTCCGCCAGCGCGGGCCGCCCCAGCAGGGCGTGGACACGTGCGGCCCGCACCAGGAGAGGGCCGCTGTCGGACTCGTCGGCGAGAGCGTCGAGGATCTCCTGCTGGGCGGCGTCGAACCGCTCCTCCAAGGCGAGGGCGAGCGCCCTGGCCGCGATCGTGTCCGGCCGCTGATGCCTGCGTACCCGGTCCAGGTCGCGCAGGGCCTCCGCGGGCTTTCCGAGGTCGGCCAGGATCTCACCGCGCAGCGCGAGTGCCTCGGCGGGGGGCTCGTCCGCGAGCGCCACGGCCCCGTTGAGCAGGGCGAGGGCGGCACGCGGCTGGCCCAGGTGCCACAGGGCCTGCCCGAGCGCCAGATGCGCGGACAGGTCGTTGGGAACCCAGGACAGGGCGGCGCGCAGCCGCTCGACGGCGCTGTCGTAGTGTCCCAGCGCCAGCCAGAGCCGTCCCTCCCCGGTCAGCGCGGAGGCCACGCCGTTGAACCGCTGCAGCGTCGCGAACAGGTCGGCCGCCTCCTCGAACCGGCTGCGCGCGCCCTCCACCTCGCCTTCCGCCGACGCCGCCTCTCCCAGGATCAGCAGGGCCTCGGCGCGCACCCACGTCTCGTCGTTCCCCGAGGCGCGCACCGCCTCCTCGGCGAGCCCGCGGGCCGTCTCCCAACTCCCCCTGGTCAGCGCGAGTCTCGCGTCGCCGAGGTAGGCCGCCGGAGGCCGCGACTGGCGCACCGACCCGATCAGGCGGTCGTGCTGCAACTCGTACCAGCGGATGCCCAGCCGGTGCTCCCCACGCAGGATGTGGGAGTCCTCCAGGGCCTTGGCGACGGCGTTCGGCATACCGGCGGTCTCGTGGAGTCCCTCGTAGACGGTGTTGCGCGTCCCGTGCTCGGTGACGAAGGTCCTGCGCAGCCAGGAACGGATCTCGCTCGACGTGACACCGGACCCGGCCGAGACGCGCGCGAGCATCCGATCGCAGAAGCCGGTGAGGAACCGGTCGACGTTCACGTGCAGGCTCACGTGCTCCACGCTGATCTCCCTGAGGTCGGAGGGCAGCGACTCCCACAGCGCGGAGCAGACGACCTGTAACTGGACCGGTTCGACCGTGTTCAGCGTCAGCGTGGTCGTCTGCCCCTCGTCGTTGGAGATCGGGACGGTGCGCAGGTCGTCGACGAGCCTTTCCGCGGCCCCGGCGGCGAAGAACCTGCCGGTGTGCTCAAGTGGCCTCGTGATGGCGTCGAGCGCCGCGGCGCGCGTGAGCGGCGGCAGCTGGAACCGCGCCCGCGAGCCCCGGCCCAGCGGGCGCTCGTGCGGCAGGGCGGAGGCCAGATACTCCTCGCGCAGAGACAGCAGCAGATGGAGGCCGTCGTGATCCTCCACCGCCCGCGCCAGCTGACTCAGGAGTTCGTGGCGGTCCTCCTCGCGGTCGAGCGGGCCGTCGAACAGCTCCTCGGCCTGGTCGACGGCGACCAGGACGGGCACCGGGTCGCCGTACCTGTCGGTGCGTTCCGGGCGTCCGGCCAGGAAGTCGGAGACCGTCAGCCCTGCCAGCGCCGGCAGCGGCAGGTCGGGGGCCCAGGCCGACAGAAGCGCCAGCACGTAGGGGTTGCCGGGCATCTTCGGGCGCAGTGAGGTGATGCCGTGGGGTGACACGCGGGCGATGGGCAGGACGTCGGCGCGTTCGGGCTCGACACGCGGCAGGACACCCGCGTGAAGAAGGGACGTCTTGCCGACCCCGGAGGCCCCGAACAGCACGGTCAGGCCCGTGGCCTGCCAGATGGTGGCGATGTCGCGTGCCTCGCGTTCGCGCCCGAAGAACAGGGCGTGCTCGCTCCGGTCGTAGGGGCGCGGTCCCACGTACGGGCGGATGGTTCCTTCGCCGGCGCGCGTCGCGGCCGTCATGACGTCACTCCGATTCTCCGCCGGAGCTCCGCGCAGAACTCCGAGGCGGTCCCCAGGAAGATCGAGATGTTCCAGCGGTCGAGATAGTGGGTGATGTAGCGTCTGGCCTTGCTCTCCGGGCTCTCGGCGCTCCCCGTGCTTCCGGCGCCGCCCGCCGGCACGCTCACCTCGGGCATGAGCTGCACGCTCACGTGCCGCCGCTTGTTGCTGCGGGGCGTGTTGCGCACCAGGCCGTGGAACAGCACCCGGAACGTCCAGTCCTGCAGGCTGTAGCCCAGGAAGAGCAACGGCCGGGCGGTCATCGCACGCAGGATCGGGGTCGGCAGCGGATGCCGCCCGTCGGTCGCGACGGCGTCCACCATGTTGACCAGGTAGGTCAGGTAGTCGGCCTCGGTCAGCACCAGCGACGCGGGCTCGGTCCAGCTTCCGTGGAGGTGGTAGACGACGGGCCGCTCCACCGTCGGCTCCGGCAGGAGGGGGACCGCGCCGCGGACGGTGTCCCACCAGGGGGAGACGGCGACGTGGGGATCCTTGCCCTCCGCCCGCAACGCCTCGGCGAGGAAGTCGTCGTAGTTCGTCGTGAGGAAGGTGGTCAGCGGGAAACCGGCGAGCAGCCGGTGAGGCTCTCCGGGATCGCTCGAGGGAGGCCGCCCGTGCGAGCGCAGGTGGTCGCAGACCGCCTCCTTGAGATCGACCGGATCGCGCACCACGGCCTCGCCGTACTGCATCACACGGGCCAGGTCGCCCGCGTCGGAGAACGGATATCCGTAGCGGAGGGCGTACTGGTTGCTGAGAGCGGTGCCGGTGGGCAGGGTGCCCGCGCAGGCACCCGCTCCGAGAAAAGGGGCACAGTCACCCCTGCCGAGCTGGTCGATCAAACGTTCCCAGTCGGTGTCGTCCACGGCTCCACCATGTTTGTCGACAAAGAGTGTGAGTATCGCACTCCAATGTCGCACATCGCAGAGTTGTCACAAAGGTTTTGATATGAACGAATCAAATCCGGCTACCGGGCCGGTGTCCTCGTCCTTGACTATTTCCCGCAATGCGAGTCCGAGGGCGGAATCGCCGATCCCGTCAAGGTCGGCCAGGTTCATCTCCGTGAGGTCGATCCGGCCTTTGTGGTAATCGGCGTCGGTTATGACGGCTTCATCGCTCATGTGGACTCCCTCACACCCCCGCGTTCCCGCACTCTCCGTGTGTCCCCACCCTGGCCCATCGTTACACTCTTCCGGCGTCCAGGCGAGTGCTTCCGGAGATAATTTGGAAGACGGGCCGGTATGGTTTACGGATAACAATCCTTTTTAAGGTGTGACAGTTATCTCCTTTTGGGGCATAGCCATAAGATTCTGACCTCTTTGTTTATGCACGTGTGAGGAGCGGAAGTCTAGGCTGATCCCCAATCGGGTGAGTGGAGGCGGTCGCGTGCCCATTTCACAGTCGTCGGGGTCTTCCCGAACAACGGGACGCCAGCCCCAGATCTGGGGCAAAATCCCCCAGCGGAACAAGAACTTCACCGGCAGGGAAGATCTTCTCAGCAAGTTGCACGCCGGGGTCACCTCGGAGGTCACCGCGGTGGTGCCGCACGCCCTGCACGGGTTCGGCGGTGTCGGCAAGACCCATGTCGCGATCGAGTACGCCTACCGCTTCCGGCACGAGTACGACCTGGTCTGGTGGATTCCCGCGGACCAGCCGATGCTGGCGCGTTCCTCGCTGGCCGCGCTCGCCCCGCACCTGGGGCTGCCCTCCTCCTCCGCGATGGGGGTGGAGGACGCCGCGGCGGCCGTGCTGGACGCGCTGCGCCGCGGTGAGCCCTACTCTCGCTGGCTGCTCGTCTTCGACAACGCCGAGCAGCCGGAGGACATCAACGAGATCGTCCCGCGCGGTCCAGGGCATGTCCTGATCACCTC